>VFSW01008653.1_pt1 | contig 14591 bp, 10 predicted proteins | sample 5358111 | NCBI WGS metagenome assembly VFSW01 (sample SAMN11554181, study PRJNA540505) | mine drainage metagenome | isolation source: sediment from site ElyBrook_90M | place: USA: Ely Copper Mine, Vershire, VT | collected 2017 | reverse complement strand
CCGGAGCTGGAGCTGGAACCTCCGTCCGCTCCCGCGTCGCCCCCTGGGAGCAGGGCGTTCGAGCCGCCGCAGGCGCACGCGAGGACGAGGCCCCATGCGAGGACGGCTGCGATGGAGTTGCGAACGGGCTTCACGGCTGCTCAGTGCTACGCACCCGCCGCGGAATTTCTCCCTCGCGGGACGGCGCGTCACTTCGCGGCAGGTGCGGCCGAGGGCTCCGGTGTTGGCGCGCGATGCAGCACGGTCGACGCCTTCGCCTTGTCCGGCATGTAGGTGTCGAGCCTTCCGAGGAACCAGGCACCGCCCAGGACGAGCAGAAGGGCGACGAAGACGTAGAGGCCCCACGGGGTCTTCTTCTCGGCGAAGGGGTCTTTCAGCGAGCGCGACGCCCCGGCGGGCAGGACGGCGACCCCCGTCAGCGCGCCGCCGAAGGGGACGTTGATCCGCGCCATGGCGTTGACCGCCCATCCGTTGGCGTCGAGCAGCGGGCCGATGTTGCGCTGCCGGAGCTTGAGCCAGGCCACGAGCATCGACGGGCCGGAAATCGCGAGCAGGGCCGCGAGCAGGCCCACCGGCATCCACATGCCGAGGCCGAAGAAGGTCGCAAGAATGCTCGAGAAGAAGGTGGCGATGCCGCCGACCGCGACACCGATGGCCGCCACGGTGCCGATGTCGATCCCTTTCTTCGCCTCCGGCTTCGCCGGCTCCGCTGCCGCCTCCGGCTTCTTGTCCGCGGGCCCCGCGGCCTGGGTCGCCGCGACGTCGATCTTCTTGTTCGACTCCTCGTCGGCGGCCTTGGCCCGCTTGGCGAACTGGTCTTCGACCAGGCGGATGAAGCGCTTGTACGGCGACCAGAAGGCCTGCCGGATGCTGATGGGGTTCTCGACGACCCTGGTGATCGTCGCGTCCCAGTCGTCGCCCTTGCGGTCGTAGAAGACGCCGTTGCGGCCGACCATGAGGTTGTCGGTGTCGCCGCCCGTGACCGCGGCGACGATCGAGCGCTTCTCCTGGTCCTTGCGCCGGACGCAGTCGCAGTACGCCAGGTACGCCTGCGACCTGGACGCGAGCAGCGCATGCCTCCCGCCGTCGTGCACCGGCAGGCAGAGGTCGCAGCTGCGCGCGTCGACGTAGAGCGTGCCGACCTGGAAGACGCCCTTGCGGCGGCCGTAGAACGCCGAGAAGCTGACGAAGTTCTCGAGCAGCGAGACGAGGTCGCGGCGGAAGCGCAGCAGCTTCTCGACCGACTCGATCTGGTTGCTCTCGCCGGCGAGCGCGGCGTCCTTCACGACCAGCTCCGTGATGCGCGCGCGCGCGTCACCCTTGGCGAGGGCGAGCACGCGGTCCTCGCCGAGCTTCGCGACCTCGGTGGCCGGCTTCGTGGCGAGCCACGCGTCGTACGGCGCGAGCTGGGCCGTGATGGCGTCCCAGTCCCGCGCCGTCAGCGAGGCCCGCGAGCCGCCGAGGATGGGTGCCACGGTCGCACGGGCGAAGTCGGCGATACGGGCGGTCCACGCGGGGTTGACGCCGTCGCCGAGCGGCAGCGCACGTCCCGACTCGATGCGCGCGAGCGGCAGGCGGGCGACGGCGTCGGACTGCGCCGAAAGCGTCAGCGTGGAGAGGGCCGTCAGCTCGGCCTCGGAAGCGTTGAGGGCGGCGGCTCCGCGCGCGTCGAAGGCCGCGATGCGGCAGCGCGCGAAGTAGTCGTCGATCTTGGTGCGCACGGCATCGAGCGCCGTGGACGCGGCAGCCGTGCCGTCTCCCAGCACGCGGATCGCCGCGGTCTGCCCGCCCGCGTGCCACTCGGCGTAGAGCTTCACCTGGTCGAAGAACGCGTCGACGCGCGTCTGATCGACGCCGGGCTTGCCGCTGCGGTCGGTCGCCGCGCCCCGGACCGTGATCACGTCGGCGATGGCCTGCGCGGTCTCGGGATCGTCGGCGGTCTCGGGGGGGACGATGCCGTCGCCGTTGAGCTTCGTCGCGGTGAAGATCTTCTCGGTATCCGACACGTCGGCGAGCGTGATCTTCTTGGCCGAGGCCTTGCCCAGGTTGTCGAGAATGAGGCGGGCGCCGGCGCGGACGTTCCTGCCGACCTCGGTCTCCTCGGAGATGGCCGCGAGCGGCACCTCGTCGGACGGTTTGAACACGTCCCCGAGGTCGACGAGGACGTCTTTCAGCCACGCGATGGCGGCCAGCACGTCGGGCGGGCGGATTCGCCCGTCGGCGTCGGCGTCGAGCAACGCCAGCGTGCGCGCGTCGAACTCGAGGCCCTCGACGGGGCAGGCGAGGGCGACCCAGAGCTTCTGGTCGAGCGCATGCAGGTTGATCAGGTCCGCCGCCGTGGCGAGCACCACCTGGTCGACGCCACCGGCGCGGAAGAACTTCCAGCTGTGAGCGGCTTTGGCCATGCGGGAGCGCGAGACTAGCGCAAGCGCGCCATGACCGTGCGAGTGGCCTCCTCGATGGCCGCGTCCACGTCGATCGAGCCTGGCTCGAAGTAGTGCTGGGTCGCGATGCCGAGCACGAGAGCCACGAGCAGCGCGCCCATGACCGTCGGGTCCACCGGCGCGATGTGCCCCTGGGCGCGCGCGGCGCGGAGCAGCTTCGCCGCACGTCGACGGTACTTCGCGTACAGCTCGGCGTTGAGCTTGCGCACCTGCGCGTCGCCGGACAGCCGCCCCCAGAACGACAGCAGCACGCGCCCGGCGACCTCGCTGTCGACGAAGCCCCGCACGTTGCCGCGGAGCACGGCCCGCACCTTGTCCTCGACCGTCGATCCGCCCTCGACCTCCCGGCGCACGGCCGCGTCGATCTCCTCGATGGCGCTCGCGAAGACCGCCCGGACGATCTCGTCCTTGTTCGCGAAGTGGTACGTGATGACCCCGCGCGTGAACGACAGCCGGTCCTCCAGCGCGCCGATGGTCAGCGCCTCGAGACCGTGCTCGGCGACCAGCCGTCGTGCGGCGGTCACGATCTGACCGCGGCGCAGGTCGCGGACGCTGTCAGGCAAGGGCCGCCACGGCGTCGGCCGAGTCCTCCCGGACGGCGCGCTTCAGCAGGCGCTTCGGCCACAGCTCGGGGTGTTCGCTGGGCACCAGGGTGATGCGACCGCCGTCTTCGCGCAGCAGATCGCCGACGCGGCACCGCAGCAGCCGCGCCGCGACCGCGAGCCCGGACACGTGCGCCCCGAGCACGCCGTGGCTGAGCGTGCTCGCACCGCACATCCACAGACCGCCGATCGACGTCTTGATGGGCTGCCCCATCGGTCCGATCTGCCCGAGCGACTTCTCGGTGCCGTACAGGTTGCCACGCGTCGACTCGCAGTAGTGCACGTTCGACAGGGGCGTCCCGAGGTCGGCGAAGACCACGTGCGACTCGAGGCCGGGGATGACCCGTCCAGCCATCTCGAGCATGCGACCCATCAGCTCGCGCTTGCACGCCTCGTAGCTCTCCGGCCGGCTGCCGTACTTCGTGTCGGCCCACCGGGCGAAGGCGTCGTAGCCGACGAAGGCGAAGGACTCGAGCGTGTGCTTGCCGCCGTACGACTTGCTGGGGTCCTTGAGCGTCGTCGCGGTGACGAAGCCTCCCGGGATGGGGCCCGCGTCGGGCATCCAGGGCGTCAGGCCCTGGCGGTACGTGCCCTCGACGTCGGCGTCGCGGAAGTACCAGTTGTTGCCCGAGTCGAGGCCCAGCGCGCGCAGATCGAGGTCGGTCGCGCAGAACAGGCTGATGGCCGACACCGACCAGCGCATCCGCGACAGCCGCCACCGCTCCGTCCGCGACAGGTGCTCGACGCCGACGAGCCGGCGCAGCGTCACGTCGGGGTCGGCGTTGCTGACGACGGCGCGGGCGCGGATCTCGGTGCCGTCGGCGAGGCGGACGCCGATGGCGCGGCCGCCCTCGAGGAGGATCTTCGAGACCGCCGCACGGACGCGGATCTCACCGCCCGCCTTGCGCAGCGCCTTGATGAAGGCGCGTGGGATGGACGCCGCGCCGCCGCGCGGGTAGTAGCCGCCGCGGAAGTAGTGGGCCTGGACCGCCGCGTGCACGACCGAGGGGATCTGCGACGGAGGCAACCCGTGGTCGCCCGACTGGGCGCCGAGCAGGGCCCGCAAGCGCAGGTCGCGGACGTGATGCTCGATGAAGGTCTGCAGCGAGCGTAGACCCCACCGCGACACGTCGGGCGCCCGGAACGGGAGCCGGGCGAGGTCGCCGAGGCCGTGGATCGACATCAGGTCGTCGAGCTGGCCCGCGATGCGCTGGACGGTGTCGAAGTAGGCGGTGATGCCCGCGCGCTCCCGCGGGAAGCGAGACGCCATCGCCTCGACGAGTCGGTCCTTGCCCGCGGGGTAGTCGAAGCGGTCGTCCTTGCCGTCGCCCAGCCAGACGTGGTCGTACCCGTCCGGGTTGAGCTCGCAGAACACGAGGTCCGCCCCCATGCCGAGCCCCTCGTAGGTGCGCCGCAGCGCGCCGCCCTCGTGCAGCTCGCCGACGTAGTGCACGCCGGGGCTGAACCGGTACTGCTCGAGGCTGAACGAGTGGCACCAGCCCCCGGGCAGGTAGTGCTGCTCGAGCACGAGGACCTTCTTGCCCGCCCGCGCGAGCGCGACCGCCGCAGCGAGCCCACCTGCGCCTGACCCGATGACGATGACGTCGTGCAACGCCGAACCTCCACGGGCAGTTATAACGAGCGTTATAAGTCATGCAAGCCTCTCGGCGTTCGCAAGAGAAATGCCGCTGCTCGAGCCCCTCTGCTAGCCTGCCCGCGTGGTGGACGAGGCCCTGGAGCAGCGGCTCGCCGGCGCGATCGTGGCCGGCAAGTACCGGATCCGGCGCGTCGTCGGGGCAGGCTCCATGGGGGTGGTCTGCGAGGCGGAGCACCTCGAGATCGGCAAGCGCCTCGCCATCAAGCTCATCGACGCCTCGCTCGCGGGCATGAAGGACATCGCCGCGCGATTCCGGCAAGAGGCCCGCGCGGCCAGCCTGGTGGAGAGCCAGCACATCGTGCAGGTGTTCGACGTGGGCGCCGACGACACGCTCGGCCTGTACCTCGTCATGGAGTTCCTGACCGGGGAGGACGTCGCGAAGCTCCTGCAGCACGAGAAGCGCCTGCCGCCCGACGTGGCCGTGCGCATCGCCGTGCAGGTGGCGCGAGGCCTCGCCAAGGCCCACGAGGCGGGCGTGGTCCACCGCGACCTCAAGCCCGCGAACATCTTCCTGTGCGATCGCGAGGACGACGAGCCCCTCGTGAAGATCCTCGACTTCGGCATCTCGAAGGTCATCGACGCCTCGCGGGCCGAGTCCAAGCTCAAGCTCACGCGCGCCGGCACCGTCGTGGGCACGCCGCAGTACATGTCGCCCGAGCAGGCGCAGGGCTTCTCCGTCGACGAGCGGACCGACGTGTGGGCGCTCGGGCTCGTGCTCTACGAGATGCTCGCGGGTCGGCCTGCGTACCTCGAGCTTGCCACCTACGAGCAGTTCATCATCCACCTCGTGCAACACCCGCCCGACCCGCTGCGTCTGGTGGCGCCGTGGGTGCCGGCCCCGCTCGCGCAGGTGGTCCACGAGGCCATCGAGCACGACATCAAGCAGCGCATCCAGAGCTGCGCCGAGCTCGCGCGCCGCCTGCTCGAGGCCAATCCGCTGCCCGGCATGCGCGCGGCCATGGCGAGCCGGATCGAGGCCGCCGACACGTGGGCCGACGGCGGTCAGATGTCGCCGTTCGCCGAGGAGGCGGACACCGACGTGCCCTCCAAGGTGGAGCGCAAGGTGGTGACGCCCGCCCCATCACCGGAGGACTCGCTGACCATCGACGTCGACGTGCCGTACGAGCCCCCGCCGCCGCGCGAGCAGTGCCCTGCGCCACCCCCCGTCGCAAAGTCCGGCGTGCGCGCCCCCGCGGCCGAATCGCACGTCGAGGACGCCGACGACGCCCCCCAGTTCTTCGACCGGCGCGCGCTCGAGAGCATCGCCCCGACGAGTGGCGAGGTCCCCGTCGTCGCGCAGCCGCAGGTCACCACCGGCCCGTCGCTGAAGCGCGCCGCGGCGCCGGCACTGACGGCCCGGTTCCCCCTCGCCTGGGCGGCCATCGCGTTCATCACCGTGGGGCTCGTGGTCGCGCTCGCGCTCGCGCTGCGCTGAAGCATGGGCCGCCCCCGCCTCGCCGGTCTGCGGTCCTCCCTCTCGCTGGTGCTCCTCGCGAGCGCCGTCCGGCCGGCTCTCGCTGCGGGCGTCGACGGGGCCGCGCTGGTGCGCGTGCTCGGGCCGCGCGCTCAGCAGGTGTTCGGTACTCCCGGTGCGCCGGGCATCGGCGCGCTGGTGCGCCTGCCCCCGGGGACGACCGCGGCCGACGTCGGTCTCGCCCCCGCCGCCCCGGGCCTCGCGAGGCTCTACGGTCCGCCGTCGCGGTTGCTCGCGTTCGCCGACGCGCACCCCGGTCTGCCGATGGAGGTCGTGCCCCCCCTGCACACGCTGCTCGACACCGCGGCGAAGTACGTCGAGGCCACCACGGCGACCGAGCGCTCGCTCGACGGCACCGGGGCGCTCGTCGGCGTGGCCGACACGGGGCTCGACGTGACCCATGCCGACTTCATCGATGCGCACGGCTCGCGCGTCGCGTGGCTGCTCGACCTGTCGGTGCCCCCGCGCGGCAAATACCCCGACCTCGAGAAGAAGTACGGCACCCCGGCGGCCGACGGCAGCATCGCGTACGGTGCGGTCTGGTCCAAGGACGATCTGGACGCGGCCATGGCGGCGAACGCGTCCGGTCTTCCGCAGGACGAGGTCGGTCACGGCACGCTCGTCGCGTCGTGCGCCGCCGGCAACGGCGAGCAGGGGAGGTCGCGCTACGTGGGCATCGCGCCCGCCGCCGGCCTGATCATCGCGCGCGTCGCCGCCGCCGGCAGCGAGTCCATCGGCAACGACGACCTGCTGCGCGCCGTCTCCTTCCTCTTCGACCAGGCCGACGCCATGAAGCGCCCCATCGTCGTGAACCTGTCGCTCGGCAGCGAGTTCGGCCCCCACGATGGCACGCTCGACTGGGAGGAGGCCCTCGCGAGCCACGTCGGCGCCGCGTACCCGGGGCACGCCCTCGTGGCGGCCGCCGGCAACTCCGGCTCGATCGTCGACGTCCAGGACCACCAGAGCGTGCGCGTGAGCCCGACGCAGACGATGCGCGTGCCCATCCCCATGGTCGCGGTCGACGGCGGCGGCGTGCAGGTGTGGGTCGCGATGCACCCGGGCTCGGAGCTGCAGGTCGGCCTCGACGGCCCCGACGGCACCTGGCTGGCACCCGTCGGCACCGGCCAGTCGGCGGGCAAGACGACGGGCGCGTACACGGCCGGCGTCTACAACGGCAGCGGCTCGGGCGCCGACCCGGTGCCCGCGGGCGCGCTCGGCGCCGTCGTCATCTGGCAAGGCAACCTGCCGGCAGGCACCTACGCGATCACGCTCGCGGGCACCGGCTCCGCCGAGCTGTACCTCGAGGGCACCGGCCAGCTCTCCGCCGACGGCGCCGTGGGCTTCTCGTTCGGCGTGCGCGAGAGCACGGTCTACGTGCCTGCGACCCACCCCTCGATCATCGGCGTGGGGTGCACCATCAACAAGAAGGACTGGGTGAGCATCGCGGGCGTGGAGCTGGGGCTGGCCGTGCCCAATCTCGACAGAGCCGGAGGGCTGCCGGCGGCGGACGGGGGCACCCGCGACCCCATCGGCGGCGAGCCCTGCTGGTTCTCGAGCGCCGGGCCGACGCTCACGGGGCTGCAGAAGCCGGAGATCATGGCGCCGGGCGGGGCCATCATCGGCGCCATGTCGGGGCAGGCGGTGCCCGGAGGCCAGGCGAGCATCTTCACGAACCCCGACTGTCCGGCGGCGGCGGGGCAGACGAACGACCCGAATTGCCAGCAGATCGATCAGTCGCATGCCGTCTCGTTCGGTACGTCGTTCTCGACGCCGGTGGTGGCGGGCGCGGTGGCGGTGATGCTGCAGCACGATCCGACGCTGACGCAGGCCGACGTTCTGGCGGCGCTGCAGGGCGGCGCGCACCGCCTGCGTGGCGCGGCGCCGTTCGCGGACCAGTCGGGCGTGGGGGAGGTGGACGTGCTCGGCGCCGTCGATGCCGTCGACCGGATGCGCTCGGCCGCCACCTCGCTACCGGAGCGCGCGAGCAGCTGGCTCACCCCCGGGGCCGACTTCTACCTCGCCGACGGTACGACACCCCTGGAGGTCATCGTCGAGCTGCGCGCCGCGATCGCGGGCTCGGACCCGCCGCTGGCCGATGGCTTCGGTGACGGGCGCCTCGCGGCTTACGCGCTCGTCGACGGCGAGTCGAAGCCCGGCGCGGTGCAGTCGTTCGTGCGCCGCGGTCCCGGCGTGTGGGTCGCCATGGTGCTGCTGCCGTCGGGTCTCGGCGGGGAGAGGCTCACGGTCGGCGCGACGTTCGACGGCGCGGACATCGCGAGCCCCGTCGTGCTGCCCATCGCGACCGACGCGTGGGGCGCTGGTTACCCCGCGAGGGTGTCGGGAGGATGCGGCGTCGGCCCCGCGCGCAGGGCGAGCCAGGCTGCGGGCGCGTCGATGATGCTGGTGACGGCGCTGCTGCTCGTGCGACGAAGGCGTCGTCGCACTCAGGTCGGCGTGCAGTTAGCACGCCGACACACCGCGCGCGGCGCTCAGTGAGCGCAGAGCGGGTCTTTGCTGCCGGGCGGACACGTGGTGAAGCCGTCGATCGGCGCGGCCGTGTGCGGTACGGCGGGGCCCGTCGGACCGTGCGGTGCGGGGTGAGAGATCGGGCCTGCGGCAGGACGCGCGTCGAGCAGTGCGCGCAGCCGCCCCACCTCCGCCTGAGCCGTTGCCACGTCGCCCCGGAGCGACGTCACCGTCGCGTCGGTCGCCGCCATCCTGGCGCGAAGCTCCGTGATCGTCGCCTCGCGCGCCGCGGTCTCCGCGCTGGAGGCCCGCAGGGTCGCCTCCGCGCGCGGCGCGAGCACGCCCAGGTACAGCGCCGTCGCCAGGCATGCCATGACCAGGGCGCTGACGGCCCCCCACGCGGGCCCCGAGCGCTGCCTGTTCGCAGCCGCGCGCGCGTGCTCGACCTCGACGGCGTGCAGACGCTCGCGCTCCCGCTCCTGCGCCCGCACCTTCGCCTCGGCCTCGATGCGCGCCGCCTCGGTCGCCGCCCGCTGGATCGCCGCGTGGCGCGCCGCTTCCTCACGGGCCCGCCGCTCGACCTCGAGCCTGGCCTCGTCCTCCGCCCGCTGCGACGCCAGGCGCCGGGCCTCCTCGCGCGCTTCCCTCTCGCGGGCCTGCTCCTGGAGCAGCTCCCGCTCGCGCACCTCGGCCTCCGCAGCCATGCGCACACGCTCGTCCTCCATCTGCGACAGCTCCTGGAGGGAGAAAATCACCGAGCTCGATTGCGACATGCCCGTTGGACACGTGCATCGCGGACGGATTTGGACGGCCGCGGCCTACTCCCACTCCAGGACGTATTCGCACACCTCGCCCCCCAGGGCTCGGCACTGCGGCTCGCTCGCGCGGACGTTGCGGCCCCCGCACATCTCGATGGCCCGTACGTGCCAGCCCACGACGGTGAGGCAATCCTCCACGGAGAACGACTGGCTCTCGTGGGTGCGCAGCACGGCCTTCGTCTCCGATATGCGCTCGTACTCGCGGTGGCCGGTGTCGTAGTAGTTCGAATAGATGTGGCTCGCCTGCTTGAGCAGCGCGTGCGGGTTGCGCTCGCGGATGTAGTGGCGCTGCGCGGCCGAGGTGAGGTTGTCGTCGGCCGAGGCGGCGCCGAGCGCGCGGAAGATCTCGTCGCCCGGCCCGGCCTCGGCGGCGATCGCGGTGTCGAGGTGCTCGTTGAGGTCGAAGGGGTACCAGGCGAAGGGCATGATCGGGCTGATGAAGCTCGCCTTGTCGTGCTCGTCCAGCCGCGACAGGACGCGCGCGACGCCGGCCTCGCCCCACCGCCGCCAGACGTACTCCAGGCGTGACAGGAGCACCGAGCCCTTCACGTTTCCGCGAGCAACCACCTGAAGAACGTACCACGCCCCCGCGCCTCTCACCCCGGCATCGCCGGCGGCCGTATCGACGTGAAGGAGGGCGCCTCGGCTCGCGACGTCTCCCCCGAGCGGTCGAGCGCGAGCTTGAAGAGCACGGGCCCGATCATCTCGTTGACCGCCACCGTGGCGATGGCGAGCGCCCGGAACGACGTGCCGAACGCGGGGAAGTCCTTCGCGACCATCACGCTCAGGCCCAGCGCCAGCCCCGCCTGCGACACGAGCCCCGACCATCCCCACCGGCGCAGCATCGGAGGGTCGTTGGCGAGTCGCGCCGAGAGGCGAGAGCCCGCGTACGTGATGAGCGCCCGCGAGCCGGCCATGACGAGCGCGACGGGCCAGAGCTGCCTGAGGAGGGGAATGTCGAGGTCGGCACCCGCGATCGCGAAGAAGACGACGTAGACGACCGTGCCCGTCCCCTCGATGTAGTGGACGAACTTCTGCCCCTGCTGCGAGAGGTTTCTCACGGTGAAGCCGGCGACCATGAACGTGAGCAGCGAGTCGAACTGCAGGTAGTCCAGGACGGTGCTCACGCCGAAGCCGAGCACCAGGAGCACGACCAGCATCTGCCGGTTGACCAGCCGCAAGTACGCCGCCAGAACCAGGCCGAGCGTCGTGCCCAGCGCGATGCTCCCGAACAGGTCGTGCGCGAGGTTCTTGAAGGCCTCCGCCGAGAACACGGCGGTCGGATCGATGAGCGGCTTCACGCACCCCATCACGGTCGCGATCAGGACCACGACGACGATGTCGGACGCCATGACGAAGCCGAGCGTGTAGCTGGCGAGCGGCCCCTGCGCGCGCGTCTGCGACAGGATGCCGAGCGTCGCCGACGGGCTCCGCGTCACGGAGAGCGCGCCCCACAGCATCGCCACGCCGAGCAGCGCCCCGATGGGCATGTCGCGCGCGAACGGGATGAGCGGCCTGACGGCCACGAACGCTGCCGTCACGAGCACGAACACGAAGAGGGACTGGATGAGCATCGACCAGCCCAGGCTCTTCGCGCCCCTGCGCAGCGTCGCCAGATCGAGCTCGGCGCCGCCGGCCAGCGCGATGAGCGCCAGGGCGAGCGTGTTGACGGGCGCCAGGCTCTTGACCGTGTGCTCGTCGACGAACTGCAGCACGTAGGGCCCCGAGGCGATGCCCGCCAGCAGGTAGCCCGTGAGGTGCGGAAGGCCGAGCGGCGCGAGCAGCTCGCTCAGCAGCGTGCCCGCGAGCAGCAGGAAGCCGATGGCCGTGATCATCCAGAGGCCGCCGTTGACCTCCGGCACCGCGCGCGTGACGTAGAAGAGCAGGGCGCCGAACGCCACGAGGAGCAGCAGGTGCAGCGCGTGGTGCCCCAGGCCCTTGCGAACCGCCGCTGCGCCGCCGCTCACGTCGCCCCCTGCGCGCCGGTCGGCGGGATCACGGCGCGGTCGACCTCGCCGGCGTCCTCCAGCGAGCGACGGAGACGGTACGGCCCGACGAACTCGCCGAAGAGCGCGGACGTGGCCGCCACGACCAGCACCGTGTCGCCCACCTGCCCGGGGAAGCGCAGCGCGAACGCCAGCCCGACGCTGATGGCCAGCGCGCCCGAAGACATCAGCGCCAGCCCGACCAGCGCGCCCGCCTTGCGCGCCGTGGGCGAGCCCACGGCCATCAGCCAGCCGATGACCAGCTTCGCCACGAGGCGCGCGGCGATCGCCGCGGTCGCCACCAGCGCGAGATACGGGCTCGACTGGAAGTCGATGTGCGCCCCCGCGAGCACCAGCGCCGGCAGCAGCACCGGACGTTCGGTCGGTGCCACCATCGCGCGCAGCTCGCGCCCGTGATGGCTGAACGCTGCCATGGCCATGCCGAGGAAGAAGCTCACGGTGAGCGTCGACAGCGACAGGCGCGCCGTCGCCCCGATGGCCAGCAGCGTCACCCCGAACAGCACCGCCCACGTCTCGTCGAGCTTCAGCTCGCTGCGTACCAGCAGAGACGCCCCGCCGCCGATCAGCAGGCCGATGCCGACGGTGATCGCCGGCCAGTCGCGAAGCGGCAGCGGCACCGCGACCGCGGGCGTCGGCTCGAGGGCGAAGAGCACGGCCACCGCGATGAGCGGCAGCAGATCGTCGGCGTGCGCGATCTCGTTCAGGCGCTCGGCGAGGGGACCGCGGGCGTTCTGCCGCTCGACGACCCACCGGACGGCGTGGCGGGTGGTCTCCGAGCACGCGGCGCCGATGCCACCGGCCAGCAGGATCTGGTCGCGTGTGCTCGCCCCGATGTGCAGATAGCGGATCGTGAACCACACGGCCGCGGCGACGGCGCCGCCGGTCACCAAAGCACCCAGCGTCCCCAGCAACAAGCTGGCCGGTCGCACGCGCCTCTCGCCCGCGTACCCGAAGTCGAGCCCCACGGTGAACGCGAGCCAACCCAGCGCCACCTGCACCACGGGCTCGAACGACGCGAGCATGTCCCCGCCCACCAGATCGAGCACGTGCGGCCCGAAGAGGAAGCCCAGCGCGACGTACTCGACTCCCGACGGCAGCCCCGCGCCGCGCATGGCGCGCCCGCCGACCAGGAAGCTGCCCAGGTAGGACAGCACCAGCAGCCCCATGAGCAGCAGGACCGGGTTCATCTCAGCGCGTCCCCGACCGCGACGTTCCCCTGCCCAGGATGATCCCTTCGTCGGCGATCGCCTGGGCGACCGCCTCGGCGAGGCTGGCGGCGCCCTTGCCGTGCTTCGGGACGCCCGAGACGCGCCAGCGCGCGCCCTCGAGGTCGAGCGAGAGCAGGTCGACCCGCGCGCGCTCGCACGTGGCCATCGCCGCGCCCACGAGCGCCTCCTCCACGCGTGCGGGCCGCTCGTTGCTGTCGACCGCGACCTCCAGCGAGGCCATCGCGCCGCTGCCGAGCACCCTCGTGGGGTGCCAGAGCCCCAGCAGCTGCGGGATGCGTACCTCGCAGCCGAGCGTGTCTTCGATCACCAGCTCGAGCAGCGTCACGTCGCGCACCACGCCCGCGCGCCCCCCGGCTTCGACGAAGTCGCCCACCTTGAGGCGCCGCCCGTAGACCGCTGGCAGCCCCGCCGCCGCGCACGCCAGGACCGGCGTGCAGGCGAGACCGAGCGCCACGAGCGCGACGAGCCCCGCGCGCGACAGCGCCCCCTCGTCGGTGCCGGTGATGAGCGGTGCGGCGAGGACGATCGAGACGAGGACCATCCCCGCCCGCACGAGCACGCTGGTGGGTCGGGCGAGCTCGCGCGGCACCCAGGTGACGTGTGTCTCGCCGCGCTCGATGCCGGCGAAGAAGAGCTCGACGAAGCGCACGGCGATGCCCAGCGCCACGGCCGCGATGGCCGCGACGACGAAGAGCGGCAGCGCGGACCCCACCCGGCCGATGAGCGCCGACACCGGCGCGAGCACGAAGCCGGCCAGCTTGTCGGTGTACGCCTTCGTGGACTCGAAGAGCGACAGCGCGAAGATGAGCCACGAGTACGCGATGGCGAACTGCGCGAGCCGGTGCGCCAGCGCCAGCGACACCGATACGGCGCCGCGCACCGCCAGGGGCCGGACGACCTCGATGCGTCCGAGCTTGATGGCGGGAATGCGCTCGTGGTTGTCCTTCACCCACGTGCGCGCGCGCTCCGCGATGCTGCCGACCTGCCGGAAGAACAGGAACGCGAGCAGCCCGGAGAAGACCAGCAGCGACATCGACAGCACGGTGGTCGCGATGGCGCTGCGCTTGCGCTCGGCCTTGAGCGAGTCGTCGATCCTCGCTGCGACGCCGGCGGCGTAGACGTGCAGGGGGGCGTCGCTTCCGGAGGCGACGGCGTCGGCGTCGCCGAGCGTGACGATGGGCTTCTTGCCGACGAAGATGACCGCCGTCCCGGGCTGCTCCTCGACGTGCGAGAGCGACTGCTCGGGGTCGTCGAGGACGCTGTCGAGGGCCCGGCTGGCGCTGCGAGCCCGGTCCTGGGGGCTCTCGCTGCTTCGCCCGACCCTCAGCGAGAAGACGATCTTCTCGTGCAGCTTGACGTCGTACGACGTGGCCTGGGCGCCGGGACGGGCCGACGAGGACGAGGGGGCGGAGCTCGCGGGCGAGGCGGGCGGCTGCTGGGCGAGCGCGCGTGCCGAGACGAGCGCCGCCGCGAAGGCGACGAAGAGGTACAGCGCCCACCAGGTCCGGCGCGCCGCTCGCACGCCCGCTAGCCTAGAGTGCCCGGCCCGGATCTCGAACGACAATCGTGCGGGGCGGACCCCCGGGCCCGTCAACCGGGTGACACAGTGAGCACCCAGCCGTGCGGCTCCCACCAGCCCTGGTCGGGGTCGAACGGGTGCTCGGTGCTGCCTACATTCACGCCCACGACGACGAAGCGATCCACGGCGTCGATCAGCTCGACGGTCAGCGCCGCGCTCGTGGCGAGCCGGGGCGAGGTGATGGGCAGCACGGCGAGCGCGTGGCCTGCGGCGTCGAGCTTGATGACCGCCCACTTCATGCGACCGTAGTCCTCCCACTGCGCCTCGACGCGCAGGCTCGCGCCGGGTGGCGCGCCGGCGTGGTCGATCATCACGT
>VFSW01008652.1_pt1 | contig 14592 bp, 15 predicted proteins | sample 5358111 | NCBI WGS metagenome assembly VFSW01 (sample SAMN11554181, study PRJNA540505) | mine drainage metagenome | isolation source: sediment from site ElyBrook_90M | place: USA: Ely Copper Mine, Vershire, VT | collected 2017 | reverse complement strand
GACTGACGTCGACGACGACATCTTGAGGAAGGCTCGTCATTTGGGGGTCAATTATCTGGACTTGGCGGCGCGCGAAATGGCGAAATTCGAACGTGACATGCAACTCATCAACCTGCGACCAGTGCATTCCGAGCCGCGCGCGACCGGCGCCATCCCGGAGATCCTGACCATGATTGGCGATCTGTTCGACTCGGGGCACGCCTACCAGGTCGAAGGCTGGGTGTACTTCGAAGTTTCCACCTTTGAGCGATTCGGACAGGTGAGCCACGAAAGTCGCCTGTCCATGATCGAGCTCGCGGCAATCCACGGAGGGAATCCTGACGATTCGCGTAAGCGCGATCCCCTCGACTTCGTGCTGTGGCAACCCTCCTTAGAAGACGAGCCCGCCTGGGAGTCACGATGGGGTGCGGGGCGTCCAGGATGGCACATTGAATGTTCGGCCCTCGCGCGACGTGAGCTCGGCGACACCCTCGATGTCCACGGCGGAGGTCGTGACTTGGCCTTCCCGCACCATGAGTGCGAAACCGCCCAGAGTGAGTCGGTGAGCGGCAAGCCCTTCGTGCGCCACTGGGTCCACGTCGGACTCGTCGGGCTCGACGGGACCAAGATGTCAAAGTCTCTGGGCAACCTCGTCTTCGTGTCGGATTTGGCTCTGCGTACCGAACCCGCGGCAGTGCGACTGGCGATGCTCGACCAGCACTACCGCGAGGACTGGGAGTGGCGTGAGGAATTGCTGACCCGAGCGCAGTCGCGGCTCGCGACCTGGCGCTCCACCCTCAACGGACGCACTAGTTCAGTGCTCCAAGATGTTCGCGACGCGCTCGACGACGATCTGAACTGCCCTGGCGCGTTAGCAGCGGTCGACGCTGCTGCGCACGCGGGTGCCAATGTGACCCCGGCCGCTGCGCTACTCGGCATTACGCTGTAACCGAGGAAAGGCATCATGTCGATTATCGAAATTCAACTCCCGGACGGAACCAGGCGGTCACTCGAAACAGGCTCGGATGGTCGCGATCTAGCGGCGGCCCTTGGTCCGCGGCTCGCCAAAGATGCTCTGGCGGTGCAGGTCAATGGTGAGCTGACGGATCTGAATCGTCCTCTACAAACCGGAGACGTCGTTGCCATTGTGACGCCCGGCAGCGATCTGGGCCGTGAAATTCTGCGCCATTCGACCGCGCACGTCCTGGCCCAGGCGGTCCTTCGCCTCTGGCCAGGCACCCACTACGCGATCGGTCCGGCGATCCGCGACGGCTTCTACTACGACTTCGAGTTGCCAAATGGCGCGCGCTTCAGTGATGACGACCTTGGTCGCATTGAGAACGTCATGCGAGCGATCGTTGCCGAAGATCAACCCTTCATTCGCGCGGAATTTTCGATCGACGAGGGATTGGAACTGTTCAAGGACCAACCTTTCAAGGTCGAGATCATTAAGGGTGTTGGTTCGGACGCCAATCCGGAGGACGCCACTGAAGTCGGCGGCTCACTGGTGTCAACGTACGCGAACACGCCCGAATTCCAGGATCTCTGCCGTGGGCCGCACGTGCCATCAACCAAACGACTCGGACATTTCAAGCTAATGAGAGTGGCGGGTGCCTACTGGCGCGGCGATGAGAAGCGACCACAGCTCCAGCGCGTCTACGGCACCGCTTGGGAAACCAAGGAGGCCCTGGCGGCCCACCTCTTGCAACTCGAGGAGGCCGAGAAGCGTGACCATCGTCGGCTCGGCGCGGAAATGGACCTCTTCTCCTTCCCGTCAGAGCTCGGTCCCGGACTCTCGGTTTTCCACCCCAAGGGCGGCACCATGCGTCGGGTCATGGAGGAATATTCTCGCGCGCGTCACGTGGCGGGCGGGTACGAGTTTGTCAACTCTCCCCACATCACCAAGGCGGAGCTGTTCGAGACGTCCGGCCACTTGGAGTGGTTCGCCGAAGGTATGTATCCGCCGATGGAACTCGACGATGGTCAGCAGTATTACTTGAAGCCCATGAATTGCCCTTTCCATATGTTGATCTTCAAGGCCCGCCAACGTTCGTACCGGGAATTGCCCTTGCGCCTGTTCGAGTTTGGGACGGTGTACCGCTACGAGAAATCGGGCGCGGTCCACGGTCTCACGCGCGTCCGCGGCATGACTATGGACGACGCCCATATCTTTTGCACGCGTGAGCAGATGACACAAGAGCTCAGCGAACTTTTGAGCTTCGTGCTCGGCTTGCTACGAGATTTCGGACTCAACGAGTTCTATCTCGAACTCTCGACTCGACCCGAGGGCAAGGCCGTCGGCACCGACGAGGAGTGGAACGAGGCAGAGGCCACCCTGGCCGAAGTGGCACGCGGCGAAGGTCTGGAGCTGGTCCTCGATGAAGGCGGCGGAGCATTTTACGGTCCCAAGATCTCAGTCCAGGCCCGCGACGCCATTGGTCGCACCCATCAGCTCTCAACGATTCAGCTCGACTTTCAAACTCCTCAACGCTTCGACGCAAGCTTCATCGCGTCGGATAACGCACGCCATCGCCCCATCATGATCCATCGTGCTCTCTTCGGGACCGTCGAGCGGTTCATGGCCATTTTGATCGAACACTACGCCGGCAATATGCCGACCTGGATGTCTCCCGAACAGGTGGTGGTGTTGGGTGTGCGCGACGACCACGACGCGTTTGCGTACGAGGTCGCCGGCGCCCTGCGCCTCGACGGCGTGCGCGTGAGCGTCCAGGATGCGGACGAGCCCCTAGGGGCACGTATTCGCCGCGCGAAAATGAGCAAGGTGCCGTACATCCTGGTGGTGGGGGACGAGGACGTGGCCGCGCGCACCGTGGGTGTGAATTCTCGCGGTGCGAACGATCCTGAGCGCGGAGTGAACATCGACGATTTCCGCGATCGACTACGCGCCGAGATCGCTGACCACGGATCGCCGGAGACCACCCGTGCCACTTGAGCGTTTCGCGGCCTCGTGGCGCGAGGCCTACGTCTCGAGTCCTGAGGCAGCGTCGCACTCGCGCGACGAGGGCGCGTGCGTCTTTTGCACGCTGGCGTCACTCGAACCGTCTGAGGACTCTGGCGTCCTTTGGCGCGACGAACTCAGTTTCGTGGCGCTCAACGCATTTCCCTACGGCTCGGGCCACCTGCTAGTGCTACCGCGGCGTCACGTGGGTTCCTTGGGAGAACTAGAGGAGGAGGAGTACGCGAGCTTCTTCTGGGCAATTCGCCGCGCCGTTCGGGCCCTTGACGCGGCATACGCCAGCGACGGGATGAACGTGGGTATGAATCTGGGCCAAGCCGCGGGCGCGGGGATACCCAAGCATCTGCACGGGCACGCCCTGCCACGATGGACTGGCGACACCAATTTCATGAGCACAATTGCCGAAACCAGGGTTTTGCCAGAATCCTTGGCTTCGACCTGGCGAAAAGTAGCCGTTCATTTCGTTCACTAGTCCACCGAAATCGCCTAGGTAGACTTCTAGCAGGACGTGGGAGAACGATGTTCGACGGAAAGTTCCGCCAATCAGTAGACGCCGTCACCGCCCCCGTGGGACGGGTGCTGGTGCGCGCGGGTTTCTCGGCCGACGTCCTGACTGCTTCGGGCTTAGTTTTCGCGGGGGCGACCGCGTGGTGTATTGCTGAAGGCTATTTCGTGGTGGCCATTGTGCTGCTCATCCTCACCGGTGCTCACGACTTGCTCGACGGTGCCGTCGCCAAGGCCAGTCAGCGTGCCAGCCAGCGAGGGAGTTTCTTCGATTCGGTGGTGGACCGGGTTGCGGACGCGGCTCTGTTGGGGGGAGTGACGTTCTACCTCGAGCGCCATCATCCCGGCGAATTGGTCCTCCTACCCTTCGCGCTTCTCACCACCTTCTTCCTCATCTCTTACCAACGCTCCAAGGCCGAGAGTCTGGGATTGGCCGCTAAGGGCGGATTGATGGAGCGTGCTGAGCGACTGGTGCTCTTAGGAGTGGCTCTCCTTTCGCCGGTGATATTCGTGCCGGTGCTGTGGATCATGCTCGTGCTCACCACGGCGACGTCGTTCGGTCGTTTTTGGCGGGTATGGAAGATCGCGGCACGACCCGCGCCTCGCACGGTCATCGAGCGCACTCCGCGTGCGCACGCGCGTCGACCTCGTCGCCTCAGTAGATCGTCGCGACACTAAGTCGTGAAGCCCCGGACCGCCGCAGCGTTGTATATGCTCGCGGGTCGTATCCTCGAGCGATTGCCCGAGCGTGTCGACGTCACCCTCGCGCGGCGCATCGGTGCCGTTCTGGGAATGAGATCGAGAGCGCGTGCACCGCTCGAACGTAATCTATCCAGGGTGCTGAGCGCGCCGGATCGGCTCATTGAACCCGCGGTCCTCGAGCGATTTGTGAAACGCGGATTCGCCAACTACGCCCAGTATTGGGCCGAAGGGGCGAAACTGCCGGCATTGTCTCGTCAGACCATCGTGTCACGTTTTCGCATCGCTGAAGGACTCGAGTATCTTGAGGACGCCTTCGCCCAGGGCAATGGCGTGGTAATCGCGCTACCGCACGTTGGATCGTGGGAGTGGGGCGGATCGTACCTCTCGTCGCTGGGGATGCCAATGACCGCCGTGGCGGAGGAGTTGGAACCGCCCGAACTCTTCGAGTGGTTCACGACCAAACGCGAAGTCATCGGCATCCACATCGAAGGACTTAATCGGGAAGCGAGCACCAAATTGCTCAACGTGCTCAAGAGCGGCGGTGTAATAGGTCTGCTATGTGATCGCGATATTCAGGGCAGTGGCGTCAGCGTCGAGTTCTTCGGCTCGAAGGTGACGCTTCCGGGCGGACCGGCGACGCTGGCGTTGCGTACGGGCGCACCGCTACTGTGCGCCGCGTGTTACACCGGCCCCGGAAGTGACCATTTCGCCGTCATCACGCCGGCGATCGTGGCCGAGCGTGAAGGTCGACTGCGCGATGACGTCACTCGTGTCACGCAGGCCATCGCCGACGAACTCCAGGATTTGATCAGGCGGGCCCCCGAACAGTGGCACGTTCTTGAAGAGCGGTTCGAGGTGTTGTGAGTCCGTGGAGCGACATCCGGCGCGTCTCGATCGTTTCGCCCTACGCGTTGAGTGTCTACGGTGGAGTGCAGGAGCAGGTTCTCTCGATGAGCCGCGAGTTATCGCGCCGTGGAGTGCAGGTACAAGTTGTCGCACCGGACTCGCGCGATAGCGCCACGTACGACACGCCCGCTCGTGTGGAGCGGTTCGGGCCCGTGATCCGAATTCCGGCCAACGGGTCGCGGGCCCCCCTCACACTGTCGCCCCTGGCGTCACAAAAGGCGCTGATGCGAGTGCGAGAGTTCCAACCTCAAGTAGTGCATTTCCACGAACCCTTCGCGCCCTGTGTGGGATGGCGTATATTACGGACCCACCACATCGCCTCAGTGGGAACGTTTCATCGGAGCGGAGGAGGACCCGCGGTGACCCTCGCCGCCCCGTTGTTGCGTCGCTGGGCGCAACATCTCGACGTGAGCATCGCGGTCTCGGAGCAGGCGGCTCGAACAGCCCTCGACTCGTGCGGCGTAACGGCGACGGTCCTCTTCAATGGCTTCGAGTCATCGAGATTCGTCGAGTTCGCTCGCGAGAAGCAAGAGGTCGCCACCATCGTGGTGGTGGGCCGTCTCGAGGCTCGTAAGGGCGTCGCTACGGCCGTGACCGCGGTGCGGGAACACAATGATTGCCGGGAGGACCACTGGCGGCTCGTGGTCATTGGCGAAGGACCCGAACGGGCATCGCTCCAGGCCGAAGCGGGAGCCGATAACGCGGTGGTGTTCCTGGGCGCGCTCTCCGATGCCGAAAAGAGACGTTGGTATCGGCGCGCCGACGTCCTGGTGGCGCCCGCCACCCACGGAGAATCGTTCGGTCTGATACTGCTCGAGGCGATGGCCAGCGAAACCCCCGTCGTCGCCAGCGATATTCCCGGGTATCGAGACGCCGCCGGATCCCACGCAGTGCTATTTGCACCCGGCGACAGCTCGTCCTTGCAACGCGCCATCGAGACGGCCTTGGCGCGGGTTGATTGGAGCCCCACTCTGGCTCGCGACCACGCGCAAAACTGGTCAATGGCTCGTCTGGTGGACGAATACCTAGCGGCGTACGAGCAGGCCCGTCAACAATTTGGGGCCCTGGGGTAGCCTCTTGTCATGGCCACACAACAACGATCTCGTTCGCGACGAACTCCGTCGTCGCGCCAGCGAGGCGCGCGACACGTGGAGGCGATACTCGATCCAACGTGGCAGAACCCCTATTCGCCCTCGACGAGCGAACGTGAGACTCACCAACAGGCGTTGCGTCATTTCGGACTCAGACGAAAAAGATCTGAGATGATCGGCGGCGCCGTCCTGGCGCTCGCTCTCGTCGTCGGTGCCGTCGTGTCGCCCTGGCTGGCGCTCGTCGGTGTGCTCGTCGCCCTCGGCGTCTTTCTCGACGTGCGACGATTCTTAGCCACCGTCGAACGGCGCGGAGCGACCCTGGGAACACTCGTAGAGGCGACGTTCGAACCCGGTGGCACGACCAAGGATCGTCAACGACTCATTACCGTGATTGATCGTCTTACCGCGACCTTCGGCGTCGACACAGTGAGCGCGTTCATTATCGACGATGTGGGCTACAACGCCGCGCTCGTGCCCAATGGGACGAATTTCGCATTCTTCGTCACTAACGCGATGATGCGTGATTTTGAGTTGATAGAACTCGAGGGAGTGGTCGCGCACTGCCTCGCTCGTCAACGCCTGGGGATACTGTCGCGAGAGTGCTATGCCGCAGTCGTAAATGGACCACTCGAGCAGCGTCGCGCACTCGCCGGAGAAGGTCTCACCTACCGTGCCGACGAGGTCGCTGCGGCGGCGATCCGCTATCCACTGGGATTGGCGGGCGCGCTGCGGCGCTGCTCGCGCCAAGTCGTCCCCACGACCTCGTTCTTCTCCTCGAGCCGGTACGACCAATGGCGCTTTATCTGGTTCGATGTCTGGAGCGACCGTGTCACGCCGGACTTGAGCGACCTGGACGACGTCGAACTTCGAGCACTGGCCCTGGAAGAATGGTAGCCAGGGCGCTCTATTAGGCTGGGGTCATGAATTCTGCACTCACTTCCTCCACCGTCGGGTCGGTTCTGGTCAAGCGTGGTTTGGCTGACATGTTGCGTGGCGGCGTCATTATGGACGTTGTCAACCCCGAACAAGCGAAGATCGCCGAAGACTCCGGGGCGGTCGCCGTGATGGCACTCGAAAGGGTGCCCTCGGACATTCGCCGTGACGGTGGCGTGGCGCGCATGAGTGACCCCCAGATGATTCAAGAAATTCAAGCGAGCGTGACGATTCCGGTCATGGCGAAGGCACGTATCGGGCATTTTGCCGAGGCGCAGATTCTCCAAGCCCTCGACGTCGACTACATCGACGAATCGGAAGTCTTGACGCCGGCCGACGAAGAGAATCACATCGACAAATGGGACTTCACGGTCCCTTTCGTGTGTGGTGCCACCAATCTGGGCGAAGCCCTGCGCCGTATAGGCGAAGGGGCGTGCCTGATCCGCTCCAAGGGTGAGGCCGGCACGGGCAACGTCGTCGAGGCGGTTCGCCATCTTCGTACCATCAATGCGCAGATGCGCCGCCTCGCGAGCGCCGACGATGCCGAGCTCTACGCGCTCGCCAAGGACCTTCAAGCGCCCATCGCCCTGGTGCAGGAAGTCGCCGCGACGGGCAAGTTGCCCGTACCACTGTTCTGTGCGGGGGGCATTTCCACACCGGCTGACGCGGCACTCGTGCTGCAACTCGGGGCGGAGGCCGTTTTCGTTGGTTCGGGCATCTTCAAGAGCGAGGACCCTGAACGGATGGCGAAAGCGATTGTGGAGGCCACGACTCATTACCAGGACGCCAGCATTGTGGCCAAGGTGTCGACGGGACTCGGTGCCGCCATGGTCGGCGCCGAAACCGCCACCTTGGAGCAACGTCTGGCCGAGCGCGGTTGGTAGTGCGTACCGTTGGCGTTCTCTCCCTGCAGGGTGACGTGCGCGAACACGTGGCGACGCTGGACAATCTTGGTGCACGGGCGCGTACGGTGCGGCGAACGAACGACCTGCAGGGCCTCGACGGTCTGATCATTCCAGGTGGTGAGTCCACCACGATCGGCTATTTGCTGGTCACTTCTGGTGTACGAGAGCCCCTGCAGACGCTCATCAACGACGGCTTCCCCGTCTTTGGAACGTGCGCCGGACTGATCATGTTGGCGCATGAGGTCCTCGACGGGCGCAGTGATCAATGGAGTTTCTGCGCCCTTGACGTGGCGGTGCGTCGCAACGGTTACGGACGCCAGATTGCCAGCTTCGAAACGTCGATCAGGATTGGCGATCGTGGCACGGTTCCCGGCGTTTTCATCCGCGCACCGCGAATCGAGCGCTGTGGGCCCGAAGTGTCGGTTCTCGCCAGTCTGGACCACGGTGACGGTGAGCATCCCGTGCTGGTGCGCCAGGGGTCGGCATGGGGTTGTTCGTTCCACCCTGAACTCACCAGCGACGTACTTGTTCACGGTCTATTCCTCGACGCCTTGCAAGAAGCGTTACGATAACTACGCCCTAAACGGGCAGGAGGAATAATGTCCGGCCATTCGAAGTGGGCAACCACGAAGCACCGCAAGGGTGCCAAAGACAGTGCGCGTGCCAAGGTGTTCGCAAAATTGATTCGTCAGGTGGAAGTCGCCGCACGTGAAGGCGGCGGCGATTCCAACACGAACGCCAGTTTGCGAACCATGTTCCAGAAGGCCCGCGAAGCGTCAGTGCCCATCGATACGATCGAACGCGCCATCAAGCGCGGAACGGGCGAACTCGAGGGTGTCCGCTACGAGGCGATCTCCTACGAAGGCTACGCCCCGGGGGGCGTAGCGATCATCATCGAGACCTTGACCGACAATCGAAATCGCACGAGCGCTGAAATCAAGCATCTCCTGTCCAAGAACGGTGGCAACATCGCTGAACCCGGCGCGGTCTCCTGGCAGTTCGACCGCAAGGGGCTGATCGAAGTGAAGGGTCCCCTCGATGAGGATCAGCTCCTCGAATGGGTCCTCGAGGCGGGGGGCGAGAATTTCAACGCTCAGGGGGACAACTTCGTCGTCACGACTGAACCGCACGAAGTGGGCATGGTGCGCGACGCCCTCGAAGGTTTTGGACTTTCCGTCGTCAGTGCCGACCTGACGCTCGTGCCGCAGAATGTGATACCCGTCGAGGAAGAGAATGAAGCCAAGAGGGTGCTGCGACTCATGGACGCCATAGACGATCATGACGACGTGCAGAACGTATACGCGAACTTTGACATCTCCGACGAAATTTTGGCCAACTTCGAAGGGTGATGCCGCATGTCGCCGGCCGAGCGCATTACAATCGAACATATGTTCGTACTCGGTATCGATCCCGGATTGACGCGTTGCGGGTTCGGACTGATTGAGGGAAGTTTTGAGGGGACCGAGAGATTTAGGGCCGTGCGTGCGGGAGTTCTCGAAACTGGCGCGCGTGTAGACGTCGAGACGAGGCTGGCCCAGATCCACAACGATCTCGATGCGTTGATCCTCGACCTGAAACCTCACGCCGTGGTCGTAGAACGAGTGTTCTTCCAGCGCAACGCTTTAACCGCCATTCCGGTGGCCCAAGCCAGTGGCATTGCGGTGGGACTGGCTGGCGCGAAGGGTTTGGCCGTGCGCCAGTTCACCGCCCAGCAGGTCAAACTGGCGGTAACGGGCTACGGGGCGGCGACCAAATCGCAGGTGCAGTCGATGGTCGCAAAACTATGCGGTCTGAGCGAGGTGCCTGAACCGGCGGACGCGGCCGATGCATTGGGTCTCGCGATTACGTATTTCATGACCGAGCGTGTCGAACGTCGCTTTGCGGTGATGACCCCATGATTGGCTGGCTCCGAGGTCGGGTGCTCCGAGCGCAAGTGACGGGAAGTATCTTGATCGACGTCAACGGTGTGGGCTACGAGGTCAATCTCGCGTCGGTGCAAGAGTTCCGTCGGGGCGATGACGTCGAACTCTTCATCCACACCCAAGTACGCGCTGACGCCATAGTCCTGTACGGCTTCCGCTCCGACGACGACCGCGAGTTCTTCACCACTTTGTTGGTGACACCCGGCGTGGGCCCCTCCACGGCCCTGGCGGCGCTACGCACGATGCCCACCGATGAACTGCGTCTGGCGATCGAGCACGGTGATGTCACGAGGGTGTCGCAGATTCCCGGCATCGGCGCCAAGACGGCGAGTCGCATCGTGCTCGAACTCAAGGGCAAACTCGTCGAGGTCGCCCCAGAGCGTGTTGCGACGCCGCACACCCGACCGAGTGACATCGAAGAGGCCCTGCGCTCATTGGGCTACGCCGCCAATGAGATTCGTGATGCACTGGATGGCGTAGAATTGCCCAAAGATGAGTCGATAGCTCTGCGCGCTGCGCTTCAACGCCTGGGCCGACGATGACGAGGCGTGATGCGGACGTGTCCTCCCTGATCAACGGTGAGGAACACGTGGTGACGCCATTGGCGTCAGAGGGTGACCGCAGTGCCGACATCACCCTACGACCAGCGTCCTTGCGCGACTTCATCGGCCAGGGGGAGTTGGTGGGTCACCTGGACATCGTGCTCGGTTCGGCGCGCGCGCGCGGCCAGAGTTCGGACCATCTGCTGTTCGCGGGTCCCCCCGGACTGGGCAAGACCTCCCTCGCCAGCATTGTGGCGCACGAGATGGGTTCCGGTCTGCGAGTCACCTCGGGTCCGGTACTCGCACGACCCGGGGACCTCGTGGCCCTCCTGACCGACCTGCACGATGGCGAAGTGCTCTTCATCGACGAGATTCACCGCCTACCCCGTACGGTGGAAGAAGTCCTCTATCCCGCCATGGAGGATCGACGACTTGACGTGATGATCGGACGCGGTCCCTCGGCACGATCGATTCGTCTTGATCTGCCAGCATTCACCCTCGTCGGAGCCACTACCCGAACCGGTCTGGTGGCCGCACCCTTGCGCGACCGCTTCGGCTTCGTCGGTCAACTTGATCTCTACCAACACGACGAGCTGCGCCAGATCGTGATGCGCTCCGCCGGGCTCCTCGACGTCCGTCTACTGGGTGACGCCGCGGGCGTGATTGCGCAGCGGTCGCGTGGAACACCCCGCATCGCCAATCGTCTCCTTCGACGGGTTCGTGACGTCGCTTCGGTACGCGGTCACGACGTGGTCGATGACCGATTGGCGGCTGACGCACTAGATCTCTTCGGTGTCGACGAGCACGGACTGGACAAGATCGACCGAAGGATCTTGGGCTTGTTGTGCGGCCAATTCGCCAATTTACCCGTCGGACTCACTACGCTCGCCCACGCCAGTGGCGAGGAGCCGACGACCATCGAAGACGCCTACGAGCCTTATCTATTGCGTGAGGGTTTCTTAGTGAGGACCCCGCGAGGGCGCGTGGCCACCGAAAAGGCCTTTCTACACCTCCGGGTGACGCTCCGAGGAGGGGGACTGGTCTAGAGTGGGCCCGCTGAGCGACTAGGGTTTCTTTGTCTATTGACGGAGGATATTTCAATGTTGTTCGCTGCAACCAAAAGTTCTGGCAGTCCGCTTATCATCATTATTTACGTCATTGTCTTCGGCGGTCTGTACTTCTTCTACCTCCGTCCGCGCAGTCGCAGGCAGAAGGCGGCGCGTCAACAAACTCGGCAAGTCGAGATCGGGGATCAGGCCCGCACCATTGGTGGAATGATCGGCACGGTCGTCCGGCGCACTGAAGAGGCGGTCACCCTGCGTACCCCGAGCGGTCACGAACTCGACTTCATTCCGTCGGCCATCGCCGGTAAGCACGTGCCGCCATCCAGCGATGACCCGGCCGAAACTGAGCCCGAGCACGATGACAACTCGACCGAGGGTGATGACAAGTAATGGCGGCTTCAGCAGTATCGCGTAAGTCGCTCATTGTCAGTCTGATCCTGACTCTGGTGATCGGCTTCGGCTCCTTGATTACGACGCTCTCACTCGGCTGGGGGCCCAAACTAGGACTCGACTTGGCCGGTGGCCTCTCGGTTGTCTATAAGCCAACGTCGCCCGCCACGCAGTCACAGTTGAACGAGGTGGTGACGATCCTGAGTAGTCGTATCAACGGACTGGGGGTCTCGGGCGCCCAAGTCAATGTCCAAGGAAAGAACGTCGTCGTGAGCGCCCCCGGGGTCAAGGACGCCCAGAAGATCCTCAAGGAGATCGGTCAAACGGCGCAGTTGTACTTCCGCACGGTGTTGTGTCAAGTGGCGCCGGCCGCGAAAACTGCCCAGCCCATCGGGAACCGCACCATGCCGTCGTGCGGGTCGGCTTACGCGTTGACCGCGGCGAACCTCGCTGTCACGCCGAACAATTCCATCAACGGGTATTCCTATAACTCCACTATTGGAGTCGACCCGGCCTTTTCCAACATTGCCACCACGAGTCCCGCCAACGACGTCGCGTCGCGACCGGTGATCCTGCCCCAATTGGGTGCACCGCGCACTGATCGTTGGCTTCTGAGTCCCGCCGAACTCACCGGTCAAGCGATCGGCAAGGCCTTCGCCACCCAAGACACCATTGGCCAATGGGTCGTCAGTTATACGCTCACGGGATCCGGGAGCCCGGCGTGGGACGCGGTCGCCAAAGCGAATTTCCACCAGGAGGTGGCGATCGAGCTCGACGGCGTGATTCAATCGGCGCCGTTGATTCTGCCCGCTTCCTCGACGTTCACCAGCTTCGGTGGTCAGGGCCAGATCTCGGGCAACTTCACTCAGGCATCCGCCCAGAACCTCGCCATCGCGATGGAGTTTGGTGCTTTGCCCGTTCGCCTCCAGCCCCTGACGACACAATCGGTGTCGCCGACCCTGGGCCACAGTGCGCTCGTGGCGGGGCTGGGAGCCGGATTGGCCGGACTGGCTCTCGTCCTGATCTACGTGATTTTGTACTACCGGGCTCTCGGACTCGTGATTCTGTTGGGACTGGGCGTGACCGCTGCTCTGCTGTGGGCCATCATCTCCGCTCTGGGACATACCGCGTTTGCCCCCACGTTCTCCCTGGCCGGTGTTACCGGCTTGATCGTGTCCATCGGCATCACCGTGGACAGTTACATCGTGTATTTCGAACGATTAAAGGACGAAGCTCGTTCCGGTCGCACGGTGCGCTCCTCGGTGGATCGAGGTTTCAAATCGGCGTGGCGCACCGTGTTGGCCGCTGACACCGTCAGTCTCCTGGCGGCGGTCCTCCTGTATCTGATCGCGGTAGGCGACGTGAGAGGTTTCGCCTTCTTCCTTGGCCTGTCCACACTGATGGACGTCTTCATCACGTGGTACTTCACTCGTCCTCTGGTTATCCTGCTCGGTCGACGTAACAATCAGGGCACGTCGGCGTTGTCGATGGCCGCTGGGATGAACGCCGGAGGAAGCCATGAGTGACGTGAAGGACAGTGAAGTAGCGGGCACGGACAAGGCCCCCGGACGTTTCGGTCGGCTCTACCAGGGGTTGACCACCATCGACTTCGTTGGGCGAAAGAAGATCTGGTTCACCGCCTCACTCGTAGTGATCCTGGTCGGTTTGGGATCACTGAGCGTGCGTGGATTCAACCTCGGCATCGATTTCAAAGGCGGCAGTTCCTGGGAGGTACTCGCACCTCATTCGTCCATCTCGTCGATGACGACCGCAGTGACCCAGGCGGGGCTATCGAACCCGACCGTGGAGAAGCTGGGATCGCAGACGTATCAGATCACCGCGGATTTGAATAATGACTCCACCGCCGTCCAGGGTCGGATCACCAACGCCGTGATCGTGGCGATGGCCAAAGAGGCTGGTGTCGCCGCCAACCAGGTATCGACGTCGAGCGTCGGTCCCACCTGGGGCGGTCAGATCACCAACCGGGCCCTCGAGGCCCTGATTATCTTCTTCGTGGCGGTCGTGATCTACATCTCTATACGATTCGAACCGAAGATGGCACTGGCGGCCTTCATCGCGATGGTGCACGACCTCCTTGTCACGGTGGGGGTCTATTCGCTCTTCGGGTTTCAGATCACGCCGGACACGGTTATCGCCCTACTGACGATATTGGGCTATTCACTCTACGACACCGTGGTTGTGTTCGACCGCGTACGAGACAACGCCACCAGCGCCAACGCAATCTTGAAGAGTGGCACCATGACGTACGGCGAAATGGTCAATCTATCGATGAACCAGACCCTGGCGCGATCGATCAACACCTCCCTGGTGGCCATCTTGCCCGTGATGGCCGTCTTGGTGGTCGGCGCCTACATCTTGGGTGCCACGACATTACAGAACTATGGTCTGGCCCTGTTCGTCGGCCTGATGAGCGGTGCCTACTCATCAATCTTCATCGCGAGTCCACTGCTGGCCTGGATGAAGGAGCGCGAACCACGCTACCGCGAACTTGCGGCGCGGGTGAATCGCAGCGAGCACGTCACCCTGTCACCGCGCGCCGCGGCGATGCTCGGTTCAGACACCGCTCAGCGGATGGGTGCCGGTGCCCGGCGACCGATGTCCACCGTGACACCCAGGGCGCGCAAACAGAAGCGCCGTTGACACCTAGGCTGAAGTG
>VFSW01008651.1_pt1 | contig 14592 bp, 19 predicted proteins | sample 5358111 | NCBI WGS metagenome assembly VFSW01 (sample SAMN11554181, study PRJNA540505) | mine drainage metagenome | isolation source: sediment from site ElyBrook_90M | place: USA: Ely Copper Mine, Vershire, VT | collected 2017 | reverse complement strand
ACGAGCGGCCAGAATCCGTGTGGGGCGTGGCTCTGAAAATACGCGACGGCCATTTCACCCGAAAGAATAAAGGCAACCGGGCGCGTGAAAAACCCGAGAAGAAGCAAAGCTCCCCCGAATATTTCGAGGATGCCGGCGATTCCAATCTCGGAAAAGATCCGAAGCGGGCCTGCCTGTGGTGGCATGGCCATCGGGTAACCAAATAGCTTCATCGCGCCGAATTGCATAAAGAGGATTGCGGCAACGATACGCAGGAGGCTCCGAAACTGCGGAGCCTTTGACTGCCACTTGCGGATGATCGTGGGTTGAGTCATGGCGCGCTATTCCTTGGGATAGGTGTGATTCACCATCCATCGGACGCCGAATTTGTCGGTAAGGAATCCGGCATAGGCTCCCCAGAACGCGTCCCCGAGTGGCATTTGCGGATCCTCTTTTCCGCCGGCAACGAGCGCGTGATATAACTTCGTGGCTTCTTCCTTGCTCTCGCATTCGAGCGAAATCGTAAAGTTGTTTCCACTGCTCAATTGCGAGCGCATAGAACTTGGCATGTCGCCGCCCATAATAACATTTGTTTTGCCGATGGGTAATGCGACATGCATGATCTTATTGGCATCGTCTGGTGATATTTTGCCGCCCGGCATGTCCTTCCATCGCATGAGGCTGACGAACTCGCCGCCGAAAACAGATTTGTAAAAATTGAATGCCTCCTCGGCATTGCCGTTGAAAGTGATGCTTGGACTTGGTATTGCCATGATAGAATTTGGTTTGGTAATTGATTCTTTACTAATTAATTCCCGCGTCATTGCGAGGAGCCGTTTCGAAGCGAAGCGGAGAAACGGCGACGAAGCAATCCCTTGAGATTATGCGGAATTTCAACGGATTGCTTCATCGCATGATTCTCCCTTCGGTCGAATCATGCTCCTCGCAATGACAACGAAAAAGTTTACGTTCCCTCGAACGCTTTTTGCAATCCCGCGATGTCGAGCTTTGTCATCTTCATCATCGCTTCCATTGCGCGGCCGGCTCTCGTCCGGTCGGGATCGCCGAGCACTTTGCCGAGGATGGTGGGAACGACTTGCCAGGTGATGCCGAATTGATCGGTGAGCCAGCCGCAGCGGTCCGTACGGCCGCCTTCGGAAAGTTTGTTCCAGTAGTGATCGACCTCCTGCTGCGTTTCGCAATTGATGAAGAAAGAGGTCGCACCGGTGAACTTCCAGTCGTCGTTCATGGGGCCGCCGTTGAACAAAATAAATTCCCGGCCTTCTATTTCAACCGTTACGCCCATTGGCTTGCCGTTTGAGCCCGGCATCGCGCTCAATATTTTCGAATTTTTGAAAATCGACGTATAGAATTTCGCCGCGTTTTCCGCGTTGCTGTTAAACCACAAGAATGTTTGAATTTTTTCCATGGGTGTTTCTACTTATTTTGTTGGATACGTGTAGTTTACCATCCACGGAATTCCGTATTTATCCTTGAGCGCGCCCCAATAGGCTCCCCAGAATTGGTCCTTCATCGCCATGATATCCGAAGCACCTTTGGAAAGCCCGTTGAAGATGTGATCGGCTTGCTCCTTGCTATCGGCTTCGATGGAAAGGCTTGCATAGTTGCCCGGTTTAACCGAGTGGCCCATGGACTCGATCGCGTCGGTTCCCATCAGCGTATTGTTACCGATCTTGAGCGAGACGTGCATCACGCCGTTTTCGACATCGGCAGGAAATGTTTGGCCCGGGATATCCTTGAAGCGTTGCAGCGTTACGAAGTCCCCGCCAAAAATGGATTTATAGAAATTGAATGCTTCCTCAGTGTTGCCGGGGAAGTTAAGGTATGGATTGAGAATTGCCACGAACGTAATTGTTTTTGAAATGGAATGAATTAGTTTCTAAATTCCGCGATCTTCTTGCCGAGGCGCGCTTCCTGCTCGCGAAGTTCTGGCGTGAAGTTCTCGCCGAAATCAGTGGCTTCGAAGATTTGCCGAATCTCGAGTTCCCCGTCCTGAAACGGCGCGCGCTTTAGCCATTCAACAGCTTCATCGAGCGACGAGCATTTCCAGATCCAGTACCCAGCAACGAGATCGGTGGTGAGTGGAAAGGGACCGTGAGAAACGGAACGATTCTTACCGCTGAATTTTACACGAGCGCCTTTCGACGACTCCTGCAAGCCTTCGCCCGCGAGCATGACGCCGGCTTTAACAAGCAATTCGTTGAACTTGCCCATTTCGGCAAACTGCTCGGTTGTGGGAAGGACTCCGGATTCGGAATCCTTATTCGCTTTGACAATAACCATGAATTTCATGTCGATTTTCTCCTTGTTGTGTTAGGGAAACTCTGATTAAGTCACTTTCTTCTGTCATTGCGAGGAGAACAAAGCGACCGAAGGGAGCTTTGTTCGACGAAGCAATCTCTTCGCTGGGAGTAGGAGATTGCTTCGTCGGGAATTGCTCCGCTTCGCTTCGCAATTCCCTCCTCGCAATGACATGCTGGACTTAATCAGAGTTTTTCTTAGATGAATTACATCGCGTTTGGCTCGAGCAGGCTGACGCGGTTGCCTTCGGTGTCGAAGAACGACACATACGCTCCGACTCCTGGAATATCCATAGGCTCGCCGATGATCTTGCCGCCCGCCGCAGTTACTTTTTTCATGTGATCGTTGATGTTATCCACCGAAATAACGACCGAAGGCGCGTGCGAAATGGGATCCTCCGTCCTTTGGTAAAAGCCGCCGTTGATTGTGCCCGGCTCTTCAGGACGCATGGTCTTTTCGTCAGTCTCCGTGGTCGAGACTGTGACGTAATCGCCCATCTCGGCTCCTAATTGCTGCGTCTTCCAGCCGAAGGTTTTGGTGTAAAAGTCGCTCATGCGTTTCCGGTCTTTCGCCGGCATTTCGAAGTGTACTACTGGATTCATTTGTGTGTTCTCCTTGAATTGGTTATTAATGTAGAATGGAAAAAGTTACGATTGTTTTTGGAATGGAATGAGTGCGCGCAACCGCTCGTTGGTCAGATAGATCGCGCCCCATACCAGGAACGCCGTGTAAACGGGGAATAGCGTTGCACCGAGCGAAGTGCCAATCCGCATCATCACGGCAACCGCGCCGCCGAGATAACCGGTCAGCAAAATGGCGCCGAAAATCGAGGTGCGCGGAATAACGTATAGGATGACGCATACGAGCAGAATGATAGCGATCGTTACCGAAAGCCCGATAGGAATGCCAAGTTGCTTGAACGAATCCACGACGGGCTGCGGTATCATGAAATGCGAAACGACATCGAACAGCAAAAATAATACCGCGAGGCCGCCCAGGATTCGGGCGGTCCAAAGCCGTCCTTTCGAGATTGGGGGTGTTTGAGTTGATTCCATAAAGTGTTTCTTTCTGTTTTCTTATAAATTAGACGTTGAAGAATGGTAAAAAAATATCCAGGTTATTTCCGAGCTACAAAATTCCCGTTTTAACATCGCCATTGCGACGGTAATTTGCGACGATCACTCCCTTGGGCGTTGCTTCGCATTTGGTTATCTCGAAGGCCGCTGGTATCGCGCCATCGGCGAAGAGGCGCTTGCCGCCGCCAAGCACCACTGGAAAAGTTTTCAGCCAAAGTTCATCCACCAGATCGTGCTTTAGAAGCGTTTGAATAAGGTTACCGCTCCCATGCACTTGTAACTCCGGCCCGTCTTCTGCCTTGAGCTTCTTGATCTGCGCCACGGCATTGTCACCAATCCTCACCGTCTTTTCCCAATTAGAATCGACCGGCCGGTGCGTGGCCACGTATTTCGTTGCTTTATTAAGGCCAGCGGCGATCGGGCCTTTGTTATTTTCGGCAAGCGGCCAGTAAGCGGCGAAAATATCATACGTCTTTCGGCCAAGCAGCAGGTCGAAATCACTGCTCATCTGGGCGACCATCGTCTCATGCGCATATTCGTCCCAGTATGGAGCGGTCCATCCGCCATATTTAAAGCCGCCGCTCGGATCCTCCTCCGGGCCGCCTGGAGCCTGCATGACGCCATCCAGGGAAATAAACGATAAAACGATTAATTTTCTCATTGCAAGAGTCTTTTTGCATTCTCATTTAATGAGTAATGCCGTTTTTATTCTCCAATTGCCATTTATTAAAATTCTGCAAAATTGTCAGGCTTCTTGTAGCAAAGGTGCCCATAATCTTATAAACCAATATACGGCATTAAAAACGGCGTGTCAAGCATTTGAAATTTATTCGGGAATCTCATCCCTTCACGATGGGAACCCAAATTTCGAGCGTGACGTGATCCATGTCCATATTCGGTTCTGAATAATGCTCGAAATCGAGCGACAGCTTCGGGTCCATCGAGTAACCTGATTTTGGCATCCATTCTCCGTAGATAAATCCGAAGAATTCGTGCAGCCCGTCAATCGGGCCGTTGTAAGTAAAGACGGCATAATTCGCGGCGGGAATTTCCTTGCTCTTCATTCCCGCCGGAACGTCCGCGATTTCGCTCACTTCAAATCCGGCGATATAATAATATTTCGGAAATCCTCCTTCGTTCATATCGAAGTCGCGCGAGTAATCCTCGATTCCGTAGGCGCCGGGGTGAGCGGCGTTCTTGATCTCCTGGCTCCGCTTCCCGAATTCGGCCCATGCCTCGCGGATCGCCGGAATGCCGCTCTCGGTGTACCGCTCGATCCCGACGATCTTAAATGCTTCCTTGCTGCGAAATGCTGGTTCGTTACTCATGTCAATTAGTTTCTGTTGCGTGATTGAATTAACGAATGCAAAATTACGGTGTTATTACGCGGGTAGTGAGGCGCAAAAACGGCATTCTCAGGGGTTGATTACGACAGATTTATTTCGTATTTTTGTAGAGTCATCCAGCGTAATCCATCTGAATCAGCGAAATCCAGCTTAAATCATGAAAAACATAGCAATACTTGCTCCGCGCGGCGCGGCGTCCGTCGGGTGCATCGAAGGCTCTTATATCGGCTTTTCGAGGGCCAATGAGGTTTTGGCAAGCATGGGAAAGCCGCCAATATTTGACATGCGAATGGTCGGCATTACCGGCGATGCACAGACATACGATCGGTTCATCAGCATTCAGCCTGATCTCACGATAACGGACGAGTATAAAGCGGACCTCATCATTATCCCTGCCGTCAACGGAGAGATGAACGAAGTCATCGCCGCCAACCGCGTTTTTTTTCCGTGGATCGTGGAGCAATATAAGAATGGCGCGGAAGTCGCGAGCCTCTGCGTCGGAGCATTTTTGCTTGCTGCGACCGGGCTCGTCGATGGAAAAAAATGCGCGACGCACTGGTTATCGCAAAACGATTTTCGAAAAATGTTTCCGGATGTGAATCTCGTCTCCGAAAAAATCATTACCGACGAGCGCGGTGTCTATTCGAGCGGCGGCGCGAACTCGTTTTGGAACTTAGTCATCTACCTCATCGAGAAATACGCCGGGCGCGACGTTGCGATAACATGTGCCAAGATTTACGAGATCGAAATCGACCGCGATACCCAAGCGCCCTTCATCATGTTCACGGGACAAAAAGATCACGAGGACGAGCCGATCAAATCAGCGCAGGCATTTATTGAAACGAATTTTAAGAAAAAGATAACGGTCGAGGAGCTAGCCGAACGCTGCGCGATGGGCCGCCGCACGTTCGAACGCCGATTCAAAAAAGCGACATCGAACACCGTTGTCGAATATCTCCAGCGCGTGAAAATCGAAGCCGCGAAAAAGAGCCTCGAACACAACCGCAAACAGGTGAGCGAAGTAATGTACGATGTCGGTTACACCGACACCAAAGCATTCCGCACGACTTTTAAGAAGATCACGGGCTTATCGCCGATAGATTATAGGAATAAGTATGCGTAATGGTGAATGAAACGGTGGAAGATTAAACAGAGTTATACTTATCATGCCAACCAAAATTCAGCACCCGAAACCGAAACAGACCGCGCTAAAAGCCATCGAGCACTTGCGGGATTCCGCTTCGTATGAGGACATCATGTATGAGCTTTACGTTCTTCAAAAAATCGAGCGGGGCAGACAGGACATTCGCGAAGGCCGCGCCGTAAGCCACGAGGAAGCAAAAGAACGACTAGGAAAGTGGCTAAAATAACATGGTCGCTCGAAGCACTCGAAGATGTTTCGGAGATCGGATTGTTCATCGAGCGCGATTCCGCCCACTTTGCCGAAGTGATTGTTAATCGGCTTTATTCCAGTGTCGATCGCCTGATTGAGTTTCCATTATCAGGCCGAGAAGTTCCTGAACTTGACGATCCATCCGTTCGAGAAGTTATTATTCATGGGTATCGGATAATTTATGACTATCAGAAATATTCAGTGAAAATTCTTGCCGTCATTAGTGGCAGGCAGGACTTGAAGAAGAAGCTTTCCGGGTAATACATATTGAGTAGCAACATCTATGGCAAAGAAAGAGAAGATCCTCGAGCGGGATTCCTCCACGGGAATGAATCCCAAGGTCGATTTTTATTTTAAAAAAGCCGAAAAGTGGAAGGGCGAAGTGGAGAAATTGAGAACCATCGTTCTCGACTGCCACCTGACCGAAGAATTGAAATGGGGCGTTCCGGTCTACACGTTTGAGAACCATAACGTCGTCCTTATCCACGATTTTAAAGAATATTGCGCGCTCTTGTTTGTCAAGGGTGTATTGCTGAAGGACCCGGAAGGGATTCTGATCCAGCAAACGAAGAATGTGCAGGCGGGGCGCCAGATCCGCTTCACCAATGTGGGGGAGATCGTAACGATGGAACCCATTCTGAAAGCCTATATTCGTGAAGCCGTCGAGGTGGAGAAAGCCGGATTGAAAGTGAGCATGAAGAAAACCGAAGAATATCCAGTTCCCGAAGAACTTCAAAAGAAATTAGATGAGACCCCTCGCTTGAGGAAGGCGTTTTATGCGCTCACCCCGGGACGGCAACGCGGATACCTCTTTTATTTTGCTCAACCCAAGCTTTCCAAAACCCGCGAGGCAAGGATCGAAAAATACATGCCGCACATATTGGAGGGAAAGGGATGGAATGATGAGTAGAGGAGGAAACGAGTGGTTTTCAGTTGTCGACAATTTGTCGACAACTGAAAATGGAATGATTAGTACATTTGTCGAAAAACTTTTGAAGTATGAGCAAGCTGCCTAATGCGGAGAATGCGTTGGTGGATATCCGTAAGATCACGGATTATCTGCTCGATCCGCTGCATCATCGGGGAAGGCATAAGGCACGAGTATTTCGGTCGGCGCTGGGAATCGGACGCGAGGATGCAGAGTGGCTTCGAGAGCGGCTGCTTTCGGCGGCGCACAATGAAGAAGCTCGATTTACATACCGCGATGAATTCGGCGAGCGATACCAACTGGATTTCATACTCGTGGGGCTTGACAGGGATGTCACGATACGCAGCTCGTGGATTGTGCTGTACGGTGAAACTTTCCCGCGCTTTACAGGTTGTTATATTTTGTAGAATGCTGAACAACAACTCCATATCGCTTCTGGACGTGGTGGCGCTCACGGTGCCGCTGCCGCAGAATAATCTCGATGCCGGGCAGGTCGGGACGATCGTCGAATTGCTTGGACGCGACACGTTCGAAGTCGAGTTCAGCGATGACGACGGCAAGACGTACGCGCAGCTTGCTCTTAAGCGCGACCAGATACTTCCGCTGCATTTCTCGAATCCTCCCCAGCAACGGACCGCGCCGGGGCGTTTCAATTAGGTTGTTGTCTCACGGAGCCAGCGGCTGCGCAGACACACGCTCCCATTTCATAGAGGATCGAAAAATACTTGCCGCACATTTTGGAGGGAAAGGGATGGAATGATGAATAGATTGAAGGGTGAGTAAAAACCCGGATGGTCGGCATATTGGCAGCCGGGCCAAATAAAGTCGTATTTTTGTGCCGGTAAGAACGTTCATATCGCCGACAATAAACGAATTATGCCTAAAGAAGCCCGCGCCCGTATCAAGATCAATAAACTGCTGGAGGAATCCGGATGGCGATTCTTTGACGAAAATAGCCGGAAGGCGAACGTCGAACTCGAAGGAAATGTGAAGCTCGAAGGGCTTGGCGAAGATTTCGAGAACACGAAGGTTGGGTTTATCGACTATCTTCTTCTTGATGACAATGAGAAACCGCTCTGCGTGCTCGAAGCAAAATCCGAAGCCAAGGATCCGCTCGATGGAAAAGAGCAGGCGCGGAAGTATGCAACCTCAAAAGGAAAGAACTGCCGCTTTATTATTCTCTCGAATGGGAACCTGCATTATTTTTGGGACTTGGAGCAAGGAAATCCAACGGGCATAAGCCGGTTTCCAAAGCCGGAAGATCTTCAAGCTTACGCGAAATACGAGCCTGATCCGAAAAACCTGATTGCCGAAAGTGTTGAAGCCGATTACATCGCCCGCTCGCAACGCTTCGATTACGACAAAGACCCACGTTGGCATGATGAACGCCTGCGCGATGCGTATAAAGATGAACTGAAGCTTCGCTTCTTGCGGCCTTACCAACTCGATGCGGTACGCGCCATTCAGGGAGCGGTTCGCGACGGCAAGAACAGGTTCCTGCTCGAAATGGCGACGGGAACCGGAAAGACGATGCTTGCCGCCGCGCTTATCAAAATGTTTTTGAGAACGCACAATGCGCGGCGCGTTCTCTTCCTTGTCGATCGTTTAGAATTAGAGACACAGGCCGATAAAAACTTCAACGATTATCTCCAAAACGATTTTTCGTCTTGTATCTTCAAGAGAAATCGCGACGAGTGGAAGCACAAGGATATAGTCGTAACGACCATTCAGAGTATTTCCTACGAGAATAAATATCTGAAGCTATTCTCGCCGACGGATTTCGATCTTGTGATTTCGGACGAAGCACACCGCTCCATTTCTGGCGGCGGACGCGCCATCTTCGAATATTTTTTGGGATATAAACTTGGGCTGACGGCTACGCCTAAAGATTATCTAAAGCACGTTGACCGAAGCACGTTAGGCGATGAAGACCCGCGAGAACTCGAACGCAGAATTCTTCTTTCGACCTACGAAACCTTCGGCTGTTCGACCGGCGAGCCGACGTACCGTTACGCGCTGAACGAGGGCGTCCACGACAAACACCTCATTCCGCCCGTTGTGCTCGATTGCCGAACGGAGATCACTACCGAACTGCTTTCCGAACAAGGTTACGCCGTAGATACCGAGCAGGCCGAGGAAGAAGAAGCCTATACCAAGACCGATTTCGAGAGGAAGTTTTTCAGCGAAGAGACGAATCTCATCTTTGCGCGCACATTTATGGAGAATGCTCTGCGCGACCCGATCACGAACGAGATCGGGAAAACGATATGCTTTTGCGTAAGCCGCAAACATGCGGGGAAGATGACGGAGATACTGAATAAGATTGCGATGGAGATGTTTCCCGGAAAATACAATTCGGCTTTTGCCGTGCAGATCACGAGCAACATTCCAGGCGCGCAGGATAAGACAACGCAATTCACAAATAATAATTTGAATGGCCGCACGCGCTTTTTAGACGATTACGTTTCCTCGCGCACTCGCGTAGCCGTCACGGTTGCGATGATGACGACGGGTTACGATTGCCCCGACCTGATGAACCTTTGCATGATGCGGCCCATCTTCAGCGCGACCGATTTTATTCAGATCAAAGGGCGTGGGACGCGAAAATATTCATTCGAATATGAAGGCCGCTTCGAAGGGGAACTTCGAAAGCTTGTAATGGAAAAAACCAAGTACAAGCTCTTCGATTTTTTCGGTAACGTCGAGTATTTCGAGAAGGACTATCCCTACGATGAGAAGATCGCACTGCCGGTAGAAGGCAAGAAGCCGAAGAGGCCCGAAGGTGAGACGGAGTTGCCTCCCGGAGTTTATATTAACGAGAATCCCGATCCGCTGAAAACTATCACCACGCTGTTTACCGATGAACACGGCTTGCGCATCGATCGCGAATTCGGTTCGCGGTTCGTGGCGGAAGTAAAGCCGGACGCGGAACTGCACGAGGCGTGGCTCGATGGCGACGATGCCGCGCAAAAACGGATCTACGAAGAACGGTATCTCGACCGTCCTACAATGTACTATACCCTTGACAAACTTCGTCAGGCGTTTGGCGCGGATCACCGAATATCGTTTCAGGAACTATCCGATTATATTTTCGGGAATATTCGGATGAAGAAACAGCCCGAAATGGCGGAGGCTGAATTCGAACGGTTCAAACAGCTTGGAAAATTACCTGCAAATCTCTTTTACGAAGCGCGAGATTTTTTCCAGACCTACCTGACCGATGAAGAAGCACGCACCGCGATCAACAAAAAGGATTTTACTAAATTTACCGATAACCCGGAGCTTTTTGCCGCGCTTGCACGGCTCGGCAAACAGCAGATAGAGGGGATGTCCGCGTATATCAAGGATAACGTTTCGATCAATAGATTTATGGTATAACCGGCAGCCTCAGTGCCGGAGGCACGAAGTACTCGCAGCCCAGGGTGGAGGCCGCAGGCCGGAACCCTGGGTTAGCATTGCATTTAAATGTTCATAGCCCCGAAGGGGCGAAGTACTCCACCCTTTCAGGGCTTAGGAATAATTGATGCGAACCGTTACCCAGGGCTCCACTTCGTTCCGCCCTGGGCTGCGAGTACCGCGCCGCTCCGCGGCTAAATAAAAGAATTATGGATTCCACTACTCGAAGAAAAATTGACGCTCTCCGCGACACGCTCGTGGGCAAGCTGCCGGTTCCCACGCAGCAGGTCGAGCAGATCACGCTCGCGCTGCTCTATAAATTCATGTACGATCTCGACAGCCAGAATGTCGAGCTTGGCGGCGCGCGGCAATTTTTTACCAATGGCTACAAACGCTATGCGTGGAATAACATCATCGATAAATCCTTATCGGGTGCCGAGCGCGTGGCGGCTTATGGCGAGGCGCTCGAAAAAATGTCGCAGAATCCGAAATTGCCGCAGCTATTTCGAGATATTTTTGCGCGGGCGTATCTGCCGTTTCGCGATCCGCAGACGCTCAATCTTTTTCTTCAGCAGATAGACGATTTCACCTACGAGCACTCCGAAGATTTAGGCGATGCCTTCGAATACCTGCTCTCTATAATGGGTTCCCAGGGCGACGCCGGGCAGTTCCGAACGCCGCGCCATATTATTGATTTCATCGTCGCGGCCGTCGATCCCGATCTCGATATGCGAATACTCGATCCGGCGTGCGGAACGGCGGGGTTCCTTATCAGCGCGTACAAGCATATTATGATGAAGTACGCCGACGACAAAGGCAAGCCGGGTGCGAAACTGACTCCGGCGCAAAAGAAAAAGCTGGCGCAGCAATTTACCGGATACGATATTTCGCATGACATGGTCCGGCTTTCGCTCGTCAATATGTATCTGCATAATTTGCCGGAGCCGAAGATCTACGAATACGACGCGCTCACCAGCGAGGATAAATGGGGCGAGCGCGCGGAGTGCATTCTGGCGAACCCGCCGTTCATGTCGCCAAAGGGCGGAATCAGGCCGCATAAGAAATTTGCGATCAATGCCACGCGCAGCGAGGTGCTCTTTGCCGATTACATGCTCGAACACCTTACGACAGGCGGTCGCGCCGGTTTTATCGTTCCCGAAGGAATTATTTTCCAGTCGGGCACGGCATATAAGGCGCTCCGCAAAATGCTGGTGGAGGATGGCTATCTCTGGGCCGTCGTCTCGCTGCCGGCGGGGGTGTTCCAGCCTTATTCGGGGGTGAAGACGAGCATTTTGCTTATCGACCGAAATCTTGCGAAGCAAAACGAAAATATTCTTTTTTTGAAGATCGAAAACGATGGCTTCGATCTTGGGGCGCAGCGTAGGGCGATAGAGAAGAACGATCTGCCCGGTGCGCTGGACTTGATTAATGAGTACAAAACACTTTCCGGTGTGGGTCGAAGTGGTACTTCGACCCCAAAGGAACTGAGTCGAAGTACCACTTCGACCCACACAAATGTTTCTTCTCTGCTCGTGCCGAAAGAGAAAATTGCCGCTTCCGGTGATTACAATCTTTCGATGGATAGGTATCGGGAATCTTATATTTCAACGAAGCAGCAATGGCCTATTGTAAGCGTTGAGGAATTATGTGAACTCGGAAGAGGTCGCGTTATCAACAAACAAGATATGGCAGCAAATCCGGGAGTGTATCCGGTTTATTCATCACAAACAACGGATGATGGAATCTTCGGTTACTTGAATACATTCGACTTTGAAGGCGAGTATGTAACCTGGACAACAGACGGCGCAAATGCGGGTACGGTCTTTTATAGATCTGGCAAATTCAATTGTACCAACGTCTGCGGCACGCTAAAAGCAAAAAGTACGCAAGTCTCCATGAAGTACTTAGCGTACATTCTAAATACGGTGGCTTACAGGCACGTAATCCAGCTCGGCAATCCCAAACTGATGAATAACGTGATGGCCAAAATACGTGTCCCTCTCCCTCTGCTCCCCGTTCAGGAATCGTTGGTGGTCGAATTAGAGCGGTACCGAAAGATGATCGAAGGCGCGCGCGCCATTCTCGCGAACTACAAGCCGGAGATCGAGATCGATCCGAAGTGGGAGCTGCGGGAGTTGGGGGAAGTGTTCAAACTATCAAGCGGAAAATTTCTGCCTGAGAAAAGTCGAAAGGGTGGGCCTTACAAAGTTTACGGCGGAAATGGTGTGACTGGAATGCACAACGAATTCTTTATTCCTGACGAGACTTTGGTGATTGGGAGGGTAGGCGAATATTGCGGTGCTGTACATCTTACAGACCCAAAGAGTTGGATCACTGACAATGCGCTCTACGTGACGGAATACAAGGTGCCGGTTAATCCGCAATTTCTTTACTATACTTTATTACAATCGAACCTGAATCAATTTTCCAAGCAGGGCGGTCAGCCGTCTCTGTCGCAATCGAGCATTAATATCGTTAAAGTTCCAATTCCCCCTCTCACCGCTCAGCAAACTATTGTCGTGCGTCTCGAATCGGAACGAGCGGAGATGGAGATGCTGAAGGGGCTTATTGTGCGGATGGAGATCCAGATAAAGGCGAAGGTTGCGGGGTTGTGGGGGGAGTAAGATCCATTGGCGGCAAAATGGTTTCGATATTGATCGTTGGGATTAACAGACGGTCAATACCCGGCAACCCGAGTGTTTTGGATTTTTCCCATAACACCCCGCGTGTTGTCGAAAGCCCAATGCCCGCGATACTTGCAAGCAAGGGATATGGCATTAAAGCTTGATTTGTGGTTAAAATTGCTGGATCGATTTTAGAGGTTGCCTCGGCGAGTCCCTGAATGGCAATGATGGTTTCTGTCGTGAGCACAAGAAAGGGTTCTACTTCGGGGTTTGGTTTAACTCTCACGGTGCATAGCATGCGGATGGAATCGATGGCAAGCGCCCACTCTGCCTCGATGACAAATTGGAGCGCGTCGCTATATAGTTCCGATTCGGGAATCTGAAAGGTAAATGCGACCTCACGAAAGGTTTCCCACTTCATTCCGATTTCGACACGTTCTATCGGCATTCGTATTAATTCAAGGCAAATGTGGAAAAAGATCTTGCGTTCGCACGGGTCGAAATTGCAATGGGGTAAAAATTTCTTGCTTTGAATATCGGAGCGGTCTTCGGGATAAAGAAGGATTGCGATTTTTCCAGCATGCTCTTCGGTTTGCCCGAATAGTAATACTCAGGATCGGGCAAATACTTATGAGGGATCGTTGCAGCGGTCAGAAGTGAGAGCCCCTGTTTCCGCAGTGCATTATCGAGATCGAGCATCATAACATATCCGCCTTCCGCACTCCGAATGAGTTCGATGAGCGGAACCCTTCTCTCGACAAAGGCCCTGTATTGATCTGCTTGGACTGGAATGACCATCCAGCGGTTAGTGATCTCATCGGCATCGCTCCAGTAATAGAGAAAATGTTTCGTTCCCTCCATGTAATGTGCGAGCACCGGCCCATCGAAGTTCGCGAGTTCTTCGATAGGCTGATGTCCTCGAAGCTGCGCGAGGGGGATCGGAAATCCGAGCGGTGTCATATTTAAATAGTATCGGAAATGGTAAAGATTTGTTCCAAATGGACATCTTCATATTCGTGAAGATTGAAATGTCCTCGTTCTGGCTCTAAATCACATGTAACACCATGCTCTTCTGTAATAACACCGGTTGCAATGAATCGTCCAATTTTATCGCGTGTCATTTCATTCCAGGGTGCCTGATTATACTCGGATCGTGCTTTTTCAGCCGAAACAAAAAACGAAATTCCAAAGTGCTCGCACTTCTCTTCGATGGGGGTTTTCAGTAGTCGCCGTGGCATTTTTAGTGCCGAGGGTCGAAAATCCGCGTTCAAATCGAACGGATTGTGGCAGAAGTGTACTGCATTACCAAAATACTCGGAGTGAGCAGGAGGGCAATTCGGAACGTTATTTAACCGAATCTCGCGCTCATATTTATACTTTTTTAACGAGAGAAGTTCCAAGCTAAGTCAGGGTTTTGCGGGCTGGCAGGAATCGAACCTGCTCACTGAATTCTCAGTCTCAGCCAGAAGCCGATACGAACCATACGTCTCAGCCCAAAAGTCAAACCTTAATAATACCCATTTAGGTT
>VFSW01008650.1_pt1 | contig 14596 bp, 12 predicted proteins | sample 5358111 | NCBI WGS metagenome assembly VFSW01 (sample SAMN11554181, study PRJNA540505) | mine drainage metagenome | isolation source: sediment from site ElyBrook_90M | place: USA: Ely Copper Mine, Vershire, VT | collected 2017 | reverse complement strand
AGAGCATCTGACTTCGGATCAGACGGTTGGGGGTTCGAATCCCTCCGGGCGCGCAAGGTTTCCCCATTTCAGAAGTCGTAACACGTCCCAACTACGTAGTTCTCATCACTTCGTGTCACAAATATGTCACACTTTTATGATGGCACGAGGAACAATATCAGAAATGGGACCCGAAAAATGGCGCGTACGAATTGACGCTGGTAGAGGGCCTAATGGCAGCCGAATTCAGGCAAGCAAAGTAGTTTACGGAGGGCGTCGAGTCGCAGAGAACGCCCTCTCAGAGCTCATTCGACAGCAAGGCAAATTGAATAAGCGACGCGCTGGCACTTTGCGTGAGTTTCTTACCAACTGGCTTCAGTGGAAGGCCGATTCGATTTCTCCGAAGACTTACTCGATTTACGAGAACTCGATTAATAAAATCGATGAATCACTGCTTCGATATTCGCTGGAAAAAATTACTGGCCGAATCCTCGACGAGCAGTATCGGATGTTGGTACGAGCGGGATCGTCGCCTTATGTTATCCGTCAAGTTCACGCAACGTTGCGAAGTGCTTTTTCGACTGCGGTTAAGTGGGAGTTGATCAACAATAACCCGGCAAGCAAAGCTTCACCGCCAACGATACCCCGTTCGCGAGCCGAAGCACCCTCGGCGTCAGAGGTTGGTCGAATAGTAAATGTTGCTACCGAAAAATACGGACAACAAATGGCCTCCTTCTTTGCCCTTTCCGCCATGATGGGTACTAGGCGCGGTGAACTATTAGCAATCCAAAAAAACGATATTGACTTCGAGGCCAGACGACTTTTAGTGAACAAGAGCTTTATTTCCGTACCGGGCAAAGGCTCTATTCTGAAATCGACAAAGACCGGAGATGAGCGGCTCTTGGCGCTGGACGAAATGGCATTACAAATTTTGCGACGTCAGCTTGATAAGGTGGCTTCTGCCTCTGAAGCTGGGTTTGACGTCATAGACAATCCGTATATTTTCGCCGGCAATCCCACTGCTTCTGCGCCATGGCATCCCGATTGGCCGACACATGCATTTTCGGCCGTTTGCAAATTCTTGGACTTGAATTATCATCTACACCAGCTACGTCACTTCACGGCTACACAGTTAATCGCTGCGGGAGTCGATATTCGGACAGTTTCCGGCCGTCTGGGACACTCGGATCCTTCGATAACCCTAAAGGTTTATAGCCATAGCGTTCATGCCGCCGACGATCGAGCTGCACAAATAATCGGCGCAATTGTAAGTCCGGATAACTCAAAAACATCGTTCAAATTGACTTGATTATATACACTTGAAATTTATGGCTTGTGAAAAAGAGAGGTTGAGCGCTCGGAATGAGTAAAACTCCAAAGTGGAAGAAATCAACAACCCACAAACAGTCAAAGAGTCGACGAGTAACACGTTGAATTTTGCTAACCCGGGCGTGGAAACAAGTGGCAAGTCCCCTATTGTCGCCGAACTAACGAAGTAGCACAGGTATTTAAAATCGGATCAAGGACTGCGTCTGCATGGGCTAGGGCGATCTCCGACATCGAAACCCGTGAATTCATTAGGCATTGATTTTATGATCAGCGAATCCCCTTTTTGGATAGTTCGATTAGTCATGGGGATTCGCGCATGAAAAACGCGCCTAGTATCTCAAGCTGAAAATTGACCCAAAGAAGCCTTGGGCGTCCGAGCTTGGTAGCGCGGAAACCAACATAGACGAAAAATTGATTCCGCCGTGGAAGCTAACCGAAGATAAGCTATAGAGGTTATCGGCAGAACCAAAACACGATTGCAGGGTTTGCCTCTCCTGAGGTAACTGAAACTGATGCGTTAGGTATTTCGAAAGAGAATTACCGCTCCACCAATGAACTTCAATTTACAACTAAGTCTTTTATTAGGGTTAGACCCTTGGCCGCTGCAAACAGCGTGGTCTTGGTGGAGTTCGTCGCTGCCGTTCAACTTTTTATGGTCGCGCAGTCGCCTTAGCAGGATCTGTAGGAAATTGTTAATGGGATTCGGGTTTCATAACGACGAATCCGGAGAGCTGCGACTACCGCGTTGAAGACCTTTTCAAGACATCGTTAGAGGATGAGACGTGAACACCGTACATGGGAATCATCATGCATCAACCCGTCGTCGGTCGCTTGTCGGAGCACCCTTGAGCCTCCACTCGAATCCAAGCTCCGTTCCCGCGAACAAGGTAAAACATAGCAGTCCCATATTGCTAGCCTGCGCTATGAACGCTGACGGATTAATTCGAAATTACCCAATCGTAAAATTGCAACCTATGTAAAGCTCCACGCTACTAAGTAGGCGGGTTCTTATCCCCTTACGCTTACCGACGCCGCTTCGTGTTTGAGTGGTTCGCTTATAGTAATGCAAATTTAATCGCGGAGTAGTGGACGGAACGTCGGCAGCTCCACGTCACTCCAATAAACTATTGTTTTGGCCTAGTACTTTACCAACAAACGGCAATGGAGCTCCGAGTCACGACTAAAAAGACGAAGCACCGAAACATGCGGAGGGCTACACCTCCTAACCCTAGCAAGGCTGGAACCCTTCGAATGGTGGTGGCTGCCAATCCGAGCTCTTCCTTCTCGATTGTTCCCGAGCTTGACCTCGTAAAAGCTGCACTTCTATACGGCGACAAAGTCACGCTTCTCAGTCCGGTGACCACAATGCTCCTGCGCGTAAATAATCTCAAAAATTTCAGCATCCTTGAGCAAATCGAACTCTTGCGCAGGATAGCTCCCATCGTCATGCCTGCCGTCGATGTACCTACCTTCTTGTCCGGCATCGATGCATTAGATGAGTTCCTGCGTTCTACCGAAAGAAGTAGTTCGGCGCAAAAGCGGATGCTTCGAGCAGAGCTTCTACAGGAATTCGCCCCTTACAAACGAATGCTTGCTGAGGAGGTGCAGGCGATCACAGAAAACGCTGGTCTTGACAAACTAGACCGAGCACAGGCGAAAGGTCTCCTTCAGATAGAAAGCGCCGATCCTGGTGACGCCATGGACCTGCTAGCCTCGTGCATCCTCTCAGCAAAGCTCACAGAGACAGGGGGGCACAATGAGGACAGCCATACAAAGCTGATCGTCAAAACTTTCGTAGACAAACTTTCGAAGCATCTCTCTTCTGGTCAGGAGTACCTCATCTTCGATAATCCCATCGCAAAACTCACGGAGGCAGCTATCCGAGAAGGGCTCTTCACACCCGCGAAAGGTCCGGCAGGTAGGTGTGCCCAAGCAATGACAGCCTACGGACTTATGGGAAGACTACCAACGTTCCCTATCGCCACCGTTGATGAGGTTATCGACATCCGGTCTGAACTTGCTCCGTCACTGACGATGTTCCGGAGCGCCGTTTTGGACATCTCGAAATCCTTCAATAGCGCTCCATGGGAAACAGACTTCGAGGACGAGGTGCATGATGCTTGGGTGGGGAAGGTGCACCCTGCCGTCGAATCCATTGATACTGCAGTAAGAGACAATTCGTCCCTTTTAGCGCTTGCCACAGGAATCACCGGTGCCGCAAACAAGGCTTACCCAGGACTTTCCATAGTAGGTGCTGGCCTTATCGGCCATCTTGGTGCTAAATCTGTCATCGCCGGAGGCGCACTCGCTGCAGCGGTTCCTATTCTGCAGGCCGTCCGCGACCAAAAGGATAATTTCAAAGAAATTCGTATGAAGCCCTTTTACTTCCTGTATGCCACCAAGGGGGCACTGAGCTAGTACCCGGTTCATCGTCGAAAGGCGTCATATTACCGTACGGAACCAATTCAGCGCTATCCACCACTCATAACACTAGCGCCCACTATTCCGGATCTTTTGAAGCACCGTGCTTCCAACCACAACCCCCTTTTGACGCACTGAAAATTGTTTGGGAACAAGAACCGGCAAGGGTTGGGGATGTTTATGGCTATCCAGCTAAGTTGCGATCCGAATCGATCGAGCTCTTTGCCCTAAGGTGTTCCCACTTTTTGGACAACAACCTAAGCTTGCAAATTGAACGCGACTCTAGGAGGCTCCAATTGTCGCAAGAAGAAATAAGTACAAAGCTGAGTTCAAAGCCAAGGTGGCTCTTGAAGTCGTAAAGGGTGATAAGTATACAGCTGAGCTAGCTCAGCTGTATGGAGTTCATCCAGCCATGATTACAAACTGGAAAAAGCAACTCATTGAAAATGCACAAGTTGTTTTTGAACAAAAGAGTACTTCAGACAATAGCGAATCCCAGGTAGATACGGATACTCTCTGTAAGTAAAATAGGCCAGCTCGAGGTGGAAAGGGATTTTTTAGCCTCGAGGGAAGGCGGTGTCTCCCATCCAAAGAGAGACGTCAGATGATCGACCCTGACCATGAAAGTCTCTCTCGTCCTCATGGAACGTATCGATAAGATATGGACCAGTCATCCTGCATTTGGATCACGAAAGATCACCTCAATGCTTAAAAGACAAGGTGAAGAGGTAAACCGCAAGCGAGTTACCAGATTGATGGGTGTAATGGGCATTAGCTCGCTTTTACCAAAGCCAAGCACTACAAAGGTAAATAAAGCCCACTATAAGTATCCATATCTTCTAAAGGGAGTAAGTGTTGATCACCCAAACCAAGTTTGGTGTACCGACATCACCTACATTCCTTATAAGAAGGGATTCTTCTACCTGGTAGCGGTAATCGACTGGTATTCAAGAAAGGTCTTGACATGGCGTTTGTCCAACACCATGACAAATGAATTTTGTATCTCTAGCCTCAATGAAGCGCTTACAAGTTACGGAAAATGCGAAATCTTCAACTCCGACCAGGGGGTTCAATTTACCTCCACGGAATTTACAACAATCCTGCACGATAATGAAATAGCAATCTCCATGGACGGCAAGGGCCGCGCCATCGACAACGTCTTTATAGAAAGATTTTGGAGAACATTGAAGTACGAACACATCTATTTGAATCCCACCCAAAGTGGAACCGAGCTAAAGGAGTCAATTGCAAAATACATAACCTTCTATAACCAAGACCGACCTCACGATGGTCTAGGTGGATCTACTCCCGATGAGATCTACTTCGATACAAGTTCAAATCAACAGCAAGTAGCCTGATAAATACAAATAACAATCAATTCCATTTCTTAGCAAGTCCGTAGGACTGTCCAGAGGATGGGGTCCACCTCTTGAAAACGTTATCGCTCAATGTAAAATAAAGTACCATCATGATGCATCAATCAGAATGAAGTAAAAAATATGGCGCTTGGAATGATTAGACTTACATTTGGATGTATAAGTTGAAATATATTTGAAGAAAAAAAGTGCCTAATTCCGAGTAATCCAAACACTTTAAGTTGTGGCCATGGTGAGGAGTATGACATGAGATCGACGAGTCTCTTCAGATCCCTTGAAGAGATGTGCGGCTTAAATCATGAAGAGTGCGCCTCCTATTTGGGTTTTAGTCTAAACAGTGTAGAATCGTGGGCATCTGGTACCCTTGACGCTCCACCTACAGCCGTAAAAAAGTTGATTCATCTTTGGAATAACATAGAGGATGCAGCCTCAAGGATAGTCGACGAAATTGAAGTTCGGATTACGAACACATTGCCCGGTAAATTTCCGGAATTCGCGGAGTTAGAAGTACCGACTTCCCTTGAGGATGCCAATGGATTAGGTTGGCCTTCGGTGGGCACGTTCCTCAGAATAGCCGCACTAGTAGCTGCAAATATCGGTGTCAAACTACAGTTGGTCCCACAACAAGCGTCTGGAAACATAAGAATATCCTTGCCGACGATGGGGTCCACGGAATCGGATATCCATGAAGTTTTGTTGAAGCTTGCCAAATACGGCGGTCGAAGTTATCCAACACAGAAGATTCCAAATGGAATTGCATTCAATGATGTAGAAGCCTGTTCTGATTCGTTGGTCGCATTTTGGCAAACGGCCGATGGGGTAAATCCGATTTTCCAAGAAAGAGTAGATATCGATGGCGAACGATTTATCGTTGTAAGCGCTGAAGTATTGCCATAGGTCGAGTGCGCCATTTGTTGCTGCGCTTAAAGCGTGCGAAACCTGACGAAGTTGAAAATCGGTTACGTATCGGAGTTTTTAACCTTAGGGGGCGTGCTTCTTTTAGGAAAATTGTCACGGGTGCGAGTACGCATTAGAACTTTCCTTATCACTCTTAGGAAATCTCCTGCTCGATGCTCTAAGGAGAATTATTGGGCATCGATTTCATAACTCGATTCTAAAGTGTTCAGACATATTGATCCGAAGCGGACTGAAAGTGAACATAGTGTCCGAAATGGCTCTATCATTCGATCCCCTGAATTTCGGCGATTGTAGGCCACTTGGACTCGTCATGCTCACTGGGGTCTATCTGCACTCTTACCGAAAGATCATTTTTCAAGGAAGTTTGGATCAAATGACCCTTTGCAGCCACAGGTATTAGTGAGTCCCAATGTTTTGTTAGCGCTGATGGGGATAGGACAGCGTTGGGAAATTTGCGATGGTAAACCGCCGCTCGAGCATGTACTTCTTCAGATGATGCGTTTACGGCTCTGAGTTCAGCAACAGCGCGATTTATCGATCCGCGTGCGCTTTTTGTCATCTGGTTAGAGTTTCGATGAGTCGCTTCGCATACTGCGACAAAAAGCTCATCTCCTCCTGGCAGTGGAACTTGCAAGTGGAGTTCGGAGGTATCGCGACGATCCGCCAAAGATTGATCCATGTTCCAAGTTCCATGTTCCACGGTAGGAGATGACGATTTACAGACAACATGTCGACGATTCGTCGGCTTTTCGGCGACAAAATGGCGATGACCCACCTTTTGCGCTAGCGTGACTTGTGGGTGGATTTGATCGATGTTTCGAGTGGTTCCATGGTCAAGGGCGTTGCCGCAGTAATCATCTCCGGTGTCGTCGAATTCACTTTCGAATTCATCATCGATTGGACGATTGAAGTCTTGAATATCGTCAAATTCGGGCTTGAACAGCGATTTTGATTTGCGTGTTGGCTGTATTTTTTGATGTTCTGACCAGCCCGTGATCTGTATCACTGATTTTTCATCGCGGCGGTACCTGCGAATCAATCCAACATCTGCTATCTCTTCAAGCCATTTGGAAACATCCTTTACTTCGATATCGTCATCCAGAGGAAAGCAAGTACCAGATAACGTTTTAGCATTGTCAAGTAGCCTGCCTTCATCGTCTGCTTCGGTGATTAGCCAAATGAATAGAAGTCGTGCGTAAATTGATAGCTTTGCAACAGTCTCGCTGGACTTCATCTCTGGTTTGATAGTCCTAATCTTTGGCATTAGCGTCTTTCTATGTTGAAGAATTTGGCAAACTCCGGCACGAAACCTACCCGTGCGACACCGGTTGGACCATTTCGGTGTTTGGCGACAATTATCTCCGCAATGCCCACTGAGGAGGTTGGGTCGCGATACAGAAATATTACGTTGTCCGCATCTTGCTCGAGGGCTCCCGAATCGCGTAGATCAGCAAGAGTAGGTCGCTTGTCCATTCTTTGCTCTAGCGCTCTCGAAAGCTGCGATAGTGCGATCACTGGGGTATCTAGTTCGCGTGCCAGAAGTTTGAGTTGTCTGCTCATCTCAGATACTTCTACTTGACGATTTTCCGCTCGCCTCGACGGCGTAATTAACTGCAGGTAGTCGATCACGATTAGTCCAAGTCCATGTTTGGTTTTGATTCTTCTTGCCGATGCCTTTATGCGACCCACGTTTGTAACTGGCGAATCATCGACGAACAATGGCAAATCGGCTAGGTCGGAAATGGTCTTTTCAAATCGTGAGATGTCAGTCGCCAAGGAATTTGAAAGTTGATGAGATTTGACACTTGCCTCGCTTGAAATTACTCTTCGACCGAGCTCGGTTCTGCTCATCTCTAATGAAAATAAGGCTACTGGAGTTGACCTAGCGGTATTCAAGGCAACACCTAGCGCAAACGCGGTCTTACCGATCGACGGTCGCGCTCCGACAATGGTCAATGTTGAAGGTTTGATCCCGTTGAGGATGTTATCAAGTTCTTTGAGCCCAGTAACCACCGGCGGATTACAGTTCGGAACATTTTCCATCTCGTCAAGGGTCGAAGCCATAACGGATCGAAGTTCTACAACGGAATTGGTTGACCCTGGTTGAATGCCGCCAATGCGCGATTCGAAATCAGCAAGTAGCCTCTCTGCGTTCTCGGTCGACTGGATCTCGATCATAGTTTTGCTAGAAAGTTCCAGCAGTCTCCGCAATATCGTCTTGTCTTGGAGAATCCTGATATGAGCGTTGATACTTTGAACGGAAATACTCGGTGCTCCAGCTAAGAGTTCGATAACAGCGACCATTCCACCAACTCTTTCGAGTACGTTTCGATTGGTTAGAATGTCGCAAACGGTCACGACATCAGCGGTACTATAGAGTTCATAGCATGTACAGAGAGCTTCAAACACAAGCTTGTGTTTCGGGTGGTAAAAGTCGTCCGTCGAAAGTTCATCGACCATGAGTCTCAGCCCGTCGAGCGAATTTAAGGCTATGCCGAGAACAATCTCCTCACTTTCGAGATTCATTGGGACATGGGAACCGATGCCATTTACTGATTCAGTCATTTAGTCTCCTTTTTGTGGGTGTCGAATTTGGTTGGTACTTCTAATAGCGGTTGAATTAAATCTTTTAGGTTTCCACATTTCGAATGAATTTTGGCGCAGCCGATCGGTGACGACGTTGATTTGACGGTGTTTAGCATTTCACGCTGGAATTGAATTGAGCTCTAGACTGGGGGATGTTAAACCGATCGTTGGAGGTAAATGTTCGCTGTCATGGGGCTTGCCGCTTGACCGCCGTAGTGCAACTTCCTGACGCCGTTCCCAAGTACTCATTCCTCCCCAGATTCCGTACGTCTCGCCATTGCGGATCGCGAACTCTAAGCACTCGATTCGGCATCGACATCGATTGCAAATCGACCTTGCGACGCCAGCTGCTCCTTTTTCAAACCAAATTGCGGGATTGTGACCGCGGCATGCCGCGTCTTCTGAATTGAAGAGTTGGAAGGTCAATTGGTTACCCCCCAAGCACTCTTCGCTCTCCTCGGAACAAATTCTTCAGATCGGCAAGACTCTCTTGGTATCCGGTAACTCTCAGGAAGGTCTACGGTCGATTCTTGAACATACTTAGAGACGATTTTCCCTGTGCAAGTATCATCAGCTTCGTTGACGTTCGTGTTCCAGTTGTTGCTTGCTTCGAACAAGGATTTTCGTTTGGCGTCATGCAACTGAAATCCCGCACTGCGCGCCGGGCGTGCGACTGAGCGCTTGATTTGAAGTAGGTTTGATACATTTGCGGGAAATGCGTAACAGCAATGTGGACTTTCAAGAGGCTCTGCAAACGCATTGTCAAGCGCCTCTAGGTCCAAACTACAAAGCCACGACTCAATGAGGCTATCGGCTAGCGCGAGCCGCGCATAAAGGCGCGATGGAGTTGTCTCGGCGTCGAAATTCCGATAATGCGGTCGAGATTCCGATTTGAATGAGAATGGAACCGATCTGACCGTCGCGCTCTCAAGGTGATGGATCTGGAAAGCATGAAAGCTTGCGAGTATGCGGTGCTGCCGCGAGGGTGGCTTTTGGCGAAGATTGGCGACGTCGGAGCGCCGCGGCAATATTTTTGGTCTGTCAGCCCTCGATTTCAGCTTGGAGATCTTATTTAACTTTCGCCTCTTAGTGCCAACATCGGAGTTTTGGGTATGCGTCCTCCGAGACGTGATGCCTACAAGAATTGGGGAACTATGCGTTTTGCATTCCAGTTTGGCTTCCCTACCGACTTCGTTCTTAGTCGATATTCGTTCGACGTTTCTCCTGCGAAAGCATTCGCGAATAACATAGGTACGGTATTCCGCCGGGCGAAGTGCGTCAGATTTTCGAGGTGGAGTGAAAATACTCGGAGTGATGGATTCGAAATATGGCGGGAGGAAAACTCGCGTTTGTGCATCGCGTATCAGGGACGATGCGTTGTTTTGCATTTTTGACCATGCTCTAGTTCGTACATCTTGAATCACATCGTCGAGGAGTGTATCGGGGAAAAAAAATAATCGCTTTGTTTTACGTGCTTGCGCTACTTCAACAGGAGCTTTTGTCTCCCCTGCCATCGAAGCGAATCGATTGGTTTGCAACCGTGTATCCAAGCTCAAAACTTGAATAGAGGTGGAAGTATGGGAACGAGCAAATGGATCGGTGGAATGATTCACAAAGACCTCCTTAGGATCGTAAAAGTTGTAGTTTGCGTGAGGCACACTTGCGATTTGAGGAGCGAGACGTCGCATCGTAGCAAGGATTATGTAAAGCAAAGTTTCAGCGGCGACCTTCAGTAACACTTCGAACGTTTGACGGGTAAGTCAGAGATCGAATTGATTCTCGATCCATTCATTCCTTAGTAGGTTCATCTGTCCGTCAACGAAGTCATCTAAAGCCTTCTGGCTTATAAATACGCGCCCTTTGGTTCGACCGGTTCTGGCGGATCGGATAGTTCCACTTGCCATCATTCGCGAAAGTGTTGAAATCGATACGCCGAGATAGTCCGCCGCCATCGAGACGGTGTAAACCCCATTCCCCTTCGGAGCTCTAACTGTCATTGCAGTTTCTCCTCCCAGCGCGGGACCCTATTGAAATTGATTTTGCAGAACCTTGGTGTAGTTAAATTTGCGACTTTTGGCGCAAGATCCCGCACGAACATCGTTTTGAGACCGCAATTGCCCAAAAGACGCCGAGGTCCCGTTCTAATCACAACTAAGCGAGCCTCTGATATTTCTGGAAGTCCAGCATAAATCAAGAATTGCTTCGCAAAAAGCCTTTGTGGATACTGAAATGGATAATTAGTTTCAGATGTCATTGCCATAAGTCAAATAGTACCACACACGTGTGTGTGTGGTACTCTCAACTGTAGAAAAAAAAGTCTTTCAGGGATAAAGTGTGAGTTGCAATGATAGAAAAGACGGCAATCAAAGAGCTAGCCACCCTGATAGACAACGCGATAAATGCCCAAGGCCTAACAACAAAAAAGTTGGCTGAGGATTTAGGCGTATCGACCGAGACTGTCCGAAGGTGGCGTAAAGGTGAGAACCTTGCTTCTCGCGTTGGCATTGAGGCAATAACTGTAAAACTAGGAATTGAGCGCGATCTCGCGTTGCGTTTACACGCTCAGGCGAAGGCCGAGAGTGGAGAGGGTTCGTCTCTTTCGGGTTTAGTGGCTATCCCGGCGACGCTTCAATCTCACATAGATGAACTCGAAAATCGTTTGTCAACGCTCGAAGAGAAGGTTCGAAACCATTTGAAAAATCATTAGGCGGCTTTGACCTCACATCAGGTTCGAGTTTGTCCACACCCTCGCATTGAGCTGTTACTTGACTAATTCCTGCAGGACCCCACTCAATAGATCATTGAGCGGATTCCTTTCGCACAAGCGTATCATCTGGGTCTAAAATAGGACATCGTAATGCTGGCGAATCCTCGAAGGGAACCTGAATGACATCTGAACAAACGCTCGATCTACTTCTTCGTGCACGTAACAGGTTTACTCAAATCGAGATTGCTCATTATGTCGGACGAACTCCAAAGACGATCAGGCGTTGGGAAAAAAGAGAAACGGCTTGTCCGGATTCAATAGCTCCATTGCTGCAGGAGTTGTTGAAGGAGCCCCCTCAAATCACCAATCTCAAGGCTCGTTTCAGATTCATCGATCTTTTTGCCGGAATTGGAGGTATCCGGATGGGTTTCGAAGCGCAAGGAGGAAAGTGCGTCTTTACGAGTGAATGGAATGATTTTTCCAAAAAAACTTACGTTGAAAATTTTGGGGATCGGCACCCTTTCGCAGGAGACATTTCAACTTATCCCGCTAAAGATATTCCAGATCATGAGCTTTTGCTAGCTGGTTTTCCGTGTCAGCCTTTCAGCATTGCAGGTGTCAGCAAGAGTAATTCGCTTGGTCGACCGCACGGCTTTGAGTGCAAAACACAAGGAACACTTTTTTTCGACGTTGCGAGAATTATCGCTGAAAAACGTCCTGAAGCATTCCTTCTCGAAAATGTAAAAAATCTTGTATCTCATGATAAGGGAAATACGTTTCGAGTCATTCTTGAAACCCTCCGGGATGAATTAGGTTATGAAGTCCATTATCGAGTTATAGATGGACAGCACTTTACGCCTCAGCATCGAGAACGAATAATCATTGTAGGGTTTCGCGAAAAAACGATGTTCTCATGGGATACACTCGACATTCCAGAAGTTGGTCCGCGCTTAACGTCGATACTCCACCGAACGGATGGCACTGAACCGTTTCTTCCTTGGGATGATCAAAGATACTTTGACCATAAAGCACACATCGTTCAACCAAAGTACACGTTGACGCCCAAACTTTGGTCGTATCTACAAGAGTATGCACAAAGGCACAGAGCGGCGGGGAATGGATTTGGTTATGGACTTGCGAACCCTGACGGAGTTGCTCGGACATTGTCAGCTCGATACTACAAAGATGGATCAGAAATCCTTATAAATCAAGGCGAATCGGAAACACCACGTCGACTGACACCTCGCGAATGCGCTCGACTCATGGGTTTTCCTGACACGTTCAAAATTCCAGTAAGTGACACTCAGGCCTACCGCCAATTCGGTAATAGCGTCGTAGTTCCAGTAATGAATGAAATTGCACGCATCATGGTTGGGCATATCGACACACTTGTCGGTCTTCAAACAGAAAGGCATGGGCACCGATCAACGCTCATTGCCTAACTTTGAAATCCATTAAGTCAATTATCTAACAGCAGTGATAAGGTAATAACGCAATGAAGCGTGGGTACCTTTCTGAATATTTCGATGGAGTCGCACTTAAAAGGCTTAGTCGCGTGGAAACTGACCCTAGTAGGTCGAACCAACATGAGTTCAACGGAGTTTCCTCCCTGAGGAGTATCTTGGGGGAACCGAACCAGCGGGTTAATTTTCCAACCAGGTTTATGTATTTGTCAGACTTCGAAGACGATCTGAAAGTATACGAAGGTAATCTGACATGGTACGACTCAAGGCGGCGAGCTCGCGAAGGGCGAAACGTAATGCGCTGGGAATATCGCCTATATTTCCAGAGTAACCCAGTTATGCAAATTGCTAACGAAGGTGATCTTCTCGTAGTCGCCAAACTCAAATCCAATTCCCTTTTAGCTATCGTGGCAAAGAGTGGGACTTCGATTGAAAGACAAATCTCTTGGTTGTTCAACTATTTAGAATCGGGCACTGGCGGATTCGAGATCAAGGAAGGTTTAGAGACTGACCGTGACAAAGTCGGGCTAACCGCAAACTTTATTCTTGAGGAAATTGGAATTGAACCTCGATATGCATTTGATAGCTTCCTTGATGAAATGCTAAGTAAATTTGGCGGTGAATTCCCTTCTACCGAAGTATTTTCGGAATTTGCCAGAAGTAAAGTCGCAGACGTTTCAAGTTTCGACGACCCAGATTCGGCACTGTTCCAGTGGATGGAGATGGAAGAAGCGCTATTTCGCACCTTAGAAAAGCACATAATGAGTTCTCGACTTGATCCGTTGATTTCAGGCGATGTTGATGTTGATGGAATTGTCGCGCTAGTGCAAAGTGCATTACAACGCCGAAAATCAAGAGCTGGTTTGGCATTTGAAAATCATCTCGAACGAATATTCAAGGATCGCAAGATTGCCTATACCAAGAATGGTGTGACCGAAAATAAGCACAAACCTGACTTTCTATTTCCAAATATAACGAGCTATCAAGATAAAACTTTTGACGCGGAAGGTCTAACAATGCTTGCAGTTAAATCAACCTGCAAGGATCGATGGCGACAGATACTAAACGAAGCGGCAAGAATTTCCAAAAAGCATCTCGTGACGCTTGAACCTGGTATCAGCACAAATCAGACGGATGAAATGAAAGCTGAAAACGTTCAGCTCATCTTGCCCGCGGGCTTACACGGAACCTACACATCGAGTCAACAGGCTTGGCTAATGAAAGTCGGAGACTTTATCGAATTAGTAGCGTATCGACAGCGGGCCTAAATCAATTCACGACTTATGTACTTCAGTCGGTGGAAAGGAGAAACATTTACCTTTGGCACAAGTTTTTAGCTAAAAAGTGGCTTATTTTAGATGCGCTTGAGGGTTCCCATCTTATGCCCAAAATTGAGGTATGTGCTTTAGCGGGTTGCTTTTGAGAAACAGCTAATCTTTGAGAGATCGAAGAGCTTTTTTTCCCTTCAGAAGTAGCTATCTGTTGAAGCTGGGTTACGGTATTAGCAAATTGTCACTATGCGCGTAGCGTTTTCCACAGTCTTCCGATGGCTTACGAAGCAATCGCCACAGCTCAAGCATCTTGTATTTCTTCTGCAAGTCCCAAAATAGGCGCGAAAACGTAACAGCCGTATTTGTCACCAGAACATAGCGTGTCACATTTTGTGTCACGGTTTTTTGACTAACAAGCTTCTATCATGACCTATAGTGAGAATGTTATCGCAGTTCAAAGGTGATATTTCGATATTTGCGGAGTTCCTGAGAGTAACCAAATCTGACTTCGGATCAGACGGTTGGGGGTTCGAATCCCTCCGGGCG
>VFSW01008649.1_pt1 | contig 14596 bp, 14 predicted proteins | sample 5358111 | NCBI WGS metagenome assembly VFSW01 (sample SAMN11554181, study PRJNA540505) | mine drainage metagenome | isolation source: sediment from site ElyBrook_90M | place: USA: Ely Copper Mine, Vershire, VT | collected 2017 | reverse complement strand
AGAAACGTTTCTTGTTGCTGCCCTCAAAACGCGCGTCAATCATCAAACTGTTGATTGATTTTGTCAACAATACGCGATTCACGATCGTGTAGTTCATTCAACATCTGCACCTTTACTTCAATAGCGGATGATCCTTGGGCAGTTGTTTTGAGTACCAGATGGCCAGCTTGTGCCGCATCGTCATTTCAGCCACCTGGTCTTCCGGCAAGGGCTGGATAACCTTGTCGTGGACCAATAGCCTGTAGATATATAAAAGTTTTTCGCTTGCCGAGTCATGCGGTTCGAACTCGACCACGCCGCGCCCTTCGGCATACTTCACCCCGGCATGAAACGCTTCCTTGAACAAGGCTGCTTCATTTTTCAGCTTCTTCATGGCACCTCCGGATAACTACACAAGGAATCATGGCTGCACTGACACGGGAACAAAATCATCCATACCGCTATTCTTCCAATACCCGCTCAATGCGACGGTCCGGCACCAGCCAGATGATGGCGACCAGCAGATACAGCCCGTCCGAGAGCCATTGGTACCAGAAGGCAGACGGAATGGCGACGGCATACAGGACTTGCGATAGCTTGCCCTTCCAGTCACGTTCCACCGCTTTGGCCAGCAGGGAATCCTTGCCGCCTTCGGCCAGAATGATGCATTTCTGCAAGATCATGTAGGACAGCGCCGCCATGAACAGCACCACCCCGTACAAGGCGGTAGGCAGCGCCGAAAAATGATTCTCCCCCATCCATCCCGTCACGAAAGGCACCAGCGACAGCCAGAACAGCAAATGCAGATTGGCCCACAGGATGCTGCCGTTCACGCGCTGCAGCGTGTGCAACATGTGGTGATGGTTGTTCCAGTAAATGCCGATGTAAACAAAGCTGAGAACATAACTCAAGAAGACGGGTAGCAAGGGTTGCAAGGCCTGCCAGTCGGAGCCGTGCGGCACTTTCATCTCCAGCACCATGATGGTGATGATGACGGCAAGCACGCCGTCGCTGAATGCTTCCAGACGAGTCTTTCCCATTTTTCCGCCTCAATGAATATGCGTCGATGCCGTCTCCGTCGGGTGCAGCACACAGACATGGTCCGTCGTTCCCAGCTCGACCTGCAGCGTGCTGTGGTGGATGGAGTATCTTTCCCTGAGCGTGCATATGATGTCGTCCATGAAAACGTCGCCCGGATAACCTCCCGGCATCACCAGGTGGACCGTCAGCGCGCTCTCGGTAGTGCTCATGCCCCAGATGTGCAGATCGTGGATATCGGCGACCCCTGGGCACTGGCGCAAGTAATCTTCCAGCGCGGCTGCATCGATGTGCGCGGGGACCGCGTTCAACGCCAGTTGCAGCGACTCGCGCAGCAGCCCCCAGGTGCCGATCACGATCACTGCCACGATCGCCAGGCTGACCGCCGGATCAAGCCAGTACCAGCCGGTATACAGCATCACCACGCCTGCGACAGCAACGCCAAGCGAGACGACCGCATCGGCCATCATGTGCAAATAGGCCCCGCGCACGTTCAGGTCGCCCTTGCTGCCCTTGACAAACAACCATGCCGAAATGCCGTTAATGCCGATGCCGACAACTGCCACCAGCGAGACCGTCAGCCCTGCAACGACATGGGGCTCCGAAAAGCGCTGTATGGCCTCCCACGCGATTCCCCCGCACGCCACCATCAGGAACATGGCATTGGTCAGCGCCGCCAGGATCGACGTGCTGCGCAGCCCGTAGGTAAAGCGTCCGCTCGGCGTCTTGCGTGCAAGGATCGCCGCACCCAACGACAGCAGCAAGCCCAGCACATCGGAGAGATTGTGGCCGGCATCGGCCATGAGCGCGGTCGAATGGGCAATGATGCCGTAGGCGAACTCGACTGCCACAAAGGCGGTATTCAGGGCAATCGCGATCACGAAAGCACGGCCATGATTGTTCGGATCGCCATGATGGTGGTGATGCCCTTCATGCGAGTGTCCGCTGTGGTCGTGAGTATGGTTGTGTGACATTGAATCCGCTTTCGTGTGATGTTTGATTGAAATGCGATGGCGCAAATCAATGACTGGTTTCAGATTCGATTATTCCCGGAACAGCGTACCGCGTTCAGGAACTTGCAACAACTGATCAACGCATTTTGGCCACCGCGTCTTCCACGCGTTCCACCGCAATGATCTCCATGCCCTCGATCTTGTGCTTGGGCGCATTCGCTTTGGGGATAATCGCGTGGGTAAAGCCGAGTTTGGCGGCTTCTTTCAGGCGCTCTTGTCCGCGCTGCACCGGACGCACCTCGCCTGCGAGCCCCACTTCGCCGAACACCACCATCTTTTCCGGCAGCGGCCTGTTGCGCAAGCTGGAAACAATGGCAAGCAATACGGCAAGGTCGGCGCCCGGTTCGGTGATCTTCACCCCGCCCACGGCATTGATGAACACGTCCTGGTCGAAACAGGCGATGCCCGCGTGGCGATGCAGCACGGCCAGCAGCATCGCCAGCCGGTTCTGCTCCAGGCCCAGCGACAATCGCCGCGGCGTGGGCGAATGCGAATCGTCGAGCAGCGCCTGTATCTCCACCAGCAATGGACGCGTGCCTTCCTGCGTGACCATGACGCACGAGCCTGCCACCTGTGCGCCGTGCTGGGAGAGAAAGAGTGCGGACGGGTTGCTCACTTCGCGCAGTCCTTTTTCGGTCATCGCGAACACGCCGAGTTCGTTCACAGCGCCAAACCGGTTCTTGAATGCGCGGATCAGGCGGAAGCTGGAATGAGTATCGCCCTCGAAATACAGCACGGTATCGACGATATGTTCCAGCACTCTGGGACCTGCCAGCGCGCCTTCCTTGGTGACATGGCCGACGAGGATGATGGTCACGCCGCTGCTCTTGGCCAAGCGCGTGAGCTGTGCCGCACATTCGCGCACCTGCGCCACCGAGCCGGGGGCGGAAGTGAGCTGTTCGGAATACACGGTCTGGATGGAGTCGATCACCACGACATCGGGTTTTTCATGCGCGACGGTGGCCTGAATCTTTTCGAGCTGGATCTCAGGCAGCAGGTGCACTTCGCGCGCATCCAGGGAGAGGCGCTTGGCGCGCAGCGCGATCTGCTGCGCCGATTCTTCACCGCTTACATACAGCACTTTCTTTGTGGCGGAGAGATGCGCCAATGCCTGCAACAAGAGAGTGGATTTGCCGATGCCCGGGTCGCCGCCGATCAAAACCACCCCGCCTTCCACCAGCCCGCCGCCCAGCACACGATCGAATTCGTCGATGCCGGTCGGCGTGCGCGAGACTTCGCTTGCCTCCACTTCCGCCAGTTGCTGCAACTTGCCCGATGCCGCCAGCGCACTGTAGCGGTTCTTGCCCGCCGCAGGCAGCGCTTCCGCCACCGATTCCACCAGCGTGTTCCATTCACCGCAATTTGGACATTGGCCTTGCCATTTGGGGGATTGTCCGCCGCATTCGGTGCAGCTATAGACCGTCTTTATTTTTGCCATGTGAGCCTCAAAATCGGAGGGTGTGAGGATAGCGCAGTTCTCATCGGGTAGAATAGCAACATGCTACGCCTGACCGAAATCAGACTCCCTCTCGAACATCCCGCAGATGCTTTATCCGCCGCCATTCTGAAGCGACTAGGCATCGCCGCATCCGAACTGCTCAAGTACACGATCTTCCGGCGCGGCTATGACGCGCGCAAAAGGAACGCCATCGTCCTGGTTTATACCGTGGACGTTGAGGTATCAAATGAAGCGGCGCTGATCAAGAAGAATATCCCGCATGTCGCGACCGCACCGGACATGAGCTACCACGTTGTGGCACAAGCTCCGCAAGGACTGGTCGAGCGACCCGTTGTCATCGGCACCGGGCCCTGCGGCATCTTTGCCGGTTTGCTGCTGGCACAGATGGGCTTTTGCCCCGTCATCCTGGAGCGCGGCAAGGAAGTGCGCGAGCGAACCAGGGACACCTGGGGCTTGTGGCGCAAAGGCAAGCTCGATCCCGAATCGAACGTGCAGTTCGGCGAAGGCGGCGCGGGAACCTTCTCCGACGGCAAGCTGCACAGCCAGATCAAGGACCCGAAGTTCTACGGGCGCAAGGTACTCACCGAGTTCGTGAAAGCCGGTGCGCCGGAAGAAATCATGTACGTGAGCAAGCCGCATATCGGCACCTTTCGCCTTGTGGGCATGGTGGAGGAGATGCGCCGCAACATGGAAGCGCTGGGGGCGGAAATACGCTTTCAGAGCCGTGTGGAGGACATCGAGATCGAGAACGGACAGGTGCGCGGCGTGGTGCTGGCGAACGGCGAACGCATCGCGACCGGTCATGTCGTGCTTGCCGTCGGACACAGCGCGCGCGACACCTTCGAGATGCTGCACAAGCGCGGTGTCTACATGGAAGCCAAGCCTTTCTCCATCGGCTTCCGCATCGAGCATCCGCAGTCGGTCATCGACCGTGCCCGCTTCGGTTCCAATGCGGGCAACCCCTTGCTGGGCGCGGCAGATTACAAGCTGGTGCATCACGCCAGCAACGGGCGCTCGGTCTACAGTTTCTGCATGTGCCCCGGCGGCACGGTGGTCGCGGCGACCTCCGAAGAAGGCCGCGTCGTGACCAACGGCATGAGCCAGTATTCGCGCAACGAGCGCAACGCCAACAGCGGCATTGTTGTCGGCATCACACCGGAAGATTATCCGGGCGACGTTCTCGCGGGTGTCGAATTCCAGCGCAAGTGGGAAGCTCGCGCGTTCGAATTGGGCGGAAGGAACTATTGCGCACCGGGGCAACGGGTCGGCGACTTCCTCGCCGGACGGCCTTCGGAAAAACTGGGCGAAGTGGCGCCTTCCTACACCCCGGGTGTGACACCCGCCGACCTGTCCACAGCACTGCCTGACTACGCCATCGCCGCCATCCGCGAAGCACTGCCCGCCTTTGAGAAACAGATCAAAGGCTTTGCCATGGAAGATGCAGTGCTGACCGGCGTGGAAACGCGAACTTCCTCACCCGTTCGCGTCAGGCGCGGCGAAGATTTCCAGAGCATCAACATCAAAGGCCTGTACCCCGCAGGCGAAGGGGCGGGATATGCGGGTGGCATTCTTTCTGCCGGAGTGGACGGTATCGAAGTGGCCGAGGCGGTGGCGCTGGATATGGTTAAGAACAGGGCGAATCGGTTATAGTGATGTAATACAGTACAATATTTCACAAACATCAGGATTGGCAGTTCTCTTAAGCATATGAGGGGGAGTATGCGTGATCTAGTCAGAATGCTTCTGCTAGTGGTTTTCACTTTGGGAACTCCAGCAAATGCAGCAACTGCAGACCAGCCTGCCGGACAGGAACCGCTCGTTCTCGGCGTACACCCCTATTTGCCTCACGACGAAATCATCACCCGCTTTACCCCCTTGGCGAATTACCTCGCACACGCTATCGGTCGCCCGGTTGAAGTGCGGGTTGGTCGCGACTACAAGGAACACATCAATGCCATGGGAGATGACTCTATCGACATTGCCTATATGGGGCCGGCCCCCTATGTGGAAATGGTCAAGAAGTTCGGAAAGAAACCGCTGCTGGCGCGGCAGGTGATCAACGGGGATCCCTATTTGAGGGGCGAGATTGTTGTCCGGCAAGACAGTCCGTTCCGAACACTCGCCGACCTGAGAGGAAAATGCTTTTTGTTCGGCGATATCGACTCCACCATGAGCTATATTTTGCCCCAACGCATGCTCGAACGTGCCGGCATTCCATTAAGCAAGCTTGGCAGTTACCAATCTTTGGAGGGGCACAAGAATGTCGCACTGGCAGTACTTGCAGGCAGCTGCGACGCGGGGGCGGTCAAAAGCGAAGTGTTCCATGAATATGAACCCAGGGGCTTGCGCGCTTTGGCCGAGCTGCCCTTGGTCGCCGATCACGTATTTGTGGCCAATGGCAGGCTTCCGGCTTCCATGGTGGCCAAGCTTCGCGATCTGTTTATGAAACTGAACGGGTCTCCGGAAGGGAAAGCCATCATGACGGGGATACACCCCCAAATGACTGCTTTGGTGCCCGCCAAAGACAGTGACTACGACAAGCTGAGAGTTTTGATGAAATCAAAATTCACATCCGGAGCACATTGAGCCTTGATAAATCCCAAAAGATATTTTGAAAAATTGTCGTGGCTCTTTCTTTTTGCTTTTCTGGCTTTGTTGGGCGCTGTTTCTATTGTTTTCCTGGACAATAAATTCACTGATGATCTGAAGCTTGCACGCGCGTCGGCATCGCAGCAATTGCAGTTGATCACATCCGTTCTTTCCTCGGAGCTGAATCATGCAAACTACCAGAATATCGATACGCTGTTCAATCAATGGGCAAAGGCAAACGGGAATATCGTCGAGCTGCGGCTCGTCTCTGCCAATGGCTTCAAAATAGCGGACTACGTTCGCCCTGCAGCGGATAAACATATCCTGGAGCTGCAAGCCGACATCTCCTATTCATACCGGGAAGAAGCGACGGTTCTGATTCGCATGAGTCTGGATTCCGTGTATCAGAGCCAGCAAAAATTTGTGGCGCAATTTGCTGGAATATTCTTTGCCTTTTCCGTACTGGTTTCATTTCTGCTTTACTTCATCATACAAAGCAGGAAAGAAGCTTCCAAGGCCAGGCGCATCACAAGGTTGTACAACGCACTGAGCGAAATCAACCAGGCCATCGTGCGTATGGAACAGGAAGCCCAGCTATTTCCCCTGGTATGCCGCTGCGCAGTCGAATTCGGCGGTATGAGCATGGCCTTTGTCGCGCGGGTGGATGAAAAGACCAACTTGTTCTACCCGTCCGCCAGTTACGGCAACGGGCGCGAATTCCTGGATGGCATCGTCATTTCGCCGCTTGCTGACGTACCGGAAGGCAACGGCCCGATCGGCATTGCCTACCGCGAGAACAGGTCAGTCATCGTCAACGACTATCACGCCGCCCCTCTCACGACGCCATGGAAGGGGCGTGCGTCGGAGAATGACTGGCATGCGGCAGCAGCCTTCCCGATACAGCGAGGTGGCCAACCGTTTGCCGTGCTCTCGGTTTACCACGCAATGGCCGGTGCCTTTGACGAAGAAGCCATCGCATTGCTGGATGAAATGTCACGTGACATTTCCTTCTCGCTGGATAATTTTGACCGGGAAGCCCAGCGTAAAACGGCAGAAAAGTCCCTGGAGCTGGCCGCTTCCATCTATGAAAACAGCAGTGAAGGCATGATGATTACCGATGCTGACAATTTGATCATCGCCGTCAATCCCGCTTTCACCCGGATCACCGGTTACGACCTTGGCGAGGTGGTTGGAAAAAAACCCAGCGTTCTGAAATCGGGCTACCACGACACTGATTTCTTTCAGTCCATGTGGAACGAAATCAACTCCGGCGGCAAGTGGACAGGTGAAATATGGGATAGACGTAAAAACGGTGAGATTTACCCCAAATGGCTGACCATCAACACCATTTTTAGTAGCGAAGGAAAGGTGCATCACCGAATCGCGCTGTTCACCGATATCTCCCAGAAAAAGGAGTCCGAAGAGCAAATCTGGCAACAGGCCAATTTTGATCACCTGACCGGCTTGCCAAATTCGCGCATGTTTCACGACCGCCTGAAGCAGGAAATGAAAAAGTCCCATCGAACTGCGCTGCCGCTTGCAGTGATGTTTCTCGATCTTGACCACTTCAAGGAGGTCAATGACACGTTGGGTCATGCCAAGGGCGACACATTGCTGAAGGAAGCGGCTCAGCGTCTTTTGGATTGCGTGCGCGAATCCGACACTGTTGCCCGCTTTGGCGGGGATGAGTTTGTACTCATCCTGAGCGAGATTGGCGATACAGACAGCGTTGAACGAATCAACGAATGCATACTGGAAAAGCTCTCGGCACCGTTCCAGCTGGGGGAAGAATCAGTCTATGTTTCTGTCAGCATCGGCGTCACGATTTATCCGTCCGACGCAACGGAAATAGAAGCCCTGCTCAGGAATGCCGACCAGGCGATGTATGCAGCCAAGAATGCAGGCCGCAACCGTTACAGCTATTACACCCAAGCCATGCAGCTGGTAGCGCAAAACCGCATGAGTCTGTCCAATGATTTGCACAATGCACTGGAAGGAGGCCAGCTCAGCCTGGTATTTCAGCCTATTGTAAATCTTGAGACAGGTTTCATACGCAAAGCCGAAGCTCTGCTCCGATGGCAACATCCAACACGCGGCTTGGTCAGCCCTGCGGAATTCATCCCCATAGCGGAACAGAGCGGACTGATCATAAAGATCGGTGACTGGGTATTCCGCCAGGCAGCACTTCTGGCAAAACACTGGCAAGCTATCGACGGAAAAGATGTGCAGATCAGCATCAACAAGTCGCCGGTTCAATTCAGAAACGACAACAATATCCAGTTAACATGGTTTGATCATTTGCATGAACTGGGACTGTCAGGAAACAGCATCGTGGTGGAAATCACCGAAGGTTTGCTAATGGAAGGCAGCGATGCCATTGTCAAAAGAAAGCTGCTTGCTTTCAGGGACAACGGGGTGCAGGTTGCACTGGACGATTTCGGGACAGGTTACTCGTCGCTTTCTTATCTGAAGATATTCGACATCGATTACATCAAGATCGACCAGTCTTTCGTTCGCAATCTCGCACCCGATGCGAGTGACCTGGCGCTGTGCGAAGCCATGATCATGATGGCCCACAAACTGGGCATCAAAGTCATTGCCGAAGGCGTTGAAACTCCGGAACAACGTGACCTGCTGATTGCCGCGGGCTGTGACTTTGGACAAGGTTACCTGTTCTCCAAACCACTATCGGCAAAAGACTTTGAAAGTTTCCTGCAGAAAACCCGAACTTGTTTTTCCGTGGCAACCGGAAATATCAATGCAGGGTCTGGTTCGCTGCAATCGCCATGATGTCGGCGAACACCGCGTCGGCATCCACCCGATCGAATACATAGCGCTGATTGCAGAACTCGCAGTGCACTTCAACGTCACCGCGCTCGGCGATTATCGATTCCACCTCGCCCCGGCCGAGCATGCGCAACATCCTTGCCACGTTCTCGCGTGAACAAGTGCAACGAAACACCACATCCTGCGCATCGAACAACCGGATATCTTCCTCGTGATACAGAAGATGTACCAGTTCGCTTGCAGGCACATTCAGCAATTCTTCCGGCTTGAGCGTATCGGCAATTTGCGCCGCACGCCCCCAAGCATCATCGTCCTGCGACTCGGGCTGTTCGGGCAGTTTTTGCAGCAGCATACCGGCGGCACTTTTTCCATCTGCCGCCAACCATAGGCGCGTTTCCAATTGTTCCGAGCGGGTCATGTAGTTTTGCAGTATTTCGGCAATACTTTCGCCTTCCAGCGCGACGATGCCCTGATACGCCTGATTGCCGTCCTTGGGATCCAGCGTGATGACGAAACGCCCGTCGCCCACCAGTTCCTGCAGCGTACCGCGCAACAGATCGCCTTCCCACTTCGCGGTGGCGCGCACTTCCAGATCGCCGGAGCACTCCACTACCAGCAGCTTCACCGCGCCCTTGCCATGTATCTGCAGGATCATGGAACCCTTCAATTTGAGCGTCGCGGCAAGCAATACGGCGGCAGCGCACAGCTCGCCCATCAGATCGCGCAGTACGGGCGGATAGTTATGACGTTCGATCACGTTCTGCCAGACCGAGTCGATACGCACAATCTCGCCGCGTATCGGGGCATGCTCAAACAGGAATCGGCGCAGGGAATCAGATGGATTTTTCATGGCCGGTGATGATAACACCGCACTGGCATTGCAAGAAATGACAAGGGCAGCCGGGGCTGCCCTTTGATCACGCGAAACCGGTCTCGCGTCAATCCCAGTCAGGATAGTTCGGGATGGATACGGTGTCGCTATCGAATACACCCTTGTCCGCCTGGGTATGGCATGCGTTGCAATAGCTCAGCGATTTCACATCCTTGTTGCCCTTGATCATTTTTTCGGGGATGTCGTGGTGCATGCGCTTGATATAACGCACTTCGGTAATACGCAGGGGCGTTTCGTCTTCGGTCGCCACGGTGATCTTGCGCGAACGCTTGTACCAGGACTTGTCGGCCGCATTTTCCATCGCGTAGTCGTAGATAGTATTCAGTGTGTCCTTGTCCAGCGACGCATCCTCGCCGAAATGGTTGCTCAAGGCCTGCGCGTCCAGCAATTTTGCCCAGGACTTGCCCGGCAACAGGCCGGGCGGGTAAGCGTAGTGGCAGGAGCCGCACTCATCCGCATAAGTCTTGTTATCGACCGGCTTCACTTCCTTCTGGCGCGAGAACGTGCCCAGCCACTGCCAGAAAGTTTCTTCAGCCATCGCCGCGCTGCTGCTCATCAACAGCACAACAGCCAACAGCGCTGCCTTGAATTTGGTGTGCATTATCATCTCTCCGATCCTTACTTGCTCAACAGGAATTTAAGGATATCGCCCTTTTCCTGTGCGGTGCATTCACGTCCCCAAGCGTCATTGCAATTGCGCTTGAACCATTTTTCGATCTTCTTTGCATCGGTGAAGCGCTCCGGATTGGCGCTGGGCGCCATCGGGTCAATGACCTTGCCGGTCTTGTGATGCTTGCCGGGCTTGCTCAGGTCATCGCCGTGGCAAATAGTGCAATTCATGGCCTTGCCGTCCTCCACTTTGCCCTCTTTGGTCCAGTCCTTTTTGCCATGTTCGGCGTCAAAGCCGGTCGCTCCTTCTGTCTTGTAGCGCGCAAACAATTCGTCGGTGGCCGGCGTCGCCGATGCGGCGGAAGCCATGAACAATGCACCAATCAATGCCATCAGTATGTACAGTTTTTTCATTCTTATCTCTCCGTTACCAGGTAATCTTGATCGCAGTCAACATGCCCAATGCCCCCAGCTCGGCGATACCCGCATGGCTGACCGGAACGGCTGAGTTCTTCGATTTGTTCACGGCATAGGCCATCAAGGCAGCGCCTGTCACACCCAGCAATATGTGCAGGTTATCGGGGTCTGTGATGCCGTCTGACAACTTGAAGTCATCCCAATGCACGATCAAACCCGTAGCAATTGCCGCCGCCGCCATGGCGACCGTGGCTTCAGCCAGATGGGCATGCGTACCGTTGGTCTGGCGCGGCTGGTTCGCCACGGCCGCACAGTTGTTCTCGCACCCGCTATCCGGAGCAGTCGCAGCCGTCAAGGCCGCCATTACGATGGTTCCCAGTCCGAGATACTGGTGTACCTTGCTGCCTGTGATCAACGGAGGTTCGAATGGCGCTGCTTTCATGCCCGGCACCGCGCTATCCGGCTTCTTTACCAGCACTTCGGGGTCGTCTGATGCTGCCAGCTTGAACGACTCATAGTCCTTGACGTAAGCACTGGATGCCAGCGGCAGATCGGTTGCAGTTTCCTGCGCAAACGCCGTTCCGGATTGCACAGCCAAACACAGCACGGCGGCGATCATGAACTGGATGCCCTTCATTTAATTCTCCTCATTTATCATTTAAGTTGCCTGAACCGGATAGCGATGGTGTCTTCTTTTTCCCGGTGAGCATCGCCCTCACCAGATTTTCATTGTGCTGGATACTGCCCGCCACCACCCCGAGGACATGCAGAAATACCAGCACCAAACCAACGGCGGGAAGAAACTCGTGCAGGTGACGGAATGCATAGCTGGTTTCATCGCTCACCCTGTTTGCCAGAAATGCCAGCGGCCCCTCAAAGCCGATCGTCCCCAGTGTCAACAGACCGGAAGCCAGGAGCAACGCAAGGAACCCGAGCAGCGCAAAAACCATCAACGCGCCTGCCGGGTTATGTCCAAAATAATGTTGGGGATGCCCCTTGAGCATGCCACGCAGGTAAGCAAGCGTCTCCCCGACCGGGAAAACGAAAGAACGGAAACGTGCATACTTGCTGCCCTTGAGTCCCCAAAATACCCGTGCCGCCAGCAACACGCACAGCACATAGCCGACGAGCACATGGATCATGGAAATATGCACTTCGCCAGAAATGTAAGCCGCCGCAAAGCCCAATGCCATGATCCAATGGAAGCAACGGATGAACAGATCCCACACCTTCACTGTTGAGGTGGTTTTCTTGCGGTCAACATGATTGGTATCAGCTTGCTGCATGAATCGCCTGAAAATGGGTAAAAAAAACCCGGCGGCGCTGTGCATTACTTCGGGAATCAGCACAGCAGTCTCCGGCTTGAACAATTAATTTGATTCGATTAGTGATGCAGATTTTTTCAAAGATCCGCACAAAGCGGGGCGAATTCTAACCGAAAGTTATCATTTGACTAAAAATGAATTTGGTAAATAAACTGTTACATCTACAGACCGTCAAGAATCATTGCTCAGCCGCGCCGCAACGGGTCTCCAAGCCAAAGCTATCGCGGCGGCCAGACAAAATATCGCGCCTGCATAAAAGGTAAAGGATGCGCCGAGGCGATCCCATAACAACCCCGCCAGCACACTGGCAAACAGCATCGCCAGTCCGCTCATCAGATTGAAAAAGCCGTAAGCAGTGCCGCGCATGTCGGCAGGCGTCACATCGGCCACCATCCTGGCCAGCAACCCCTGCGTGATACCCATGTGCATACCCCACAATGCAACGCCCGGCAGCACCGTCGTCCAGTGATCGTTGCTCGCCAGCACAAGGTCGGCAGCGATCAACACTGCAAGTCCCAGTGCGAGCAGTTTGCTGTGATCCATTCTGTCAGAAAGCTTGCCGAACGGATAAGCCGATGCGGCGTAGATCACATTCATCGCCACCATCACCAGCGGCACCAGTGCAACCGGGATACCGCCTTGCGCGGCACGCAGGACCAGAAAAGCTTCGCTGAAACGCGCCAGTGTGAACACCGCACCGATGCCGACCACCCACCAATAGGCATTACCCAGACGTTGCATGTTCCCGCGACTGATCGGATTGACCGGCTCGTGTGCTTCCATCTTTTCCGGCTCGTGCAAGCCGAAGAACAGCAGCGCCACCGCCAGCAAACCGGGAATCACCGCCACCCAGAATACCGCACGAAAATCGTTGGCCCACAACAGCATCAATCCCGCTCCCAGCAAGGGACCGAGCAAGGCACCCACGGTGTCCAGGGACTGGCGCAAACCAAACGCCGCACCGCGCATTCCGGCTGGTACGATATCGGCGATCAGCGCGTCACGCGGTGCACCGCGCACGCCCTTGCCGACCCGGTCGAGGAAGCGCGCAGTCAGCAGCATGCCGATGCCCGAGGCCAGCGCGAACATCGGCTTGGTCAGCGCACCCAGCGCATAGCCAAACAGCGCGAGCGCCTTTCGCTTGCCGAGGTAGTCGCTCAACACCCCGGAGAACACCTTCACCATCAACGCCGAAGATTCGCCGATACCCTCGATCACCCCGACCGTCAAACCGCTGACGCCCAGCACAGTGACCATGAACAACGGCAGCAGGCTGTGTATCATTTCGGAAGAGACATCCATCAGCAGGCTGACAAAGCCCAGTATCCACACCCCTCTTGGCATACCGGTCAATACTTCATTATTGATCTTGTGCGTCATTCAGTTCGCGTTTGTTGATAAACCGATAAAAGAGATATGGTGCACCCCACATCCAAAGCAGAATCAAAGGCCACAAATGTCCGCTCATTACATCATAGTTCGCCAGCAGCGTCTCCCAGGAATGTCCGGCAACGTAATGAAAGAACAGGAATTCGAACGCCACCGTGAGCGCTAGCCAAAACAGCCCGACGAGCCATGCCTGTCTTGCAGAAGTGAATGGCCGGCGGCGCACATAAAGATAGATCACCACCCCCAGCAATATGATCCCGCCCGCGCAGGAAACCTGGTTCGCGAGCAATGCGGGTAGCAGCTTGCCGTAAGTGAGGTCGCGCAACGCACCATTGACGATGGAGACCGACAACATGACGAGCCATACCAGGACAAAACGCATTGATCACGCCATCTTCGAAGGAAGCTTGATCGTGTCGCCCGCCACCATGAACACGCCCTTGCCCCGGTGATGTAGCGTACGCGGATTCTTCATGACGGGATCAATCCAGGCTTTGACCACTTCCAGTACGAAGAAATTGTACTTGTTCACCATCCTCGTATCGGCCACCTTGCATTCGAGGTTGGCAAAACACTCGGCGATCAGGGGTGCGGCGACCTGCGAAGCGGGCATCGCTGTCAGCTTGAACTTTTTGAACTTGTCCACCTTGCTGCCCGAGCAGTTGCCTACGCCGACCACCTGCTTCGCCAGCTCCACCGACGGAATGCTGAGCACGCATTCCCTGGTCGCCATCAGCGCATCGAAGCTGCGGTTGCGTCCGCTGATCACACACCCCACCAGCGGCGGCACGAACTCCATCATCGTGTGCCAGGACTGCGTCATGATGTTTGTCTTGCCTTTGTGTGAGGTCGTCACCATCACCACCGGTCCGGTTTCGAGCAGGCCGTAGACCTTGGACAACGGAAAGGTTTTTTTGGCCATTTCAACACTCCTTTCACTGAAGGAAAAGCGAAATTCCCGCTCGCCGAACTTGCCCATCGCGTAAAATCCCCGCCGCACTATAACGCTGTCCCCAGCCAATAACCATATCCCCACCGTGTCCGCCGAAGTCGAACGTTTCTTTTCCGAACAAAGCCCGCTTGCCTCCGAGGTCGCATC
>VFSW01008648.1_pt1 | contig 14598 bp, 12 predicted proteins | sample 5358111 | NCBI WGS metagenome assembly VFSW01 (sample SAMN11554181, study PRJNA540505) | mine drainage metagenome | isolation source: sediment from site ElyBrook_90M | place: USA: Ely Copper Mine, Vershire, VT | collected 2017 | reverse complement strand
ACCGAATTCATCAAGGTGATGATGATGTAAAACGTATTCTGCGTATCCGGTTCGCGTTTCTCCGCAAAAAAGTGGGTGTAGATCGAAATAAAAGTGATCGAGGCCGCGCCCCCGGCCACAATGTAGTTAAGAAAATCGGGCAGGGTAAACGCTGCGACATACGCGTCGGTCTGCGCCCCGGCGCCAAAGGCGAAGGCAATATAGGCCTCGCGCGCGTAGCCGATCACGCGCGACAGCATCACGGCCGACATCAGGAGCAAGGTCGCCGAAAAAGCCGTATGCTGGTGCGAAGGCCGGAAGAAGCGCAGCAGTTTCATTGAGACCCGAGCGGAACGTCCAATCTTATCGGAATCTCAACTCGCGAAACAGTTGCGGCGCGGACACTCCTTCCACTTCCCCGTGGAGGCCGTTTCTTCGCTGCCAGCCCTGCGCCATCGTCTGCTCGATTATTGTGGAGCAGCCGGCACGTAGACCTTATTCGCGGTGACCAGATCCACTTTCGGCACTTCGCTTCGCAGCCTTATGTTTTGCCATCCCGCCTTTTTTTGCGGCTTGGCGAGAAATGTCAGGAAGTACTGGTGGGTCAGCCGGAGCGCCAGGTCGTCCAGGTAGGGCGCGAAGGTAACCGGGGGCCCGGTGAACCCAATGTCATAAGCCTCTCCGCCGGTCTTGTCCGCAACCTGCGCCATGTAAAGCTGGCCCCAATAGGTCTGCCAGTAGCTGTGACCGAAGTGGCCAACTCCCGGTGAATAAATCGCCGAAACCAGGATGCTGGCGCGCTGCAGATCGTCGATGGCTTCGGCCAGGTAAGGGTCGTCCATATCGCCGGCGCCGTAATAGAGATCGATTCCGTCCGAGACCATCAGCACCTCGCGCCGCGCGTTGTCTTGCGGCCAGCGCTTGGCCAGATCGCTCAGAGAAAAATACGGACTGCCGTTCACTCCTCGGATTCCCATGGGAAGCCGCAGAGCCTTGGCCGCCTGGGCATGATCGTCCGTCAGATTCTGCTCGACCTTGGCGATCCCATTCTGCATGTAGGCCACGCCAATCCTGGTGGAAGCCGGCTGCGCGTTGATGAACTTGCGAATCTCCTCCAACTGCAAACCGATGCTGCTGTTGGATCCATCGTCCAGCAGCACAAACAACTCCAGCGCGGCGTGATCTCCTTGGGCGGGAATCCATTCGGTCACGGCGTCGCGGTCTTTTCCCTCAAAGACCATGACTTCCTCGCGATTGATCACGGGCGCCTCGGTCCCGTGATGAGGCTCGACCGTCACTACCACGTGTACCGGAACTCCGTTGCCCGCGGGCGCCTGCTGCGCCGCCAGGCCGCTGACCGCGCATAGGCAGACCGCCAAACCAAATAACGCATCAGCCAGAAAACGACATTTGCTCATAGCTTCTTCCTTTCAGGGACAAGTCTTTGCCGAACCTTGGCGACCCATGGCAATACGTGCTCACGCCAGGACGCGCACGCGGCAAAGTGACGCCGTCCTGTTCTTTAGATGTACGAAACAGAAAAAGGGTGGGATTTGCTGAATCCCCGTCCGTTACGCCGTCAAGGCCCCGAAGGGTCGAGAGATGACAGTCCCGGCGTCGAAGGGCCTAAGAAATGACTGGAACACGCAATATACAGACGGACGGGACTCCTTCTCGGCCTACGCTTTTTCAGCTCCGCAGGTTGGGTTTGGCCAGGGCGGTCGGATGCGATAATCCCAGTATGGGTGACGCCCCAGCCATCCTAACCCGGTCCGCAGTGTTGCGCCGATCCTTCGGCAAGGACTTTGCCGCCGCTGTGCGCGGCGAAGGTGTTTACCTTTGGGACGCCGGTGGCCGCAAGTATCTCGATCTCGCCGGTTCCGCCGCGGTCAATTTCATTGGCCACGGCGTGCCGGAAATTGCCGCAGCCATGACGGCGCAGGCGGCGAACCTCGAGTTCGCTCACACCAGCCAGTTCACCACCCAAGTCGCCGAAGAATATGCCGGGGAATTGCTCGCCTTCGCCGGAGAGCATTTCCGCGGCGGCGGCGTCTACTTCACCAGCGGCGGCAGTGAATCGATCGAGACCGCGCTGAAACTGGCCCGCCAATATCAGGTAGAAATCGGGCAAACGGCACGCTACCAGATTCTCAGCCGCCAGCAGAGCTATCACGGCGCGACGCTGGGCGCGTTGTCGGTTTCCGGTAATCGGCGGCGCCGCGAAATGTACCTGCCGATGGTACGGGAATTCGCCCACGTCGGTATGCCGTATTGCTACCGCTGCGACTTCGATTGCAGCGACGGCTGCCGCAACTGCGGCCAGCAGTATGCCGCCGAACTGGAGCGCGCCATCGAGGCGGCCAACGGCGCGGCCGCGGCATTCCTCTTCGAGCCCATCAGCGGCGCGACCCTGGGCGCGGTCGTTCCTCCGCCGGGATATTTGCAGAGCGTCGCCGAAATCTGCCGTCGCCACGGGGTGCTGCTGATCGCCGATGAAGTCATGACCGGCATGGGCCGCACCGGGCGCAACGTCGCGATCTCGCATTCAGAAATCAGACCGGACATCCTCGGCACTGCCAAGGGGCTGTCCAGCGGCTACGCCCCGCTCGGCGCGGTGATCGCCAGCGAAAAAATCATCGACGCCATCGCCGCCGGTTCTGGCGCGTTTCTGCACGGCTTTACCTACAACGCTCATCCCATTGCACTCGCCGCCGGCCGCGCCGTGCTGCGCTACTTGCAGGCGAAGAATCTGGTCGAAGCCGCCGACTCCGGTCGCGCCGGCAGTCCTGCCGCTCAATTCAAGCAAGGCCTCGAGGGCCTGCGCGACGAAGAAAACGTCGGAGACGTCCGCGGCATCGGACTCTTGTGGGCGATAGAGTTCGTCGCCGACAAATCGGGCAAGCGTCCGTTCGCGCCGGAAAAAACCTTCTCCGCCCGCGTCGGCGCAGCCGCCATGAAGCGCGGCCTGCTGGTTTATCCCATGCAGGGCTGCGTTGACGGCATCAGCGGAGACCATATTCTTCTGGCCCCCCCCGCCATCATCACGGCGGAGCAAATCGCCCAAGGCGTACAACTATTACGCGAAGCGCTTCGGGAAGCGCAGTCTTCGCTCTGAAGATGGCAGGAGCCGAAGCGCCCGTCGCTATTGGTTCTGGGCGGCACGGCTGAAGTGGTTCCCTTCCCAATCCATTGATGAGGCAGGTTCTGGCCTGCGCGCCGTTAAAGATCTATCCGATCATTTCCCGCTGATTGTTTCGGGCCGCCAGCGCCTGCGGAGCACGTAGTACTCGTTGATCGGCCGGTCGTCGCTCAAGGCGGGAGTGGTCGGGGATACCAGGATCACGGCCTCGATGGGCACCTCGCTGCGCAGCAGGCTTTGAAAAGCACCGAATACCGCCTCGCTGCCGCGCCCCGGCGGCGCCCACTCCGCCAGATCGATCGCGGCATCCGGGGGCAATCGACTCTGCAACTGCTCCGCCGTCAAATTCGGCAGAGGCTGTTCGCTGGCCAGAAAATGAAATCCCCAGAGCGTTCCCCAGCGGAAGACGCGGACATAGGGGAACGAGTTGCGGAGGGCGCGGGCAACGGCGGCGAAATCCTCGGCATCGCCATCGGGCAGCCACTGCGCCAGAATGCCGCCGGGGCGCAAGCGCTTCCGCGCCGCCGCGTAAAACTCCTCCGAATAAAGCATGCTCGATCCCGCGGCCTTGACCGGCGGCGGTGGGTCAACCGTGATCAGATCGAATTGTTGCGTGGTGCGCTCCAGATAGCGCCGTCCGTCGTCGATCACGATGTGCGCCTGCGGCAGTTTCACCACCTCGGGCGCGACGCTGTGAAAGTACCAGAACAGCTTGGGCACGCTGGGCACCAGCTCGACCGCAGTAGTATCGATCTTCCAGCTGAGCAGCGAGCGGAACGTGGTGCCCATGCCGAAGCAGATATCGAGCGCGTCCTGCGGCGGGCGGTTGAGAAATGCGAGCGGAAGATGCGCCATCATTTTGGTGATGGGAGTCAGGCTGGTCATGCCATATCCGTTGACCAGAAGTTGCTTGTCCATGCCACGTCCCCGGGCAATGACGGTGGCGGTGGAATCGCGCAGCACCTGCCGTCGCGGATACATTTCGGAGTAGCCCTTGCCGAGATAAACCAGCAGCCCGGCCAGAGGCAGGAGGGCGCACGCCGCCGCCCGCGCGGCACGGCTCATTCCCGGGCCTGGACGCAGTGGCAGCAAGCCAACGATCATCCAGGGCAACGCGAGCGCCGTTAGCGCCCAGCGTTCGCTTACGTAGGGCAGCAGTCCAAACCCGGCCAGCAACGGCCCCACGATGCATCCCACGACGTTAACCGCGTAGGCTCTGCCTGCCTTGCCGGGGTCTCCGCCGGAGAACCGGTCCACCAGCATCGGCGTCAAAAATCCCAGCAGCCCGGTAAAGGGCGCAATTCCCAGCACCAGCCGGGGCATGTTCGACAGCGAAAAGTTCGGATTCGATGTAACCAGAGGGAAAAGCGCCGAGAGCGCCAGCATCGTCCACAGCACCGGACTTTCCAAGGCGGTCTCCCGCGCGTCCTCCAGAGGGTCCAGCGAACTCCACCAGCGGTAGAGCCTGGAGCCCACAAACGTCGCCAAGAGATAGACCGCAAGGATGGATGCGAAGGCATAGACCACCGTCCCCAAATACGGCGTGAACTGCCGGACCCAGACTACCTCCATCCCCATGCTGGTCAGGCCGGTCAAAAAGAGAAGCAGGAGCCGCGAGCCGCCTGCCGCCCTCGGCGACGTCGGCTCGATCGCGAGCGTGGCGGACTGCTCCAGCGCGACTTTCGACTTCCGCTTGGAGAGTGCCAGGGCCGCGAGCGCGATCAAACCGTTGCACAACGTGCCCACCATCAGGGTCCCGTGAAATCCCAACAACTCGATCAGAGCCAGGGGCAGAAGTGTTCCCGCCACCGCGCCCGTGACGTTGGCCATGTAGAGGTAACTGAACGAACGCGCGGCCTCGCGCGGCAAGGTCTGCGCGATGGCGCGCATGGCCACGGGAATGGTCGCGCCCATCAGCGCACACCATGGAATCAGAGTCCAGGCCACCCACAGGCCGGCGACACAGTAGAAGCCAAAAGAAGACGAGAGGCCGAGATTCTGCAGGACGCGGCGTCCCCAGGACAGTTCGTAAGGCACGACGATGGCGGAGATGCCGATCAGTAGTTCGATCAATGCATAGGACCGCAGGGCGGGGAACCGGAGCGCCGCGGTTTCGCTCTCCGCGGCCCGGCGATGCAGCCATTTCCCGCTGGCCCACGAGCCTAGTCCCATGCCCGCCATGAATACGGAGAGAACGATCGAAACCATGGCGGTGGTGACGCCGAATTGCGCCATTGAAAGCCGCAGCCACACCAGCTCGTAAAGAACGCTGCAGAATCCTGAAAGAAAGAAGAAAAGGAAATACCAGGTCACGAAGAGCCTCTCGGAAATCGATGGAGTCGCAGGCGGCGGCTGGAATTGGGCATGTTGAGGTTCGGTATGGAAATGAAAACACACCAGTCCGCCCTCTACAAGTGACTATCGGAGAAATGATATGGCGGGGTAAGTGTCTGCTGGGAAATGGGTTCAGGGTTGATGTCCATTTGAGTCGCGATTGAGCTTCCGTGCATTGCCGTTCCGCGCCTTGAGCGCAAAAGTGATCGCTCGGCACCGGGAAAACGCTGGCCTCAGGGTGCCCGTCTTGACCGGGCCATGAAACGAAAAATGGAGGCAAAGATGATGACGGAATTCTGCGAGCAACTAAACCCGCGGGTGCTGCTTGCGCGTCGCGACGAAGAGATGCGCCGCATGCGCCCCTCTGCCGACATGCTGCGGATACAGGAAAGCTGGATGGCGTCGGCGGAAAGACGCGCTTTGTTATGGCTGGCCGCGCGCGTGCCGGATGGCATCGGGCCGGACCACCTCACGGCGCTGGGCCTGGCGGCGCAGATCGGCGCCAGCGTGGGCTATGCGCTCGCTTCCTGGAACCGCTACGCGCTGCTGGCCGCGATTGCCTGCCTGGCGCTGAACTGGCTGGGAGACTCGCTGGACGGCACGCTCGCCCGCGTGCGGCAGCAGCAGCGGCCGCGCTATGGATTTTACGTCGATCACATGGTCGACAGCTTCGGAGCGCTCGCCCTGATGGGCGGCCTGGCTCTGTCTGGCTATATGCGTCCCTGGATCGCCACCGGCCTGCTCATCGCATTCCTGATGCTTTCGGTGCAGTCCTACCTGGCCACGCACGCGCTCGGGGAGTTCCGCATTTCGTTCTGGCGCTTCGGCCCCACCGAGTTGCGCATTCTGCTGGCCGCAGGCAACCTGGCCCTGTTCTGGAAACCGGTAGTGCATCTCTTCGGAGAATCCTACCGCCTGTTCGACGTGGGCGGCGCGATTGGCCTTGGGGGAATGGGATTGATGCTGATCGTCTTTACGCTGCAAAACGGGGTCCGCCTCTACCGCGAAGAAAGGATGCCGCAATGACGATAACGGCTCAGGCCCGCGACCGCAATGCACCGCCCTCCGCGCTGCTACGCTGGTGCAGGTTCAACCTGGTGGGTGGAATGGGGATCGTGGTGCAGATCACCGTGCTGTTCCTACTGAAGAGCGTGCTGCACTTCAACTATCTCTCCGCGACAGCCATTGCGGTCGAGGCCGCAGTAGTGCACAACTTCGTCTGGCACGAACGGTTCACCTGGGCGGATCGAACGCGCTGCGGGGAGATGCCATGTGCCCCAGGGGCTGAAGCCCTTTCAGAAAGGAGAAGTTTTATCGCAGCGCTGAAGCGCTGCGCCACCCAAAGACTGAAGCCCTGTGCTGCCCAGAAACTGCAGCGCTGTGCCACCTCAGGACTGAGCGGTTCAAGGGTGGGGCGGCTCCTGCGCTTTAACCTCAGCACCGGCGCGGTGTCCATTTTCGGCAACGTGGCCCTGATGAAGGTGATGGTCGATCTGGGCCGCATGAATTATCTGCTGGGCAATGCGATCGCGATCACGGTTTGCGCAGGGGCGAATTTTGTGGTCAGCGAAACCTGGGTGTACGAGGCGGGCCGCACCGGATAGTGGGGTTCGAAGGCGTGGTTGAGAGTGAGAAGCGCCCGTTGGCGGATAGCGATTCTTCGACTGCGTATGGCCCGCGATTCTCGCGGGCCACACTGCGCTCATAATGACATTCTTGAGTGCGGGATCCGCGAGCGCGGGGTTGCTCAGGCTGGAATCTTCAGCACGACCTTGCCGTAGTTCTTGCCATCCTGGAGCAGTTGGTAGGCTTCGAGCGCGCTGCTCAGGGGGAAGACGTGGCCGATCTGCGGCGTCAGCTTGCCTTCGGCGATCCAGGCGGAGAGTTGCCCCCAGGCCGGCTCGATGATCTGGGGCTTCTGCGACAAGTAGGTCAGCCAGAGGCCCTGCACGCTGGCTGATTTGGCGTACATGGCGCGCAGGTCAAGTTGCGGGGATTTGCCGGTTGCGGTGCCGTATTGGATGACGCGTCCGAAGTCGCGCAGGCAGCGCGTGCTCTTGGCGGTATGTTCGCCGCCCAGCATTTCGAAGACGGCGTCGACGCCTTCGCCGTGAGTAAGATTCTTCACGACTTCTTCGTAATCGTGCTGCTTGTAATTGATTGGGTGCTGCAGGCCGAGTTGCTTCACGCGCGCGAGTTTTTCGTCGGACGACGATGTGCCGTACATATCGACGCCGAGCAGATGGCCAATCTGCACGGCGGCGGTGCCGACGCCTCCGGCGACGGCGTGAATCAAAACCCGAGGAGGCGCGCTCCGCTGGACCGCCCCTTCAGCTTGGTTCTTGGCAGGCGAGGGCGGTTCTCCCCATATGGCGCCCGGCGTCATGCCAGCCTGCCAGTATCCCAGGTAGGCGGTGAAGTAATTGACGGGGAAGGCGGCGGCCTGTTCGTCGGTCCAGGGTTCGGGCACGGGCCACAAGTGGTTGGGATAGGCGGCAGTTTTCTCGGCGAAGGCTCCCCACTGGGCGTAGCCCATGACGCGGCGTCCGCTGATTTCTTCGATGCCGGCGAATTCCCGCCCCGCAATGAGCGGTGGCGCCGGCATTCCCGGATAGCCACCGCGCGTGGTCATGAAGTCAGCGAAATTCAGGCCGCCCGCCGTTACCCGGACAATGATTTGTCCCGCCTTTGCCGCCGGCTCGGGAACCTCCCGGACCGCGAGTCCGTCGAGTCCGGAGAAGTTCGTGATCATCAATGCTTTCATGGGAAAAGTCTAGCAGGGGGTTGTAAGATGGCGGAGCTCTGAGCCGCTGGCCTGCCCGGACACGGTTTTTGTCCCAGGCTGGGGCTGCGATAGCAAGGTTCTTGAGATCGCGTTTCACAAGAGGTATATACTTCTGGCGTTAGATAAGTGACCTCCTGGCCGAGCCCCAGACTAAGCCGGGACGGGGCGCACATTCATCCCCTAATTCATGCGCGCCCCGCATACGCGAACGGCCGATTCCCGCCGGGGGCGGTGAGGAAAAGGCACGGGTGCATCTGCCAGAATCGTACCGGCAAAGCTGCATCCGCGGAGGTTTGCCGTGGAACTCATTTTTGTACGCCTTCTTTTTGTCGTTGTCGTAGCGGTCACCTGCTTCGTCATCGAGCCTTTTGGGCTGTCCCGTAATTTTGACGGGGGCGTGGGCGCTTTGATTGGGGCGGGGATCGTGGCGTTCGAGTGGAAGCTGCGCGCGGTCAGCCTGAAGCGGCTGATCGGGGCCGCCATCGGCAGCTTGCTCGGCATTTGCGGCGCCTACCTGTTCGCTCTGGTGATCCGCAGCAGCGTGCCCGCGGGGCAGACCCAGAGTTTCCTGCAGATCCTGGTCATGCTGCTAATGGCTTATGTGGGCCTGGCGGCCGGGGCCAACAAGGGCGACCTGCTCAACCTGGCGGCGCTGGGCGGAATCTTTGGGGGCGAGAAGCAGGGCAAGAAAAGCTACAAGATTCTCGCCACCAGCGTCATCATCGACGGCAGGATCGCGGACATCGCGGAGACTGGATTTCTCGATGGCATTATTGTGACCCCGCAGTTCGTGCTGCGGGAGTTGCAACTGGTGGCCGACTCCGCCGACTCGCTGAAGCGCAATCGCGGACGCCGCGGCCTCGACATTCTGCAACGCCTGCAGAAAATTCCGACGCTCACCATTCAGATCGTCGAAGACGATTTTCCGGCAGTCCGCGAAGTCGATCTGAAGTTGATCGAACTGGCAAAGCTCTACGAGGGCAAGATCATTACCAACGATTTCAACCTGAACAAGGTGGCGCAGCTGCAGGGGGTGCAGGTACTGAACATCAACGAGCTGGCGAATTCGCTGAAGCCCATCGTGCTGCCCGGCGAGACCATGAGGGTCTTCATCCTGAAGGAAGGGAAAGAGTACAACCAGGGAGTGGCTTACCTGGATGACGGAACGATGGTGGTGGTCGACAACGCGCGGAAGATGATCGGCAAGACCATCGACGTCTCGGTCACGTCGGTGCTGCAGACGACCGCGGGGAAAATGATCTTCGGCAAGTGGGACGAGCGCGCTGCCTACTCGCGGCAGGCTGCGACCGTAACGGCGCAAGTTCCGCCCGTGTCGCTGCCCGTGGGCGTGCCGGCAACGCAGGTTCCCGGCAGCGCCGTCGAGACGAAGCCCGCGCACTAAATTGGGGGGGCCGCCCTCGGTGCGGGGTTCGCGGTTGCGCCGGTCGTCACGCAAGCTCTGCGCTGGTCCTGGGGGGCCTTGCGCGTTTTCACAGTCGAGCGCGTAGTTTCGGCCGGGCTTTCGGGCCACGCCTATTACCTCCGTCACTACTCAGTCTCTATCCGCCTGGCGGAAACGGGATTAAAGTAGGCATATGTCGTCCAGTAAGTTACTCCTCCGATTATTTCTCGTCCCGTTGTTTCTTGCTCCAGTTTTCGCTGCGCTCTCGCTCACGGCATCGAGTCAGTCGAAGAAGCAGCCGCCGCCTCCACCGCCGGCGCGGGCCAAGTCTCCCTCGCCCGCGGTGACCGACGAACTGATCCACAAGCAATTCGGCGACAACTGTTCGCTGCTGCCCGGGCCTTCGCAGTTCGTTGCCGACATGGATGACGACGGCATTGACGATCTGGTGGTCGCTGCCAAGTGCAAGAATCCCATGGCCGACCAGGCCGAATACAGCTTCACCGTCGCCGACCCCTACGACACCGCCATGGGTTATAGCGACCTCAAACTCACATCCGGCTTCGGTTCCGATGAGCCTGACCGGCGGGGTCTAAGCCTGCTGATCATTCACGGGGCGGAAAAGGGCGGCTGGCGCGCTGATACCCCGAAAGCCAAGTTTCTGCTCATCAACCTGCCCTTTAAAACCATCACGGTGAAAAGACTCGCCATCAAGAAGAAAACGATCCTCGGGGTTTACATGGAAGAAACCGGCGAGGGCGAGGAGAGTTCGTCGGTGGTGTTCTGGGACGGGAAGAAATACAAGTACCAGCTGCTGGGATCGACGATGGAATAGGACAATTCAGATTGGAGATTTGGCGCCGGTCAGCACGGCGGTTTCGAATCTGCAATCAACAATCTGAAATTTCTCGTGTTTTCTTGTCCAGCTTATTGATCGGAAACTCTACCGTCCCCACTTCACGGACATTCGCCTCGCTGAATTGGCAGAGGCGATCAAGCGTGGCCTGCAATTCGGCGGTATAGCGCTCGAGGTCTTGCTCGCTGGCATCCGCGGGGACGTGAATCAGTTTGCCCACCCGCACTAATACGCGCGCGAAAGGCAGGGGAACCACCATCCTGTCCCAGCTATTGATCGTGATCGCCTGGTCGACGGCCGCGTGAAAGGTGGTCAAAGCTAAGCCTGATGCGCGCCCCAGAGCGACCGGGCCGGGCTTCACTTTATGGCGCGGGCCGCGCGGACCATCGAGGGTAAAAGCGACGGTCCATCCTTCTTGAAGGGCGCGGCGCAGACCGAGCAGGGCGGCGACCGCGTTGCGGCTGCTCGATCCGCGGACCGCGACGAAGCCGAACTTTTGAATAATGCGCGCGATGTACTCGCCGTCGTAGCTGGCGCTGGTGATCACGCGAATGCCCAGGCCGCGGAAAATGTAGGCGGAAGGGATGATGCAGGAATGCCAGAAGGACGCGATCAGTGGCCGGTCCTCGAGGGCGTGTTGCGCGCCTTCTTCGAAGGAAACGCTGAGTCGAAGAGTTGGCCCGATGAGGCGGATGAACCAGTATCCGATAGCGGCGACGGTGCGTAGGGCGATGCGCTGGCGGAGGGTGAAGGTGCGTGGGCCAGAGTCCGGCTCTGGGGACATTGCCGGCTGGCGGGTGGGGGCATCGGGCACCGGGATATTGTAATGGCGTCCCGCGCGGCAGTCTGCGGCACGCCTGTGGAGTCCTGACCGAAGAAGGCGGTGCACGAAGCGTGTCGCGATTGGCCGTCGCAGTATTCCCAGGGCCAGGACTTGTCGGGGCGCCGGGGGAGGGTATTTCCGGCGCTCGTCACGCGCCAGCGTGCGGATAGGGATCTTTCAACTGTGCGTGCCGATTCGCTTCGCTCATCGGCCCACTTCGCTCAAGATGACAGATTGGGGTGAAGGTTGGCCGGACTGCGCCCGACTGATCAGCCGAAGGCGGCTGTTCCCACATGTACTGCTCACACATGTGCTGTCGAATGCGCGCCCCTAACGCGCGTTAGTTTTCCAGGTAGGAGTCGACCCAGACTTTGACTTTGGCGCGGCGCTCGTCGGTGGGATCGAAGCGGACGCCGAATGATTTGGGCTTGCGCCAGGTGACGACGCCACGCACGCTGATGCGGGGCAAGGTTAGCAGGGAGAATGAAATTTCCACGTTTTTGCCCACCGGCACTTCTTCGGGACTTTTCACCGATAGGCCTCCGGTACTCATCTCAATGCTGCTGGCGACCAGGCGATGGCCTTCGCCGACGACCGAGACCTCGGTCATGAGCGGGATGCGCACGTAGCGGCGAAATTCATGCAGCACGAGATTTTGCGTGGCCCGCACCAGTTTGAGCGCGGCCGGCCGCTCCAGCGGCTCGTGGAACATGGCGTTGATGCCGTATTTGGAGTAGCGCATGGCTTCCTGCGCATTGCCTCCGATGCCGTAGAGAACGCAGCGGCTGTTGGAGGGCGAGGTGCGCGCCGCTTCCATGAGTGGCCCCGAGCCATCTTTCAGACTGACGACGCAGGCTTCGAATTTTTCCTTGTGCAGGCGGTCGCCGGAGTCGCTCGACATGGCTACAGCCTCGATGCCGAACTGACGGAAGCACTCCGCCAACAAGGTTCGCGAGGCGTCATTCAGATCCACCAGCGCGGCCCGAGCAACGGCCTTGCGGAAGGTGGGGCTGGGCGCGAGGACGGAGGAGGAAGCTTTTTCCATGTCGAGGGGACGACTCACTTTCAACCCCATTGTGACTGCCCAGCACTCCCTTGAAAAGACACAAAGGACCAAGGCCAAGGGCCCAGAGGTGCCATTACCCTTTCCAGGGCTTCGGAGAAAGGACATTACGCGTCGCAACCCGCGTGGATTGAGGGGTTTGCGGACGGCCCCGATGGCGAACTCGTCCGCCATTTCGAAAGGTGGCCACGGGGCTGAAGCCGGAGGCGGCCGCCGGTGCCCTGCAGCGGCGCAGAAAGCGCCAGTCCTCCGCGTCGCCGCTATTCGCTCCAGCGGCGGAACAGGAGTGCGCCGTTGGTGCCGCCGAAGCCGAAGGAGTTGGACATGGCGTATTCGATCTCGGCTTTGCGGGCGTGGTTGGGAACAAGGTCCATGCCGGCGGTGTCGGGTTCGGGATTCTCCAGATTGATGGTCGGCGGCAGGACCTGGTCGCGCAGCGCCAAGACGGTGATGCCGGCTTCCAGTCCGCCGGCGCCGCCGAGGAGGTGTCCGGTCATCGATTTAGTGGAACTGACCGGGACTCTCCGCTGCCCGAAAAAATTGCGGATCGCCTGGGCTTCGAGCGCGTCGCCGATGGGAGTGGAAGTTCCGTGGGCATTGACGTAGCCGACTACTTCCGGCGTCACGCCTGCATCGCGCACTGCGTTACGCATGACGCGGAAGCCGCCTTCGTGCTCGGGCGCGGGCTGGGTCATGTGGTAAGCGTCGCCAGACATACCGTAGCCGGCGATCTCGGCGAGAATGGGAGCGCCGCGCTTGCGGGCGAATTCCAATTCCTCCAGGATCAGGATGCCGGCGCCTTCGCCGATCACGAAGCCGTCGCGGTCCTTGTCCCAGGGACGGCTGGCTTTCTGGGGCGCGTCGTTGCGGGTAGACAGGGCGCGCATGGCGGCGAACCCGCCGACGCCCATCGGAGTAATGGCGGCTTCGGTGCCGCCGGCGATCATGACGTCGGCATCGTTGTGCTGGATGATGCGGAAGGAGTCGCCGATGGAATGCGCGCTGGTAGTGCACGCCGTGGCGGTGGCCTCGTTCGGCCCCTTGGCACCGAATCGCATGGAAACCTGTCCGGCTGCGAGATTGACGATAGCGGCGGGAATGAAGAAAGGAGAAATTTTACGCGGTCCGCCTTCCATGAGCGCGGCGTGTTCGCGCTCGATGATGTCGAATCCGCCGATGCCCGAGCCGATGTGCACGCCGACCCGCTCGTCGTTCTCCGGCGTAATCTTCAGGCCCGACATTTTCATGGCTTCATCGGCGGCCGCGATGGCCACATGGATGAAGCGTCCCATCTTTTTTACTTCTTTTTTCTCGATGTAATTCAGGGGGTCGAAGTTCTTGACCTCGGCGGCGATCTGGCAGGCGAAGGCGCTGGGGTCAAAACTGGTAATGCGCGCGACGCCGCTCTGGCCGGCGAGCAGGGCTTTCCACACCACATCGGTGGAGTTGCCCACGCCGCAGATCAAGCCCAGGCCTGTGACTACGACCCTGCGTCCCAAATTTACTTCCCCTCTTTCCCGTGCTTGCCGATGTAGTCGACCGCGTCCTGCACGGTGCGAATTTTTTCCGCGTCTTCGTCGGGAATCTCGATGTCGAAGGCCTCTTCAAAAGCCATGACCAGTTCTACGGTGTCCAGCGAATCGGCGCCCAGGTCGTCCACGAACGACGCGCTGGCGGTGACTTCTCCCTCGTCCACTCCCAACTGCTCCACGATAATCTGCTTCACTTTTTCGTCTACGGCTGCCATGAGTCTCCTCGTTTGCCTCGATCAGATTTGAATTTTGTTCAGCGGTTGCGCAATCGCGGCCTTTATTTCCGCCAGCCCGCAACTCCTCATCTCCCACGCACTGCGATACAAAAAAGGCGAGTGTGTAGTTTAATTGTCCCGATGAATTAGTGTAAAGGAAGAGCGCCGCTGCTTCCGGCAGGACTACGGTTGAATTGGGATTGCACGGCTAAATCCTAACGGCAGACGGTTGCCGGGGTCAAACCTTGGGTCGCAGGAGCCGGTGGGCCGGAAAAGGCGAAACTCCATTTCGCGAGCTGATGGTGTCTTAGCGGGAAAAGTTCTTTAAGCGTAGTTCTGCAAAACAAGCGCAGATCGAGGAAGCATGCGTGCCGTAGTGCAACGCGTAAGCCGAGCCAAAGTCACCGTCAATCAAGCGAGCAGCGATTGGACCAGCGGCGAGATCGGCCATGGACTGCTGGTTCTGCTCG
>VFSW01008647.1_pt1 | contig 14598 bp, 15 predicted proteins | sample 5358111 | NCBI WGS metagenome assembly VFSW01 (sample SAMN11554181, study PRJNA540505) | mine drainage metagenome | isolation source: sediment from site ElyBrook_90M | place: USA: Ely Copper Mine, Vershire, VT | collected 2017 | reverse complement strand
CCAGCAATAGCGATAGTCCCAGTTGCGCTGGCCGCCGATCGCTTCAGGCAGTGAGGTTGTGACCGCCGCCACGATGCCGCCGGTGGGCCGAAAGGTCATCGCCTTCAGTGTCATCAGCGACCGCTCGACCGCATCGCGATACCTGCCTTCGTACTTCAACCGCGCGCTCCAACGTTGCCAGAAGCGCTCTGTGTCTTCCAGCGCCTGCCCGCAATCAATCGGTTGTGGATCGGGCCGATACGAGATTCCATACGTTAGCGTGAAGCATGCGCGTTCGCCCTGGCTCACGTTGAACTCAGCCACCGTCTTCAGGTTTTCGCCATGCACCGGCACGGATGCACGAAGAACGGCGAGGCTCGGCCCTGCGATCGCACGCACACCGTTCTCGATGCGCGTAACCCAAGGCACCGTGCGGCCATATTCAAAGCGCAGCGCCAGTTCCATGCGCACCGCAAGGTTGCCGCGCAGCCCTTCGACAATGCGGACAACGTGGGAGTTGCGTCCGCGCACGGGCATGAAATCGATCAGTCGTATGGCTCCATCCGCGTGCTCAAAGGTGGTTTCGAGAATCAACGTGGCCTTGCGATAGCGCCGTGTGGTCGTCCATTCGCCCGTCGCGGGCGAAATCTTCCAGTATCCGTGATCGCCCGTCCCCAGAAGCGCGGCAAAGCAGGCCTCCGACGAGAAATCCGGCCAGCACAGCCAGTCGATGGAGCCGTTCCGGTCCACCAGCGCAGCCGTTTCGCAGTCCCCGATCAGTGCGTAGTCCTCAATCTTTGCGGTCATTCTCTGCCTTTGGGCTCGTGGTCTTTGGCATCCATCCGTTGCTCCAGGATCGGCTGCAACTCTCTCTCCTCGAGCCGGCTTTTCCTGCGATTCCATCTGCCTGTTTTGTTGGATGCGAAAAAACATCGATCCGGGGCCAGCCTTGGACTTTGAGGAGTCTCACATGCCCCCGCCGCGCTCCTCCTGCTTTCCGGAAACAAGCTCTGTCGAATACAATTCCTCGCAAATGAGAATCGCCGCTCACGTCCCGTTCAATCCTTCGCCCCGCCCGCATGGGACGGGGTTTGCCTGCTCCCTTCTTGCTGTGCTGCTTCCGGCGTCCATCCTGCTCTGCACGATTGCGGCACAGCCAGTCCGCGCTCAAGCTGCAGCCAAGGCAAAGGAACTGCGCATCTACTCGATTGACGTGGAGGGTGGACAATCCACCCTTCTGGTGGGGCCGGCGGGCACGTCGCTGCTGGTGGATACGGGCTGGCCCAGCGTGAGGGGAAGCGACCCAGACCCCTATCAGAAAGGCCTGCACGATTCCGGCATGCCCGATAACGATGGCCGCGACGTCCAGCGTATTCAGGCGGCGATGAAGGATGCGGGCGTCTCGAAGCTCGATTATGTGCTGATTACCCACTTCCACGTGGACCATGTGGGTGGCGTGCCGAACCTGGTGCAGCGGGTGAAGGTGGGCGAGTTTCTGGACCACGGCGAGAACCGCGAGGACTCCGACATCACGCGCCACGACTACGCTGCCTACATCAAGGCGATTGGCAAGACGCCGCGGCGTATTGTGCATCCCGGCGACACAATCGACATTCCCGGCCTGACCACGATTGTGCTGGCGGCGGACGGCGAGCATATCGCGGCGGTGCCGGGGGTGAAGCCAATGCCGAATCCCTATTGTGCGAGCGAGCCGAAGTGGGAGCTGGACACGACGGAGAACCCCCGCTCGGCGGGCATCCTGGTGCGCTACGGCAAGTTCCGCTTTCTCGATCTTGGCGATCTCACCAAGGCCAAGGAGATTCCGCTGGTGTGCCCGGAGAATCTGATCGGGCAAGTGGACCTGTATCTTGTGAATCATCACGGATTCAACCTGTCGAACACGCGGGCGTTTGTGGATGCCATTCATCCGCGCGTAGCCATCATGAACAACGGTGCGCACAAGGCGGGCAGCCCAGAGGCGTGGCAGACCGTCCATGAGAGCCCGGGGATTGAGGATCTTTGGATGCTGCACACGGCGGAAGACTCCGACGCCGCGCATAACAGCGCCGCGCCGCTGATTGCGAACCTGAAGGGCGGGGCAGATGGCGCGTACCTGAAGGTGGTGGCGCACGCGGATGGAAGCTTCAGCGTGATGAACTCGCGCACCGGACAGACCAGGCAATATCCGGCGAGGTAGCGGCGCCGCCCACGTCCTGGAATCAAGGCATTGATGGGCGCCCCACATTTTTTTGGATGGCACTTCGGGATGAGGAGACGGGCATGATGTTTTCGCGCAGGAGTTTTTTGGCGGGGATGGGTGCGGCAGGCGCGGCGGCGGCCATTCCGCGCGCGGCGCTGGCCAGCTGCCCGTTTCGGGTTGCGGTGATTAACGACGAGATTTCGCAGGACTTTGACCACGCATGCTATGTGGCCGCGCATGACTTCGGCCTGCAGTGGATTGAGCTGCGCGGGATGTGGAACAAGAATGTGACCACGCTGGATGCGAGCGACCTGGCACAGGCGCGGGCGATTCTGGCCAGGCACAACCTGCGCGTCACGGATATTGCCAGCCCGCTTTACAAGGTGGATTGGCCCGGTGCGCCCTTGTCGAACCAGAGCGAACGGCGGGACCAGTTCCATGCAGACTATGACTTCAAGCAGCAGGAAGTGCTGCTGGAACGCTGCATCGAGCTGGCGAAGACGTTTGGCACAGACCGGATTCGCTGCTTCGATTTCTGGCGGCTGGATGATGTGAAGCCCTATCGCGCGGCGATGAATGACACGCTGTGCAAGGCGGCCCAGCGCTGCGCGAAGAGCAATTTGATTCTCCTGCTGGAGAATGAGATGTCGTGCAATACGGCGACGGGTGAAGAGTCCGCGGCAACGCTGAAGGCGGTGACGGAGCCGAACTTCATGCTGAACTGGGACCCCGGCAATGCGGCTACGTTTCCGGACAGCGACCCGTATCCCAAGGGCTATGACCTGCTGCCAAAGAAGCGCATCGGCCACTGCCACGCGAAGAACGTGGTGCGCAAGCCGGGCGGCAAGTGGGAGTGGGCGCCGGTGGGCACGGGCGTGGTGGACTGGGCGGCGCAATTGCGCGCGCTCAACCGCGATGGCTATCGCTACGCCGTGAGCCTGGAAACGCACTGGCGCGGGGCAGGCACGCCAGAGGCTTCCAGCCGCATCAGCATGCAGGGGCTGAAGGATGCGCTGGCCAAGGCGGGCACCGGCTGCTAGGGATTCACCGGCTTGCGCGTCCGCCCGCAAAGCTCTTCCAGCGCATTGCAGGCGGTCTTTACGCCATCTTCGTTGGCCAGCTGCTGCGCGATGATCCTCGCGTGCGCTGCATAGGCAGGGTCGTCGAGAACCGCATGCAGCGCGTGCGCAGCGCGAGTGGGCGTGTAGCGGGCCTTTGGAATGATGCGTGCCAGGCCCAGCCGCTCCATGCGGCGGGCATTATCGGGCTGGTCATGCGAATAGGGCATGATGAGCATGGGCGTGCCGGCGCGCAGACACTGCGCCGTTGTGCCCACGCCGCCCTGATGGACAACGAGCGCGGCACGCGAAAAGAGCGCGGAGTAGGGCGCGTATTCCGCGATGCAGATGGAGCGGGGCAGCGACTGCGGCGGGCGGTTGCGCGGGTCGGACCCGATGAGCAGTACCGCGCGGATGCCCATACTGACAGCGGCTTGCGCTGAGACTTCATAGAAGTTGCCCGCGGCCAGCACTGCGGCCGAGCCCAGCGTGAAGACCACGGGAGGAGGACCATCTGCCAGAAACTTCTCAAGATGCGAAGGCAGAGCGGAGTTGCCCGCATCGGAATCGTAAAAACAGAAGCCGGTGATGAGTGCGTTGGGCGGCCAGTCTTTTTGTTCCCCTCCCAGGACGCGCGAGAAGAGCGCGAGCACGAGGCTGGACGAGTGCTTGGCGTCAAAGAGTGGGTTTGCACCGCGCTGCAGCCCGAGCTCGCGGCGCAGGCGGCCGATGGGCACGTGCCAGTTGCGCGTGGTAAAGCGGGCCAGTTGCTTCATCACGCGACCCATGCCGGGCAACTTGTCCACGTGCGCCAGCAGCGGGAAGGGCGGCAGCACGGGCGGATCAAAGGCAGAGAAGAACGAGAGCGGCGCAAGCACATAACTGGCCCAGGGGATACCCGTCATCTCGGCGACGAGCGGGCCGGCGTAGTTCAGCTCGCCCAGCAGCATCAGGTCGGCCCGCGCAGGCTGGGTGGCTGCCGCCAACAGGTCGTCGTAGGTCTGGCGCAGCACCGGAAAGAGAAAGTTGCGCAGGCCGTGCTCGGTGCCGTGTCTTGCGTCGTAGATCATCTCAACGAGGGCGGCGTTGCCGGCGTCAATGTCCGGACGGATCGCGCGGAACTCGAGGCCCAGCGGCTCGATCTTGGGCCGGTAGAGCGCAGGCAGTGCCAGCACGGGCGTGTGGCCTCGACGTTTGAGTTCAAGGGCCAGGGCGATCAGCGGGTTGGTATCGCCGAAGGTGCCGATGTTCGAAAGTACGATGCGCACTGGTGCATCCGTGAGCGGTGATTGGACTTGCAGGGATTAGGGTAATGCATGGGGGTGGTCCGCTTCGCTTCAGGCTCATTTAATCTTGCTGCAACAATAATGGTATTGGGAGAGGCAGGTTCGCCATGCGCGTGCTGCTGGTGGAAGACGAGGTTCGGCTGGCGGACAACCTGGCGGCCGCTCTGCGGGATGGGCCGGGCTTTGCGGTGGACTGGGCCGCGGACGGCGAGGCTGGCGACGAGTTCGCGCGCGGCGGCGTCTATGACCTGGTGATTCTGGACCTGATGCTGCCCAGGCTGGACGGGTTGGGCCTGCTGAAGCGCCTGCGCGGGCGCAAGGATGCCACGCCGGTGCTGATTCTGACGGCAAAGGAAGGCAAAGGCGCAATCATCGAGTTACTGAACGCCGGGGCGGACGACTATCTGGCCAAGCCCTTTGACCTGGGCGAGCTGATTGCGAGGGCCAAGGCGCTGATCCGGCGAGGCAAAGGGGCGGCGCACCCCATGCTGGCGGCGCTGGATGTGGAACTGAACACGCTGGAGCAGACGGTGCGGCGCGCAGGCGCATTGGTTGACCTGTCGCCGACCGAGTACCGGATTCTTGAGTACCTGATCCACCATCCGCGCAAGATCGTGAGCAAGCGCGAGTTGCTGGAGCACCTCTACGACTACAACTGGGAGCACCACTCGAATGTGATTGAGGCGCACGTGTCGAACCTGCGCAAGAAGCTGGACGGCGCGCGGCCGGATGCCGAGCCGGTGATAGAGACGATGCGCGGGCGGGGATACCGGCTGGCGGTTGGGGAATTGCCATGAACGCGAGGCGAAGTCGCACAGCACAATGATCATGAATTCCAACAAGACGAGATCGATTGCCTTTCGGCTGATTGCGGCGGTGCTTGCGGTGGAGCTCGTCTCCGCGGTGCTGGTGATCTTTCTCTCCTGGGGCTACGAGCGGCACGCGCACTTTCGCGCGTTTGACGTGATGCTCCATGGCCGCGCGGATACGGTGCTGGGCGCAGTACAGGATGCGGAAGACCAGGCCGACAATGTGATGCTGGACCGTGCGGATCTGCATCTGCCCGCCGAGGATGTCTACGAGGTTTTCGATGAGCGCGGGCGGCTATTGGGGCGTTCGCCGAACTGGCAAGGCAGCGGCGAGGGCTATTCGGCGCAGCAGCACAACGGCATCGTGCGAAGCATGGTCAATGGGCGTCACTACCGGCTGCTGCGGCTGCACGGTTCGCGCATTGTGGACCCCGGTGAGCCGGGTGGCGGTACGCTGCGGCAGGTGACCGTGCTGTACGGCGCGCCTACGGAGCTGGTGTGGCATGCGATCCGCGGGGCCGTAGAATTCTATGCGGCGGGCAGCCTGATGCTGCTGTTGGTGACAGGGCCGCTGATTGCGTGGCTGCTGCATCGCGGGCTGCAGCCGTTGCGCGAGTTGGCCGCGCTGGCCGCCAACGTGTCCATCGATGCGTGGGATTTTTCTCCGCCGGAAAGTGCGCGCACTACGCGCGAGCTGGCCCCGCTGACCCATGCGATTGAGAGCGTGCTGCAGCGGCTGGAGCGGGCGTTTGTGCAGCAGCGAACTTTTGTCTCCGATGCGGCGCATGAGCTGAAGACGGCGGTGGCGGTGGTGAAGTCTTCGCTGCAACTGCTGGGGCTGCGGCCGCGCACGGCTGCCGAGTATGAGGAGGGGCTGGAGCGCTGCCTGGCCGATACGGCGCGGCTGGAAGAACTGGTGGCCAAGATGTTGACGATGGCGCGTGTGGAGAGCGGAGTGATTCCCGCGGGCGCGGAGGCGGCATGCAACCTCACGGCCTGTGTGCGCGCGACGGTGGTCGAGTTGGCGACCGTGGCGGCGCTGCGCCGGGTGCGCGTGGAGGTGACTGCGCCGGAGACCGCTTTTGTGTCGTTGGCAGGCGACGATTGCGCGCTCGTGCTCTCCAATTTGCTGCTGAATGCGCTCCAGCATAGCCCCGCGGAGGCGCAGGTAGATGTGCGGCTACTCGATGAGGGTGGCATGGTGGAGCTAGCGGTGCAGGATCACGGCGAAGGCATCGATGCTGCGGTGCAGCCACATGTGTTTGACCGATTCTATCGCGGCGATCCCTCGCGCACCCGGTCGACCGGCGGCGCTGGGCTGGGGCTGGCGATCTGCAAGGCTGTAGTGGAGAAGGCTGGCGGCACGATTGGATTGACGAGCCTGCCGGGCAAGGGAACAACGGTGACGCTGCGCCTGCCGCGCGGGTGAGACGGAGCGAGGCTAGCCCTTTGCGTCCTCGTACTCCTCGTGCCAGGCCATCTGGATCGCCTCAAGCCGCGGCTCGTTCGACTTGGCAGGGTCATCGGCAAAGCCCGGCAGCTCCGTGACGTAGCGGTGCAGATCAGTGAAACGTACCGTCAGCGGATCAAGGTCGGGGAACTTTTCCTGCAATTGAATGCCGATCTCTTCGGCGTCGGTCCAGAGAATTTCGCGCGGCATTTTTCCTCGTTCGTGAATCTTCATCGGGGGTAATGTTTCCCACATTCTTAACTCGATGTGTGGGGTATCTGCGTTCCAGTCGGAACTACTTCTGAACGGCCAGGTCCAGCGGCTTGCCTTCGGAGGTGTAGTTGCGATTCCACTTGGGGATTTCGACAACATAGTCGCCGGGGCCGGTGATCACGGCCTGGCAGCCGAGGCGCGAGTTCAATTGCTGGTCGGCGGCCATATCGAGTCGGTCGAGTTCGTCGTCTTCCGCTTCGCTGATGCCCGCCGTGCCTTCCTTCACCCAGATGTGGCAGGTTGTGCAGGCGCAAGAGCCGCCGCAGGCGTGGTCGAGAAAGATGCCGAAGTTCTCCGCGACATCGAGAAAGGACATGGGCTTGCCATGGTGGTCGTAGGGCATCGTGCCGTATTCAAACTCGACGGTCTTGCCTTCCGGCTGAAAGGTGACGCGGACAAGTTTGTCGGCGGGAATGTTCTTTGTGTTCGCTTCGCTCATAGGATTCTTCCTTGGCAGTTGCCTGCTGTGTTGCGGCCTCGCTCTACTTGAACTCCGCGGGCGCCATGGGGTGCGGTGCGGTCAGCTCGTCGCCCATTTCTTCTCCGGCAGCGTCCATGGTCTTTCCGCGAATGGCGGTGGTGACGGCGGCCTCCATCATCAGTTCTGCAAAGCGGCGCGTGGCCTGATCGAGCGCAAGGGTTGCGTCGCGGAGTGCCTTGAGGTCTGTGCCTTGCTTGGCCTGGGCTAGCCGGTCGCGCAGGGCCGCGATGGTTGCCTGTTCCTCACCCCGCAGCTGATGCCAGACGGGGCTCCGCGGCGCGCGCTCCACGGCGGAAAGAATCGTCTCCGCCTCGTTGCGCGCTTCGATGAGCAGGCGCGCGGCAAAGTCTTCTTCCGCGTGGTCAAAAGATTCGAGAATCATGCTCTCGACCTGCTCGTCTGTGAGGCCGTAGGTGGGCTTGACCTCGATCTGCGCTGCCTTGCCGCTGCGCTGCTCGCGCGCGGAGACTTGCAGAATGCCGTCAGCGTCAATGAGAAATTTAACCTCGATGCGCGGCAGTCCGGCCGACATGGGCGGAATCCCTTTGAGGTCAAAGCGCGCCAGCGAGCGGCAGTCGGCCGCGAGTTCGCGCTCGCCCTGCACCACGTGAATCGCGACGTTGGTCTGCCCGTCCACGCCGGTGGTGAAGTGTTCGGTGGCAGAGGCGGGGATCGTGGAATTGCGCTGGATGATCCGCGCGACGGTTCCACCAAGGGCTTCAATGCCCAGCGAGAGCGGCGTGACGTCAAGCAGCAGCATCTCTTCAGTGCTCTTGGACGTACCGGCCAGAATGTCGGCCTGCACGGCGGCGCCCAGAGCGACGACTTCGTCTGGATTGAGCTCGATGTGTGGCTTCTTGCCGCGCGCGCTCAGATGGAAGAGCCCGTCCACAAGCTGGCGAACCGCGGGGATGCGTGTTGACCCGCCGACCATAACGACTTCGTCGACCTGCTCGGGGCTGATGCCGGCGTCCGTCAGGGCCTGCTTGCAGGGGCCGGCGGTGCGGTCGAGGATGGGTTCGATCAACTGCTCGAAGACTGCGCGGGGTATCTCCCGCTGATAACGGTCGCCGTTCGGCAGCTCAATGTCAAAGTGCGCGGAGGCCTCCGTCGAGAGGCGAATCTTGGCTTCGATTGCGGACTTGCGTACGGCCTGCACTGCGCTCGGATGCTTGTGCAGGTCCACTCCGTGCTCGGCGTGAATCTCATCCAGCGCAATGGTCAGCAGCAGGTTGTCGATGTCGTCGCCGCCCAGGTGCGTGTCGCCATTGGTGGACTGCACTTCAAAGATGCCATCGCGCAGCTTGAGAATGGAGATGTCGAAGGTGCCGCCGCCCAGATCGTAGACGGCAATGGTTCCTTCCTTGGCGCGGTCGAGGCCATAGGCCAGCGCGGCGGCCGTTGGCTCATTCACCAGGCGCAGCACCTGCAGTCCGGCCATGCGGCCCGCATCTTTCGTTGCCTGGCGCTGCGCATCGTTGAAGTAGGCGGGCACGGTGATGACGGCTTGCGTGACGGGCGCATTGAAGAAGCGCTCTGCATTGCGCTTGAGCTGGCGCAGAATGTAGGCGGAGATCTCCGGCGGAGTGAAGCGGAGTTCGCCGAGTTGAATGCGCGGCACTTCGCCCTCCTGCACGTCGTCGGCAAGCTGGAAGGGAAAAAGCTTGAGCTCGCGCTGCACCTCGGAGAGGCCGCGGCCCATGAGCCGCTTGACGGAGTAAATGACGCGCTCGGGCGTCTCAATCAGAGCGCGGCGTGCGCTGTTGCCCACCGTGACCGTCGCGCGGCTGCCGTCGGCCGGCAGCGGGTCCAGCGCCACGACGGACGGCACAAGATTGTAGCCGTCCACCCCGGGAATGACCACCGGCGCTTCGCCCTGCATATATGCGACGAGGGAGTTGGTGGTTCCCAGGTCAATTCCTACTACGCGTCCTTCCGCCATTGTTCTCTTTCAAGCTCCTGGGGGTCTGTCATCTAAATCTCAGAGATCAGCGTTGCGAGCGAAAAACCGGCCAGACGAAGCCGAGCCCGAAGGCTGTAGCTGGTCCACCGTCGAGGGTGAGAATGCAGTACGGCCGGATTTGCGCCACAACTCGAAGAGCCGGGACCAATTTCCCCGATTTCGTTGTCGCTTGTCGCTGGCAGACATCCGGTATGCGTCACTCCTCACTCCTGTAATTCAAGAAAGCCGGCTCTCGTCGCTAACCCCTGAGATCAGACGGCGGACCCCAGCGTTTCGGTCACGTCGCGGACCAGGTTGCTGAGGTAGCGCCGCCGGTCCAGCAGGGCCACCATGGTCTTTTGCGCGGCAGCGCGGACACCCGCATCGCCCGTATCCCACTTCTGCCACTCGGCGCGAAGGTCGTCGTCGACCTCATCGAGCAGGCCGTCGAATTTGCGTTTCGCCTGTTCCAGACTGGCCTGCAGCGCGGGGTCTTCTTCGCCGATCTTCCTGGCCATGCGCATCTCTTCAAGCTGCATGTTCAGGTCAAAGACCTCTTCGAGCAGATCTGCCGGCACACGCGATGTATCCTTCAGCCCTTTGCGGTCTTTGCCGGCGTGCTCTTCTCCGATTTCGGCCCCGTGCAGCTTGAGCAGATATTCCGTGCGGTGAATCGGGTCTTTCAAAGTGCGATACGCGTCGTTGAGAAGCGCTGTATCGGCCAGGCTCCACTCTCTCTCGTTCTCTCCGGCGCGTGCAAAACGATCGGGATGAAGCTTGCGGCTGAGGCGATGAAACTCATGCTCCAGCTCAGTCAAATCGAGATTGAGGCGCGGCTTGAGGCCGAAGACGGTGAAGAAATCGCCGCCCGGAGGCGGCTGAATCTTGCTGCAATGAGGGCAAAAAAGCGTGGCGTCATTGCGCGCCACTGAGCAGGACCAGCACGCAACCGGAACTGCGGAATCGAGAACTTTCAACATGGCGAACTCCAGCGGCAGGGACTACGACGTGAAGGACGAACCACAGCCGCAGGAACGCGAGGAGTTCGGATTGATGAAGTTGAAGCCCTGCCGCATCAGTGTCTCTTCGTAGTCCAGCGTCATGCCGTGCAGGTATAAGAACGATTTGGGATCGACGAATACGCGCACGCCGTCGAATTCATAGATGCGATCGCGCTCGCGGGGTTGCGTATCGAATTTGATTGAGTAAGAAAGCCCGGAACAGCCGCCGCCCGTGATCCCGATGCGCAGACCGCCCTGCTCCGGCGAGACACCTTCCTTGGCCATGGCCAGGCGAACCCGCTTGATGGCGCGCTCGGTCAGCTGGATGCCCTGCACGGGCGCCTTGGGCGCGTCCGCCTGCTGCGGCTGCGCGGCAAATGCGCCCTGCGCGGGCTTCGATTCGATGGACACAATATTCGACATGGTTTCCTGTTCAGTAATTTGCGCTTACTTTGCTGAGACCGCTGCCTGCTCGGTTTCCGCGACGCCGTTCTTCTTCTTCCAGTCGCCGATGGCTGCGCGGATGGCATCCTCTGCCAGTACCGAGCAGTGAATCTTCACCGGCGGCAGCGACAACTCCTTCACAATGTCTGTGTTCTTGATGGTCAGCGCTTCCTCCACCTTGCGACCCTTGATCCACTCGGTCGCCAGCGATGAACTGGCAATGGCCGAGCCGCAGCCGAAGGTCTTGAACTTGGCTTCTTCAATGACCTGCGTCTCGGGGTTCACGCGGATCTGCAGCCGCATCACATCGCCGCACTCCGGCGCGCCTACTAGGCCGGTGCCGACCTCGGTCGAGGCCTTGTCCAGCGTGCCTACGTTGCGGGGATTGTTGTAGTGGTCTACGACCTTATCGCTGTATGCCATGATTCTGTCTCCTCGTGCGGGGGAAGCCGCCGTACAGTTGTTTGATTCGGCAGGCAAGCCCGCCGATGCTTCATTGCCAAATTAGTGCGCCTGCCACTCGATCTTGGTCAGGTCAATGCCTTCTTTCACCATCTCGTAAAGCGGTGAAAGCTCACGAAGGTGCTTCACAATGTCGATCACCTTGGCGGCTACATAATCGACTTCCGCCTGGGTGTTGAAGCGGCCAAGGCCAAAGCGGATGCTCGAATGCGCCACGTCGTCGCCCAGGCCCAGGGCCTTCAGAACATAAGAGGGTTCGAGCGTGGCCGACGTGCAGGCCGAGCCGCTGGAAACCGCTACGTCGTTGATGCCCATCAGCAGAGACTCGCCTTCGACATACACAAAGCTCATGTTCAAGTTACCGGGCAGGCGGTGCTCCCACGAGCCGTTGACGTGAACGTAATCAAGCTCTGCTTCGAGCTTGGCCTTGAGCCGATCGCGCAGGCCGCGCAGATAGGCGGCTTCGTTCTCCATCTCGTTCATCGCAATCTCGCAGGCCTTGCCCAGGCCAACGATGCCGGGAACATTCAAAGTCCCGGACCTCATGCCGCGCTCATGGCCGCCGCCATCAATCTGCGCGGCGATCTGCACGCGCGGGTTACGCCGGCGCACATACAGCGCGCCCACGCCCTTGGGGCCATAGATCTTGTGCGCGGTCAGCGAGAGCACGTCGATATTGTCCGTCAGCACATTGACCGGAACCTTGCCCACGGCCTGCACTGCATCGCTGTGGAAGAGCACTCCCTTTTCATGACAGATCTTGCCGATCTCGCGGATGGGTTGCAGAACGCCGATCTCGTTGTTGGCGGCCATAATGGTCACCAGGATGGTCTTGTCGTCGATCGCGCGCTTCAGGTCTTCAATGTCGATCAGACCGTCGGCCTTCACTGGCAGATAGGTGACGCGGTAGCCGTACTTCTCCAGCCGCTTGCAGGTGTCCAGCACGGCCTTGTGCTCTGTCACCTGGGTGATGATGTGATTGCCCCGCTCGCGATACATCTCCGCGATACCCTTGATGGCCAGATTGTTGGACTCGGTGGCGCCGGAGGTGAAGATGATCTCCTTGGCGGTGGCGCCGATGAGCTTCGCGATCTGCTCACGCGCGGTCTCCACGGCTTGCTCGGCCTCCCAGCCAAAGGAGTGGTTGCGGCTGGCGGCGTTGCCGAACTTCTGGGTAAAGAAAGGCATCATCGCTTCCAGCACCCGGGGATCCATCGGGCTGGTCGCGTGATTATCCATATAGATTGGCAGGCTCACGCCTGCCGGTACTTCAATCTGGCTGCCAACTATCGTCATCTCAGGTCTCCATCCTTCGTTGCGGCTCCGCGCTGTCTGCTGCTTTGGGGCGGAGGAAAAATCCAGTGCTAAAGCGTTAGGGAAACCAGCTGACTTGCCTCATGGGCAGGACTCGCTGGGTGTTCGTGCTCGGCCAGGTCCTGAATACTGATGCTCTTCAGGACGCCGGCGATGGTTTCGTTCACGCGCGCCAGTGGTTCCTTGATCGTGCAACTGGGCGTCAGATCGCAGCCCTTGGCTCCCTTGGTGCAGGACGTGATGAAAAACGGGCCGTCGATGGAACGAATCACCTCGTAGGCCGAAATCTCGCGGGCGTCCCGCGACAACACGTAGCCGCCATTCATGCCGGCGTGGGACTTGAGCAGGCCCGACTTGGTGAGCTGCTGCAGAATCTTGGCCAGCAGCTGCGCCGGAATCCCATAGGCGTCGGCAATATCCTTGGCGCTCAAGGCCACCGTCTCCGGGTGCTCGGCCAGGTACTTGAGCGCCATCAATCCGTAATCGGCTTTCTTCGTGAGCTTGAGCATAGAATATGCGACTTGTTCAGTCCGTGTTTAGTATACGACCGAATCCGTCCGCATTTCAAGCTTGGCCGGCAAGTCATGGGGGGTGGCTGGCAAGCAGATGTGCCTTCAAAGGAACGATGAAAGGAACGATTCATCAAAATGGCGCTTGAAAAAGCGGAAAACCTCGCTACAATCTGCGGGAAGAGCACCTCACTTTATACGATTGCGAAGAGATGGCGACCGCCTGTAAACATCCCAGGGTAAGAATTGTCTCCCGGCATGAAGACACCGAATATGTCGAATGCCTGGAATGCGGGGAAGTCTTTGACTCCGAAGAGTTTCACGACATGGCGATAGAAGAAACCGCCGATGAGAAAGAACTCTCAGAGGACGAATGACCTGCTGACAAGCGACACCCGCAAGGGATAAAGCGAACGGCGGGGCCTGCCGGACCGGCCAGCGCGGCTCTCCGGCTCGCGCTATTTTGCGCCCGGGCCGTTGACCGGCGTGCTGGTGCTTCTGCGCGCCGCGATCCACGCATAATGCAGACCCGACACGACAGTAAGGACGATGGTTGCGTCGAGGGCGGCTGTGCGCAAAAGCACAACCCAGTGTTGCTGGGTAAGCTGATGCAGCAGCACCACAGCCACTGCCGTGATCTGGGCCAGCGTATTGAGCTTGCCGAAGATGCTGGGGTGGAACTCGCGGCGTCCTGCTGCGGCATACAGGATGGCTGAGACGAGCAGGATGCCGATATCCCGGCCAAAGACGAGCACCGTGACCTCCAGCGGAATCAGCCCTTTGAACATCAGCACAAGGAAGAGTGTGCTCAGCAGGAGTTTGTCGGCGACCGGATCAAGATATTCCCCGATGACGGTCTTTTGCTTGAGGACGCGGGCCAGGACGCCATCGAGCGCATCCGAGAGGCCGGCGCCAACAAAGAGTACCAGGCCCACCTCATAGCGGTTCTCGATCACTGCGGCCACAAGAAAGGGCGCCAGGCAGATACGCATCAGAGTGAGCAGATTGGGAGCGGTGCGGAAGGGATTGTGTCGCGGTTTTGGGGCGTCTGTCATGATACGTTCAACAGGCAGCGGGCGTTCTGCTCGGGCTGTGCGGCTGGCGCCCTGTGAGCTGCCAATCCGATCAGCGGGGCCGGGCGAACCTGCCTGAGCCTGCAAAGCCCCTGCTGAAATCTTCCCGGCCGGCTGGCCCTTTGGCTGGCTGGCGGGATTCTTCAGTTAGAAGGATGGTACAGCATCGGCAGGGAGACGGAAAAGCCTTGGCTTTGCCCGCCGCCAGTATCCTGATAGACTTGATGTTGTTGGAATGAAGGCGCGTAGCTCAGTTGGTTAGAGCGCTTCCTTGACACGGAAGAGGTCGCTGGTTCGAATCCAGTCGTGCCTACCAT
>VFSW01008646.1_pt1 | contig 14600 bp, 15 predicted proteins | sample 5358111 | NCBI WGS metagenome assembly VFSW01 (sample SAMN11554181, study PRJNA540505) | mine drainage metagenome | isolation source: sediment from site ElyBrook_90M | place: USA: Ely Copper Mine, Vershire, VT | collected 2017 | reverse complement strand
ACACCGGCCGGGAAGTGACGTTTGACCAGATGCTCAACTGCGACTTCGAAATGTCGCCAAACACAGACAAGTTCACCATGGATTCCCCAGCTCCATTGGTTGCTGGTGCCGACGGCCGATATCCTGTGCCACAACCGGGGATCGTGACTTCGCGCGAATATTGAGCTTGGACGTGTCGCTGTGGTGTCTTGCTTCCGATAGCGGCGCTTGGCAGACCCAACTGGCGATCTGTCTTGCGGCTTGGATTTCAGGGAATCTTCCTTATGGCGTGCGCCCAGTGGAAGAACGCCTTCAGGCGCGCCCCTGAGTTTGACTCAGGCTGGTAAGATCAAGTCTGTCGTCCCTGCGGGTGGCCTCTGGCCCCCAGGTACTCCTCCACTATTTATCCAAATGATCGGCGGTCACATCCTGAATTGTCGCCAGTCCGTTCTCCTCGGCCCAGCGGGTTACTTTGGCCAAGAAGGCCTTTTAGGACTTGCGCGTGGAATTGGTCTGTGTCTTGAACCCGGCACCCGACTTGTTGCAGCTGCAGCGGCGGAAATAGCGATCCTGCCTGCCGATCTGCTTGACGCACTTGTTGAGGTGGCTACCGAAATCGGTCACGGTGGTGGTATCACCCTTCGGGTCTTTTCCGGCGGAACCCCTCGCCATCAATGTACCAAAAAATACACTTGCATATCTGTAGTACAAAACTAATGGAGGAGGCTTGAAAGGTGCGTAAACAAAGGGGATTTGGAAACCTGCTACGTATTAAACCCATGTCCATGCTGACGGAAGAAGCAAGCGAAGTGGGCGAACATACGCTCAAGCGCTCGCTAGGGGCGCTGAACCTCATTACCCTCGGCATCGGCGCGGTCATCGGCGCGGGCATCTTCACGCTCACCGGGCAGGCTGCTGCTCTGCGTGCCGGCCCGGCCGTATCACTGAGCTTCGTGCTGGCGGGCTTGACGTGCGCCTTCGCGGGCCTGTGTTACGCCGAATTCGCCTCGATTATTCCGATCGCCGGATCGGCTTATACCTACGGCTACGCGACCCTGGGCGAACTTGTGGCGTGGATTATCGGCTGGGATCTTTGCCTAGAGTATGCCTTCGGTGCTTCCACTGTCGCGTCGGGCTGGGCTGGGTACTTCAACAGTCTCCTGCAGCAGTTCCACATTTATATTCCGCCCCGATTAACCGCTACGACGGGTACGCAACTGGCCTTTTATCACGATCAGTGGACGCCGTTGATGTCCCTTCCTCCCGGCGTCAGCGCGGTCGGTCTGCCTCACGCAACTGGAGTCGTCAACCTCATTGCGGTGTGCATCGTGATGGTGATTACGACCATTCTTGTAATCGGCATCAAGGAATCCGCCAACTTTAACTCCGCTGTCGTGATCATCAAGGTTACGATCGTCGGAATCTTTCTGGTCGTCGGCGGCTACTTTCTGTTCACGCACCCCGCCATCGCAAGCGCCAACTGGCATCCCTTCATCCCTCCCGCTGACGGACACGGTCATTTCGGTATTCTCGGGATACCTACGGCCGCGGCATCGATCTTCTTTGCTTATATCGGCTTTGACGCTGTTTCAACCGCAGCCCAGGAAGCGCGCAATCCGCAGCGCGATATGCCGATCGGAATCCTCGGATCGCTGGTGGTGTGCACGATCCTTTACATTCTGGTGTCGCTTGTACTAACTGGGCTGGTGAGCTACAAGACCCTGAATGTGTCGGCGCCGGTAGCTCTGGCGATTGACGCCACGGGCGTAGGCTGGGGTTCACTGCTGGTAAAGATCGGCGCCGTGTTCGGCCTTGCCACAGTCATGCTCGTCATGCTCCTGGGCCAGACCCGCGTCTTTTACTCCATGTCGAAGGACGGCCTCCTCCCCAAATGGGCCTCTGCTATCCACCCGAAATTTCGCACTCCCTGGATCACGACGATTATTTTTGGCGCTTTTGCGGCCATCATGCCAGCAATCTTCAACATTGACGTGTTGTCGGAACTGGTCAACATCGGCACTCTCCTGGCGTTCACGATCGTGAGTGCCGGAGTCTGGGTGCTGCGTGTCCGGAGTCCCGAAATGAGGAGGCCCTTCAAGACACCGTTTGTGCCTCTCGTTCCGATTCTGGGAATCGTCTCCGCCGTCTACCTGATGACCCGGCTGGCGCTGATCACCTGGATCGTCATGATCGTGTGGCTGTTGCTGGGCCTTATCATCTATTTCACCTACTCTGTAAGGCACAGCAAAGTCCAGGCGATGACGGTTGGGGTCGAGGGCGATTAGGCTGATTTCCACCCAAAACACTGCGGCCTCCCATGGGGAGGCCGCGGTGTTTTAGAGTCACTAGTCGAAACGGTCAGGCGGTGGCCTTGGCGCAGAACTCGTCGAAGGCACGTATCAACTCTCCGGCGATCTGCTGGGCGGTAGCCTGCTCGATAACGTATCGCTGCATCAGGTAAACCAGCTTGCCGTCGCGGAGTATTGCGATTGCTGGCGACGTCGGCGGATTGCCCTCGAAGTAGCTGCGTGCGCGTTCGGTAGCTTCGCGATCCTGGCCCGCGAAGACCGTGATCTTATTGTCGGGAAGGTTGGATGAGTTGGCGATTGCGAGGCGAACGCCGGGACGCATCTTGCCAGCCGCGCAACCGCAGATCGAGTTCACCACCAGCAGAGTGGTGCCGGGCTTGGCTAGGGCTGCGTCCACCTCTTCTGCGGTGCGAGTTTCTTCGATTCCGGCGCGAACAAGCTCTTCGCGCATCGGGATCACCATCAATTCTGGGTACATTTTGCCTCCGGCGGGTTATTTGCCTGCGTTTATTTTACGGCAAATCGTGTGATGTAGCCTTGAAGAGATGCTTCTTGAGGAAAACAAGCCACTTGCGCCTTACACTACGTTCGGCATTGGCGGACCAGCCCGCTGGTTTATCGAAGCGAAATCTGAAGATGAGATCGTCGATGCCGCAGATTGGGCACTTAAAAATGCTCTGCCCCTCTTTGTGCTCGGGGGCGGAAGCAATCTGCTGGTTTCAGATCAGGGATTCGACGGGCTGGTCATGCACGTGGCGCTACGGGGACTGGAAATCGCCGATGGTGGAGGCGACCAGGGAAGCGTTGTCTATCGAGTGGCCTCGGGGGAGCCCTGGGACATGTTTGTGATGAGCGCTGTCGAAGCTAATTACGCGGGGGTGGAATGCCTTGCCGGAATTCCCGGCACTGTGGGTGGAACTCCGGTGCAAAACGTCGGCGCCTACGGACAGGAAGTCGCTTCAGTGATCGACAAGGTTCGCGGCTTCGACCTGCAAAGCCTTACGTTTGTTGAGTTTAACGGTACAGAGTGCGAATTCGGCTATCGCCGCAGCCGCTTCAATGCGAGGGACCGTGGCCGATATGTTGTCACCCGTGTGGATTTTCGACTCACGCCCGGCGGCGCACCGACCTTGGGTTATCGCGATTTGCAGCGCTCGTTTCCTGAGGGTTCCGAGCCTAAGCTTGCTGAAGTAGCTTCAGCAGTCCTGCGAATCCGAAGAAGCAAGGGCATGCTACTCGTGCAAGGCGACCCCGATCGCCGCAGCGCGGGCAGTTTTTTCAAGAACCCCGTTGTGTCAGTGGAGGTTGCTGAAAGCATTGGTTCCCGTAGCGGCGTTCAGCCCCCAACCTTTCCTTCTGGTGGTGGCGAGGTAAAAATCCCCGCCGCCTGGCTGGTTGAACATGCAGGGTTCGGGAAAGGGTATGTCGCCGGGGCCGCCGGCGTCTCATCCCGGCACACGCTGGCGCTGATTAATCGGGGAGCAGCAACGGCAAAGGATGTGCTGGCGCTGGCCGATACGATTATGTCTTCCGTCCATGAGCGCTTTGGGGTGGTTCTCGAGATGGAACCCGTGATGCTCGGGTTTTAGTTTTGAAGGCGGCGATTGAGTCTTTCACGTTCCACAGAGAGGACCTGGGCAGCAGGCCCTTGGCCCGTAATTCTGCCCTCGGACATCAACGCAACTTCTGCTGCCGTCGAGAATGCATCTGTCGCGTCATGGGTTGCAATGATGGTCTGTATGCTTTGCTGTTGAAGCCAATCTTGCAATCGCGCGAGCAGGGCGTCACTGGCAGTGCCATCGAGGGCGGCAAAGGGCTCGTCAAGCAGCAAGAGTCGTGGCAACGGAGCGAGGGCCCGCGCAATAGCGACACGCTGCGCCTCACCTCCGGAGAGATTGCGCGGGGGACGATCCATTAGATGCGCTGCCCCAGCCAATTCGAGCATCTCTTCCACGCGGGCTGAGCGGCGAATGCGGTCGAGGTCGGCGAGGCCGTAAGCCACATTGGCAGCGACCGTCAGATGAGGGAACAAGGCGGGTTGCTGGGCGACGAGTGCCATGTGTCTGCGTCCGGGCGGACTCCATATACCGCGGGCGGAGTTGCAAACGGTTTCGTCGTCGAGAACGATCCGCACCGTTGCGAAACGCTTTGAATTTGGACGATGCTGATGGAAACGGTCGAGTCCTGCGATCAGGCGCAGCAGGGTGCTCTTTCCGGAGCCGGAAGGACCGAAGATAACAGTCCAGTCGGACGCGAAACGGCACTCCACCTTGAGGTGAAAACTGCCCCGGAGTGCGTCGATGGCGAACTCAAGCACGGCGTGCTCCCCGGCTGCGTCCGCCAGCGTAAATTGCGACCAGTGCGATAGCGCTCAGCGACAATAGGACGGTGGCAGTGCGATTTGCGGCGGGATAATCGAAGTTTTCCACCTGGTTGTATAGAACGATCGAAAGGGTGCGCGTGGCGCCCGGGATGTCGCCACCCAGCATGAGAACAACACCGAATTCACCTACGGTGTGAAGAAAACTCAGGATGACGGCTGCCAGCAGGGAACGCCGGGCAAGCGGGATAAAAAGCGAATAGATGACCCGCAGTGGTCCGGCACCGAGCAAACGCGCGGCGTCGACCAAGGCAGGTTCAACGGCTGAGAATCCTGCGACGATTGGCTGCACCGCAAAAGGCAGGCTATAGATGACTGAACCCACCACCAGGCCTGAGAACGAGAAGGCGAGAGGGTGTCCAAGAAGGGAAGTGACGACCCGTCCAAAGGCCGTGCGAGGGCCGAGCAGGACAAGTAGAGAAAAACCCAACACGGTAGGAGGAAGAACCAGCGGGAGTGCTGCCAGGGCTTCGACTGCCGCAAGCCAACGCCCGCGACCGAGCACCAGCAACGCCGCCAGGGGCACTGCAATGCCGAGCAGGATGGCGGTGGTAACCGTCGCTAGTCGAAGCGTAAGTATTAGAGCTTGCCAGTCCATGAATACTGACAAACAGAATACGTTGCTCCGCCCTCTCACATGAATCTCTGAAGACGAATGCGCGAAAACCGTTGAACGCGGCACGGCGGCGCGCCGCGATAAAGTCCAATGTTGACGGAGTAAACAGGGAATTCCACCTTCTAACTGACAGGCGTGAGCCCGCCTTTGGCTAGTTTTGCCTGCACCGGCGCCGAAAGGAAATATTCGAGCAACTTTTGAGCGGCGGAGCGCTGTGCAGATCCGCGGATGACCACTGCGCCCTGTTCAATGGGGGGATAGAGATTGCGCGGGATCACGAAGTAGCGACCTGCTGAGGCCAGCCGCGGCGTGAGCGCCGAGGTCAATGAGATAAGCCCAGCATCGGCATTCCCCGAATCGACATACTGCGCCGTCTGAGCGATGTTTTCAGCTGTCACGAGTTTGGCCTGCAGACTGTCGTACAAACTGAGGCTATGCAGAGCGGCCACGGCGGCGCGGCCATAAGGAGCCCTGTCCGGGTTGGCTATCGCCAATCGCCTCAGATCTGCACTGCGCAGAAGATCGAGCGACGGAGGCGGCAGGTGGGCGTCGTTGCGCGTCCAGAGCACCAGTGTCCCCCGTGCATAGATGACCGGCTTGATTCCAGCACCCAAACCGCCTGTATCCGCCAGCCCGGCCGCAATGAGGCGCATTGGGTAGCTGAGATCGGCGGAAAGAAAAAGATCAAAGGGAGCGCCGTTTTGAATCTGGGTCGTCAGGGCTGCTGACGCCTGGTAGGTGACCACGACCTCAATCCCGGTTGTTCTGCGGAAAGCGTCCAGTACGGGCGGCAACAGGGGTTCCAAGTCTGCCGCGGCCGCCAGGTGCAGGGGCCCCTGCGCTGCCGCCGGCGCCACGCATAGCAGGGCGGCGAGGAAGAGGCGAAATACCACATGGAGGGCACGGACCATCGATTCCCCGCACACAAAAGTTGCCGTACGCTGGTAGGCTAACACCAGGTATGAACGACAATTTGCACCAGTTACGTTGTTTTGGCTGCGGTGCGCGCATTTCCGGCACAGAGGCACGGCCAGATTTTCGCTGCGCAGATTGCGGCGACCTTTTCGAAGTTGAGTTTCCTGGATGGGCCCAGCGCAGCAGCCACGACCGGCCCAATCCGGGAGCGCTCAAGTGGCTTTGGCGGGAACGTAGATGCTCGTCTGAAGCGTTGGATCATTCGGGTGTGTGGCGCTTCCGCGAGCTGCTGCCGATCCTTGACAGTTTCGGGAATGCCGTCACGCTGCGCGAGGGCAACACGCCGCTTTACAGCCTGCCCAGAGCCGCCAAAGCCCTTGGCATGGATCAGCTTTTTGCCAAGCATCAGGGCATGAATCCGACGGGCTCATTCAAAGACACCGGCATGACCGCCGCCTTGAGCGTGGCGCGCGAACGCGGGTTTGAATGGGTTGCCTGCGCTTCGACGGGGAACACTTCGGCCGCCATGGCAGCCTATGCAGCACGCGCAGGGTTGCGCAGCCTTGTGCTTATCCCCGAAGGCAAGATAGCGTGGGGAAAGCTTTCGCAGGCAATGGACTATGGTGCAGTGACCTGCCAGCTTAAGACTGACTTCGACGGATGCGTACGCGTACTCACACAGATTGTTCGCGAAGCACCAATCTACCTGTTGAATTCGGTCAACCCTTATCGACTCGAAGGCCAGAAGACGCCGGCTTTCGAAATCGCCGAAGCCTTCGATTGGACGGTTCCGGATCATCTCATCGTGCCCGGTGGAAATCTGGCCAACAGCTCCGCTTTGGGCAAGGGATTTCGGGAGATGCGCGATCTCGGACTGGTGGCGAGAGTGCCGCGGATTTCCGTCATCCAGGCTGAAGGTGCGAATCCCTTGGTTCGTAGCTTCGCGGCGAACCACGGCGCCGTTCTCGAACCCGTGGAGGCGCATACGCGAGCGACCGCGATTCGCATCGGCAATCCGGCCTCATGGCGAAAGGCGGCACGCGTGGTAACTGACACGGGTGGGTCATGCCTGGACGTGAGTGAGGCGGAAATTGCGATTGCCAAGGCCGAACTCGGGGCCGAGGGACTCGGGTGCGAACCGGCTTCGGCCGTAACGCTGGCTGGCCTTAAAAAGCTGCGGGCGAGAGGGACGGTCGCGCCGGGCGACTCGGTTGTGCTTATTCTTACAGGGCACACCCTCAAGGACGCAGACTATACCATCGACTTCCACCGTGGGACCTTGCTGCGCGAAGACGAGACTGCCGGACTTGAACAGCAGATCGAAAGACTTCGCCGGAACGCGCTTTCGGTTGAAGCAACACCCGAGGCGGTGCTGGCTGCGGTAAAAGGCAGAGGTTGATGAGCCTTAGTCTCCAGTCAATCGCGGGATTGCTGCGGTTGCGCCTTCCGGCAACGTCGGCCAATCTTGGCTCGGGTTTCGATACCGCTGCAGTTGCTCTCGACTTTTATCTCGAACTCGAGGCTGAACCCGCCGCAGAATTCTCGATCACGGCGTCAGGTCGCGATGCGGTTCGCTGCGCGCGGCTGGAAGACAACCTCATCCTGGGAATTTACGAGCGATTGATGCGCGAAAATCAGCGAAAGATTATTCCGCTCGCGCTCCGCATGGTCAATCAAATCCCTCTCGGCATGGGATGCGGGTCTTCGGCAGCGGGACGCTTGGCGGCGATTGCGCTGGCGGTCCACTTTGGCCAACTCGGATGGACTGATGCGCAGATTCTTGAACAGGCCACGGTCCTGGAGGGACATCCCGACAATGCCGCGGCGTGTTGGCTGGGTGGTTTCGTCTGCGCGGCTAAAGAGGGAAGGGCAGTTCACGTGGCCCGCGTGACGCCGCCCGAGGACTGGAAGGCGCTGATCGTTTTGCCTGCCGAGCCTCTCGCTACCAGTAAAGCCCGTGCCGTGCTGCCTTCGAGCTATTCGAGGGCTGATGTGGTCGCCAATCTTCAGTCGATCGGCCTGCTCGGCCTGGCCTTTACACAGCGGCGCGGAGACCTGCTTCGGGTCGCCATGGCTGACCGTATCCATCAACCGTTCCGGGCAGCAATCTGTCCAATGCTTCCGCGTCTGCTTCCTCTTCAAGGAGATAACGGAGTCCTCGGTGCCGCTCTGAGTGGAGCAGGGCCCGCGGTGCTCGTCATCGTCGACGGTGAATCCCGCTTGGAAGATGCATCAAGGGCGATCCATGAAGCCCTGGCCGACATGCCTGAGGTAGAGCTGATCACCTGCGCATTCGGGATGGCGGGAACGAGTCGTTTTGCAGCGGGGTCGTCCTCTTGAGGCCTGCAACTTTCGTTGCAATTCTATTTGATTTTAGCTTAGATCAGCACCGCCATTTCGGGCGGTAAGATACGGTTGAGTGCGGTGTGGAAGTCGTCTGTTTTCAGTGAATCGGAGGAGGCGCCGTGGTTGAAGCGAGAACCGGAATTGATATTCAATCCCCCTTCGGTTATCACCGACAGGATTACCTAAGATCTCTTGATATTGCGAGCGATAGATCCTACATTCGCAACGTGGGCAGTTCTGGGGGAGGGCTGCTTGCTCTAGCGCCCGAGATTCCTTTGTAGGAGTCCGGGCGCTTTGGTGTCTGGGCGCCTCTCAGTCAGAGACGGTGTGTGCAATGCCATCGAATCTGGGTAGGCAGCCCATAGATGGTCCCGGCAGTTTTGCGATGCAGGGGATCTTTAAATCTGGCCCGAGTCTTAACCAGTTATGAATAGACGCCGCTCCTATTTTTCCTTCCGTTTCACCACTTTTGAAATCGTCAGATCCCCGTGGTCAGGCGCCTTATGCGACTTTCAGCAGCCATTCAGCATCCCATGAAAGGACGGTACACTGAATAAGTGGGATAGTTGCAAGGAGGAACATGGCTGGAGTAGGTGTGATGGAAGTGAATGACGCGAATTTCGACCAGGAAGTGCTCAAAAGCGAGCAACCGGTTCTGGTGGATTTCTGGGCAGGCTGGTGCGGGCCCTGCAAGATGATCGCGCCTTTTGTGGATGGAGTAGCGGCGACCTATGCTGGGAAGATCAAGGTGGCCAAGGTCAACGTTGACCAGAATGGGGCAACCCCTTCGCGCTACGGTATCCGGGGAATTCCGGCACTGCTCTTCTTCAAGGGTGGGAAAGTTGCGGATCAGATCGTGGGCTATGTTCCTCAGAGCGTGATCGAGGAAAAGGTTCAGCGGTTGCTTGCATAGGGTATCGGACGAGAACCAAAAGAGTAACGGCCTGGCACTTTGCCAGGCCGTTACTCGTTTGGTCATAGGCAGGCGTTATCGATATTTGCGCAAGACCCCCAGAACTCGCCCCTGAATTGCTACCTGGGCGGCCGGGACATAAATAGGTTCCATTTCGACGTTTGAGGGCTGCAATCGCACCATGCTGCCTTCTGGGTAAAACCGCTTGAGCGTGGTCTCAGCCCCATGCACGAGCGCAACGATGATCTCCCCCTGGCGAGCCGTTCTCGTTCGCTCAACCAGCACATAGTCCCCGCTGATAATGTGCTCGTCGCGCATGGAGTCACCTCGCACTTCAAGTGCAAAAACATCCCGATTGCCAACGACATCGTGCAGGGAGATGCTCTCGGCACTCTCAGAGGTCTCGACCGGAAGACCGGCAGCAATCCTTCCGGCAAGTGGCAATCGATCGCTGGACCGGCTACGCGACCCCGGAGGAAGAACATCAATCGATCGGCTGCGGTTATGCACCCTGTCGAGTAGTCCTTTCTTTTCCAGGTTGGTGATGTGCTTATGCACGGTCGCCAGACTCTTGAGGCCCATGCCTCGAGCGATCTCTTCAAAGGACGGCGAGTATCCATTTCTGGTCACGAATGACTCGAGGAAATCGAGGATTTCTTTCTGACGTCGAGTAACTGCCATGGACGCACTATAGCGAGTACTTCTCGCTACCCCTTTCCAAGGTTTCGATTCTTAATGAAAACTCACCGTAAGCGTTTGAATATGACAATTTTGATTGAGTTTCACTTGAACGCAGATGGGGGCAATCGTCGCCGTAATATAGGGCAAGATCTGAATTCCAAAAAGGGATAGGATCACGAGAACCAATTGAGTCCTGACGAACTTGACCGATCACTGATGCTGATCGGATTTTGCCCAGAAAATGACTTGAAACGTGGAAGCGACTGCTGCGTGTGTGCTCGAGGGTTGAGCGAAGAGAGTACGGATGTTTGACACGCCTGATCATCTCGAAAACTATAACACGATAAGCGAAATAATGGCGAAGATATTATGCATCGCCGCAGACCTCTCGGCTTTGGTCGTTCAAATACCCTTATCGCGACAGAACCGTTGCCTTTTGACTTAACTTGTATTGAGATCCAGACTCAATCAGATCCATGAGCCCGTGCATTAGAAACTGATGGGCATCCTGGATGCGCGCGGTATCGAGTTGGTTAACCAGCAGCGCATAGTCAGTGAGCGCGAGTGCGGGCCCGCCGCTGCGACCCAGGAAGGCGATCGACTCCATCCCAGTCTCTCGCGCAGCTTTCAATGCCGAGACAATGTTGGCAGAATTCCCGCTTGTACTGAAAGTAATCAACAAATCGCCAGGTCTTCCGAGACCTCTGACTTGCCTGGAAAAAAGCTCCTCGAACGAATAGTCATTTCCGATGCATGTCGCGACGGATGGATCTGTTCCGAGCGTGATGGCAGCGAGCGGGCGGCGAACGTCCTTATAGCGCCCGATAAGCTCCGCGGTGAGATGCATCGCTTGTGCCGCACTTCCGCCGTTTCCGCAAATGAGCAATTTGTCGCCGCGGTCCAATACCGTGCGACAGCGGTTGGCGGCTACGTGCAGGATTTCAGACATGTTGCGCAAAGACTCAATCGTCGCCAGGTAATCGTCAACAGACTTTTCGAAGTCGAACATCTCTCTACACCTCGGTGGGACCGAATCCCATTATCGAGCCGATGAACGAGGCCAGTGGGGATCCGGCTCGCACGCTGTCGCAACGACGTGGTGTCCCCCGCGATCCTATTTGGTAATGGCCTCGCCAAGTATACGGAAGAAGATGTCGCCGCCGATGTTTTCCAGCATTGACAGCCCATATTGACACTAAAACTTTTCGACTCTCGTGCTCATGACAGAAAGGTCACCATCGATGGCGTGCCGACCGCAGTATATTGTTCCGTTAACGAAAGTAGCCCGTTCTGGCGATTCGCCTTGAAGCAGGTGATGCTATCGCTTCGCTGGTTGCACACATAGAAGAAGTTACCGCCTGGATCGAAAGTGCAGTGCCTGGGATAGTCTCCCATAGTCGATACTTCGCCAAGGAGTTTGAGCTTGCCGCCGCTATCGATTGAACAAATCGCGATCGTATCATGCAGGCGATTGGCGGCATAGAGGAAACGGCCGTCCGGCGAGATGACCACTTCCGAAGCGAAGCTGGTACCGGCAAATCCTTTCGGCAGGGAGGAAATGGTTTGTTGCAAGGTCAGCGTGCCGTTCATTGGGTCGTAGTGGAAGAAGGCAACTGTTGAAGACTCTTCCGCCAGCGTGTAGATCAAGTTACAATACGTATCAAAAAAAAAAAAAAGCGGTCCATCTCCTGAGGGAAAGGAAACGAAGGGCTCGCCTTCGGCCAGTTTCAATTTCCCGGTAATGGCGTCGAACCGGTAGACGTAAATCCTGTCCTGTCCTAGGTCAACGGATAGGACAAACCGATTGTTTGGATCAGCCGCGATCATGTGCGCATGAGGACCATCATGGCCACTGATGGCAAAGCTGCCGGGTGGCGCATTGGTTGCCGATCTCGCGCCCACCGCATCGAAGTCCTGGTGGACATCAACGGCTGCTGCCAGTCTTCCTCCTTGCTCAATCGGCAGCACAGCGATCGTGCCTCCCGCATAATTCGCTACAAACGCGTACTTGCCTGAGGCATCGAGGCTCATGTAAGCCGGTCCTCTGCCCTCGGAACTGACCGTGTTCAATGGAGTCAAATCACCGCTTTTCGAATCGATCGCAAAGGCGCTCACCGAGCCGCTTTTCTGGTCGACGATCTCATTAACCGAGTAGAGATATTTCTTCGAGGGATGAATAACGATCCACGAAGGGTTGGGAGTCTCGGCAACCAGTTTCTGTCTGGTCAACGCACCCGTGCGAACGTCCACTTCAAAACGATAGATGCCCTTCCCGTTGCTGCCGCCATCGATCGCACTCGTATATGAGCCCACGTAGGCGAGTAATCTGCCGTTCGCACCAGTGTTTGCAAGACCTCGTCTTGAAGCGACATGAGCCAGTGCAAGAGAGACGGTGGTCTTGATGAAACCGCGGCGGGAGTAGACGGCCATTTCTTTTTGATTTCCCATATGTTCGATAGTCTCCAACTTCGGTCAACCAAACAATCAAGAACTCTCGAATTCAAGAGCGCTGAAGTGTCAGGAACATGAAAGGTATCCTTGATTGGCTTTCGAGAGTCCCTGACTCTCAGATTGTTGAATCTCCGCCATCCGCTGACACCGCCGGAAGTGCACGCTTTGGGCGGGTGGACCGTCAGAAGCTACTCTTCAGACTGCGTTTCAGCTTCAATAGCCACGGTTAGGCCTCAAGCTGCTGCCGCCGGTGGAGCAAACGCACCCTGAGGGTCTAGATAGAGTCCAACGATGTTGTGGGCATTCTCGATGAATAACAGGTTTTTGATTTTTGTATGTTTCGGCGCGATTGGATAGGTGGCCGGGAGTTGGCTAGCCGCGAGTTCGGCGAACCGGATAGAATTCAGGCACCCATAAGGGGAACCGATATGAAAATCTACCGTGTTGCTACCATTCCGGGCGATGGAATTGGGAAAGAAGTGATTCCGGCCGGACAGCAGATTCTCAAAGCGCTGGCTGCCTCGGAAAACACCTTCACGTTCGAATTTGAGAACTTCGATTGGGGCGGGGACTACTACCGCGAGCACGGTGTGATGATGCCCGCCGACGGACTCAAGGCGCTGCTGCGCAAGGATGCGATTCTTTTCGGATCTGCGGGCGATCCTGATATTCCAGACCACGTCACGCTGTGGGGACTGCGGCTGAAGATCTGCCAGGGATTAGATCAATATGCCAACGTTCGTCCGACCCGCATCCTGACGGGGATCGACGCTCCGCTGAAACGGTGCGCGGCCGAAGACCTGAACTGGGTGATCGTGCGCGAAAATACGGAGGGAGAGTATTCAGGGGTCGGCGGCCGGATGCACCAGGGCCATCCGATCGAAGTGGCGACCGACTTATCGCTCATGACGAGGGCCGGCGTTGAGCGCATTCATCGCTACGCGTTTCGTCTGGCGCAATCGCGGCCACGCAAGCTGCTGACGGTGATTACCAAGAGCAACGCCCAACGTCACGCGATGGTGATGTGGGATGAGATTGCCGCCGAGATTGCGAAGGAATTCCCGGATGTGAAATGGGAGAAAGAACTGGTGGATGCGGCCACCGCGCGTATGGTGAATCGTCCCGCATCTCTCGACACCATTGTGGCTACAAATCTACATGCCGACATTTTGAGCGATCTCGCCGCTGCCCTGGCCGGCAGCATGGGCATCGCCCCCACGGCCAATATCAACCCGGAGCGCGTGTACCCATCGATGTTCGAACCAATTCATGGGTCCGCCTTTGACATCATGGGCAGGGGTATCGCGAATCCGATTGGGACGTTCTGGTCCGTAGTTTTGTTACTTGAGCACCTGGGAGAGTTTGCAGCCGCAGCGCGGGTGATGCAGGCGATCGAGCATGTCACGGCGAATCCTGCGTTGCATACGGCTGATCTTGGCGGCAATGCCACTACGGCGATGGTCACGGAGGCAGTCTGCGCGCAGATTTCCTCGACTGCCAAACCGCATCTGACCCTGGCGTGAGCAACGCGGCATCAATGCCCGACGCACTCGAGGCTCGCGTCATGCGTAGGATCAGTTGGCGGATCCTGCCGTTCGTGATGCTGCTTTATTTCATTAGCTTTCTCGATCGAGTCAATGTCGGCTTCGCCGCCTTGACCATGAACAGCGCGATTGGCTTGTCACCCGCAGCCTATGGCCTGGGCGGTGGAATCTTCTTCATCGGCTACTTCCTGTTTGAGGTGCCGTCAAACCTGATGTTGTATCGCATCGGCGTTCGCGTTTGGATTGCGCGCGTGATGGTCACATGGGGCATCGTGTCCGCAGGCTCGGCGTTTGTAACTGGAGCGCACAGCTTTTATGCGCTGCGGTTCATGCTGGGAGTCGCGGAGGCCGGATTTTTTCCCGGCATTATCCTGTACCTTAGTCTCTGGTTTCCCGCGCGATATCGGGCCATTGCGGCTGCCGCATTTATGGCAGCGGCACCGATCTCCACGGCGATCGGCTCTCC
>VFSW01008645.1_pt1 | contig 14600 bp, 15 predicted proteins | sample 5358111 | NCBI WGS metagenome assembly VFSW01 (sample SAMN11554181, study PRJNA540505) | mine drainage metagenome | isolation source: sediment from site ElyBrook_90M | place: USA: Ely Copper Mine, Vershire, VT | collected 2017 | reverse complement strand
CTGTCGCGGATGGCTCATCTCAGCAATAACGCTTGCTATTGTTGGTAGCTCAGGCGGCTGCTGACATCGCGGCAAGCAGGCTTCATCGAAAGTACGGAAGACCCCGCTGCGCTACAATATCGGGGGATCACCGACATAGTCTTTGGCGCGCTGGCGGAATTCGCACGTGCGCTGATCGTGGGCAGTGTCTTCCCCGGCAATATGCTCGACAGCGAGAGCGGATGGCAATTGCTGGAGGTTGCGCCCGACCTGCTGTAACAGTTCCGCGCCTCCGCCAAGCGAACACCTGATGTGCCTGGCAATGATCCGGCTCATGCGTAGCCTCCTGGCGCGAGCCTCGTAATCAAGCCCCATTCCATCTCGCTCTAACGGGGCATCCAGTGCTGATTCTCGTTACGCCGTGATTTTGAGTACGCCCGCATGCTCACAAGGCTTGTCCATATCCACAGGCAGCTCCACCCGCAAACCAGCCGCATCACGCGCCCAGGAGAGGGGGCGATCTGATCCCAACAATTCCACGTGCGTGATTGAGGATGGGTACAGACCGGTCTGCTCGGCTAGTGACGTGATGATGACACTGCCGTTTTCCGGCCACGCCAGGAACGTGGCATAGAGCGTGTCGCCTCTGGTCGTAAAACGGATGTCCTGGCTGGTAAAGCCCGGGTCCTTGGCGTCGGTAAAGGCGCCGCTCGCCACTCTGGTGGGACCTTCCCCAAACACTCGCCACGGCCTGCTCGCGTAGATAGCCTCGCCGTTTACTGCCAGCCAGCGCCCAAAAGAGCGGAGTATCTCTGCGTCCTGCTCTGGAATGGAGCCATCGGCGCGCGGCCCAATGTTCAACAGGAGACTGCCATTCTTGCTGACAATATCCACCAAATCTCCGATCAGTTCAGACACGGTTTTGTAGTCTGCGGAAGCCACATGACACCACGAGTTACGCAAAATGCTGGTATCGGATTGCCAGAAGCGTGGAAGAATCTCGCTCAGTTGCCCGCGCTCGATGTCATACACAGCTGATCCTTCGGCAAATGCGTGCCGATCTTTGAAATCGTTCTGCTTATAATTGATGACCACTCCCTGGTTCCCTTGCGCTGCCCGATTATAGTAGTACGCGGCGAAGCGCGACAAATAGGGCTGAAAGACGGGCTGCTCAATCCACCAATCGAAGTAGACCAGCTGTGGATGATACTGCTCGACCAGCTCACCGAGACGGACCATCCAGTCGTCCAGAAACGCGGCGTCTGGGGGATTGTGTTCAGGGTCGATCTGGGCTGGCCCATAGAAATCCGCATTCTGCGGGTCTTGCACATCAGACGGTATCTCCTTGCCGCCATTGAGAAACCACCAGTGCTCCGCTCGATGGTACGAAAGCCCGAAGGTTAGTCCCTGTCGCCTGATCGCCGCCGCCAGTTCGCCAATTACGTCGCGCTGAGGCCCCATCTTGGCCGCGCTCCAGCGTGTGAAGGAGCAATCGTACATAGCAAAGCCATCGTGATGTTCGGCGACAGGCACGACATATTTCGCTCCTGCCTGCTTGAACAGCGTCGCCCAGGCATCCGGATCAAACCGTTCCGCCTTGAACAGGGGCAGAAAGTCCTTGTAATCCAGCTCCTCGTCAACGTCACCCCACAGAAAGGCCATACAGCGCTTCACCATCGGCCCATTCAAACTCAAGCTTCGTATGATACGCATGGCGATCCACGACCTGCCGGATATTGACCGCCTCGACTCGTACTCCGTCGGCGTTTTCGTGGCTCTCAACCAGCGTCGCCTCTTCGAATACGGAGACAACCACGGGGATCGTATCGAGCGATTTGCCACCCCTAGCTGGCTCTCGTGTGAGGATACTCCCCGCCGAGTCCCGATACGTGAAGGCGAGGGTTCGGCGGTCGATCTCGACGGAGAGCGCATCGGTGGACAGGATGAGCGCCTTGGGCGACTCCTCGACATGGAAAACCACCGATGGAGCGCCGAGCGACGGTAGCACAGCGAGGCTTTCTTTCTGGCTCAACGCATCCTCAAGCGTGTAGCGAATGCGGATGGTGCGCGCAGTACGCGGCTCAAGGGCGATCAGACCCCGATCCGTTCGGATCGTCAGACGTGTGGTGTCAACATCATACGCAAACATCTTCGCGCCTACCCCTTCACCGCGCCAGACAAGGCTCCGGAGAGAATCCATCGCTGTGCAACCACATAGATGAGGATGACGGGCAGGATCGTGAGCACGACATCAGCGGAGACGTAGGCCCAGTTCGATTCATACTGACCGAAGAAGTTATAGACCGAAAGCGTCATCGGCCAGTTATTACTATTGCCCAGGAGGTAGAGTGGCGTGAGGAAGTCGTTCCAGACGTTGAGAATGTTGAGAACCCCACAGGTCACCAGCACCGGCGTCAACATCGGAAGGATGATCGAGACGAAGGTTCGGATCGGCGAGCAGCCATCGATGAAGGCCGCTTCATCGAGATCCTTGGGCACTGAGTCGATGAACGCATAGATCAGGAAGACATCGAACGGGATCTGTGTCGCTGCGTAGACCAGGATGATCCCGAGCTGGGTATCGATCAGTTTCGTCACCTCCATCACCTTGGTGAGGGTGACGTAGTTTGTCGGAATGGCGATGCCCATGATGAGTAGCAAGTAGATGAGCACGTGCCGACGACTTCGGTTGCGCGCCAACACATAGGCGGCGAGAGCGGCCAGCAGAACGGCAATAATCGTCGACCCGAAGGAGTAGAGCGCACTGTTGTAGAACGCCGTCAGCAAGTCGCCCTGGGTGATGACGTCGCCGAAGTTGCTCCACTGTGGCTGAGTCGGTAGTTTGGTGTTCATAGCAGCCGCGTCAGTCGCTGTCTTCAGAGCGTTCGTGAAGACGAGGTAGATCGGCACGACGGCGATCAGCCCGGCGCCGCTGGCTATCAGGTTGTTGACGGTGGCTCGGACCGAGCGCACAGGGTTTATGGCTCTGACGGCCCTTATAGCCTTCATCGCCCTGTTAGCTGTTACAGCTTTCATGTCTGGGCGGCCTCCGTCGGTGGGCGCAAGAGCCAAAGGACAACGAAGCCAAGGGCGAGCATCACGATCAAGAACACTGTGGACAGCGCAGTAGCGACGCCCCACTGGCCGAGCGAGAATGCGTTGAAGATCGCGGTGTAGACCGTGTCGGTCGCGTAGCCGGGTCCTCCATTGGTTAGCACGTAGACAATGTCAAACACGCGCAGAGCGTACAGCAGGTTAAGCACGGTGGTCACGGCGAGCACGGGCCGAAGCAGCGGTAGCGTAATGAAGCGGAACGTCTGCCAGCCGGAAGCGCCGTCAATCGCGGCTGCTTCGTAGTACTCGCGGGGAATCGCCAGGATACCGGCTATGAGGATCACCATAATGTAGCCAACGCCCTTCCACGTGTCAACGCCGATCACGCTCCACAGGGCGATTTTGATGTTGGTAAGCCACTGCTGCGCCAAGAAGCCCAGTCCCACCAACCGGAGTGTCGAATTCAACAGGCCCGTATCTGGATCAAGGATTGACTTGAACACGATACCAACGGCCACCATCGGGAGCAAGGCCGGCAAGTAGATGAGCGCTCGATACAGATAGGCAAGCCGCCGGACGCCACTCGTGAGCAGCACGGCGAGCGCAAGCGCGATGACAGTCTTGAGGATGATCGTCGCGACGGTGAAGAACACCGTGTTCACGATAGCGCCCAGATATTCTGAGTTGGGCTGGAGAATGGCCTTGAAGTTGGCGAGGCCTACCCAGTGGACTTCAGTCGAGTAGGCGCTCCAGTTCGTGAACGAGTAGCCCAGGCCTAGCAGGCTAGGCAGCAGCACGAAGACTCCGTACACTACGAGCGCCCCACCGGAGAACCATGTGGGATAGTTATTTCTCAGTAGATGATGGCGACCTCGTCGAAGTAACCGGTCAGGCAGGGTGAGATTGCGCCCCGTCTGCGCTGGGGCGTCAAGGGCCAGGTGGGTCGATCGCGTCACAACTGCTCTCCTTGTGTGGCGAGGCCCGCCACTGGATTGGTCGCGCGGCATCTGGCGACGCCTATGTGGGCGCATCGGAGGGCGCGTCCGACGACGTGGGTCTGGCGCCATACGGCGCAGCGATGGCAGCGGTGGGAAGCCCGCCGCTAGCATCGCTGCCAGCTGTTCGCACTAACTACGGCTAGCTGCTAGGCCAGGCGGAGTCATGAGCGGCCTGAGCCTCCTGGGTTCGCCGCTGGTCGGTGTTCACCAACACTTGATGAGGCGACTCCTGGCCAGTGAACATTGCCACTAAGTCTTTGCCGATTTGGATCCACTGCGGGTTCACGTACTTGACCCCGTCCTGGAGTACCAGCGTCGTCGCAGCCTGGTACTGCTTGAGGAACGCCTGTTGCTCCGGCGTCCACTTCGCCTTGACCCCGGTGAAGTCCACTGTCACAATTTGCGGTGTGTTGTCCACCAGGTACTGCAAGCTCGTTGCTGACGCCAGGAAGTTCAGAAACTGCTCGGCTTGCGCGATATGCGCCCCACCCGTCCAAACGAACTTGGTCGGCCCCGCCGGGTGCGTCGGCAGGAACTGGTTGTCCAGCAGCGGAATCGGGAAGAAGCTGAAGCTGGACGCCGAGACGTTGGGGTAGGCCGCATTGATGGTGGTAGGTTCGGTCAGCCCGTTGATCGTCATCGCGTACTTCCCGCTGGCCATCTCCTTTTCGGTGTTGGCGTACTGGTCGGACAACGCGGTTGGACCGAAGTACCCCTTCTGGTACAACGTATTGAGCTGGCTCAAGGCTGTGTTGGAGGCAGAATCAGTGGCGAACTTCACCTGGTTGGCGTTGAGCTGGTTGTAGAGGCCAGGCTCCTGGTTCGCCATCTGAGCGCCGATCTCGGGCCACCACAGCACCTGGTGCCAGCCATCGCTGATCGGCTCATAGATCGGGTTGATCCCGGCGGCCTTGATCTGGGCGCAATCGGCCAGAAACTCGGCATAGGTCGTTGGGGCGCTGGTGATGCCGACTTGCTTGAAGATGGACTTGTTATAGACGATGACCCAATAGCCGCTATAGATGTCCCAGATTTCCTGGCCATACACCTTGCCGTTCAAGGTCGCCTGCCCCAGCGCGTTGGGGTCTTCCCGCTGCACCCAGGCTTGGTTGGAGAGATCGACGGCATTCTTCTGCACATTGTAGGTGACTTGCAGGTCGGACGCGCCGCTCTGCCCCATGAAGATGTCAGGACCCTGGCCAGAGTTTAGCTTGGTGTCCAGAACCTGGAAGTAGTTGGCGGACGGGATGATCTGGTAGTCAATGTGGATTCCGGTCTGGGCCTGGAACTGCTTGGCAAGTGTCATCTCCGCCGGATAGACCCAGTTCTGGCTCGCCAGTACGGTCAGGGTAATATTCGCGTTGCCCGACGTGCCGCCACAGCCCGCCAGCGTCAACGACAAGACGGACACAAGGGCCACTAGCGCGAGCGGCGCCCCCAGCAGGCGCGGCGCAACATGCGGCGCAACACGCAGGGGAATGCGAGACAGGCGGTGCATCATACATACTCCTCACTCAGGGACGATGGGTGGCATCATTCAACCCGGGATCAGCAACGATGCTCGATGTCGTGCCAAACGACCCTGCGGCACGGCATCACCCACTTCTGTGGGCGTCTTATTCCCCCTTTCGAACACGAGAACGCGCAAGTCAGACTCCTGCGCATGACAAATGTGTGCGCCAACGGAGTGGCTTGACAGCCATATTACCAGGATAATCTTCCCTTGTCAAGATGTACGCTTACCCCCAAAGAAAATCAGTCATGTGACGGCCTCAACTCTCATGATTCGGGAAAATTTAGGACTTTGAGCAGTCTCGTAAACGATCCACATCGAGGCGAGTCAATGGGAAACCGCCATAATGCAGCGAATTGGCTGGCCAATTTGCTGCAAAGACTCGGACGATTGGCGGGGATATCTTGACGTTGTCGCGCAAATCTGGCATAATTGATTCGACCACACTCCGATGTGGTACATGTGTGGTACTTGCTGGAGTGCATTGCTCTCTACGGGTGAATGGCCAAGGCAAAAGCACATACATAAAGGATCGAGTAACTGGGATGGCGCTTGAGAGCCGCGACGAACCGCATAACTATCAGATCGTCGCCTCGCGTATCATGCAACTGATCGCGGAGGGTGGTTTTAAACCTGGTGATCGCCTGCCAACTGAACGTGAGCTGAGCCGTGAACTTGGCGCGAGTCGGCATACAGTGAGCCAGGCGATCAAAGTCCTGGCCGTCTCTGGAGTGCTCCGCTCTCGCCAGGGAAGCGGTATTTATGTCACACGCACATCGCCACCGACCGCCTCGGCGTTCATCAACGTCACTGTGCGCGGAGACCCACAGCAGGTGCAGCAGCTCTGCGAATTTCGCATGACCCTCGAAATGCAGACTGCGCGTTTGGCGGCTGAACGCATTATTCCTCGCCTACTGCGGCGCATCGAGGATGCGGCGCTGGCCACGAAGGCCAGCGCCGAGCGCCAGGAAGGTTCCCAGTTCAGTGAAGCTGACCGGGAGTTCCATCTCGGAATCGCTGAGGCAAGTGGTAATGCGTATCTGGCCTCAGCGGTTGCCGCTGTGATCCCCGTGCAATTTTGGGTAGGAGACAGCGTGATGGGGATCGACGGCGCTAAACCGGGAAGCCCATTCATCGCCGCCACCCAGCACCTCGATATCGTTCAGCGCATCCGAGACGGAAACGCTGAGGCTGCTGCCCGCGCCATGCAGCAACATATTGAAACTACCTGGGAGAACTATCAATTAGAAGTGCGTCGGCGGATGACGCACGATTTACCCACGCCGTAACCTTCGTTGATTGAAACCTCCACTGTCTTTCCTACTCGCGCGCGCGCGGCGAAGGGGATTAGGCCGTGTGCCTGGTTTTCGAAAGGAGCCTACATGCGCATTCGCCAGGTTCAGGTTGATCTCGCGCCTTCGCCTGCCGTGTCACCACCATTTCGCTGGCGAGATGGTCTGTCAGGCTCGGATGGCCCTAGTATCAGCGGTATCCTGCGCATCCAGACCGACGAGGGAATCGAGGGAGTTGTTCCCGCCATTCGTGGGCCAATCGTCGCCGATATCGTCGAGCGTCGGCTCCGCGCTGAACTCGTTGGTCAGGACCCACTCCGACGTGAGTGGCTCTGGCACCGACTTTGGGAACTGGATCGTATTGAAGAGTTCCCTATCTACATACAGGGACTCGTGGATGCGGCGCTCTGGGACATTGCTGGCAAGCAAGCCGGTCAACCCGTGCACCTCTTGTTGGGAACGTTCCGCACGAGCATCCCGGCATATGCCAGCACGGTCACGTTTGGATCCGTCGCCGAATATCTTGACGTCGTTGACCAATGTCTTGCCCTCGGCTACCCAGCCATCAAGTTGCATGGATGGGGCGATGCGCGGCGCGACGCGCGGTTGTGTGAGGCTGTGCGCGCCCATGTTGGCGCCGACATTCCGCTCATGTATGACGGCTCTGCGGCGTTCGATCTCCCCGATGCCATCTACGTGGGGCGCGCCCTTGCCGCCGCCGACTACCTCTGGTACGAAGAACCAATCCGCGAGTTTAGTATCCATGCCTATAAACAGTTGTCTCAGGCGGTGAGTGTACCATTGAATGTCGCCGAAACGTCGGATGGCGCCCATATGAATGCGGCTGACTATATCATCTCAGGGTGTGCGACGTACCTGCGCACGAGTTGGAACTACAAAGGGGGAATCACCGGAGCCCTGCGTGTCGCCCACCTTGCCGATGCTTTTCGCTTACGCGCTGAGGTGCACGGGCCGGGGTTGATCCACCGCCATCTGTGTATGGCGATAGCGAACAACACCTACTACGAATCCCTCGTCATGAGTAATCCGGTTGTGCGTGAATCATGTGTAGACGAACATGGTGAGGTTCAGGCTCCGACCGATCCGGGACTCGGTTTTGAGGCTCTCTGGGAACGAGGCGAAGGTAATGCCCTCGCTGAGGGTGTCGGCAGTGGCGTCAATCTCGTCCGCGAGCAGATCTAGCGATGTAGCGCTCAGAATAGGAGCTATGATGGCGATGGAGGTCGAAATTCCCTACGGCGCCAGCGCCCGACGAATAACGGTACCAGCCGACACGCAGGTGGTGCGCTCCAAATCGCTGCCACCGCTCCCGGACGCACGCGCGGCATTCGACGCCACGTTGCGCGCGCCAATCGCGTCGGCTCCCCTCCTGAACCTCGTCAGCCCCTCCGACCGTGTTGCGCTTGTCATCTCGGATATAACTCGTCCCACGCCCAACCACCTCCTAGTACCGTGGTTGCTGGAGGCGCTTGCTACAGTTCCTCGTGAGCAATTTGTCATTCTCGTTGGCAATGGCTCTCACCGCGCAATGACACACGACGAACTGACGAGCATGCTTGGCGAGGAGGTCGTCGCGACCGTTCCGATCATCAATCACGATGCGACTGACCGCGCGATGCTCGTCAACCTCGGTACCACCCCTGCGGGAGCGCCAGTCTGGGTCAATCGGCGCTACCTGGAGGCCGATGTGCGCATTGTGACAGGCTTCATCGAACCTCATTTCTTCGCAGGCTTCTCTGGCGGACCCAAAGGCGTTATTCCCGGACTGGCCGGGCTTGAGTCCATTCGGGCCTTACACAGCGCAGAGCTGATCGATCACCCGCACTCGACCTGGATGGAACTTGACGAGAATCCGATCCACCAGGACATACAGGCAGCGGTTGCGCTCTGTCCACCAGAGTTCATGGTCAACGTGACGTTGGATCCATCCCATCAGATCACTGGCGTCTTTGCGGGCGAACTCGTAGCCGCCCATCGCGCGGGATGTCACGCGATCCTGCAGCAGGCCATTTCAGTGGAAAGACAGCGTTTCGATGTGGTCATTACGAGCAATAGCGGTTATCCATTGGATCAGAATCTGTACCAGAGCGTGAAGGGCATGACTGCGGCAGCGCAACTGGCGCGTGAGGGGGGCGCGATTGTGCTGATTGCGGAATGCCGCGACGGGTTTCCCGCTCATGGCGCCTATCAACAGCTGCTCAATCACGCAAAAACGCCGAGCGACTTGCTTGCCACAATTCACGGCCCACAGTTTCAGAGTCCAGACCAGTGGCAAGCGCAGAAGCAGGCCCTCGTTCAGCAGCATGCGCGGGTATACCTGCACTCAAGCCTCTCCGAAAAGAGCGTGCAAGGCGCCCTGTTGATCCCAGCCCCACAGCTACAAGAGACCATCAACATGCTGCTTGACCAGTATGGTCCACACGCCCGTGTGGCGGTTCTGCCAGAAGGGCCAATGACGGTGATGCAGGCACAGTGAGTGGGGATATGTCCACCGTATTGAACCAGGGGGCCAATCAACAGCAGACACGTTGTTGGGTCAGCAGAGAGCGCGAACAGCGATGACCTGCGGGCGCCTCGAAAGGGATGCGCGATGATCACTATTACTGGAATCGAACCCTACGATGTACGCTTACCGACCTCGCGTGATCTCATTGGCGCTGACGCGATCCATCCCCATCCCGACTATTCAGCCGCCTACGTCTGCCTGCGTACGAATGCCGCGTGGGAGGGTCATGGTCTCGCCTTTACCAGTCGTGCAGCGGGGCCGCTACATGACGCCGACCGCGCCGGGATTCAGTGTGACGATGAAATCAGACGCCATAGCCGCGTTCACATTCCCCAGCGGAGCGGAATGGCGCGCAATCATGCCGCCTGCGCAACCGGGCCTGAAACGTTACGGCCAACGAATTGATCTCAAACTGGATCAAATTTCTGCTTACGAGCGCCTGCATGCTGCCGTATGGCCGCAGGTTCTGGCGATGATTCACGCCGCAAATATGCGCAACTACTCCATATTTCGGCATGGAACCGAGTTGTTTGGGTACTTCGAGTACGTGGGAACAGATTTCACTGCCGACACGGCCAGGATCGCAGATGACCCTGCCACACAGTCGTGGTGGAAGCTGACTGACCCTATGCAAATTCCCATGCCCGACCGCTCTGAAGGCGAATGGTGGGCGACCGCGAAAGAGATCTTTCATACCGATTGAAGAGGAGAAGCACAGCATGTTTCGACTTGATGGCAAGCGCGCCCTCATCACTGGGGCGGGTTCGGGGATCGGCGAAGCGATTGCCGTCCTCTTTTCCGCACAAGGGGCGCAAGTGATCGTGGCCGACGTGCAGGCTGACGCCGCAGAGCGCGTCGCCAACGACATCGCCCAGCGTGGTGGCGCCGCCACCACGCTCACGCTGGATGTCTCCGATGAAGATCAGGTGCGCGGAGCCTTCGCGCAACTGGCCGATCAGCGGGAACGCCTCGACGTGCTGGTCAACAACGCTGGTGTCAGCCATGTTGGATCCATCCTGGAAACCAGTCTCGAAGACTGGGAGCGTGTGCTGCGGGTGAATGCGGGCGGCGTCTTCCTCTGCGCGCGCGAAGCCGTCCGGTTGATGACGCAGCAAGAGCCGAAAGGAGGCGTCATCATCAACATGTCATCGGTCGCCGCCATGATCGGTGTCGAGCGTCGCCTTCCATATTCCGCTAGTAAGGGCGCTGTGCTCGCCTTGACGCGCAGCATCGCGATGGATTTCGTCGATCAGGGCATCCGGTGCAACGCACTCTGCCCAGGCACTGTGCAGACGCCCTTCGTCGAGGGCTACCTCAAACGCAGCTTTCCCGGCCAGGAAGACGCTGTGCGCCAGACGCTGCATGCGCGCCAGCCTATTGGGCGGATGGGACAACCGGACGAGATCGCCGCCGCTGCGCTCTACCTCGCCAGCGACGAGGCGGCTTTCGTTACCGGTACAGCCCTGGTGATCGACGGCGGCTGGACGGCGAAATAGGACATGGAGCATCCAACGGTGAAGGGAGCGCGTCAACAACAGACCTACATTCAACCTAGCGGCAGCAGCGTTGTAGAGCGGAGGCGTTTCCTTGTTTGATCTGCCTATCATTGACGCCCATGTCCACCTCTGGGAACAGCGTCAATTCCCTCGCCCTTGGCTCGGTTCGCTCCCGACGCTCAATCATTCCTACAACGTGGAGAACTATAAAGAAGAGACGCGTGGACTGCCTATCGCTGGTCTTGTCTATGTTGAGACGGACGTCGCTCCTCCTTACCGCCTGCGCGAGGCCCAATGGGCAGTATCCCTGGCGGAGAGAGAATCGCTTCTGCAGGGCATAGTGGCGGCGGCGCCGCTGGATGACGGACTTCAGGTTCGCCCTTATCTAGAGGCGCTGGCGGCCTGCGGTTCGTTGGTGAAGGGCGTGCGGCGTAATCTACAAGACGAGCGTGATCCGGAGTTCTGCGTACAGCAAGACTTCATCGCCGGAGTCCGTCTACTCGAAACGTATGGCTTCTCCTTCGACATCTGCATCCGATCCGACCAGTTATCAGCAGTCACTACGCTCGTGCGCGAATGCCCGGCGGTCTCCTTCGTGCTGGATCATCTGGGTAAACCTGCGATTCGTGAGCGGAAGCTTGATCCCTGGCGCGATCAACTCGCCGCCCTCGCACAATTGCCGAATGTGGCGTGCAAGTTGAGTGGGCTGGTGACAGAAGCGGATTGGCAGATGTGGCAGCCGGAAGATCTGGCGGTATATGTTCGCCACGCGCTGGAGGTGTTTGGCCCGACTCGTCTCCTTTTTGGCAGTGATTGGCCAGTGATGACGTTGGCGTCTTCATACCGACGTTGGGTTGAGGCGCTGGTTCAGTTGACCTCCCATCTCTCCGAGCAGGATCGACAGCGGCTCTGGAGCGATAATGCACGCTCCTGGTATCGTTTGCCGCTTCCAGACCACCAGAGAGGCGCTCGGATTGACTCCGTCTTTGCCGCCTACGAACAAGAGGCCCGTCGGCGCGTCCTACAAGATTCCAGCGCCGACTGATCGTCTAGCCATGTGGATGATGTCGTCGGCGAGGCTGTTTCGACATCTCGCAAGCACGCGAGCATATAGTGGAAAGGCGCCTGAGATGCGTGGCATCGTTCTCACTGCTCCTGGTGAACTTCGTGCGCTCTCCACACTGGAGCCACCAGCGCCCACGTCCTCCGAAGCCCTGGTGCGCATTCGACAGGTGGGCGTGTGTGGCACTGACTACCACGCATATCACGGGAATCAGCCATTCTTCACCTATCCGCGAGTGCTTGGGCACGAACTCGGTGTTGAGGTCGTCGCGCTCGGTGAAGATGTCAACGATCTGGAGGTAGGAGACCGATGTGCGGTTCGACCTTATCTGAACTGCGGTCGCTGTCCGGCCTGCTTGCGAGGTAAGCCCAACTGCTGCCCATTTGTTCAGGTGCTTGGGGTTCATGTGGATGGCGGCATGCGCGAGTATGTCGCCGTCCCGAGATCACATCTGCATGCCGCATCAACGCTCAGTTTTGAGCAATTGGCGTTGGTCGAGCCACTGGCCATCGGCGCCCCCGCCGTGGCGCGCGCCCAACTCGTCGCAGGTGCGCGTGTGCTGGTGGTTGGCGTCGGTCCAATTGGACTAGGTGTGGCAGAATTTGCGCTCCTGGCAGGAGCGCGGGTCATCGTGATGGATATCAATGATAAGCGCCTGGCGTTTTGCCAGCAGCGTTGGCCTACCGTGACCTGTCTCGATGCGCGAGTCAATCCCATCGAGACACTCCAAGACCTCGTTGGCGGCGACCTGCCCACCGCCGTTTTCGAAGCCACGGGAAACCCAGTGTCAATGCAAACAGCATTTTCCTACGTTGGCTACGGTGGCCAGGTGATTTTCGTCGGGTTATTCCCTGGGGATGTCACCTTTCATGACCCGCTCTTCCATAGCCGCGAAGTGACGCTTCTGGCTAGCCGCAATGCGCTGGCAGATGACTTCGAGCGCATCATAGTCGCGCTACAGTCAGCGCGCGTAGACGTGGGAACCTGGGTCACGCATCGTAGTGTGCTCGAACGGGTTCCAGACGTTTTTTCAGAGTGGAGTGATCCCCAGAGTGGAGTGGTCAAAGGCGTCATCGCACTCTCATGAACCTGGTTGAAGCAAGCTGTGTCCGGGCGGCAGCGCTAGGTCTAAAGGAGAGCCTCAGGTGAGGGGAGAAGCGCATGTCACAGGCAGCGAGCCAGGGAAGAGGAGAGTAGTCGTCATGAGTTGAGACGAGAAAGAGATGCGCCTGATGTCAACACTGCCGTTACGCCCGCTGGGAGCGACGGGGTTGCATGTCACTGCTGTGTGCGTCGGCTGCGCGGAACTGGGCGATATGCCCGAAACATTTGCCTAAGGAGTTGCAGAGCCGCAAGCGCTGGAGACCATTCGCGCCATCTTCGCAGGCCCGTTTACGTTCATTGACACGGCAGCTTCCTATGGCGATGGCGAGAGTGAGCGCCGTATCGGCGTCGTGCTGCGGGAACTTGGCGGCGTTCCACCGCAGTTCGTGGTGGCCACAAAGGCGGATCGCGATCTGCGCACAGGCGAATTCACTGGCGCTCAGATGCGGCGCAGTGTCGAGCGGAGCCTACGGTTACTTGGGCTTGATAGCCTCCCGGTGTGTTACCTGCACGATCCAGAGCACATTGGCTTCGAGGCAGCTATGGCGGCGCATGGGCCGGTTGAAACGCTGCGCCAGTGCCAACGCGAAGGTCTGATTCAGCGCCTGGGCGTTGCTGGTGGCCCGGTCGAGATGATGACGCAGTTTGTGGAGTCGGGCCTGTTCGAGGTGGCCATTTCGCACAACCGGTATACATTGCTCAACCAGGAGGCTGACCCGCTCTGGGAGGTCTGCCAACGTCACGGCGTCGCAGCGATTAACGCAGCGCCGTATGGCTCTGGCATCCTGGCGAAGGGTCCCAATTCGTACCCACGGTATGCCTACGGTCAGGCGTCGAGCGCCTACCTGGAACGCGCGTTTGCGCTGGAGGCGGTGTGCCGCCGACATGATACGCCGCTTGCTGCGGTGGCGCTCCAGTTCTCACTGCGCGACCCGCGCATCACCTCGACCATTGTAGGCGTCAGCAAGGCAGAGCGTGTGATCCACACGCAAGAGCTTGCTCAGTTTCCTATCGCGCAAGCTGTCTGGGATGAGATCGCTGCCTTGTCAGTTACTCGACCCCCTGCAAGGGGGTGAGTTTGTCTGGCAGGTGAGCGCAACCAACGGGGTAGACATGTTTACCCGATGGCCACTACCTCGACGAAGACCTGATGCAGCTCCGGCTGCGCAACGAGTAGCAGTATGCCATACGGCTGTGAGGAGGGCCGCCCATGACCCCCGACCCCGCATCCTTCCTCGCCGCGTGGGCGCTGCCCGATCCTTGGCGCGTCCTGCCGCTGGCGCAAGGATCGAACAACCTGGTGTGGCGCGTCGAGACGCCGACAGGCGACTATATGTTGACCATCTATGGCGCCCACACCGACGTGCGTCGGCTCAGCTTCGTGCGCGACGCGCTGGTGGGCGTGCAGGGCGCCGGGCTGCCATTCGCCGTCCCTACGCCGCTGCCGACGCGGACGGGCGCGACTTACGTGCAAATGGCGCCCACCCTGCCCGCGTCTGATGGCGCAGCCCGTCCCTCCCCCGCACGGCGGGAGAGGGACGGCGAGGCAAGCGAAGCGTCAGTGGGCGAGGCGT
>VFSW01008644.1_pt1 | contig 14600 bp, 5 predicted proteins | sample 5358111 | NCBI WGS metagenome assembly VFSW01 (sample SAMN11554181, study PRJNA540505) | mine drainage metagenome | isolation source: sediment from site ElyBrook_90M | place: USA: Ely Copper Mine, Vershire, VT | collected 2017 | reverse complement strand
TGGCTTGGGCGACCCCGCGGAGATCCTCATCAATCCGCGCGAGCAATTTTCTAAAACGGTCGTGTTCCAAACACCGACCAGTCAGGGATCGCAATTGCCCTACTCGAACTACGCGTCGATTATTGTCAATGTCAAAGATGCGGACAAGACCAAGTTCGATGGGCAAAATATCAACTCATTAACGAGCGAATCCGTGGATGACACGTTCGAGGTGTTCACTAAAAACAATATTGCCCCGGGAGCACATATCCTTACCGGCGATGACTCTGGAGTCGGCGTCTATATTTATGGCTATGGGTACGATGAGTCCTATGGCTGGGCCGGCTCCTTTGGCAACGGCACGTATCAGGCAAAAGATACGATCGCGCCGTTGGCGGATACGATGGGCTCCTGTTACGCGGCCACGGTGCATTTGTCCGATTCCGGCATCATTGCGGGTGACACGCAGAGCAAATTATCCATGATACGCCTCGATTCGAATTATAACATGGCGTATATCCTCAATCCGAACTGGAAGGAGGGCAACGGCCTGGACACCGGCGGGTACAGCATGTACGTGGTTGACCAAACCAAACCGGCATACCTTCGCATCGATGTGTTCGATGTAGCCGGCAATGAAACGACAGTCACGAGCACGTATACGCCGCAAGTCGCGCGCATCGCGCCGCCGCTTCGAAATCTCGGGGCCTCGATTTCTGGAACGATTAAATACGCTTACGACACGCTCGTCAATACAGGGCAGACTCCATTTCATTTCGATCAATTGGGGATGCTATACGGGAATGTCGGATTTTCACTCGATAGCGGCATGACGCCGAACGTGCTCGCGGTCGGAGAGAAGCGGATTCTAAAGATAGCGTTCTCTTCCGTAAAATCTTCAACGGTGGTGGACAGCATCATTTTCGGCGACGAATGCGGCACACAAAGCGTCGCTGTTGTCGGCAGCGGTGGCTCGGCGGACTTCCTTGTTTCCAGTCAGACGTGGGTGAACGAGCCGGTTCCACCACCGGCGGGCGGTTATGTGAAAACGGTGACGGTCGAAAATCTATCGACCATTCCAATTACGATCGATAGCGGCTGGTGGGCGGACAAAGTCCATTTCGTCGCGGTCGATACGTTCCCCTTCGTCGTACCCGCTTCGAATGCAACGACCGGTAAAGTGGGCGAAGCCCCATTCCGCATTGCCTATTTCCCCGATACGAATTCGATAAAAGCTGCGAATCGTACGCAAGGCAGTTGGACCGCTCGGAAGCAGGTCTTTACCGTAGAATCCAACGGCGATACGATTGCGTCGATCCGCACGGACAGCCTGATCGGTAATGGCGTGGCGCCGAGCGAGATATTCGTCCAGACCATCGATACGACGGTCGAATGCGTATCCCCCGGCGATACACTTCACCTCAGCTTTACGCTTGGGGCAACAGGCTCGATCGGCAGCACGATCGAGCGGGTCACTCAAACGAATCCGGGCCAATTCGTAAACCTGCTGGGCACGCTTTCGAGCGGGACCCAGTGGGACCCGGCGACTGCCTCGCAGCCGTTCGCACCCGGGGAGACCGCAACGATTACGCTCGACTATCCCGAACCCGTCGGTACGAACGTAACCGCCTTGGATGAACTGACGGCTATCGACGCGGCGGGCGACACCGTCGGCGGCGCGCCGATCAAGGTAACGGTGCATGTGGTCTATAAGGCGGGTCAGGTTCAGCCGAATGGCACCCTGGATTTTGGTACGGTACCCTATCAACAATCCTCGCTTGTTACGCGGCAATTCGTGATCACAAATTCTACCCAGGCGCCGCTGGCGATAAATAATATCTTTCAGCCTTCCGGTGGGAAATACGGAAATTCCTTCACGATAACGACGGTCCCGCCACTGCCGGACACGCTTGCACCCGACTCGATCATGACGGTTACGGTCACCTTCAACGATTCACTTAGCTTCGATGCGTTGCAAACATCCGAGTTGGATATCGACTGGGATGGCTGCCTTCCCGCATCGATGCCGATGGTCGCAAGAACTACGGTTTCCGGCGCGGCCGTGATTGGCTACACACCCACGCCGATTTTATCGTGCGACCAAACCACCAACAACGTGACGGTGACGAATACGCAGCCGCGCGACTCGGCTACCGGCACGTACGTCATCGATACGGTCATCTCCGCAACGTGGATCGGCGTCAATCACGGCGCAAACTTCCAGGAAACGCTTCCGAGTGGCGTTACGACCATTCGAAGCGGCGATCAATTGCAGATACCGGTCACCTTTATACCGGGGGCGCAGAAGGGTCTCGTAACCTATACAGACTCGCTTCAGGTCATTCTTCGGAACGATCGAGGCGTCTATGATACCTTAGTGCAGTACGTTTCTGGTACTGCTGGGTCAGCGCTTGTTTCCGCAAGCTCGCAATTCGCGACGGCTACCGGCGCGGCGGGCGATGGGATGTCGGTGCCTGCTACGATGACGGTGAATAAGCAGGGACTTACCCTGCCGACCGCGCAAATAGGCATCACGGGTATCGAACTTACCTACGTCATTCCGCACCCGGATTTGCTGATTCCGAACACGCCGTCACCGTTTGCGATCGATCCGAAGCTCTCGGGCTTTGGCTGGACGAGCCAGATCGTGCCGAATGCGGCCGGTGTCCGGTCCGATTCACTCATTGTGGTGAAGCTTTCCGGCACGACTCCATTGGACGACAATTTCAATGCGAGCACGCTCGGCCAGTTGCAGTTCCAGGTCGCGCTCGATAAGTCGGACGCTGCGACGCCGGTAACGCTCCAGTCGATTCAGCTTTTTACCGGTGCGAATGCCAATAATCCGGTCGGAACCTGCATTGACACGGCGGTCACGAGCAGCGGGTTCTCGCTCATTCTTCGTTGCGGCGATAGCACGCTGCGGGGCATTATGGGTGGCCAGGGCATCATCAGCTTCATCCAGCCGGCCACGCCGGATCCGGTCACCGGCAATGTGGTCACGTTCCGCTATGCCAATTTTGGCGAGACGAACATCACGCTCGCGATCTATGATGCGCTTGGCCGCGAAGTAGCGCGGCCAGTCGATAACCTCAATCACGATGCCGGCGCGTGGCAGGTTTCCTACAATGTCTCGAAGCTTCCGAGCGGTACCTACACGTACCGCCTTAGCTCGAGTAACTCCATGGGCCAGACCGCGCTCTCGAAGCAGTTCGTGATCCAGCGGTAGCAGTGGACTTGTAGCCGTGACCTTTAGGCCACGGTGGCGAAGTGGCATGTTGTTGTTTCGTAGCCGTGACCTAAAAAGGTCACGGCTACGTCGTTTTTGCGAAAGGTATCGCCATTCGGCTATTATTCATTGAAAAGGTTTGTAACTTTTCGCCGCTTGCGCGATTTTAATAGAGGAAGGGATTCGTCCGTACACTTAAAATCCACTAAAACCATGAAATCCATAGGTCCTGCTGCCATAATCATTGGCATCCTGCTCATTCTCTCCGGCGGCGTGGCGCCTGCTCGCGCGCAAAACGCCCACATCCAGAACCGAATTGTCACGCAGCGAAACGCTCCGCCCAGCGCTGGCCGGGAGTTTTGGTTCGCAATTCCCTCGAATTACTGGGGGGTGAACAATGGCGGGAAGTCCCTCAGGGTTTACATTACTTCTGCCTCCAATACCACGGCTTATATCGGGACCGGTACCAACACCTACACGTCGGTGCCCGTCTCCGCGTATAAGATTACGACGTATGATGCCCCGGAGCCGTGGGAAATCGAATCGAGTGGCTACGTGCAAGATAACGCCGTCCACGTCTGGTCGAAGGATGCGGACCTCACGGTTTATTTCATGTCGCATAATGCGTACACATCGGATGGTTCTTATATCATCCCGACGATCGGCTGGGGGACGGATTATGTCGTGGCTGGTTTCGAATCGCTCTACGAGGGATCTAACGATATCCCATCGGAATTTACCATCGCCGCGAGCACGGACAACACAGTCATCGAGATTACTCCTGCGTGCGATCTTCGTCGCGCTCGGGGTCCGGACAGCAATGCAGCAATTGTTGCCTATCCCTCGGGCCAGACCTTTCAAATCACGATGAATCGCGGCCAAAGCGTTCAATTTATGTCCGTAGAAGCCAATAGTACGACGGGTTATGATGTGACGGGCACGGTCATTCATTCGAGCGAGCCGGTCGGTGTGATCGGCGGCTCGATGTGCCCGAATATTCCTGCCGATTTTCAATATTGCGATCACGTCGAGCACATGATGCCGCCGGTTCGCACCTGGGGCGAGACCTACTATACCACCTCCTTTGCCCAGCCCACCGGAGCAAGCGCGGGCCACGATTCCGCGTTGTATCTATTTGTCGCTTCCAAACCGAATCAGACGATCTGGCATTATAACCATATAACGGGAACTCAGGAGATTACCACCATTCCGACCCAATATGGTACCTTCTGGATGGAAATGGGACTTACACAAAAATTCTGGAGCGATGCGCCGTTTATGCTGGTCGAATACATGAACAGCGCGAGTTATCCCGATGGTGTAAATGGCAGTGGCGATCCTGCTGAGGTCGCGATCAATCCACGCGAGCAATATACGAAGACGGTCATCTTCGAAACACCGATCTCGGTCGGTAACATAACTCCTTATACCAATTATGCGACCATCGCCGTTAATATCAAGGATGTGGATCGTACCACCTACGATGGCACAAACATCTTGGAATATAGTTCCACTTCGCAGCTAATCGATGATACCTTTATGGTCTTTACAGTGCCGCATATCTCGCCCGGCACGCATGTGGTTACCGGCGATAGTGCCGGCGTGGGCGTTACTATCTATGGCTATGGCCTCGATGAGTCCTACGCTTGGGCCGGAACGCTTGGCCTCGGCACATTCCAATCGCCGGATACCGTGCCGCCGGTTGCGCAGATTTCCGGAAGCTGCTACGATGCGTTCGTGCATCTTTCGGATATTGGCGGGCTAGCGACGAAGCTCAATAAGATTCAGGCCGATAGCGATTACAATATGACCTTCACGCTCGATTCGAATTGGGTCGAAGGAGAGGAACTCGATACCGCAAGTTACGCTATGTCCGTGATCGACCCGTCCCAGAATGGTTATCTGCACGTTACGGCGTATGACGTAGCCGGGAATGCTACGGAGATTACAAGTACCTATCAGCCCAATTTTGCCACGATCAGCCCTCCGGTTCAGGATTTTGGCACTGTTCCGTTTACCGGCTCGGCCCTGCGTTACGACACGATACGCAACACCGGCAACACGCCGTTCACCATATCAACCCTAAAATTAAAGCTCGATACCGAGGGATTCACGCTCGTCAATCCGAATATGAGTCCGCTCGGGCCGGATTCGACGCGGATCGTGGAGATCAAGTTCACTCCAAAGAAAGGCGCGGAATCTTACGACACCATTTTGTTCGGAGACGAATGCTCCATACAGTCCGTGGTTGTCGAAGGGAACGCTGGCGCTCCCGATTTTACGGTGGACGACCAAAGCTGGATCAACGTGCCGCTCCAAAAAGATACCGGTTGGATTCAGTTGCCGGTTGTTGTTCATAACAAATCTTCGGTGCAGGACCTCGGAGTGAAATTCGATTCCGTTTCCGATCCCATTCATTTTTATCTGGCTCCGTATCAGAAGGATTCGGTTACCGTGCCGAAGAAGTTGAGCCAAAGCGGGCCGGACGGCCTCGATTCTGTCTGGTTCATTTACCAGCCGACCGCCATCGAGCAGGATGGCGCGAAAGGATATTGGCACAGCCCGGACGTGCAGAATTCCGATGGTAGCATTTCGGTCCGGTATGATTCCTTGCACGGGAATCCGTCCAGCGCGTCGGTCCGGAGTGGGACAAGCAATGAATTAAGCAATTCATTGTCCATCTCCAATAATCCATTCCAAAACTCGACCACGGTTGAATTGAATTTGGCCGGTAACTTTCGGGCCGATCTCCGTGTCATCAATGTTTTGGGTTCGACCGTAGCAAGTGTAGTTAGCACCGCTCTCAACGCGGGCCATTACGAATACCCGCTCGATACGCATTCCTGGCCGGACGGCGTTTATTTTGTTCGGCTTCAGGCGAACGATCAGGTTATCACGAAACGAATCGTAAAGGTGCAGTAATGAAGAAGAGCACTGTTTTGGTTTTAGCCTTCTTCACTTCGTTCGTATGCTTCCTGCCTGGGACCGTTTGGTCCCAGGCAGATACGATTGCGGTTGCTTTGCAATCGAAAATCGTAGCGCATGAACCATATTATACCTCAGGCATTGATCAGTTTCAATATTGTCCATCAGGCGTTATACTCGCGGGCGATGGTTTTTTATTTATTAGCACAAACGGAGGTTCGACTTTCCATACTTACGATACGCTTCAATGGATAGATGGCAGCCCTACTTATCCGTGGAATGTTTATATTCTCGCTCATCAAGATCGAGCTCTTTACCGGTTATTTGAATCCGATTCTAATGAAAACCCTTATTGGTTTCAACTCTCATACGATCTGGGCGCCCACTGGGGAATCCCGGAAGGATTAAACAGGCTGTTCAATCGGAATCAACTTGCAGTGGCGACAGACCCCGGCGGTGATAAAATTGCCATACTAAATGACAGCGGTTCGGGAACTACTCTGCATTTTGCAAATGATTTTGGTACTTCGGGATGGAAGACCACTTCGATGGATACGGAAGGGTATAGCTACAATTCTGCCTGGGCGGATGCTAATCATGGCGCCTATTTTGGGAAGGAGTTGATACTGAGCTCCGATGGAGGGTTAAGCTGGCATCCACTCCAGTTAGATCACTTTGAGGACAGTGTTTTAGGCCGGGTTACCTCTGGCGGGATAGGGGCGATCTTTTATCCTTTTCCGGGGATCATAATTCTGGCTGGCGGAAATTTCACCGATCATATTGCAATCACCCTCGATACTGGAAAAACCTGGGAAATTGATGATAAGCTCGATCCATTTCATATTGATTTTGTATTACCGAACCGCTGGATTGCATCGTATGGGGCGAGCACTTATGGGCCTGTCATTAGCACGGATAGCGGTCAGACATGGAATCCTTCGGTCTATAATGCTCCGGAATCGAATGGAACTCCAATATTGAGTTTTAGAGATTCTCTGAATGGTCTTGCCTGTAACGGCTACGATATTGTAGCTCGCACGAGCGATGGCGGCTATACGTGGCAAACGCTGGATTCTTCGGATTATATGTTTGGGCACATTACGCCAGCCGCCGGATTAGACAGTGCCTATTATGCGTTCTCGCCGTTTCAGGATACTAATGGTAACGGAGCGTATGCGTTTTTCACGCGTAACCGCGGCGCAACCTGGAAGCGGATAATAACGAACGGGAGTTACTACGCCTTTGCCGGCCTCGATTCGGCCATTTGGGTCGGCGGCACGGGCTACGCAAGCATATCACCGCTCTATGGCAGCGGCGGAGGAACCACCTTCTACATTACCAAACGTGACAGCACGCGCCTCACGGCTATCGACAAGAATTTCGTCTGGATTTCGAATGGGAACGAACTCTATTCGGCCTCTATTCAGGGCAGCAACGTTTCCTGGCATCCCAATTTGGCGTATAGTATTCCGAACTACGATTCGAGCAACACGTATCGGTTTTTTCCCATCGACCGAAATGTTGTGTATGCGGGATCGGCGGATACCGTTTACGTGACGAAGGATGGCGGGGATAGCTGGAATTTCGCCTCATCCATGCCGGACCGCGCCCTGAACGCGATGCACTGGTTCGTTTTTACTTCGGACACCAGTTCGCTTCGTTACACGGCGGATGGCGGCCAACATTTTACGACAATAACAGTTCCCTACGCGAACGCGCAAACCATTTTGCCAATTGACTCCGTCCGATGGTATGTGAATGGCCTCTACACAACGGACGCCGGACAATCCTGGCAGCGCATTCCGGGCTGGGATAACAAACTTGCCCTCTACGCCGTGGATTCGACGACGGCGTTCGGGGAGCCGTGGGCTGCGGGTTTATCGTCGGCGCAAATCCTCTGGCGTCTCGATCTTCCGTTTACACTTTCGTCTCCGCTGGGCGTTGTGCGGGAGGAGTCTAATTCACCGTCGATCGCTGATGGCGGCATGACCCTATCCGCACTGCCAGACCCGGTTACCGGTCCAACCGTAACGTTTCAAATTACGAGCGCTCGCGAGGCAAATGTGACGCTCACGATCTATGACATGCTCGGCCATGAAGTCGGGCAGCCGTTGGATAATATCCTTTACCAGGCCGGCCAGCGGCACGTCACTTACGATGTCTCGAAGCTTCCGAGCGGGACCTACACCTGCCGGCTGATCGCAAATAGCATGAGCGATCATGCGGGAACGGCAATCTCGAAGCAGTTCGTGGTCCAGCGGTAGGCATGGCCGGTAGTCGCAGCCTTCAGGCTGCGCCGCGGGGGACCCGAAACATATCGGTTCAGCGCCACACCTGCTGCAGCCTGCGGCTACCGTCTCGGTGGAGGATCGCAAACTAAAGTTTGCGCTACACGGGGAATTGCTTTGGCAATGGGCCGTGTTTCCCGATGAATTCTATACTTCGCGCTTCCTTTCCCCAATTATTCATCAAAATAATTTGTAACCCGAACGGACTCGCGCGTTTTATTAACAGGAAGCATCCGGCATGAGCGATCATGCGCTTACGGGGGTGCTTGTGATCGAAAAAACAATGAGACCCATTCACTCCGCGGCGGATAGATTCAATTCGGTGACGGCGTGCATCGCCAACGATGCGCGAGCCATGGCGAGCTTCGCGATCGTCCTCGTGGGAATATCCGGGTTGCTGCTTTCCACGCCCGATGCCTCGGCGCAGAATGCGCTCATCCACCACCAAATCTCGCAGCAGCACCTCTCGCCGCCGACGACGGGCCGGGAGTTCTGGTTCGCGATTCCTTCGAATTACTGGGGCGTGAACAATGGCGGGAAGTCCCTTAGGATTTACATTACTTCTGCCTCCAATACCACGGCTTATATCGGGACCGGTACCAACACCTACACGTCGGTGCCCGTCTCCGCGTATAAGATTACGACGTATGATGCCCCGGAGCCGTGGGAAATCGAATCGAGTGGCTACGTGCAAGATAACGCCGTCCACGTCTGGTCGAAGGATGCGGACCTCACGGTTTATTTCATGTCGCATAATGCGTACACATCGGATGGTTCTTATATCATCCCGACGATCGGCTGGGGCACGGATTACGTCGTGGCTGGTTTCGAATCGCTCTTCGAGGGAAATAACGATATTCCATCGGAGTTTACCATCGCCGCGAGCACGGACAACACGGTCGTTCAGGTGACTCCTTCGTGTGATCTTCGCAAGGGCGCGGGCGCGGGGAGCAACACAACCTATGCGGCCTATCCGGCGGGATATACCTTTCAAGTCACTCTCAATCGCGGACAGAGCGTACAATACATGGCGGTGCAGGCGCAGGGTACGGAAGGGTATGACGTAACTGGAACGATCATTCATTCGACGGAGCCGGTCGGTGTCATCGGCGGTTCCATGTGCCCGAATATTCCGGTCGATTTTCAATATTGCGATCATGTCGAAGACATGATGCCGCCCGTTCGGACGTGGGCGCAAACCTATTACAGCACGTCCTTTGCCCAGCCCACCGGGACGAGCCAAGGCCATGATAATGCGTTGTACTTATTCGTTTCTTCCAAGGCCAATCAGACGATCTGGCATTATGACCAGACGCTGGGGACTCAGGCGCTCACGACCATTTCAACCCAATACGGTACCTTCTGGGATGAAATGCAATTGGCGCAAAAGTTCTGGAGCGATGCGCCGTTTATGTTAGTCGAGTACATCAATAGCGCAAGCTATCCGGATGGCAACAATGGAAATGGCGATCCCGCGGAAGTGATTATCAACCCGCGCGAGCAATATACAAAAACAGTCGTCTTTCAAACGCCGATCTCGCTCGGCAACGTGACCCCCTATACCAATTATGCGTCGGTTACCGTCAATGTGAATGACGTGGATCGCACGACCTTCGATGGCCAGCGAATCAAGCAGTATAAGATGCAGCCGATCGACGACACTTTCGATATTTTCACGGTTCCCAATATCACATCGGGCGTTCATATCGTTGCCGGTGATTCCGCCGGAGCGGGAGTATATATCTATGGCTATGGCCTGGATGAATCCTACGCATGGAGCGGAGGATTTGGCACGGGAACGTTCCACGCAACCGATACCATTCCGCCGCATGCCGATACGATGAGTATGTGCTACGGTGCATTCGTGCATCTCGCCGATTCCGGTTTGAATCCCGGCGGAATTCCGCAGAGTACGCTCAATAAGATTCAGGTCGATAGCGATTACAACATGACGTTCCTGCTCGATACGGACTGGGCGGAAGGCGTGGGGCTTGATACGTCAGGATATGGGATGTCCATAACCGATCGTTCGAAGGATGCCTATTTGCGAGTCACAGTCTATGACGTGGCCGGGAATGTGACCACTATCATAAGCACCTATAAGCCCAATTTTGCTACCATAACTCCTGCGGTCCAGGATTTCGGCACGGTTTCGCTTTCTGGCTCGGCAACGCTTTACGACACGATACGAAATACCGGCACGACGCCGTTCAATATGACGGTGCTGAAATTGAAGCTCGACACCGAAGGGTTCACGCTCGTAAGCCCCGATACGAGTCCGCTCGCGCCGGGTGCAATGCGGCTGGTGGAGATTCAATTCAATCCAAAGAAAGGCGCGGAAGCATACGACACGATTTTGTTCGGGAACGAATGTCTCCTCGAATCGCCCATCGTGGAAGGGAACGCCGGCGCTCCCGATTTTTCGGTGGACGACCAGTATTGGACGAACGTTCCGCTCCAAAAAGATACTGGTTGGATCCAGTTGCCGGTTGTCCTTCATAACAAATCCGCCCGGCAGGACCTCGGAGTGAAATTTGACTCGGTTTCCGATCCGATCCACTTTTATCTTGCTCCGGGTCAGAAGGATTCGGTCACGGTGCCAAAGAAGGCGAGCCTGAAAGGCCCGGACGGTCTCGATTCCGTCTGGTTTATTTACCAGCCAACCGTGATCGAGCAGGATGCCGCAAAAGGATATTGGCATAGCCCGGATGTGCTCGAATCGGATACCACAAAACCGTCCGTCCGGAACGACTCGCTCTTCGGCAACCCGATTACCGCCGTTGTTACGTTCGCGAAAAATATCTACGATACCGTCAATTGCGCGGCGCCGGGTGACACGTTGCACCTCGCGTTCGTCTTAAGCAACACGGGCGCGCTGGATGCGCTAATAAGCCACGTCTCTGCTTCGAATACGACTAATTTTACCGCTCCCATCGGGCATCTCCAGAATGGGACGCCATGGGACCCCAGCAAAGACGCGGCAACGCTCGGCAAAAATGGTGGTACCGACACGATCTTCGTCGATTTCCCCGTTCCCGTTGGCGTAAACCTCGTAGCCACCGATACGCTTACCCCGTTCGGGAGCGACGGCCAGCCGCTCAGTGGGCCGGTCATTGCGCAGATCGTCGTCAACCAGCTTAACGTGACGATTACGCCACCGACGCTGGATTTCGGCCAGGTTCCCTATCAGGGCGCGAAAGTCACAAAGACGTTTACGATCAAAAATCCGAATCCGACGCCGATAACCTATACCAATATTTTCTTCGGTCAGGAAAATGGCAGCTCGGACTCATCGTTCTCGATTTTGCCGAGTCCGGGCAAAGGATTGCCGGTAACCCTCAATCAAGGAGATTCGCTGGTTGTGACGATCACGCTCGACCCTTCGGTGAGCTTCACGTATTATCAATGGGCGATTCTGGGGTACACCACGAATGCCTGCTTCAAGTCGGATACCGTTCTGGGCCATGTCTATTCACCCGGTGTGACAGCGCAGAGCCTTTCGACCCCGCCGATCCTCGCCTGCGGACATGCCACGGATTCGATCACTCTTACGAACGATACAAAAATCGCTGACACGATCACAAGCTGGAGCTGGCTTGGGCCGGATAGCACTGTATTTTCGCTTCCAAATAGCCTGATCGGCATGGTCATCGATAGTGGCAGCTCGCTAAAAATTCCGGTGCAATTCCTGCCGAACGCGCAGGACTCGAACATCCAGACCTATATCGATTCCATTCAATTCGGATTCACAAATTCGCAGAGTGTGTCGATAGCGGTAGTGACGGTTCAGGGAACAGCAAACTTCGCGACCGTGCAGGTGACCTCGCAATTCGCCACGCCATCGAGCCATGCGGGGAATCAGGTGATGCTGCCGCTGGCGATTGCTATCAACCATAATGGGCTTTCCATCGGCGATACGGATCTGAATATAACTGGCGTCCATTTGGTGTACCTGATCTCGAATCCGGATGTGCTGAATATCGACAACGGCAACCTGACGACTTCGGTGACCCAGTTGCCGCCGGGTTGGACGGTCGCGGCCGGTTCCAGCATCAGCCCATTGGGCGACAAGCTCATCCTGAACTTGCAAGGGCCGAAGCTGCCGAACGGCATCACCAGCCTGGGCCAGGTCGCGTTCCGGGCTACGCTCGCAAAGGTCGATTCGACGACCGAGGTAACGCTGGACTCGCTTGTATTCTTTAGCGACGGCTCGACGGCGGGCTGCATCACGCCGATCGTGCGCGATAGCAATTTCAGCCTGATTCAGCAATGCGGGGATGCGACGCTGCGCGGCTTCATGCAGGGCAAGGGAATTGTCGAGTTTATTCGCTCCGCAACGCCGGACCCGGTAACAGGCTCCAATGTAACGTTCAACTATTCGAACCGGGCGCCGGCGAACATAACGCTGGCGATCTACGATGTGCTTGGGCAGGAAGTCGCGCGGCCGGTCGATAATATCCCGCACGGGGCTGGCTCGTGGCAGGTCTCCTGCAACGTGGCGAAGCTTCCGAGTGGGACCTACACCTGCCGGCTGAGCGCGGACGGGCCGAGCATTGCCGGAAGTATCGTACTTTCAAAACAATTCGTAATTCAGCGATAAACGATAAGGAATTAAGAATTAGGAGCTATCTTTGATGAAGCCACGGAATGTCATTCTGAGCGTAGTACTTCTTCGCGGAGCGAAGATGTACGGAGCGAAGAATCGCTTGATAGAAAGCCTTGAACGCGATCCTTCGCTACGTTCGGTTCCGCTTCGCTTCACCGAACTTCGCTCAGGATGACGACATAATCGTAGTTTTCTTAAGAATTCGAATTACAAATTCATCACTAAAAGGAACCGAAACCGTTCAAAGTGTTTTGCAAAGTATCGTTATCTCTGCTTCATTTCATTTCATAACCCGAAACATACCGAATTTTCACGAGTGTTTTAAACGGACGATCGACCGTCGACGATGATCGGATCATCCCACTACCAATTTCTGAACAAACAAAACCATGCGTAACCGTCTCTTCTTAATTCTATCAAAGGCTCTATTGATGGGTCTTGCTTTCGCTTCCTCCGCAATCCTTCTGAGCGCGGGCGCGCCATCCCGCGCCCTGGCGCAAGGGCAGGGTGGCGGCGTGCTTTCGCCGCAGGTGCAGGTCGGCTTTTTGGCTGGCCCGGTCGGCGGCGTGAACCTCGTTACCTATAATTCCGATGCGTTTCCCATTCTGAATTCGGAGCCGTCTTGCTTCCTGGCGCAGAATGGCTCGGACGTGGCGGCTTGGGGCGGCCTTTCGCTCGAATTCCCGCTCGGGAATGCGAACGAACTCCAGAACTTCATCGTCGGTGAGGTAATCTTCGACTCGAAGTCATCGAAGTTCACGAACCAAAACGGCGCGGCCGCCGCGACTCCGACCAAACTGAATGGATTCGTCGATAATAACTCGACGGTCACTACGGCACTCAATGCGAGCCTGAGCTACTTAGTGGTGAACCTGGCCTATAAGTACAACTTCACGCCCGGCCCGAGTCCGGTCGGCCCCGGCATCATGATCGGACCATCCATTGGCATTAAGATGTCCGCCAATTTCAACAAGACGGTTACCGTCGCGGCTATTTCACCGACGGCTACGGCCGATAACCAGGAAGCGGTGCAGACCGTTACCAATTCGAGCACGATCACGACTGCGCAGGCGCTCCGGATTGCTCTTCGCGCCGCCGCAACCTACGATATCCCGTTTTCGAACGATTGGATCGCTACCCCGGTCGTCGGGTATGACTTCCCGATCACGAAAGTCGATAATACCGAGAACTGGCGCGCCTCGGCGCTCTTCGGCGGCGTGGCGATCCGCTATTTCATTCGCGGATAACGATCGTCCACGATAATATCGTCCACTACGATATCGTCCACGATGTTCGGGTGAAATTACGAATTATGAATTACGAATTACGGCTGAGTGATACTCGCTCGGGCCAGAATGCTCAAAATTGAAGCGGTAATGGCGTTGTTCATTAAATGAAAACGTATCTCTGCGGTTGCTTATTGAAAATGCCGACCAGTTCGTATTTCGTAATTCGTAATTTTCACTGTTGCTTTTTTATTTCTTCTTTTGCGTTGCCATGAGGACATTTGCTGCCGCGGCTAACGGGTGAAATTATGAATTATGAATTTGAATGTGAGATGCTAATTCTGGGCACG
>VFSW01008643.1_pt1 | contig 14602 bp, 16 predicted proteins | sample 5358111 | NCBI WGS metagenome assembly VFSW01 (sample SAMN11554181, study PRJNA540505) | mine drainage metagenome | isolation source: sediment from site ElyBrook_90M | place: USA: Ely Copper Mine, Vershire, VT | collected 2017 | reverse complement strand
GGCGGGGAGCGCGGGTGGCTGGGAAGTGATTGAAATCAAGGTGGATAGGTGGGCATAGGGGTGTTGTGACTGGGGTTCTGCGGAGATGCAGGAATCGGCATTTGGCGCGCCGGCGCCCGCCGCGGCTTCCGCGGGCGTACACTACAAAACGATGCAGCAGGCGAATTCGCAGACGCCCGCGGCTCAGTCCGCCGCCATTCAAAACTACATCCGCCGCACCTGGAAAACGCTGACGCGCTCCCACGCCGACCTGGCCCGCGCCGCGGCGGACCCGAAGATGGGCCGCCCGGAAAACGGCCGCTGGCCGGTTTATGTTCCCGCCAGCGAAGACCCGGGCGCGCTGGAGCGCAAGCTGCGTGGCGAGATGCCCGCCTCCGCGTTCTCCACCATCGCGCTGCTCCCGCTTCCCTCCGATCCCAATGCCGACCTCAAACCTCACGGCCTCCTCTACCTTCCGCGCCCTTACGTCGTGCCCGGCGGCCGATTCAACGAAATGTATGGCTGGGACAGTTACTTCATCCAGCTCGGCCTGCTGCGCGACGGCGAAATCGAGCTGGCGCGCGACATGGCCGGCAATTTCATTTACGAGATCGACCACTACGGCAAGATTCTCAACGCCAACCGCACTTACTATCTGTCCCGCTCCCAGCCGCCGTTCTTCACCACCATGCTGTGGAACGTCTACCAGCGCAGCCACGAGCGGCAGTGGCTGGCCGGCGCGCTGCCGGCATTGGAAAAATATTACGCCTTCTGGACCGCCGAGCCTCATCTGACTCCCGCCACCGGCCTGTCACGCTACTACGATACCGGCCTTGGCCCGGCGCCCGAAGCCGTCAGCGCCGAGCTCGACGCCGAGGGCCGCACCGAATACGACGACATCCGCGAATATTTTCGCACCCACGAGATCGCCGACTACGACGTCAGCCATTACTACGACCGCGCCGCCGACCGTCTGACCCAGGCCTTCTACACCGGCGACCGCTCGATGCGCGAGAGCGGCTTCGATCCCTCCAGCCGCTACGGCCCGTTCAGCGCCGCCATCTGCGAATACAATCCCGTATGCCTCAACTCGCTGCTGTACCAGATGGAGGAACAGGCGGCCACGATCTGCTCGGCGCTGGGCCAGAACGCCGATGCGGCGCGCTGGCGCGGCAGAGCGCGAATCCGCGGCCAGAAGGTGCGCGAGCTGATGTGGGACGAGACCGCCGGGCTGTTCTTCGACTATGCCTTCGCCTCGAAGAAGCGCCGCGATTATCCGTTCCTGACGACGTTCTATCCGCTGTGGACGGGCATCGCCACGCGCGAGCAGGCGGCGCGAGTGGCGGCCAATCTCACGCTGTTCGAGTCACCCGGCGGCCTGCGCACTTCCACCACCGACAGCGGCGATCAGTGGGATTCCCCGTACGGCTGGGCACCGATCTCCTGGATCGCGCTCGAGGGCCTGCGCCGCTACGGCTACAACGCCGAGGCCGACCGCGTCAGCGTCAAGTTCCTCTCCGTCATTCTCGGCGATTTTCTCAGCCGCGGCACCATCGTCGAGAAGTACGACGTGGTTAATTTGAACCGCGACGTCGGCGCCGAGTTGAAGTACGGCTACCATTCCAACGAGACCGGCTTCGGCTGGACCAACGCCGCCTACACGACTCTGTGGGACCGCCTGCCGGAGCGCGTGCGCTCCCAGGTTCGCCCGCCCGCGGCCCGCTGATGGCCGAACTCCCCCGCGACGATGAGCGCGCCCGCGGACTGGTGCTCGAACACGGCTGGAACTCCACCTCGTACCAGATCCTCAATCCTGGCATCGCCCACTGGTTCGCGCCGGGCGCCGACTGCGTCGTCGGCTACGTGCGCCGCCATCGCGTGCTGGTCGCCGCCGGCGCCCCGGTGTGTGCCGCCGCTTCGCTCGACGCCTCGGTGGCCGCTTTTGAAGCGTTCGCCCGCCGGCAGGGCTGCCGCGTCTGCTACGTGTGCGCCGAACAGCGCCTGCACTCGCTGCTCAGCCCGCGCCGCACCCACTCGGCCATTGCGCTGGGCGCGCAGCCGGTGTGGGAACCCTCCGAGTGGGATGCGGTTCTGCTGCAGCGCCGCTCGCTCCGCGCGCAACTGAACCGGGCCCGAAACAAGGGCGTCACTGTGGAACTGCTTGGGCCGGAGGAAGCCGCGCGCTCAGCTGAGCTTCGCCGCTGCCTCCGCCAGTGGCTGTCGACGCGACGGCTGCCGCCGCTCCATTTCCTCGTCGAGCCGCTTGCCCTCGAAGGCGCCACGGCGGACCGCATCGTCCTGGCCGCCCGGCGTCTCGGCTCGGTCGTGGCGTTCCTTGTCGCCAGCCCGGCGCCGGCCCGCGGAGGGTTCCTGATCGAGCAGATCGCCCGCTCGCCGATGGCTCCCAACGGGGCAAGCGAACTTCTGATCGACGCCGCCATGCGCCGCATCGCCACGCTCGGCTGCCGCTACGCCACGCTCGGGCTGGTGGCGCTGGCCGAAGTTCTGCCGGATGAAATGCGGGCCAATCCCTGGTGGCTCCGGCGCATGATGGCCGTGGCGCGAGCCCACGCCAATCGCTTTTACAATTTTCGCGGCCTGCTTCAATTCCGCGCCAAACTCGCCCCGGCCGCCTGGGAAGGCGTCTTCGCCATCGCCACCGAGCCGCGCTTCGGCCTTGGCACGTTGTACGCCATGGGCGGCGCATTCTCCGGCATCTCGCCCGTCCTCGCCCTGGCCGCCGGCGCCGCCAAGGCCGCGCAGCAGGAACTGGCCTGGCTCCGCGCCTCGCTCGCCCACCGGCGGCGCCCCTGACCCGGCGCCGGTGCCATTACAATTGCTTGACGGCCCATGCGCGACCTTTACAACCGAATCGGGACCTCATACGCCCGCTCCCGCTCCGCCGACCCGCGCATCGCCGCCGCCCTGGGCACGCTGCTGGGCCCGGCGGACAACGGCACGCTCGCCGACATCGGCGCCGGCACGGGCAACTACAGCCTCGCTCTGGCCGGCCAGGGCTGGAGGGTCGCCGCGCTCGAACCCTCCCGGGCGATGCGCGCCCAGCGCGTCGCCGACCCTCGCGTCCATTGGGTCGCCGGCGCGGCCGAATCGCTCCCCTTCGCCTCCTCCAGCCTCGATGCCGCGGTCTGCGTGCTCGCCCTGCATCACTTCGACCACCTGCTGGCGGGACTGGCGGAAATGGCGCGCGTGGTCCGGGGCGGGCCCATCGTCGTGTTCGCGTTCGATCCCGCCGCGCAAGGCCATTTCTGGCTGCACGATTATTTCCCCACGCTCCGCGGCGAGTCCCGCCACAAAATTCCCGCGCTCGACGAGCTCAAATCCCATCTCGCCGCGGCCGCCTTCGCCGACGTGCTCGAAGTTCCCTTCCCCCTGCCGCCGGATCTCTCGGACCGCTTCACTGCCTCCGGTTGGCGCTCGCCGGAGATGTATCTCGACCCCGCTATCCGTTCCGCGATGTCCGCCTTCGCGCTCGCCGGGGCGGCCTCGGTCGGCGCCGGCCTTGCTCGCCTCGGCGCCGATCTCGACTCCGGCCGCTGGCACGCCCGGTATGGCGACATCCTCCGCCAGGACTCCTTCGACGCCGGCTACCGCTTCCTCTCGGCGCGCTGCGCGGAGCCGGCATCGGTGTCCGGCCCCATCGAGCCGGCCGCGCCTGGCGACGCCTCGGCCCTGCTCGACCTGCAGCGCATCTGCTACCAGGGCGAGGCCATCCTCTATAACGATTTTTCGATCGCCCCGCTCACCGAGACCCTCGCCCAGGTGCAGGCGGAGATTCTGTCCGGCCGGGTGCTGGTGCTCCGCTCGGCCGGACGCATTGCCGGCTCAGTGCGGGGCTTTGAACAAAACGGCACCTGCCACGTCGGCCGGCTCATCGTGCATCCCCGCTTCCAGCGCCGGGGCATCGGCACCCGCCTGATGGCGGCCATCGAAGAATTTTTCCCCGCCGCCTCGGCCTTCGAACTGTTCACCGGCCACCTGAGCGTCTCCAACATCCGGCTCTATCGCCGCCTTGGCTACCGCGAATTCGAACGCCGCCCGGTCACCCCGGGGCTTGACTTCGTGCATCTCCGCAAGTCGCGCCCCTGACCGAGGACCCGCCGCCCGGTTGGCTCAATCTACATTTCCGGCCCATTTCTCCGGCCAGGGGGCTTATAATAGTGTTCGGTCCCAAAAAATTCTCAGTTGAAAGTCCAAGTCAGAGGTTCCCTATGGCCCGAGGATGGGAAAGCAAGTCGGTGGAGATGCAAGTAGAATCCGCCGAAGCCAACCGCTCCAGGCCTACCAGCCTGGAGCCGTCGCCTGAAGAATCCGCAAAAGCGCGTGAGCGCCAGACCCTGGCCATGTCCAGGACGCGAATCCTGAACGATCTCGCCAAGGCGTCCAACCCGCGATACCGCCAGCTTCTGCTGGTGTCGCTCGAATTTCTCGACCAGAATTTGAAACGATTGGAGTAGCCACCCGCGTCCATCATGGCAATGATCTTCAGGCTCGCCCGGCCCACGCCCGGCCGCGCCGCCATGGCGGTGGCCGTAGCGTTTCTCATCACTGTCCCGGCCGCCGCGCAGATTTATCCGGGCGGCTACCCTCCTGGCGGTTATCCACCGGGCGGCTATCCCCCGGGCACGTATCCGCCGGGCGGCTACCCCGGCGCGGGCGGCGGCGTCGGCCTTCCCTGGCCGCACAAAAAATCCAAAAAGCAGGACTCCGACCAGCCCGACGACACGCAGAAAACGACCGGCGTCGTTTCGGAAAAGAAGAAACAGGCGCTGCTGGTGCAGTCAGAGGACAAGCGCGTTTTCACGTTCCAGGTTCAGAAAGACACCAAGTTCGCCGACGCCGCCGGCAGCGAGATTCAACTGTCTGACGTGCAGGTGGGCGATCGCGTGGAGGTCCAGTCGACGCAGGACGAGAAGGGCCATTTCTACGCCAAAGAGGTCCATCTGGTGAAGGGCGGCGGCAAGGAGAACAACCCGGTGACGGTGATGAACCGGTCCGGGGGCGGGCCGGCGCCGGAGGCTCCGCCGCCGCCGGATCCCGACGCTCCGCGCCTGCACCGCACCACGCCCGCCGGTGACGCACCCGCCGCTACGGCCTCGAATACAACGAACACATCCGCGCCGGCCACCGCTGTTGCCGGCACCGCGCCCGCGCCTGATGCCGCCGCCGAAGCACCCGCGCCGCCGCCGACGGTAGTCACGCGCAACGACCCGGATCCGGACAACGACGCTCCGCGCCTGCATCGCGGCAAGCCCGCGGCCGATCCCCACGCCGGCGATCTGGCGCGCCAGGTGGCCGCCGATGCGGCCGGGCCGCGGCCGGCTCACACACCCCTCGCCCCGGCCACGGTTCCTCAGGACCCGCGCACGGCCGGGTCCCTAGCCGGAGCCGGCGAATCCGCGCCGCCGCCCAAGCCCGCCGATCCCCGCGTCGCCCTCATCTGGAAAGCCCGCGACGCCGCCATCGAGGCCATCGAGAAGCTGCCCAATTTCGTCTGCGAGCAGATCACCACGCGCTACATGAGCAACCAGCGCCCGGCCGACTGGCAGGCCCAGGACGTCGTCTCGGCCAAAGTGGTTTACGAGGACGGCAAGGAGAGCTACCAGAACATCGCCATCAACGGCCGCCCGTCCAAGGACCCGGCCGAGAGCGAGCAGGGCGCGTGGTCCTCCGGCGAGTTCGGCACCGTGCTGCGCGATTTGTTTGAGCCATCGACGGCCGCCGCCTTCCACTACGCCACCGAAACCCAGATCCACGGCCTCTCCACCGCGGTATACGATTTCAGCGTCGATCAGCCGCACTCGCACTGGCGCATCCAGGCCAGCGGCCAGACCTACGACCCCGCCTACCGCGGCTCCATCTGGGTGGACAAAAGAGAGGGCCGTGCCCTGCGCATCGAGAGCGAGGCCATTCACCTGCCCAAGGACTTCCCGCTCGACGCCGCCGAAACCGCCGTCGATTACGACTTCGTCGCCATCGGCACGCTCCGCGTCCTGCTGCCGGTGCGGAGCGAGGTGCTGATGTGCCAGCGCGGCAGTCTTATCTGCAGCCGCAATGTCATCGAGTTCCGCAACTATCACAAGTTCGGCGCCGAGAGCACCGTCAAGTTTGGCCCATAGCTTTTACCCCGAACGCCGCCATGTACTTTTCCGGCAGGCGCGCGGGCTTCATCGTACGGTCGAGGAAGATGTGCTTCGTGCTGCCGGTGGCCAGTTCGACCGCGTCCCGGCGCATGCGGTAGCCGAACTCCAGCTTCCTCCGCGTCGCCGCTTCGATCCACGTCTCCACCGTCACTTCCTCGTCGTACCGCGCCGGCCGCACAAAGCGGCAGTGCGCCTCCACCACGGCGAGGTAAATGCCGTCGGCCCCTTCCATTTCCTTGTAGCGCACTCCCGCCGCCCGGCAGTACTCCACACGCCCCACCTCCATCCACACCAGATAGTTGGCGTGATACACAACTCCCATCTGATCGGTTTCCGCGTACCGGACCCGCAGCCGCGTCTCGTGTGCCTTCATGCGAGCCAGATTATAGCGCGCCTCAGTCGGCGCTTCCGCGCATTGCCCGGTCAGTTTATTTCCAATCCCGCTGCAACCGGGCCGCTTCGGCGGGTGTCTGTTAGTATGACAACGTGCGTGTGAAAGTGCTCTTTTTCGGCTTATTGCGGGACGTAACGGGCATGGCGGACGAGGAAATCGACGTTCCGGCCGGCGCCACGCTGTCGGCCGTTTTCGACCACTACGCCGCCCGTTTTCCGGCTCTGGCCGGTCTCGATTCCAGCATCCTCGTCGCCCGCAACCGCGAGTTCACTCCGCGCTCCGCCGAGGCCGGCGACGGCGACGAGATCGCTTTCCTTCCGCCGGTGAGCGGCGGCTCCTCCGCCCCCGCCGCGCCTTTCACGCACTACCTGGAAGACGGGCCCGCCGGCTCGTTCTTCGCCCTCACCCGCTCGCCCCTCGACGCCGCCGCTCTCTCGCGCCGCATCCTGGCCGGCTCCGACGGAGCTTTGGTCGCCTTCGAAGGCGTGGTCCGCGACAACACCCGCGGCCGCCCCACGCTGTTTCTCGACTATGAATGCTACGAACCGATGGCTGTCAAGACGATGGCCGATCTCGGCCGCGATATCGCCGGCCGGCACAAGATCGGCCGCATCGCCATGGTCCACCGCCTCGGCCGTATGAACATCGGCGAAACCAGCGTCGCCATTCTCGTCTCGGCTCCTCACCGCGGCCCCGCCTTCGCCGCCGCCCTCGAGGGTATCGACCGCTTGAAAAAAACTGTGCCCGTGTGGAAGAAAGAATACTTCGCCGACGGCGAGGTCTGGGTGGACGGCGAGTGGGACGCATCATTACCAGGCCGCTAACCGCTCTTCTCGCCTTCCTTCCGTTCGCCGCCTTCCCCGCGCCGCAGTCGGATTCCGGAGATGTTGTTTTCCGCTCCCGCGTCCGCCTGGTCCGCCTCGCCGTCACCGTCAAGGACGCCAACGGCGGCCTGGCCACCAATCTCGGCAAGGAAGATTTCTCGGTGAGCGACAATGGCGTTCCGCAGGACATCGCCGTCTTCGAGCGCAACACCAGTCTTCCGCTTTCCATCGCCGTCCTCATCGACACCAGCGGGTCCACCGGCAAGGACCTCGGCTATGAAGTCGAATCGGCCGGCCGCTTCTTCCACGCCGTCGTCCGCGGCGGAAGCCCCTCCGACGCGGTGGCGCTGTATTCGTTCAACTGGCAGGTCACGCTTCACTCCTCCTACACGCGCCGCCTTACGCGCCTGGACCAGGGCCTCCACGCACTCCGCGGCGACGGCGGCACGTCGCTGTACGACGCCATTTACCTGGCCGCCCGCGATCTGGAGTCCCGCGACGGCCGCCACGCCATGATCGTCATCACCGACGGCGGCGACACCACGAGCACCAAGGATTTCGACGCCGCGCTCGAGGCCGCCCAGCGCGCCGAGACCATCCTCTACCCCATCGTCGTCATCCCGATTGAAAATCCGGCCGGCCGCAACATCGGCGGCGAGCACGCCCTGGCCACCATCTCGGCCCGCACCGGCGGCCGCTTCTTTCTCCCCTCCGACAGCGCCGCGCTTGACCGCGCCTTCGACGAAATTCTCATCGAGCTCCGCACGCAATACCTGGTCGCTTACTACCCCAAAAACGTCCCTCCGTCTCCCAACCGTTTTCACTCCGTCTCGGTCACGCTGCGCCGCGCCGATTTGCGGGCCATCACGCGCAGCGGCTACTATGGAGAGTCCGCCCCGTAATTCCATCATGGCTTCCAAAGGTGCCAAGTCCAAGCCTCGCGCGCCCCAACAGACTTTCGAGGAAGTCAACTTCCTGCGCCGTCTCGCCGATGAGGGAACGCCCGTCCGCGTCCGCCTCGCCGACAATCAGGAATTTTCGGGCGTCATCGAGTTCTTCGACGCCGGTTTCATCCGCCTCACCCGCGAGGACGGCCCCAATCTTTTCCTCTACAAGCACGACATTAAATACCTGTACGAAGACCCCCGGCCGGAGCTCTGACCCGAACCCCCGATGCCCTCTTATCTCGACACGGCCATGGACATCGCGCGCGAGGCCGGTGCTCTGCTCAACGACTTTCTCGCCCGCAACATCGGCTTCGAGCTGAAAGGCGAGTTCGACCTGGTTACCGAAGCCGACCGCAGCTCGGAGAAGCTGGTCATCGAGCGCCTGCGCGCGCACTTCCCCACTCACTCCATCGTTGCCGAAGAGGGCGGCGGCGGCCTCGGATCCTCGGCCGACTACACCTGGTACGTCGATCCCCTCGACGGCACCACCAACTTCGCCCACGGCTTCCCGGTCTTCAACGTCACTCTCGCCCTTGAACACGCCGGCCGGCTTATCGCCGGGGTGGTCTTCGATCCCACCCGCAACGAAATGTTCGCCGCCGAGGCCGGCGCCGGCGCAACGCTCAACGGCTCGCGAATCCGGGTCAGCCCCGTCCGCACCCTGCAGGACGCCCTTGTCGCCACCGGCTTCCCCAGCCGCAAACGCCATCAGAACGTCAACGTCCATTTCTATTACCAGCTCGCCATGCTCACCCACGGTGTCCGACGCGCCGGCGCCGCGGCCATCGATCTGGCCTACACCGCCTGCGGCCGACTGGATGCCTTCTGGGAGTTCGGCCTCAATCCCTGGGACATGGCGGCGGGCCTGCTCCTGTTACAGGAAGCGGGCGGCATCTGCACCGACATGCACGGCGGTCCGGTGTCGCTCCGCGGCCCGCATATTCTTTGCGCCAACCCCGATGTCCACGCCGAAATCGTTCGCTTGTTCGACGAAATATTCCACGGCCGCGCCGAGTTCCCTTTGCCAACGATTCCGCCCCAATAACTCAACCGATTTTGCGTCTAGAATCACGGTCCCCCGTAGTACTATATTGTCAGTCCTGATTAACCGAAGGAGATTGTCTTCGTAAATGTGGAATAAACGCAAGGATGAAGAATATCCGCCGAGGAATCCCGCCCCTCCGGCGCCCGCTACGCCCGTCAAGGAGAATCCGCCCATGTCCAGTCCCGCTTTTCGCCCGGAATCCACCGAGCATAAAGGATCCGCCGTCATCGGCAAATCCGTCATGATCAAAGGAGAAATTCACAGCCGTGAAGATCTCACGATCGACGGTGAAGTCGAGGGCGTTGTCGAGCTCCACGAGAACCGTCTCACCGTCGGCCCCAACGGCAAAGTCCAGGCCTCGGTGAAGGCCCGCGAGATCATCGTCCTCGGAACGATTCTCGGCAATGTGGACGTGACGGACAAGATCGACATCCGAAAGGACGCCAAACTCGTCGGCGACATCCGCACCGCGCGCATCGTCATCGAGGATGGAGCTTATTTCAAAGGCAGCACCGACATCGTCCGTCCCGAGGCCAAGCCCGTGCCCAAGCCAGCCCCCGCAGCACCTGCCGCCGCGGCCGCCGCCCCGTCGGCCGCCGCCGCCGGCGCCGCCGAGATCAAGCGCTAGTTCATCCGGCCGGCGCCGCGGCCGATGCGCCCGGCGCCGGCTTCCCTTCCGTGCCTCTTCCTACGCGCAACAGCAACGGCCTCGAACAGTTCCTGGCCTCCATCCAGGACCGCCAGGATCTCACGATCCTCGATCTGGCCGGCGCCAACCAGAACAACATCGACTTCCTCACCTCGCTCGGCCATCGCCTCTACTCCGACGACATCGTCCGCGGCCTCGACGAAGCCTTCGGCGCCGAAAATTTCCTCGCCAATCAGGCCGACCCGCTGCTGGCCCAGCGCTTCTTCGAAGAAAGCCTCGACTTCCCCCCCGATTCCTTCGACGGCGCGCTCCTCTGGGACACCCTCCAGTTCCTCGCTCCTCCGCTGCTGCAGCTCACCGTCGACCGCCTGTACCACATCCTCCGCCCCGGCGCCTACCTGCTGGCCTTTTTCAACGCCGACGAGAAATGCCACACCGCGCCGCTGTGCTCCTACCGCATCGCCGACCGCCGCACGCTCACCCTCGCCGGGCGCGGCCAGTCCCGCCCCGTCCAGTTCATCAACAATCGCGGCATCGAGAAACTGTTTCAGAATTTCCAGTCGCTCAAGTTCTTCCTCACCCGCGATCACCTGCGCGAAGTCATCGTCCGCCGCTGAATCCTCCCGCCCTTCGGCCTAGGTGAGAAAGTACACCGACGCCATCGCCGCCATTCCCGCCCCCGCCTGCAGCGCCAGTACCTTCAGCGCCGCTGCCGGCGCCCGCGGCAGCCACTTCGCCGCGAAATAGACGACTACGGGCAACTGCGCCACCATCAGAATTTGGAACATGTGCGCCGCCGCTCCCTCGTCGGCCTCGTGCACGATGCCGTAGATCAGGGCATGCACCACGACAATTCCCAGCGCCGCCGCCGACATGGCCACGGGAAGCAATGCGCTCGGCTGCTTGATCGGTGAGACGTTCATCGGAACCTCCACTACCGGCGTTCGGGCGGGGCCCTGCCGGTAAGTACTTTACACTGTAAAGTACAAAAGCCCCGCTGTCAAGCCCCCGGAGCGTACACTCCGCGCGCCCCGTTCCACCGGATCCGCGCCAGGTCCGCGAACGACTGCAGCCCCTTCCACGCGCTTACCTTCGTCCCCTCGACGTTGCTCCACCGCACCGGCACTTCCACCACCTTCAACCCCAGCCTCCGCGCCACATACAGGTCCTCCACGTCGAAGCTGAACCCGGTCAGCCTCTGCCGCGCGAACACCATCTGCGCCGCCCGCGCGCTGTACAGCTTGAATCCGCACTGGGTGTCGTGGATGTTGAGCCCGGTCGCCGCACGCATCGCGAGGTTGAAAAACTGGCCCGACATCTCGCGCAACAGCGGCTGCCTCACCTCCACCAATCCCCGGTCGAGCGCCCGCGACCCGATCGCGATGTCCGCCCCCGTCTCCACCGCCTTCCCGTACAGCAGCGTCGCCTGTTCAATCGGCGTCGACAGATCCGCGTCCGTGAACAGCCGCCATTCGCCCCGCGCCTCCAGCATCCCCGCCCGCACCGAGTAGCCTTTCCCCTTGTTCCCCGGGTTCCGCAACACGCGCAGGCAGGAATGTTTCGCCCCCACCGCCTCGGCGGCTTCGGCCGTTCCGTCGTTCGAGCCGTCGTCCACCACCAGCACCTGGCCGAACTCGCGTGCCTCGCCAGCCATCCACTCGAAAATCCGCTCGAGCGCCGGCGGCAATCTCTTGGCTTCGTTGTAAGCCGGAATCACCATGGAGAGCGAGCGCAACCGTCAATTATAATGCGAGGTAGGCTTTGGTTCGCCTCCCTTTCCACACAGGAGCCCATTTTTGTCTTTGGAAGATGAACTGTTCGAGCAGCGCGCCGCCCGTATCGCCCGCATCGAGGCGCTCGGCTATCACGCTTACGGCCGCCGCTACGACTTCAGCCACAGCATCCCGCGCGTGCTCGCCGAATACGGCGCCGCCACCGCCGAACAACTCGGCGAGCAGCGCCCTCCGGTCCGGCTGGCGGGCCGCGTGCAAACCATCCGCCGCATGGGCAAGGCCGGCTTCGCCCACATCGCCCAGGGCGGCGAGCGCCTCCAGATCTACGTCCGCAAAGACGGCGTCCCCGAACGCGACTACTCCCTCTGGGAGTTGCTCGATCTCGGCGACATCGTCGGCGTCCAGGGCTATCTGTTCCGCACCCGCACCGGCGAGCTCTCCGTCCACGCCGAGTCGCTCGAGTTCCTGTCGAAAAGCCTCCTCACCATGCCCGAAAAATGGCACGGCCTGGAGGACGTCGAAACCCGCTACCGCCAGCGCTACCTCGACCTGATCGCCAATCCCGACGTCGCCCGCGTTTTCGCAACCCGCGCCCGCCTCATCGCCAGCCTCCGCACGCAGCTCGACTCGCTCGGCTTCATCGAAGTCGAAACCCCGATCATGCAGCCGCTCTACGGAGGCGCCGCCGCCCGCCCTTTCGTCACCCACCACAACACTCTCGACGTCGATCTCTACCTCCGCATCGCCCCCGAGCTCTACCTCAAGCGCCTGCTGGTCGGCGGCCTCGACCGCGTCTACGAAATCAACCGCAACTTCCGCAACGAAGGCCTCTCGTTCAAGCACAACCCCGAGTTCACCATGCTCGAGTTCTACCAGGCCTACACCGACTACAACGGCTTGATGGACCTCACCGAGACCCTCCTCCGCCAGGCCGCCCTCGACGCCACCGGCTCAACTGTCATCGATTACCAGGACACTCCCATCGACTTCGGCTCCGTCCGGCGCCTCTCGATGCGCGAAGCCGTCGGCGATCCCTCGCTCTCCGGCCAGGCCCTCATCCAGGCCTTCGAACAATACGTCGAGCCGACCCTCATCCAGCCCACCATCATTTACGACCACCCGGTCGAAACCTCGCCCCTGTCCAAGCAGAAACCAGACGATCCCCGCTTCGTCGAGCGCTTCGAGCTCTTCGTCGCCGGCATGGAAATCGCCAACGCCTACACCGAGCTCAACGATCCCAACGAGCAGCGCCGCCGCTTCGAGCTCCAGCTCGAACTCAAAGCCCAGGGCGACCAGGAGGCGCATCAGATGGATGAGGACTACCTTCGCGCCCTCTGCTACGGCATGCCTCCGGCCGGCGGCGAAGGCATCGGCGTCGACCGCCTGGCCATGCTCTTCACAAATTCGCGCTCCATACGCGACGTCATCCTGTTCCCCCTGCTGCGCCCGGAAGGCGAGATCGGCATCGCCGAACGCCTGCGCAAGCTCCCGTGACCGCGCCGTTCGAGCTCTTCGTCGCCCGCCGCTACATCCGCGCCCGCCGCAAACAGGCAGTCATCAGCCTCATCACCGTCATCTCCATCGCCGGTGTCGCCGCCGGCGTCATGGCCCTGGTCATCGCCCTGGCGATCAACAACGGCTTCCGCAACACGCTCCAGCGCAGCCTTCTCGGCGCCACCGCCCACTTGACCGTGACCGAAAAAGAACCCTCCTTCGGCATCCAGAACTGGCGCGCGCTCGTGCCCCGCCTCCGCCGGCTTCCCCACGTCGTCCGCGCCTCCCCCAGCCTCTACGGCTACGTCCTGCTCAGCGGCCCCGTTCAGTGCAGCGGCGCCGAGCTCAAAGGCGTCGCCCTCGACAGCCCGCCCGACATCCTGCTCCATCTCAAGCAGGGCTCCTTCACCCGCCTCCGCGACGACTCCGGCCTTCCCGGCATCATCCTCGGCTCGCATCTGGCCGAAAGCACCGGCATGATGCTGAACAGCGTGGTCAAGCTCATCAGCCCCCAGGGCGAGCTCACACCGTTCGGCCCGCGCGTCACGGTTTTCCGTTTTCGGGTCGTCGGCATCTTCGAATCCGGCTTCTACGACATCGACGCCAGTTGGGCCTTCACCGGCCTTCCCTCGGCCCAGCGCGTGTTCTCTCTCGCCGACGTCGTCAACGCCATCGAGATCAACCTCGACGATATCTACACCGCCCCCGCCATCGCCCGCGACGCTCAACCGATCATCGGCCCGCGCCTGGTGGCCAGCACCTGGATGGAGCAGTTCCACCAGATCCTCGCCGCTCTCCGCATGGAGAAAGTCGTCACCGCCGTCACCATAGGCCTCATCCAGCTCGTCGCCGCGCTCAACATTCTCATCACGCTCATCATGATGGTGATGGAGAAGAACCGCGACATCGCCGTCCTCATGTCCATGGGCGCGCGCCGCTCCCAGATCCGGAAAATTTTCATGCTCCAGGGCCTCCTTATCGGCGTCACCGGCACCGTCATCGGCCTCGTCCTCGGCTACTCGCTCTCGCTGCTCGCCAGCCATTACCGCTGGCTCCGCCTCGATCAGGACGTCTACGCCGTCAGCTACGTCCCCTTCGAGCCGCGCTGGCTCGACGGCCTGTGGATCGCCGCCGCCGCCATCTTCGTCAGCTTCGTCGCCACTCTGTACCCGGCCCGCAACGCAACCCGCATCGCCCCCGCCGAAGCCCTCCGCTACGAATAATGCCCCCAGGCCTGCACATCGGCATCGACGCCTATCCCCTCCTGCTCCGCAGCGCCGGCGTGAAGATCTATCTCTACCACTGGATCTCCCATCTCCAGCGCGCCCCCGGCCCGCACTCCATCGAGCCCTTCCCCTTCCTCCATGCCCTCGGCC
>VFSW01008642.1_pt1 | contig 14602 bp, 20 predicted proteins | sample 5358111 | NCBI WGS metagenome assembly VFSW01 (sample SAMN11554181, study PRJNA540505) | mine drainage metagenome | isolation source: sediment from site ElyBrook_90M | place: USA: Ely Copper Mine, Vershire, VT | collected 2017 | reverse complement strand
TAGGAAGCGCAGCCGGTTCGGGCTTCGCGGTGGACGGCTTGTAGTCGGGAAGACGGCGAACCAGCGCGTCGAGCGCGTCGCCGGCGATGCCCGGCACCATCGCCTTTATCAGCGCCTTCGCCGAGTCGGGATGAAGCGGCGCCATGTTGGCGAGCAGATCCATCGTCTTCCGCACGTCGTCGGGATTGACCGGCTCGCCGTGCGCGCCGAGTACCTTCATCGTCGAGGGCGCAAGCCGCGCGTCGCCAATCTCCGGAGTCAGAGGATTTTGCCCCTCCCGTTTGAGGATCTGATTCAGCGTCAACCAGCCGCCGTTTCTTCCTTTTGAGTAGGCATCGTACCGGCTGTTGACCTCCATCATTTGGAGGTTGTGCGGATCGTGATGGACGAAGTACCGCGTCTGATCCGGAGCGCCGAACAGCTTCCGCGCATACTCCTGTTGCCAGCGAAGCAGCCAGGGACGCAGGGTGATCGTGAAAAAGTCAATGCCCTGCTGCTCGATGTTGCTGAACGTGGCGTGCGTCAAATCGCGCAACAAATGGGGCGGGATGTTGTACCATCGCGCCACTTCGACGATCTGAAACGCGCGCGTTTCGAGCAACTGAGCCGTTTCCGGTGGAACCCCGATGGGGTTGTACTTCCACCCTTGCTCGAGGATGCCGAGGCGGAAGGCGTTGTGCGTTCCCTGATGGAGCAATTCAAAGGATTCGCGGAGGTTCTTTTTCGCCTTCTCCGTCAGTTCGTCGCCTTCCGGCGATTCCAGAATGCCGCCAAGATTGCATCCGCGTCCCAAGAATCCAGCGCCGAACTTCTCCGCGCCGATGCCGAGGCCGATGGACTCTTTCGCCATTTCGATGACGGGATAGCCCTTCAAGCCATCGAATCCGAAACCCGGCACATGGAGGACTTTCCACCACGGCAAGCGCTCGTCTTTCTCTCCCGGATAGAACGCCGTAAATTGATAGTAGATTTCTCCGGTTTTCTCGTCCCGCTCCGGCACGACCTGATTCGGCATCAGGGGATGACACTCGGTTGCAACATCGTCCGGCGCGTTGCGATCCAGTTCGGCGTAGCCATTGCCCCAGAGCAAAGCGTGACCCGTCAAGGTCTCGTGGAAGACGTAGGGCGTCATCTCGCGGTTCGGCGAGACGAGCAGCATCTTCCAAGCTGGATGATCCTGCGCCTCCCGATGGCCGTTGTCCATGCGCTCGTAGGGGATGGCCGGAAGCGCCGCTACGTTGCTGGCGATCACGTTGACGGCAGCCCAAACAGCCGAGTAGTTGAGCGCGACATGCTCGTCTACATCGACGCCGCTTTCGGTTGGCTGGTTGCCGAGCATGGCCACAAGCGCGGGATCGCGGAGCGGGATGCCGGCGTATTTCGCCGCCCTCCTTGCGAGACTCCGTACCGTGCGCTTCCACCAGCCCATTCATCTCCGACTTTTGCAATCCAGAATCAGCAGAATCACGAACGCCGCCGCGAACAAGCCGAGCAAGCCCCACGAAACAAGAGAGAAGGTTAAGGCTAGTTCGTAGGGAACCGTGAACACTATTGGCCCTTTTCCTCGTGCAGATGGATGGCCTCCGCTTGCTTGTCGGCCTTTTTCTTGCTCTTGAGGGGCTTACGGTCCTCCCATGCTCCGGTTTTGCCCTTCACCACATAGCCGCCTTTGACCTTTGTGACGCCAGCGTCTTTGCGATTTTCTTTGCGACTCATAAGACTTTCATTCCCCTTTCTTCGTTCGCCGATAAACTCGGCGTGCCCTTTTGAATTGCCTCGCCTGCTCTCTTCTGCACCCGAAAGAAGATATCCAAGGCGTCCTCGCAATAACCGCACTTCTCTTGGCCTGGGAACAGCTCGGTTTCACGCAGTGGCCATCCGCAGACGACGCAGCGCTTCATAAGACCGTCATCCCCCTGTCCTCGTACACCGACTTCCTCGGCGCGCCCTGTTGGATTGCCCTGGCCAGCGCGATGAGCGTTGCCACGATGCCATCGATCTTTTCCGAACTCTTTTCCTTGCTCGGCTTCACGTTGCCGCCGGCGTCCATCTCCACGGCCATGTTGTTGAACATCCAGTCCAATACCGGATTGCCGTTGTGCAAAATTCCCTTGTTCACAACCAGCTTTTCAAACTCCTTTGTCGCCGGCGAAATCGAGGCGAAACCTTGCCGTACATACTGGACCTTGAAGCCGTCGCCTTGCAGGTCCGTGGCGAGACTCGTCGCGTTCCACGGGTCGATGGCCACTTCCCGAACACGGAATTTGTCGGCCAAGACATTAACGTCCCTGCGAATCACGCCGTAGTCCACGCTGTTGCCGCTCGTCAGCTTTATCAGCCCCTTCGCGGCCCAATGGTCGATCCTCTGACGGTTGCCGCGCTCTCGGCTCCGCAGTGCCGATTCCGGGGACCAAAAGTAGGGCAACACCCGATACGTTGGCCCGTCTCTGAACAGCAGCACCAGCGCGTTCAAATCGGTCGTTGTGGCAAGGTCCAAGCCGGCCCAACATCGCTTTCCCCTCAAGTCGTCTTCACCGAACTCCGCTCGGCACTCTTGCCATCTCTCCAGCGGAATCCATCGGCTCTCCTGCCGCGTCCACTGATTCAATCTATACCGCCGGAACGTGTTCTCCTTGCTCGGATCGGCCTTCGCCTCGTCGGCCGCCTCGCGCATGTCTCGCGGCGAGATGGTGATTCCGTAGGACGGATTGACGGCTTTCCAGGCCTCTTCGCTCCACGGGTCGGCGTTTTCGTCTGGCTCGTAGATTACAGGCAGCAAGCCGATGTCTACGGCCAAACTCTCTTGCACGTCCTTCGCTTGCTTCCATTGCGAGAAACAGACACTTTCTCGATCTACCCCCGCAGTCGAGATCCAAAACAACAACGGCTGTTGCCTCGCGGCTCCCGCGAACCTCAGCACGTTCCACAGGTCCGGCGTCGGCTGCGCATGCAATTCGTCGAACAGCACGGAGTGCGCGTTCGGCCCTTCGTTGCGAAATCCCTCGCTCGCCAGCGCCTTGTACCACGAGCCGCTCGCCGCGAAGTCCATCCGCTTGATCGCCTCGCGAAGTTTGATCCTCTTCGAGAGGGCATTGCTCGCCTTGACCATCGACGCCGCTTCCGCGAACACGATGGAGGCTTGCTCCCGGCTCGATGCCGCGCTGTAGACCTCGGCTCCCGCCTCGCCGTCGCCGCAAAGCAGATACAGCGACAGCCCGGCGAGAAGCGTTGACTTGCCGTTTTTTTTCGGGATGGCAATTCCACATCGTCGAAACCTCCGCGAACCGTCCGGCATCTTCCAGCCGAACAATGGCTCGATCACTCGCTCCCATTGCCAATCGAGCAAGTCGAAAGGCTTGCCTGCGAATTGCCCCTTTGAGTGTCTCAGAAAGCGCTCAAAGAAGTATTTGACCCTTGCAGGCCCGTCGGGATCGAAGGTGCAGCCCTGCTCAATGGCCGCTTCATCCGACTTGTTCCGAACGAGCCTCACCGGCACCGAGGAAGTTTTCAAAGTCATTCTCTTCCTCTCCGGCCTCTCGCCTCACGTCGATTCGGCTCCGCGCCGCCGGCGTAAAGCCGAACTCAGCGCCCCACATGCGCAGCTTATCGCCCATCTCCATCCAGGCCCGGAAAAGCGGATGAGCCTTCACGCCTTGCGCGGTCGGCACGGTGAACACGTCTTCGCCTTGCAGTGCGGCGAGCAAATCGCCTGCCTCTCGCCATCTGGCATACAGCACGCAGTACGCTTCCAGCGCTGGGCGATCCGCCTTGCAGGCCCGACACGTCGCGGCAAGCTCTTCAGTGATCCGCTTCCATTCGGCCCGCGCTTCCCCCTTGAGCCACTTCGGAGGCCTGGGCGATTCCTTGCCTCCGACGATGCGTGCTTTCTCCGTATCAAGGACTCGCAGACGTTCGGGCTTCGGCTTGCGACCGCGCATTAGCTGCTCACATCGGGGATGTCGCCCCCCGGAACCACTGGGCGAAAACCGTAAAAATAGAGTATCAGAATCTCAAAATGCCGGATGTAGGAGTTGAACCTACTTTCTCCAGGTAATGAGCCTGGCGAGATGGCCGTTTCTCTAATCCGGTCCCATTGGCTCACTGGCCAAACGGACAATTTCCGCCGAGGGCACAAGCGCCATTCGCGCATCCACCAAGCGGACAGAATCCGCCGTCGCACGCGCTCGCCTTAACGAATGGAGGCGCTAGGCTCTGTCTCGCCAGCGTCGGTACATCGTTCGGACAGCCCGCGATTCGAGCAGCGACCGTAAATCCGCCCTTGCCGTCTGGCTTGCCTACGATCACTTCCTGAGAGGTCTCTTTACCTCGGATTCCGTCGTATTCGCCGAGATGGACATGCACGAAGTCACTCATCTCTCGGTCGCATGCGCACGTTTGGCCAACCCAAATCAGCAGCGGCTTGCCGTCGGCGACGGCTCGCTTGGCAGCGGCACTGAGACGCCCGGCGTCGGTCGATAGCTCATTGCAACGGCAGTCGATCCCGCATTCGCAATTCGCGCCGCATTTGCAAAACGCCTGCTTGGCCTTCGGCGCTTCGACGCGCGGAGACAGAGTCGCGGCAAGCGCCACGTTCGGCACGGTCTCGCTATGCGCGGGCACCTGGCCCTGAGAGATACAGATGCACAAGAGGGAGACGGCTACAATGCCGCCGAAGATGCTTGCGAAGGCTCGCATTGCTTTCCTTTCAATCGAAAAAGATTCCAAAGACAATTTCCACCGCCATCAACACAAGCATAAGCGGCCACAAGACGCCCATGACAATGGCGCGCGACCATTGGTCGCCGGCGGAGAAATGGTCATGGGGATCATCCGCGTGGCTCACCAAAATCGCCACAAACCCAGCGATGACCATATACCACAAGGCAAAGACGATCCACACGGCACACCCTCAGATGTCGATTACATCCGTCCACGGCACCCACTGCCCGCGAGCGTTTTTCAAGCAGGCGTTGTGGTACATATCAATCACCATGCACACGAGGACGCCTGCAATCACAATCAGAGCGGCCGTCCAAAAGAACGCGGTCGAGGCAGCCACGAAGCCGCCCAATCCTCCAACGAGGTAGCAGCCGAAATCCTGGCATGATCCCCAGAGCGAATCTCCCTCGAAGGGCGACAAGTCGATGGCAAACTCCTTGACGGCAGCACCGATGGCCAGGCCAGCGGAAACCATCCAGGGATTATACCCGTGGAAGCTACCGCCTAGGACAACGAGCGCGCCGGCGAGGATGTGGAGAACCTCGGCGCAATACCACGCCGAGGGAGACCAAAATCCGGTTGCCTTGGAAGCCGGGGTCATGGAATCCTCAAGCGCTGGGGACGAGCTTAGCCAGCTCGGCGACGACAGCCGAGATGATGGTCTTGCCGATCGCGCCAATGGGGAGTGTCGGAATCACGGCCTCGATTGCCGCGACCACGATTGGCGCGCCATGTGCGAGAATCAGAGACCACAGCGACGCCCAATCCACGGCGGTCATTCCCCCCAGCGCACCGAGCGCTTTATCGCTCAGCTGCGGGGAAGTAAAGACGGCCTCGCAATAACTCTGCATTTCAGACTCCTTTGCTCTTACACCTGTGACGCAAAAATTTCAGTCTCACGCCGCCGACGGCGATACGATTCGAGCCGCAAGAGCGCTATCGGGGATGGCCTTGCTCCCTTTTAGCTGGCCCATGCCGTGATCGCTCCACGAATCGCCCCAGCTATTCCAGATGAGGGAGGTCAGCGTTGAGCCATCCCATTCCACGGCGTCGATTGTGCATACGCTGTGACTCCACCAATTGAAATCGCTGACAACCGGCATGTCGGAAAGCAGCGCTGTTACAAGCTGATCCAGCATGTTCGCCGGGTCCAGGTCATACCACTCGGTGTACTTGTGAAGCGCGGCGTTCGCCCACGTCGCCGGGTTGTCGTTGCTCCGCGACATGGATTGCTGAGGCCAGAATTGCGACGTGGGAACGCCGCGTTGCGCCTCGAAGGCCACGCCTTCCCCCCCCCAACCGCCCTCGTCCCGATAGTCCTTCACGATGCACGCCACGGCGAACGCCGAAAGGTCGGCATACGGCTCGTTCATCAGCGCGCGGCAAACAAGGTGAGCCGAGACACCTGAGTGCGCCCAGCAGTACCCATTGCCGTCCTGGTCGCGGGACGGGATCATCTGGCCGGCGTTGCCCGTCATGCGCACGTCGCTCAGCTGCGCCTTCGCGGCCTTGCGCGCCGCAATTCTTGCGGCCCACTCCGAGCGAGGGATCAACGGCAGCGCGAAGGGCTTCGCGTAGGACAGAGACCCATGCGGCTCGCGGAAAAAACTTCGCGGACGCAAGCCGTGCGTACCCTGCTCGTTCGGCGAACGCGGCGCGATGTGTTGGAGCCAGTTGCTATCGTCAATGACGATCATTTCGTGCCCACCGTTACCTTGTGGCCCATCTCAGCCGCCGTACTGCTTGAGCAGCGACAAGAGCGCCGCCGCGTTGGCCGGCAGCGGCCCTTCGTAGCCGCCGCCCTTAGCCGGATTGCTCACGATGATCCAGGGCAGAGGCTTCCCGTCGTCATGCACTGGCGCCTATCCGGGACACCCAGCGGCGCGGCGATCCTCGACAGCTTCCGCGCGCATGCCCCCAGCGTTGCCGCGCTGCATTGCGGACCATGCCAAGAGCCGTCGTAATAGAGCCAGCCGAACCATGTCATGCGCCAACCCCCATTAGGTCCAGCAGTGAGCGCCCTCGCAGGCGCGAATCGGCAACGAAATCGATTCTGTCGCCGTGCCAGCCGCGACCAGTTGAAGAGGCTGTCGGCTATAGTGAAGAAAAAGCCCCTTCTGTTGCGGATCATTGGCACGCACTTCACGGTCGAGCGATACAGCGAGTGGACCATCGACCGGCTCGGCAAGCGTCTCAGCCCACTCCTCCGCGTTCATATGCGGGCAACACCAGCAACGCGATTTGCTCGGCACGGGCAAGCCAGCGGCTTCAATTAGGCGTTTGCACATTGCGCGGTTAATCATGCGGTCGATGAGCGGAAATTCCATTTTGCACCATTTGGCGCGGTCATTCTCCGGGACTCGCCGCATTTCATCGATAGAGTAGCCGATCCATTGCGTGCATTCTTTAACCCGCTGCAAACGAAGCCAGCGCATGATGACATCGCGTTTCCACTCGCCGGAACAGAAGGCCGAAAGTCGGCCTTCGGTCGTGTACGCCGGCATGATGGTCAGCCCGTTCGAGTCGTATAGATCGACGCGGGCCAACTTATGCGAGGCTATCTCGATCTTGAGGCCGATCGAATTAAGGTAAGGTTGCATGACACCATGCAGATAATCCCAGGTCGTGCGCCGTTCGCGGGACGTGTCGGCAATGACGGCAAGATCGGGCTTCGGGAGCGATCCTTCGCGGACGAGGACGCCGATAGCCGCCGACTGAATGCCGCCGCCGTAGTTCCAAACAATCATCAGTCACCGATTCCCTTCTCCGTCATGTCCACGGTCCTCTCGGCCATCGGCGGCGCGGTATCTGGATACCTCCGCCAGTTGCTATCGTCAATGACGATCATTTCGTGCCCACCGTTACCTTGTGGCCCATCTCAGCCGCCGTACTGCTTGAGCAGCGACAAGAGCGCCGCCGCGTTGGCCGGCAGCGGCCCTTCGTAGCCGCCGCCCTTAGCCGGATTGCTCACGATGATCCAGGGCAGAGGCTTCCCGTTGGCGCGACTCAGAGCGGCTTGCCAGAGCGGCGCTTCGTTGGCAGCATTAACAGTGCTGTCCCACAACCGCCATTCCGGCGTATGACCATCCGCGCCGACGGGACAGGTCGCGTTGAGGTAAGCCCTCACGTCGCCGGATGTCAGCACTAGTTGCTGATCGGCCGGCAGCGGCTTGGCGGAGTCCACCAGCATCAGCACACGCAAGCCGGTCGCGGGGATCGGCGAGGGAGACGGCTTGATCGGAAAACTCGGCAGCGAAATCGACGGCAACGGGATCCGCGAAACCAGACCGCCGGCAAAGCCGCCGAGGCAGCCGACGACGGCGGCGAGGATCAACGGACGTTCGAGGAACGACAACAGGGACGATCCGGCGTTTTTGGCCGTCGATGGCGCGCCGACGAACACCGACGCGATCCAAGTGTACGGCTGAGTGATCCACTCCCGAAAGGTCATTGCGTCCCCTTCATCCCCCGATTCCGCAAACTCACGCCGCCGAGAATCGCATGGCAGAGCATCGCCCCGAAAAAGAGGAAGAACCAGACGGAGAGCGCTGCAAACCACGCCAGAGCCGCTATTGCCCGTCGCATTGTCGCCTTTCGACGACGCCGCGAAGTTCGGTCGCCAACGCATCGAGGCGCGCCCTATTCTCCGTGTGCCATCGCTCGTAGTTGGCTCGCTCTTCACGCACCATTGTGGCGAAATTTTCGAGCGCTAATTTTTGCGCAGCGGCGAACGCCTTGACGTTTTGATTTTGCGACTCGGCGAAATGGTCCATCATGGCCGGAATGGTGCGCGTCTCCCGATACCACGCCAGCCACACAACCAACGCGGCGCAGGCGACGCCGATCCCGTTGGTCGCGACCATGCTGACAGCGCCTGCTAAGTCCATCGCGCTCCTCTAGGCGTCAAAGGTGGAATTCCCCACTCTACCTATTCCGCCATTGAGAACGCGGTTTACTGCAAAAGATTTTCAGATTTTTGCAAAAAAGCGGCCTATCTGATCTCCTTGAAGAGCCTTCCCTTTGCTTTTATTATCAGATAGTAAACCGTCCGTTCGCACACTCCCAACAACTCCGCCGTCGCCGACGCGCTCAATCCGTCAAGGCAGTGATAGACGAACGCCCTGCGTTGGTCCTCTGGCAGCACGGTCAAAACATCCTCCACGATTGCGCAGGAGGCGAGATAGTCCTCACAGGAGGGCTGAAGATCAAGTGTGAGGCTTTGACGCTTCCTGAGCGATTTGCGGCCCGCGCTGACCGCTTTGCGCACATGCTCGCCGTCGTCGGCTTTTGCGTGGCGCAGCGATTCGAGCAAACACAGCGTTGCTTCGCCGATTGCGTCTTCGTCACGCACCCTCAGCCGATCCTTAACGACGAAGAGCAAGCGATCAAATCGCGTTTCTATCGACTCGTCAACCATTCGCCCTCCGGTTCCTTATCGAACTGTTCAGAAAAATCCCCAAAATCGAGAAAAATTCGCGTTCTTGTGCCGCACGTTCTGTAGCGGCCATGACGCAGCGATTTTCGACCATATACCCACGTTGCAAACGTGCCCTATCGTGCGTCGAGGATCGCTCAGAACGAGCGCGGACAAGGCGCGATGGGGGGTCAGTCGTCGGGTGTCTCAGCGGGGCGAATGCGGGTCCAAGTCTCTTGAAGGACGATCTTGTCGTCAGTCCAAAAAACGAGCGTCAACTGAGCGTTGCCCAGCTGTTTGCCTGCCAGCAAGTGGATTGCCTCTGCCTTCTGACGTTGAGCGTCGTCGGCGTCGCGATTGGACGCGAGATGCTTGACGCAACTCGCAATGACCAAAAGACTTGCAAGAAGATTGATGCACGGCACGATGCGTTTCATTGCGTCCTCAAAATCCTTTCACACTTGTTAATCTGTGACACAAATGACACAGCCCTGTATACTTTTCAATTCAGCCCTTCATAGGCGCATTACAAGGCGTGTGTCATTTGTGTCATTTTTTGTCAGACAAAACGACTCTCGTTATCGTCGAAGTTATCGGCGTCAAGTCCAATGCCGAGATACCAATAGTTCGCCCCTTGTCTTTCGGACTGGAATCCTTTTTCGTTCAAGCGCTTCTGGAGGGTCTGGCGAGACATTTCCTTAGTGTTGGCAAATTCGTGAAACGATTTCAACAACACTGAAGACTTGACTTTGGCAAACGGTGCGATTACGCAACACTCCGATAGGAAACAGCCGAGCGTGTCTTGGTCGTTCTGGTATGCTTTCGTCGCGTCCGTGACTTCCTTCGGATCGGCCAATCCCGTCTGCTGCCATTCGAGGCACCCTCGCACGGCCCATGCGAGGATGCCGGGCAGTTCGGCCTTGAGCTTGCCGGCGAGCGTGGCGTCTTTCGATTTTTCGTCGAATCGCGCCATCCACGCTATGAGCCGAATGCGACGCCACACGGCGTAGTCTTGCCCTTTGATGTTCGGCTTGTGATTCGCCGCGAGGAAGATTTTCCACGTCGGCAGAAACTCGAAAAAGTCCTGGCGCATCTTGCGGGCCTGGATGGGATCGCCTCCGGTGATCTGCTTCATCAGCGACTCGGCCATGCGCTTGCCCTGGTCCGTCTCAATCGTCGCCACGAATCGCTTGCCAAACAGGGCCGCGCGTTCCGTGGGATGCGCTTCGGTGTTTCGTTGCATGAGCAGTTCGGACACGGACTGATGGCCGTAGTCGCCCAGCATTTCGCGGATCATGCCGAGGAACGTGGATTTACCGTTGCTTCCGTCGCCGTGCAGAAAGAACAGCACTTGCTCCCTCACGTCGGCCGTCAAGCTGTAGCCGACGATGCGTCGCAGGTAATCGACGAGGGCCACGTTGCCGCACATCCAATCGTTGAGGCACCGCAGCCAATTCGGGCATTGGGCCTCGGCATCGTAGTTGACCGGAGCGAGTTTGCTGATGCTTTCGAGTGGGGCGTGTGCGCTTATCTTGCCGCTGCGTAGATCGACCGTACCGTTCAGGCAATTCAGCAACCACGGATTGGAGTCAATCTCGCCGACGGCCAAGGGAATGCCCGGCTCCGATTCGAGAAGCTTAAGCGATGCCGCGATGCGCCGGGCGTCTTCCCACTTGAGCGCGTGTTGCAGCTGCCGCGACAAGGCCGCGAGCTTCTCCTTGCGCTCGGGATCAGTCGATCCCGAAAGCTCCTCGATGGCCGAGGCCGTCGTCGCGTAGAAATCGGCTTGCGTTGCCTTGACGCAGCGGACGGCCTCGCCGTCGTCATCGGCCTTCCACCGCCGGCCGTCCCAGATGTACCACGTCTTCTGCGCGTGGCTGAAGCGCATATCATGGCCATGAGCCGATGCGATGCGCTTGGCGTTGCCCAGGTCCGTTAGATGGTAGTCCTCGCCGTCCTCGACCACTTGGGAGGGATCGATACGCGAGGCTCGTTTGATCCGGCCGCCGCTGGAGGGATTGCTCCCGCAGCCCTTGGCGCTCAGCGCTTTCGCGGCCTCGGAGTGATTGCCGGCGTGATTGAGCAGCGCGAAGGCGTTGAATCGTCCGTAGGTCTTTTCTCCCTCGAAAGGATGAGCGTTAGATGAAAAGACGTGCAACAACTCCTCGCCCTTCGGTCCTCGACATCGGCCCGTAGTAGCGCTCCATCCCTTATCCGTCTTGCCCGGCCGTCGCCAGTAGCGCACCCCATCTCGTCCGCCGTGCAGCGCCGTCCAGCCGTGCGGCTCAAGGATGTCGGACCAATCGCCGCGGAGGTCGAAATCATCGCCCGGCCGCAGATCGTGACCGTTAGCCGACGGCGATGCTGACGAGCCTCTCGTCGGCTTCGCATGCTTCGCTGGCGCTTCGTCGAAGCTGCGCGCACAGCGAACCATCGCGTCGCGTTCAGCCCTGATGATGATCGGAGGGATGATCGGCCCTGCCACATGCTCGTACAGACGGCCCGTCTTGTGGCATTCCGTCGGACAGCCAGGCGCAAGCGCGTAACCGCCCTCGCCTCGTGTCTCGATGATGGTGTGCTTGTTGTCGGCAGTGCGGGCGAGCTTGTCGCTTCCCGGCACGTCGAAGCCCTCGACGCGATAGCGGACGTGCCGTCCCCCGCTCGGCGTGGACGCGACGGACAGGCGCTCCGTAAGCCCGTCGCAATCCATGTCCACCAATTCGCGCCATTGAAGATAGACCGACTCGCAATTATGGTCGAAGTCGAGCAACTCCATGTTGCCGCTGACTTTACCGCAGATCGTCCCGACACCTAGGACCGCGCCGCACCCATACCACTCCGCCAACTCTTCCTCGGTCGGGAGGCGCGATTCCAATTCCTTCCAGGTGTCGAGCGCTGGACTCTTGGACGAGTCGGCCATGATCGGCAGTGTCCCGATGCCGGCCTGAAGATAAAAAAGCGAAGCCACATAAGCCGCGCGCGATTTGTCGTTTACCCCATCGCGCTCTTGTGGCGCGATGGGTAGTTGATCGGGTTGCATTCAGCGACCTTTTGAGATGTGAGAAAAAACAAATCACGCTCGATCTGGTTTCCCCAAACCGACCAACCGCGTGATAACCGTCGCCCGAATAATTCCAAGCGGGGAGCAGGACTGACACGCTCTATCATGTGTCGGATCTGTTCCGGTTTCGCACTGTGCCTCCCACGCTTGAATTGTCACAAATTTCCTCTACCGTCATCGTCTGATAATGATTGTCCGTCGAAGCCCGCGTCGCCTGATTGTCATACTTCCACGGCGGATCGGCATAGATACACCCGAACCGTTTGCCCTCAGCAACCAATTGGTGAAGATCCTCAACCGTGCAACCATTGCCGTTGACCGGCACGGCTTGCTTGCCCGTCTGGCTTAGTTGCTTCGCCAACCGCCGCTCCGCCCGCAGCTTCAACTCCGCCGCGTCTAGCATGGCATCCTTGCTGTCGCCATGCTGGCGGAGGTAGTGAGCGACTGCCTGCGCCTTATCCCGCACGTCGATCACCGTCTCGATTTGCTTGGCCGCTGCCAGCGCGCGGCAGGCATCGGCCAAGCAAATGAGTTTCGCGTCTTCTCGAATTGGAACGATCTCGCCCATTTTGATTTTTCGCTTGAGACTAGGAAGCTGCCGACCATCGACGGCAAAGCGAAAGGTTTCAGTTCGCTTCCACATCGACCACATAGTTCCCCGGTTCGTCGAATGACATGGTGGGGAAAATTTCGCTCAGGTGAATCGTGACGGTCTTAGACCGAAAGCGCAGGCCGAACGCGGCCTTGAGCGCTTGCCAACGGCCGTCGGGAACGTCGATGGCAACGGTGTGTTCGTGTTGCACGCCAAGAACGACGAGGCGCAAGTACATGGCGAAGCCTTGCGCGACTTCCTCGGCGATCGCATCGATCTGAACGTAGGGCGCGTTGTCGCGGATTTCCGCCCCGACGATTTTACGCACCAAAAACTGAATGCGCTGAAGATGATGACGGTTCACACTTGCACCTTTTCCTTTCTGCCAACTCAAGCTCCACTTCGGCCAACAACTGCGACCTCATCTCGTCACGAGGCGTTAGGTCGTACCAGTTCAGGAACAATCGCCAAGCAGACGTTTTGCCGAGGAATTGATCCGCCTTCTGGCACGCTTGGTCAAAGAATTTATCCACCGCCGCGACAATCTCTAGCCCGTCACCTTTCCAGCCGCAAAATCCGATCGCGCACGCTGCCTCTACCGGAAAGAGGCCCAGCATCCCCGGTCTCCGGGGGGCCGTGGTAGAGCCTTGAATGAGTCGCGGATCATCCGTAGCCAAAGCCAAATGCAACGCCTCAAGACCTTTTGTCGAGAGGTTTGGCGCGAAGCCCTCACGCCAGCATTTTTTCCATTCCTCCATTTCACCCTCGTTTCGTTGGACGGCCAAAGCTGCCGTCGCAAGCCGCCGTCTTTTTCGCGTGGCAGGATTTGCAGTACGCCCGCAAATTGCCACTGCGATTGTCCGTATTGTCCCCGTTGACGTGATCCACTTCCGTCGCGGGCATGTCGCAAGCCGAGCATTGCGGATGCGCCGCGAGGAATCGCGCCCGGATGCCACGCCAGAGGGCGCGATTGTATACACGCTGCTTTTCCCGCGTCGGCATTGGCCTCTCTACCTTGTGCGTCTCAGGTCGGCTCGGCATTAGCCCCTCAGATTCCGCAAAAGCCCGACGAACATCCATCGCAGTCTTCTACTACGTCCATCACCGCGAACAGATCCGGCGTTTTTTGCTTGGCGCGTTCTTTCGCCGCCAACGACTCAAAGTCGATGGCTTCCAAAGGCAGGCATTGCCTGTGGAGATAGAGCTTTTGGTCGAAACCTCGATTAGCAACATTCGCAGGCAAGCGCAAGGCGATATCGATTTCCAAGGCACGAGCCCAGCCTTCCGGGTCAGTGTGTTTCAAATGCTCCCACTCAATAGCCGAACGGAACGGACAGAATACACACGCCGAGCGCGGCACTTCATGCGGCACGCGCGGCCTGAGAAAATCGACACAGTGTTGCCGCGTCCAACCCATTTCGGCCAATGGGAATCTTGGGGTTGTCCAAGCACGATCTCGATAGTTCCTTTTTACTCGAACGATTCGCCTCCCCTCTTCATCTGACAGTCCGAACAGTTGCACAACGCGAACGTCTTTCGGAAAGCGCTGCCTTATTTTCAGCCCCAGGATTTCGCGGCGAATGACTTGCTCTATCACATCAATCTTGTATTCTTTCGTACATTGCCGCCGCGTCTGCCCCGTGCTGCATCCAGCGGAAGGAAGTCCTTCTCGGACTTCGTGATCCATCTCCGACGTGTAGGCCGGAATCGAAACGAATCGTTGTCCCCGGGGCTTGAAGCCACCGGGCAACAGATATACCAGTTTTGGCTTGCCGGCCCACCCCAAAAAAACCCGGCCGCCCCCCGGTGAGACCCC
>VFSW01008641.1_pt1 | contig 14602 bp, 10 predicted proteins | sample 5358111 | NCBI WGS metagenome assembly VFSW01 (sample SAMN11554181, study PRJNA540505) | mine drainage metagenome | isolation source: sediment from site ElyBrook_90M | place: USA: Ely Copper Mine, Vershire, VT | collected 2017 | reverse complement strand
CGCAGTCCACGACGCTACCTGGCCATGATCTTTGGGCGGGCCTGCGGGCGCTCCCCCTTCGGTTGACAGCCTGGTCGGGCGGATGGTACGCGCACTTCCCCGTTGCGGCGCTTGCGCCCGGCGGGCCCAACGGACTTCGGAGGCTTTCATGGGCAGAGGCGACCGCCGCCACTCGAACAAGAGTTTGCAGCGCAAGGGTCAACGGAAGAAGAAGGCCCGACTGCGTGTCAGGGCCACGGAGCATGCCGCACGCTTCGCCGCTGCGGGTAAAGCCGCGGAGAAGAAAGTCCGCGCCAAGGCCGCCAAGCCCGCATCCGTCTGACGTCGCAGTCGATCTGGCTGAAGAACGGGCCTTCCAGAGCCTCGGGCGGCGCCCATGCGGGCTCCAGGCGACAGATCCGTTGATCGCTCCGACATCTCCAGTGATCCGTTTGTCATCTTCAGTGATCGCTCCGACATCTTCCCGAACCATTTGACGCCTTGTCCCATCGCCGCAGACGGTGTCCAGAGCCTTGCGTCGATCTCCGGCTCCGGGAGGGGCCGCGTTGGGTTTGTCTGTCGGCGGTCGTCGGGTTTCGCCCACGGACGTTGCCCTTGGGCGAGGGGGCCGGTATATTCCCCGTCGGCGGATTAGACGACGTGCGCAGCGCTACCACCATGGTCCGTGTAAGCCTTGGGGCGGTGATCGCGCTGGTGGCGTGTACAGGCGGTGGGTACGACGCTACGGATCCTGCCACCACGGGGACGACCGTGGCCCCCCATGCGATGGCCGTGCTGTTTGTCCAGCGCACGGAGGGCGGGGTGACCCAGGACGTGCAGGTCGGCGCGCGGTTTGTTCGTGTCGCGGGGATTGCGGACGATGCCTTGCCGGACCTGGTGGGGATGCCCTGGGCGCCGTCGACGGGGAGTTGTGTTGAACGGAGTCTGCCCGCGGCGACGGGGGATGCGTCGCGGGCGGAGGTGCGGTTGCTCGATGTCGGTCCGGTGGACGTCCACGCGGGCGAAGTCTCGCTGCGGTTGTATCCCAGGCGGTTTCCAGACTTGTGGAACGTGGTGTCCGGGGTGCTCTACGGGGTTGAAGAAGGCACGATGCCCCAGGGGCGCTGGCGGTTCACGGGGGTGGGTGACCCCACCGTGGGGGTTGGTGGCTTCGACGTCGAGGCCTCCGCCCCGGATGACCTCACGGGGGTGCGCCTCGGTGACGTACCTTTGCCATCCCCTCCGGGCACCGCCGTGATCCTCCACCACGGCGCCCTCCCTGTCCGATGGAACCGTGGGTACACCGAAGACAAAGTCGCCGTGGTCTTTGAGGGCTCGAGCACCCTTGTGTGCGGTGCGCGCGACGAAGGCTGGTTGGACGTCGACGCCCCCACGATGGACCGCGTCGCCGAGATTCTCCGCGCGGGTGGCAACGTGTCCGTACACCGCCAGCGCTCAAGTGCTTTTTCCATCTCCGGGGTCGACACCGGAACGATGGTGTTTGACCTCGCCGCGCGCTCGCTCGCGCGGGTGGAGTAACACCGCCGTCACTACCCCTCGGGGAGACCGGCACGACGCCGCGGGTGCGCCTCCACGCGGCCACCGGGTTTCCTACTTTCTGTTCAAGAGGTCCTTGAAGAAGGTCTTGACCTTGCCTTCGAAGGTATTCGCCTCGGCCCGCTGTTGCTTTCGCATCTCGGCAAGGCGCATCTCGCGAACAGCTTCCGGGTGCTTCGGGTTGGCCTCCAGCGTGGCTTTGTAAAACCCGTAGTACCGCTTGTCGTTCTTGCTCTTGAGGATCTGCCCCATGAGAAACAATGCCTTGTCGTTTCCTTCGGTCTCTCTCAGTACTTGAGACACGAGCCTCTGGGCTTCGTCGGCCTGGGTCGCCGGGTCGCGGTCAAAGATGCACTGGGCGAGGGACAGCGCTGCGGTGGTGTCCTCGGGGTTGCCAACCAACACCTTGCGCAAGAGCTTTTCAGCTTCGACGTAGTCCTTGCGCCGCAGGGCGATCTCCGCACGGTGGACGTCCTGCACGGTGTCCAGCGCCGCAGCGACTTTCTTTTGCGCCGCGGGGGTGCCTCCGCCGCCGGACAGACTCGCTTCATACTGTTCTCGGGTCTTTGGGTCCTGGAGGGTCGAGTGGGCGGTGTTGTAGTGCGCGAAGATCTCCTGGTAGACCTTTCGGAGCTCGGGGATCGGAGCCCGGTCGGGGTGCCACTTTGCAGCGTGCTGGGTAAAGTTCGCGCTGATCTCTTCGGGCTTCGCGTTGATGTTGAGCCCAAACATCTCGAAGTAGGTCTGCTGGTCGAGCCGGACGAGCAACGCCCGGGCTTCTTTGACCATCGGGTGGTCTTGCGGGCGGGATGGCGAGGGACCCCCTTCGGTAGAATCCTGCACCGGGGGCGAACCGTCGGCCGTGGCACCAAAGGCCGTGTACCCCCGTGGACGAGGGACGTTCACGGGCTGCGCGGGGCTCGCGCCGGGAACCGTGGCGACGGCTTCGAGTTGTCGGGTGAGCGCGAGGAGGAACACCATCGTGCGGACGATGCCGGGTTCGGGACCGAGACCGGCGAGTTGGTCGAGAGTCGAAGGTGCAACCCGTAGCTGGGTGGCCGCGAGGCCTACTTCGGGTCCAAACTCAAAGCGCTCGAATTCGTGGCCGTCACGGAGTCTCACGGCCCGTGTCCCGATCTTGTCCAGGACGCCCGCCAGGGTTGCTTCATCCGGGCGGTGTTTCGCAAGCCCACGCCATGCCACGGGAAAGACATCCTCGGGGCTCCGCGCGCGATCTTGCCCGTGCAGGAGATCTACGTCGGCGTAGTACGCATAGGTACCCTCTGGGAACCCGAAGAGAGCAAGGACCTTTCGCCGGGTGTACTCCCGCAGACCCTTGTCCATCCCCGTGGGGTCAATCGCTCGGAGCCGTAGCAACGTCGGGGCTTCTTCAGCACCGGGCTCGGCCAGGGCTTCTTGCACCTGGGTGTACACCTCGGGTGAGATCAGTTCCATGTCGTGGAGCACCGAGGCAAGGGTGTCCAGGGCGCTGGGGAGGGAGACGGCCACGATGCTGCCGGCTTCCATCACTACGATGGACTGGCCCGCCACCGCGAGACTCTCCGCGGGCTCGGGATCCTCGGGCTCGATGGTGATAACAAAGCTCCCGGTCATCTTTCGTTCCCGGGCGTACAAGAGCACGTTGGGCCAGGGAGTCTTACGAAAGTTCCCTTCGGCTGTAGGCTTGGTCTGTTCGGGCATGACGGGTATGGGATCCTCGGGCGAGGGATTCTAGCCTGCCCGAGACTCCAGGGGGAGAGTCCTCGGACAGAACGGTCACAACGCCCGCCAGGTGCTCCCCCTGGCGTCGTCCCGAATCTCGATCCCAAGCCCTGTAAGTTTTGCACGGAGCGCGTCTGCGCGGGTAAAATCCCGGGCTGCACGGGCGGCAACCCGCTCGGCCACGAGTCCATCGATCGCAGCCACTTCAAGCCCTCGCGCGGCGATTCTCCGTGCGGTCACCCGCGCAAAAAAGTCTGCGCCGTCGCCGTCCGCCACGCCGGTCACGGCTGCGATGTGCGCGAGGGTCTCTCCCGCGACCCAGATCTCTCCCGGATCGGGCTTTTTCTCGTCGCAGAGCTTGTTCGTCCGTTCGTACGCGCGGTTGAGCGGATCGAGGGCCCCGGCGGTGTTCAGGTCATCGTCCAGGGCAGCGTCAAAGGCCTTTCGCACGTCGGCGAAATACCTCGTACCCGCGGTGGTCGCCCCGGACCTGCCCACACCCTCTTCCAGCGAAGCCAACCGAGCCGTTACCCTCGCCCGGGTGTCGTAAAAGTACTCCAGCCTCTTTTCTGCTTGTTCCAGCGCGGGAAAGCTCGGCTCGGACGCCGTGCCGGAGACATCGAAGCTCAGGGGCGAGCGGTAGTGCGTCCCGAGGATCCAGAGCCGTACAGCCTCGCCGTCCACCCGCGTCCGAAGCTTTCGCAGTTGAAAGTACGCACCCACGGCGACTTTGCGCGTGAGCACCGCGGCCAGGGCGATGTCCTCCGGGGAGGAACGTCCCCCCGACTGCATCCGTTCACGGAGTTCGGAAAGTCTCTGCGGATCGGACTTGGAGATCTTGGCGAGGTCCGGGTCTTTTTCTTTCAGCATCGGGAGCCATTCACGCACGGAGTCCGGGTAGTCCCCGCCGAGAACGTCGACTTCGATGAATCCGTTGTGCATCCACGCCCGCGCCATCGGCGTGCCGTACACCGGTTCTGACTGCGCGATTTCGTTTTCGTGGTGCGGAAACTTCAGGTCTTGCCCGCCCGCGTGGAGATCAAAGCCATCCCCGAGCAGCGCGTGGGCCATGGCTGAACACTCGATGTGCCACCCCGGGCGGCCTTCGCCCCACGGCGACGCCCAGCGTGCGCCCGCGGGCTCCGTCGGCCGTGCGGACTTCCAGAGTGCAAAATCGTGTTCGCCCCGTTTGCCCTCGCCCGTGCGTCCGCGCCCGAGATCACTGCGCCGGGCATCGAGCTTCCGCTTGCTGAGTTTGCCGTACGCGGGAAAGGTCGCGACGTCGTAGTACACGTCACCGTCGGGCGTGGCGTACGCACTCCCGCGGTCCATGAGGGCTTGAATAAGCCCCAGGATGTCCGGGATGTGTTCGGACACCCGGGGTTCGGCGCTTGGGGGGGTGCACAGCAACGCGGCCATTTCTTCGCGGTACGCGGCGATGTACCGCTCGGTGACCACACGGGGGTCTTCTCCACTGGCGACAGCCACTTGAATGATCTTGTCGTCGACGTCGGTGTAGTTACGAACAACGGTGACGTTACGTCCCTGGGCTCGGAGGTGCCGGGTGAGAACGTCGAACACCACGGGAGGCCGTGCATTGCCAACGTGGATGTGCCCGTACACCGTCGGGCCGCACACGTAGACCGAAGTCTCCCCAGGGGTGCGCTCGGGGAGCGGGATCAACGTGTCCGTCAGACTATCGTGCAGCTGAAACGCCATGGCCCGATGTGGGTATCGCACCCCGGGGGTCACCTGCAAGCAACAGAAGGGTCACGGGGAAAATCTACCCGTGCCGGGGAACCGAAGGGTCAAGCCACGTGCCAACCAAGCGACCCCGATCCAACGGCAGTTCCGAGTCGAGCACCTGCCGTGCGAAACCCAACGACGGGGGACGGATAAAGAACAAGAGTCGGGGCGAGAGGATTTGAACGGACGTGGCCGCGTCGCCAACTGTCGCGAGGTGTCGCGTAGTGACCTAATCTCGAGGGGTTAGCCGATGGCAGCGGGACGAATGGCGACACTTTGCGGCGGTTCCGCTACCGGTTCTGCTACCCAGGTAGCGCTCGCCCTGGAGAGAGAGGTGCATGCATTCCGGCGCCAGGGTTCTGCTACCCATTTGCTACCGCACGATGGACTTAATTGATCGGCGAGAGCCGGGGCTGCCGCGGCGCTACCCAGCCCCTCGCCGAAAAAGTCAGCCACGGCCAGAGCGCGAGTCAACACTCTTCGACCCCGGAAACGGATCGGACGGTGACAGTTCCACTTCGGCCTCTTCACGCGATCGACCAAGAATCCTGGGCGATGACCTTTTCAAGGAGGGTTTCCCGAGGGCCGTGCTTCCGGAGAACGTCCGCACTATGCGGCCTCGTGTTGGAGCCGGAGCGACTGGGTCGTCGCGTACGCCAGGAGGGTCTCGGGATCCTGGCGGGTGGTGCCCGGACTGACCAGGACGACGTCGCCGAGACCCGCGCGATAGAGAAGATCCTCGCTCGGCTCATGCCCTCCGCGGGCTTCCTCCAAGAAGAGCCGCGCCGCCTCCAGATGGTGCCGGACCCGTCCGCTCAAGCTCGGTTCCACGAGGCGTTGTCGGATCGTTTGGAGAGCGCGTTCAACCCGTTCGGGTGAGCTTCGACCGTGTTGCCACAGCGCGATCTCGGCAAGCGCATAGAGCACTGCGAGGTCCGGGGAGGCGGCCGGGAGTGCTGCGAACAGGGCATCGAGTTCGGCAGTAGCTTCGGTGTTCGGTGCAGCCTGTGAAACGAGCCAAGCGCTCACGCCACGGTAAACTTCGACGTCTGGCTCCAAGCGTCGGGCGTGGTCGAGGGCTAAGCGTGCCGCTTTGAGATCGCCTCCGACGAGGAGCATCTGCCAGCCAAAGGTCATCCAGAAGTCGGCAACGCCAGGAAACAGTCGAAGGAGCGCGGGAAGTTTCTTGCGGTCTTTGGGCGACTTCTCGCCACGACCCGCTACGTTGCCCGCGCCGACAAACCAGAGTTCGTGCCGCTTCCGAGCAGCCTCGAACGCCTTGGCCTGACGCGGGTACTTCGCGTCGACTGTGGCGCAGACCGCGTGACCGGTATCGGGCGACTCGTGCTCCCTGGCTACCAGAACCTCGCCCCACGCTCGACTTGCGGCCAGGGGGTCGAGACCGTCAATGAGACGGCCACAGATCTCGACCGCCGACCGAAGCCGCGTCGCAGGGCTCGCCTCGTGGAGCAGCGCGAGCGCACGCGCCTCGATCCGGGCGGCCTCGTGCAATAGCACCGCCGCGTCGAAGCGACTCGCGTCGTCGCCAAGTGCGAGCAGACGTGTCGCATGCAATGCCTTCCTGCTGCCGTCGGTCCGTATCGCGAGGTAGGTCTCGACACTCATGGCTTGATCTTCCGGAAGTCTGCGACGCGTGGCTCGGCGCACCAGAGCGAAAGGTATAACTCGACGATATCATGCGCGGCGGAGAGGGACGGCAGCTTCTCGGCTCTGACGCTGGCCAGGGTGGACCGGCCGCCCGTCGTCCGTCCGGCAACTTCGACGCCGCGGATCGCGCCCGGCGTACCGTCGAAGAGCAGGTCTGGCTTCTCGCCCCTGCGCATCTCCATGACCCGTCTGCCTGGCAAGAGGACGGAAATGGCGACCAGCGCGAGGCCCTCCGCGGCGAGTTGAACAACGTGCTCGCGTTGGGCGGTGCGCCCTGACCGCATCCGCTCAACATGGGCACGGAGCGACGGATCGCGGGTGACGAGCGCATCGATGTCCCAACTCAGTGTGAGCGCAATCCGCTCCGAGCGCCCGCCCGACACTGACATGTATTTCAATCCGATGCCGTAGGGTTGGCGCAACGTCCGAGCAGCGCCAGGCAGCCAGCCGAGGACAGCGGGGATCGTGTCCACTACCCAGTCGGGCTCCTGGTCCTCGTACAGCCGTTCCAGCGCATACTCAATTTGGCGCGGGTTGGCCTTGCTCGTCTTGGCGGCAGGCATGGGGTGGAAGGTAGCGCGGGTTTGTCTTGAGCGTCTACGATCAGGCTCGGACACATCGGCGGTGGAGACGCGGCGGACCACGAACCGCAGCGCTGACTCTCGCTACGGCGACTCAGTTTGTGCGTGAGTCGGCGGAGAACACCGCCGCGAGCCATGCGTCGATGATCTCATAAACCGCCGCGATCTCTGCCTCGGTATGACCGTTTGCGCGTATCCATGCGTCGAAGGGCCGCTCGCCGACAGCGGCCCGGGCGAGTAAGTCTTCGACATCGACGCCGCGTGGAAGCTCGATCCGCAGCGGTGCCGTGGCAGACGAGGCTGCGAGTACGCCTCGGACGGCGAGGCGAACCAGTCTCGCGCGGTGTCGCACAACCAGTTCATCGAAGGCGTGCAGGATCTCCACCCGGTGCTCGCTCGAAAAGCCGCGGCGAATAGCCTGTTCGTCGAGTCGTCCGCGGGCGTGGGCGAGACCGCCCGTGCGGAGCCACGTGCGGAGGTCATCGACGGAACTCCCAGCCCAACGGTGGGCGTCGCCGTCGAGCACGTCGAGAGTGGTCGCAAAGACGCCCGCGAGGAAGTTCTTCCAGCCAGGACCGTCCAGATTCTCGATGAGCGACATCGGCGGTTTGATGGTGCGTATGTCACACGGGTGGGGGTGTCAAGAAGGCCCGGACGCCTACGGCTCTGCTCCGAGATCCCCGCGCGCGGCCGTTCGAAAGGAGCAGGCAGGCCCTGGTGGGTACTGATCTGCCGACCATGGTGCAAGATGCCGCCGCCCAGATCGACCAGCGCAGTGGACCCTGTTCCGTCGTGAGCATCGGGATCCATGAGAGCTCTACCTCTGTCGGACGAGGCCAGGATCCACGATGCGTACCTCCAAAAGGGAAACATCACGCCCGACAACGCTCGCCCGATATTCGGGAAGAACCGCAACGGTAGTCGTTGGGCAGACGGGTCCCATAATGCTGAACTTCCCGCTGGTTTAAGCCGTAAAAACGCGGCAGGACACGGCTTGCATATAGCCCGTTCACACGGGCTGAGAGGCGTCGAGCATCGTGCGCACTCGCTCGGCGAGGGCATCGGGGGTGAACGGCTTTCGCACGAGGCCACCAAAGATGTAGGGCGCCATCTCATGCATGCGCGGATGGTCGGCATAGCCAGACATCAGGAGCACGCGCAGCCCGGCTCGCTCGGAGTGCAGGCGTGTGGCCAGTTCCACGCCGTTCATCCCGGGCAGCACCACGTCGGTGAGTAGCATGTGGATCTCGTGCGTCCCGCCGGTCCAGAGCGCGAGCGCCTCCTCGGCGTCCGTGGCTTCGAGTACCGTATACCCCTCGCGCACCAGAATCGTACGGATCAACCGACGGACACCCAGTTCGTCCTCCACCACGAGCACGGTCTCTTTCCCGCGCGCGGTTCTTCGGGCTGGATGGGCGGACGGAGGTGCAAGTTCGCCACGGACGCGCGGCAAGTAGACCCGGAACGTCGAACCGCGCCCCGGCTCGCTCTCCAAAGCAATGTGCCCGCCGCTTTGCGCCACGATACCGAACACGGTGGCGAGTCCGAGCCCGGTGCCTTTCCCCGGGGACTTGGTGGTGAAGAAGGGTTCAAAGATTCGCTGCCGTACCTCCGACGTCATCCCCTCGCCCGTGTCGCGCACGGATAGCATCACGAAATCAAAGGGTGCCGCCGTGCCCGCGACGAGCGGGAGACCCAGCGTGCGCGCATGGATCGCGTCGATCTCCGCGTTCGCCGTAGCAACCGTCAGTCGTCCGCCCTTGGGCATCGCGTCGCGCGCGTTCACCACGAGATTGAGGATCACCTGTTCGACCTGCCCCGCGTCGACCCGTACACGCCCCAGGTCGTCGCCGGGCGCGGTCACAAGGCGGATATCCTCGCCGATGAGCCGACGGAGCATCCGGTCGGTGTCCGCCACGACGGCATTGAGATCCACGATCCGAGGCTCCAGCGCCTGCCGCCGACTGAAGGCCAGAAGCTGGTGGGTCAGCGCGGCAGCACGCGTGCCCGCGCCGTGGATCTCCCTGGCGTCCTCATGGAGCGGGCTGTCCGGTGCGAGAGCCTCAAGCAGGAACTGGCTGCAACACAGGATCGACGTGAGCAGGTTGTTGAAATCGTGGGCCACACCCCCCGCGAGTTGCCCGACGGCCTCCATCTTCTGCGACTGCCGGAGCTGCTCGGCCAGCGCGTTGCGCTCCGTCATGTCGCGCATGACCGCGATGACAAGGTCCTGGCCGTGAACCTCGACCCGGGATGACGTCACTTCGATTGGCGCACGCGTGCCGTCGGGTCGCTGGATGTGGACGTCCGTGCGGCGGGCGGATCCGGGCGTGACATCCCGATGGAAGTACGCCTCGGCGGTCGCGCGTTCGGTGGGCGTGACGAACTCCGCGAACCGGCGTCCGACGAGGGCCGCGCGCGGCAGGCCGAGCAGCCGCTCGCCAGCCCGGTTCACCTCGTGGAGCACGCCTTGCCCGTCGCCGACGACGATCGCGTCCTGCGCACTTTCGACCAGCGCGTGGTAACGCTGCTCCGAGGCGGCGACGCGGGCAAAGGCACCGGCGAGCGCGACAGCGACGCCAATCTGGGCGGCGATCGCGTGCGCGAAACGCAGCCAGTCGTCGTCGGTCACGTTGCGGGGACGGCCTAGCAGGAGCAACACGCCCAGGCGCTCGCTGCCAGAGACCAGCGGAAGCAGCAACGCCGATGCTTCCCCGGACCGTGCCAGCACGTCCTGCGCGGCCGCGGTGTCTGCGGCGGGCGACGGGAGCGCCAGCGGTTCGTCGGCGGCGAGCGCCTGGCGTAGGAGCTCGGGGTGGCCAAAAAAGTCCGCCAGCGGCGCCGCAACGGGAAAGCCATGCCGGGCTTCGACCGCGAGCGCAGCGCCGGGACGTGCGAAGTAGATCGCCCCACGCGAAGTGCCTGCGGCGTCGAGGCAGTTGACCAAGATCTCGCCGAGCACTTCTGCAGCGTCGCGCGAGCGTACGAGGGCCAGGGAGATCGCGCTCAGCACGGAGAGTTCCGCGGTTAGCATCGCGCCGCGCTGTGCGAGGCCGACGTTGAGCGCGACCTGCCGGTCGAGTTGCTGGAGCACGCGCCCCACTCGTTCAGGCTCTACCTCGGGGCCTGGGCTTGCGGGCGGCAGGCGGCGTGTACCGACGCGTGTCAAGACGACCCGGAGTGCCTGGGTCACCTCCCGGTGGTCGGGCGTGCGAACCACGAAAGCGTCGACCCCGGCGTGACGGGCGAGGGCCTGGTCGGCCTCTTCAACGTAGCTCGACGTGACCAACACCAGCGGGATCGTGGCCAGTGCAGGGTCGCGGCGTACTGCGAGACAGAGCCCAAAGCCGTCCAACCGCGGCATCAGGGCGTCGCTGACGATCACGTCAGGCGGGGCCGCCCGCGCGCATGCAAGAGCCGCCTCACCGTCCGCCGCCGTCGCGACTTCAAAGCCCAACGGCGCGAGGTGAAGCCGCGTCAGTTTGAGTTGCACGGGGTCGTCGTCGACCAACAATAGTCGGCGTCCCTGACCGAAGCGCTCGGTCGCAGTGCTCGGCGGTTGCAGGTGGGCGCGCACGATCTGGACCAGCCGCGTCGCCTCGATCGGCTTGGGCACGAAATCGTCGAAGCCCGCGAGGGCGATCCGGGTTTCGTCTGGTTTAGACAGCAGCCCCGAGAACGCCAGGATGGGAACTTCGGCGCCGCCCGGAAGTCGACGCAGGGCTCCGATGAGATCGAAGCCGTCGACGTCGGGCAGCGCCAGATCCTGCAGCACCAGATCCGGGGGCTCTACCTCCATGCGTCGCAACGCGGCATGCCCGGTGGTGGCTTCGGTGACCAGGAAGCCCGCGTGCTCCAAGGTGGCACGGGCCAGTCGACAGGTGACGGGATTGTCTTCCACCACGAGGATTGTCGCAGCCATCAGCGTTCTTCCTCTCTCCGAACACCGTTCGCTCCGTATTGCAGCAAGTAGCGCGCTACGAGCCCGGGGAGCGTGCGCGTGTCGATGGGCTTGGTGACATAGCCATCGCAGCCCGCACTGCGCGCCCGATGCTCGTCGCCAGACATGGCGTAGGCGGTCATCGCTACGACGGGGATCGCTGCCGTCGCCGGGTCGGCCTTGAGCTGGCGAGTCAGTTCGAGTCCATCGATCCCAGGCAACTGGAGGTCCATCAGGATCAACCCAGGTCGAACCGTGTGCAATGCGGCCATCGCCTCGTGGGCATCCCCGGCGGCGTGGACGTCGTAGCCCGCGCCGACCAACAGAACCCGCACCAATTTGAGGTTCATTGGGTTGTCCTCGACGATCAGGATCGACTCGCCCGCCACCGTCTACTCTGCCCCGGAGAGGGTGCGCCGCGCGGGCAGGATCGCGCGCAACTCATCGAGTAGGATCGCGGTGCCACCGCCGCCTTTGATCAGCACGGCTTGGGCCGACTCCCGCAGCCGCGCGATCTCGCCGCCCGTCAGGTCCTTGACCGTCCAGACGATCACCGGCGTGCGGCGGTGGGCGGGTCGGTGTCGAAGCGCGTCAAGGAACGTAAAGCCGTCCATCTCGGGCATCAGGAGATCGAGCACGATCGCGGCCGGGCGCGCGTCGTCGACAGCGCACAGCCCGCTGGCGCCGTCGGCGCAGCAAACGGCCTCGTACCCGAGCTGCGCCAGCGTGGCCTCCATCAACCGCAGAGATCCCTGGTCGTCATCGACGACGAGCACCGGCCTGCCCTGCCGTGGGGCCACCCCTGCACGCTCTAGCGCGCGCAGCACCTCCGCGCCGTCGACGGGCTTCGGAAGGATGTCGTTCACGGCGAAGCCGGCGACGGCGCCGCGCTCGGCGACGACCGTCACGACGACCACGGGTGTGTCGCGGTTTTGGCCCTCGGCGCGGAGTGTGCGCAGCACATCCAACCCACCGACGTCGGGCAGGAGCAGGTCCAGCGTGATCGCGTCGTACGATCGTGCGCGGAGACGCGCGAGGGCCTGGGTGCCCGTCGCGACAGCATCGACAGCGTAGCCGGCGTTGACGAGGGTCTGCACCAGCAGCGCCTGGTCGCGCGCGTCATCCTCAACGACCAGCACGGTCTGCGCACCAGGACGCGACGCGGCCACCACACGTTGGGGCGGGAGCGATGAGACGCCGGGTACGCGCCGCGGCAGCACGGCGTGGAACACGCTTCCCCGACCGAAGGTGCTCCGGACGCCCACGGTGCCGCCCTGAGCCTCAACGAGCCGCCGTGTCAGCGCCAAACCAAGCCCCGTGCCCGCGTGGCGCTTGGCCGCGCCCGCGTCGAGCTGCTGGAATTCGACGAAAAGCCGCGTCACGTCCTCCTGCGCGATGCCGATGCCGGTGTCCTCAACCTCAAGCCGGAACGCTTCGGCCCCTTCGGGGACCGCGCGCACGGTCACGCGTCCGCCCTCCGGCGTGAACTTGATCGCGTTCGAGAGGTAGTTGTACAGCACCTGCTTGAGTCTCGCGGGATCGATCGCGAGCCAGTCCAGCGTCGGGTCGACCTCAATGTCCACACCCAGCCGCCGGTCCGCCGCGGACGAACGCAGGACCCCAACGACCTCGCGGACCAGTTGTAGGGAATCAACCTCCTCGGGGCGGAACTCCATCCGTCCGGCCTCAACCTTGGCGAGATCGAGCACATCGTTGATCAGTCGCAGTAGATGCTGGCCGCTGGTCAGAATGTCGCCCACGAACTCGGCATGTTGCGGCGCCATCGGGCCGACCTTGCCGTCATACATGAGTTCGGCGAAGCCGATGATCGCGTTGAGCGGCGTGCGGAGTTCGTGGGACATGTTGGCCAGGAACTCGCTCTTGAGCCGATTGGCCTCCTGGATCCGACGGTTCTCAATTTCGAGCTCCGCGCTGCGGCGGCGCATCGCCTCCAACCGCTTGTGTTCGGAGATGTCCCGGAAGGTTACGAGCGCCCCATGCAGACCCACGGTGTCGAGCGGTCGGCCATCGACGCTCAGGACGGCGCCCTCAGGAAATCGGGCGTTGCGCACGATCATCTCCACGTCGTCGCTGGCCTCACCCCGCATCGCCCGGCTCCGGGGCCCTGTCTCCAACGGGAAAGGGGTGACGCCGTCGGGACAGAGGATCTCGACGGAGGCTTCCGTGGCGGTCGCGTTGACCGGATCGACGCCCATGAGCCGCTCCGTGGTCTGGTTGAACAACACCAGTTTCCCCTCGGTGTCGTAGACCGCGACCCCGTCGCGCATCGTATTGAGCACGGCCTCCAGAATGGCCGTCTGCCGACGGAGCGCGTCCTCCGAGCGGGCGAGGTCCCGCGTGTGCAACTCCGCCAGCTCGCGTTGCTGGGTGATGATGCGCTCCTTCGTGCTGATGTACTCCTGGGCCAGGATCGCCATCGCGCGGTCAATGAACTCCTGCATCGCCGTGAGCGCGTCGGCCAAGCGGTCGGGTTCGGCGCTGTACGCCTGGACCAACCGCGGCACGAGGCATCGTTGGAGTACCCGGGCGATGTCGTACCAACCCGAGAAACTCAGTCCAAGCTTGGCGTACGTGGCCCCCTGGAGCCGTAGGTGGGCCTCATAGGGGGCCCACTCGCCGTCGAACGCCCGCTCCTGGCGGGCACGGTCTTCGCGGCCTTGAGCCTCGCGCTGCTCCGGTGGGATGGCCCGGACCAGGGGACCGAGCTCTGGATGGTCCGCCGCGACTCGCAAGGTCTCTGCGGTAACCGCGTCGAGGTTGGCAACATAAACGTCCCAGTAGTCCCGCAAGGCCGGTCGTCGATCCGGTGTAAACCAGGGCGCGGTCGCGGGGTGCGGGTCTTCTTCCACGGAGCTTGCCTCCTGCTCACGGGCGCCTATTCAGCGGGTCTGCGTGCAGATGTTCGTACCCATCTAAAGATGGTCGCTCAAATCGTCAATATGGCAGCGGCAACACGAGGAACGTCCACGCGACCGATGATTCCTTCCCTGTGAACGCTGGGGTCCGCGACCGACAAAGTCGGCCATCCCCCGGCTGAAGGAGCTGTCATTGCCTGAACACGATGGTAGGTGGACCGCCTACCAGAAAGGTCTGGACCCACCCCTGCATACGGGACGCGCGGCACGATCCAGTCTGGCCATGAACTCACCGCTCATCGCATCGTCGACAATTGGTCCAAGTCCGGTCGTCCACCACGGCTCGCCTCTGGGTTCCCTTTGTGCGTAGCCAAGAGGTCTTGATCTCCGATCCGTCCGACATCGGCTCTCGCGCAGCACCCCACCCACCGACAGACCCCGTCACAGCTCGCCACGCTCAGACGGCCCGGCTCTTTCCACGGCGGCCGCCCCCCCCCGGCCCCCTCCGCCCCGCCCCCGGGGGGTGCCGGTGG
>VFSW01008640.1_pt1 | contig 14603 bp, 13 predicted proteins | sample 5358111 | NCBI WGS metagenome assembly VFSW01 (sample SAMN11554181, study PRJNA540505) | mine drainage metagenome | isolation source: sediment from site ElyBrook_90M | place: USA: Ely Copper Mine, Vershire, VT | collected 2017 | reverse complement strand
GCGAAATTGAAACGGCTGTGCTGGCTAATGCGCTGAAGCTTGTTTTTGAAGACATGGTGTTCGTTTTTGCCAATAAGACCGTGGTATTTGATTAGTATAAAATAGATTTTTTGATATGGATGTGATGATGAAGTAGATTTGCGAAGTTTTTAAAACTTCGCAAATCTTTGGATTAATTGGTTTGAAGTAACATTTGCCATATATTTGTGAATATGCATGTTTCAGAAATACATTGTTTCAAATGTTGAAAGAAAAGATTGGCGAAAAGGAAGCCCAATCTTTAGTTGAATATGTTGAAACGAAAGTTGAAAAAGAGTTTGATTCAAAAAAAGATACTTTAGCTACTAAGGAACACTTGGCAAACGTTCGCAGTGACGTTATTAAATGGATGTTTATTTTTTGCGTTGGGCAACTGGCTGCTATGATCGCGATAGCTAAATTGTTTTTTCACTCGTAAATAGAAATTTCCTATTCTGGCGCTGGACTTTTTCTGCCAAACTGCCCAATCGCAAATACAAACCCGGGAAGATTGTTAATTTGCGTTTAATTCTAAATTAACTATGAAGAATTTTTACCACAGAGATAGCAAAGGGGAAGACACAGAGGGCGCAAAGCCCTAATTTTGTCAATTTATTTTTTTCTCTGTGTTCTCTACCGCCTCCAGCCGGCGGCAGGCATGTCTTAGCGCTCTCTGTGTTTAATTTTTTTTCCGTTATCCGCCAAAGGCGGACATAAGACACGGTTATTTTAGACTTCTTCCTATCTGCCACGCACAAAACATAATCCTTATCGAGCATCGATACCTTCCAACCCGCATAGTTTGGAAAACCCTTCATCACCAGTTTTTCTTTTGGCCCGCTATAGCTTTGGGGCAATACAATATACAGCGGACCTGCAAAGCCATCATACTCATAATCATTAGCGTTTATTCTAAGGTCGTCGGGGATAGGTTCCAGGGCTATATAGCGGTTATGCAATAGCTCCAGCCCTATATCGGCCGCAATAAATACAAAAGTAATGCCCCTGTTTAGCTTGTCGAAGGCCAACACTTTGTTAAGGGCCGCCTGGTCGATATTGGGCTGTGCAATGCCGGTTGTGCCTCGCGCCAGCTTGCTGTTAATGATATACCCTTTTACCAAATAGGTAAAACTATGCGCGGCGATGCTCAAAAATATCAGGCCGAATACCGCTTTATAAACAGACCTTAGTTTGTCTGCCAGGTAAATAACACCGGGCGTAATTAAAAGTCCGATGATTCGGAAATGCCGCGACTCCATGGATATATTAAGCTGCTTGAGGTAGGAAATACCAAAAAACAGGATTGCCGCCACGTAAAACACCACCAGGAATATGCGATAATTATTATTACGGACTGAACGGATAATATAAAACACCAGCGCCAGGCTTAATATAGCCGCAGCTATTAAAAGGATCAGAGGCCATGCGGCAGGGAAAAACGGCTTGCCGGTAGGATCGATCAGGCCGTTAACCATATCGTCAACCGAAAAACCCGACAAGATGGGAGAGGCAAGCGGGAAGCTGAATGTTTCAGCAGTCAGCTTAAGCCCTTTACCAGCGCTTACCGGACTTTCTCCTTTTGAAATGTAGAAGATATAGATGACGATCAGCGCAATGGCAGCAGGCACGCCTATCCAAAACCCCTTTTTCAGCTTGGCGACGATACCGCGCGCGCCGATAACCAGTCTTGCCCACAAACAGCATAAACCTGCGCCGTACATCCAGAGGAACGAGGATTTTAAAAAGAAACCGGCAAACCCTGAAAGCAGCACAAATGCGAATAATTTAATACCTGCCTTCTGTAAGGCGACACATCCGTACAAAAACCACCCCATAAACGAAAAAAGCAATATTTCACCGCCGGTGTAGTACACATGCGGTATCCAAAACGCCTCCTGGCATACGATAAAAGCGAGGCTCAGAGCGGTTACTAACGGGCTAAAACCAACCTTCCTGAAAAAAAAGTAAAGCCCCAGCAGGCCGCACCATTCGGCCAGCACAATGGCGATGACAATGCCATGCGCTAAATTTACGCCAAAGATTAGCTGAAAAAAATAAGGCGCGAGATATTGCCCCGGCGACCACCATGTTAAAAACTGCGTATAATTTTGCGAGATATCTTCCTGGTCGGGTGCAACCAGGTTATTAAAGCCGCCTCCATGCCGCATGCTTTGCAGCACCTGGAAGCCCTGCGAAGGATCGGTAAACAGTGCAGGAGGGATAAAGAATAAGATAATACCCATTACCAGCACCAGTACGCCGGTTATGGCCAGAATTAACCGGTATGAATTATTTTTTGAACCCATCGGCTATTTATTTTGATTGATAATTATTTACCGCGCCGCTGAAAACCTTTTATTCCACAACTCTTTCGCGGACTTTTGTGGCGGGGTTGCCCTGGTAAATGCTATAAGGATTAAGGTTTTTTGTCGCGACGGAGCCGCTGGTCAAAACGGCGTGACTGCCCACTGTTATGCCGGGATTTACTATGGCGCACGCGCCAATCCATGCCCCGTCTTCGAGCGTAATGCCCGAAACGATCAGGTCGAACGTGGTCTTTTTATAATTATGGTTACCGGTAAGCACAACGGCGCCCTGCGAAATACATACGTTATTGCCGATAGTCACCGGAACAAGGCAATCTATCCACACATTTTCGCCAATCCAAACTTCATTCCCGATATTAAGAAACCAGGGGTATTTTATATTTACACAAGGCTTAATTTCAACTTCTTTGCCAATTTTTGCTCCAAATAATCGGAGTAAACAATTTTTCAATCCGTAAAAGGGGAACAAGCTTGATTTGAAAATCAGGACATTAATGTAATACCATAATACCCTTTTAAAAATATTCCCGCCGGGGTTGTAAGAGAAGTTATTGTAAGCGAATAGGTTAGTTTGCTTCATAAATTGTTCTATCGTCCTCATGCTTAACCCAAAAATACAGCGCAACGGCGATCAACAGATATACGATAACATTAAAAATGGTGTGGTGATCGATAATATGGCTATTGCCCTTGTCCCAAAAAATTGCCAGTAAAACGAATCTCAGCACATTTAAAAACTCGATGCCAATGATGCCGCCGAGCAAAAAAATGATTTTCGATTTCAATTTTTTGGGGTACGCCAGCACAAAAGCCGCAAAAAAGCTGATGAGGCCCAATCCCAAACATGAGTATACTACCTGTAATACGCCGTGCCCGGCAACCAGTAGCTCATACTTGTTGCTTATGGCGGCAAACCCAGATAGGTTGAGTATCCCGGCGCTGCATTTTAGCAGTAAGTTGCGCAGGCCGGCTATATAATTCAAATGTCCGGCTAAAAAGGGCGTATAGTGACGGCCATGCGAGGTGAGTGCAAAAAACGCGATGTTAAAATAGTAAAATGCCGCAAACAGAATGATAAAAACAAAGGCAAACTTTATTGGGCTACCTGCTTTGTTGGGGACGGCTTCCGCCGGATTTTGCTGCTGAAGTATTTCGTCAATCTTCACGTCGATGATTAGTCTGAACCAAAAGCCCTGTAAAAAATGGAAAATGACGCCTGTGCGGCCATCCAATACGCCGAGCTGAAAAACCATCCGGTAGGTAAAATACAGCGTCGGCCTAACATAGCGCGGCAGCCGCCACCACAATTGTTTAAGCCATGCCCTTCGCTCGTCCGGCGATCCCCAAATGTGCGGTTTTAGGGTTTGCGTTCTTAACTGCCGGATACGTTCAACCTCTTCAACGGCAAGTTGATCGCTGTACCTGTTATGCTTGTCAATCCAAAACCTGATGTTATTTTCCTTTAAATTTTCTTCCAAAATATAGCCGCGCTTCCAGATAACAGTATTGCCGGGAACTACAAACCGGTGATCCATGTTTTCACTCAGATCGGAACGGCCACTGCCGGAACGAAACATTTTTAACTGGTAAAAAGGATAATAGCCCCCATGTTTTATCCATTTGCCTTTGAAAAAATTTTTACGGTTAAAGTATATCCCGTTGATGTTCCGATAGTCGTCATCCTTAAAATCAGCCAGTTGTTGTCTTAAATCGGGCGTTACAACATGATCGGCATCCAAGCCAATCACCCAGGGGGTTTCAACATTAAAGCTGTTAAGGGCAAAATCCCATTGCAGCGGGTGGTTTTCAAACTTATGCTGTAAAACCGTTGCGCCGGCCGATTCAGCAATCTCGACTGTTTTGTCGGCACTTCCCGAGTCCAGTACGAATATTGGCGCCTCAAGGCCCATTATCGAACTTAGCAAACGCGGAAGATGCATCTCCTCGTTATAAGTTATGATGATAAATGAAAATGGCCGGTTCACGATAACTTCGCTTTAATGATCATTGATTTCCATAAGTACGGAATACGGCCGCAGCCGGTAAAAGAGGTTACATTAAAGCCCGCGTTGTTCAGGGCCTTGGTAAGTGTTTTTTTCGACCATAATTTAATGTGGCCGCCCAGCCAAAGCGGGTCCAAATGGCTGTCCCACCGGTTGAATATGCTGAGCGTTAAATTTTTTAAATAGCCGTGGTACGGTGTTGTAATAATTAGTTCGCCGCCCTGTTTAAGCTGATTATTACAGAAGCGGAAAAAACTCTCAGGATCGTATAGGTGCTCAATAACCTCGGTTGAAATGATGGTATCGAAAGGGACTTGCTGCAGTTCAATCGGCAGGGTATCGATAGACAGATCCTGAACAAAAAAGCGGCCCGGATGGCTTTTTTTTGCAATAGCGATGCCCTTTTCTGAGGCATCGGTGCCATAAGCATTGTAACCCCGGTCTAACAGGTAATTTACCAGGTAGCCATTACCGCAGCCAAGATCGAGGATGTGGGTGTTCCTCGTGCTATCCAACAGCCCGAGCAGCTCGTTCAACTGGTAGCCCATATTGTGCGTCGGGGCGTCGTTATGAAAGCCGTAGTCTTTGTAGTCAGACATTGATTATTCCTTCATACATCGCAATATACTCTTTAACCAGGTTTGCTGTGTTAAAATCTTTATAAATAATGCCTGGGGCAATCACCCTGATCTTTTCCAGATCGGCCTGACGGTTACGGGCGATATCATCGATTATTGCACTTATCGATGCCGGGTTTCTTTTGCACATCCACCCGAGGCTTTTTCTTTCAACGTAGTCGGCTAAGCCCACTTCCTCACTGATCAATACCGCTGTACCCACGCTCAAACTTTCAATTACCGCATTCCCAAAATTTTCATCGTGTGACGGCAGTACAAACAAGTCGTTCCCTTGCAAAATATCAAATTTGTTTTCGCCAACAAAGCCTGCCCAAACCATATTTTTATCTACGCCGCATGCTGCCGCCAGGCTTTTCAACTCCGCAATATAGCTATCCTCACCATCGCCTGCCACGGTAATAATATAGTCGTTTTGTACAAGCGGAAGCGCCTTTATCAGCAAGTCAAGGCCTTTTTTTGCTTCGATCCTTGAAAAAAAAATAAGCCGGAAAGGCCCGGACAATTTCCTGACGGGATAAGGCTTTTGCACAGGCAGCTTTACAAAATTTGCGATAACTATAGTGCTTTTCGGCTTAAACAGGGCGGCAACTGCCTGTTGTTCTCTTTCGGAGGTGACATGTATAAAACATTTTTCGAGCAGCCGTTTGCCGATAAAATGATGTATTAGCCATTTTACGCCAATATTACGGTTTTGAAATGAATAGGGGCTGAGTGTGCCACGCGGCGACAGCAAAACAGGGATATTTCTCTTTACAGCAATCGCACAGGAAAACAATGAAACTAAATTCCACCATGCATGAATATGTACCAGGTCGAAATTGCCGGCCTCCTGCTTTAGTTTTTTAAATAATTGCGGTGAGTAATGGGTATGGTCCTTAGTTAATCGTTGAAAATAAGTTACCTGAACACCATCAATGCTTACCGGCTGACCCGCGGGTACATCCAATTCTTGTTCTCCGTTTGCCGTGGTCGTATAAACTTCCGTTTCCACGCCGGCATTTGCCAGGTTTTCGCTGAGCATAGAAACAGACATTGTTGGGCCCCCGTAAATAAAAGCCGGTTTGTAGGCGGCGCAAATCTGTAATATTTTCAACGCTTTTTCAACGAATAAAGGGTGAGTTGAACTTGTAGCCGACCGATGCTGTTATGGGTGTCGGCGTAAAAAAAACGGTTCCTTGTCGTATTCGTCCAGCAAAAAGGGCAAATAGTCTTTATGAATATTATAAACGTGGCCTTGTGATGTTGTGCCTTCACGGCTAAAATGTTCGCGATACATATTGGTCAAGTTTGGATCAGCGCCATAATGTTTTAAAAAGAACGGTTTGCTCAATGAGAGCGCGTCAGAATATATCAGGCTTACCATACCAAGTACAATGTAAACAGCCAAAAAGCAAAACCTTGCATAGCGGGAGTGTAGCACATTAAAAAGGTAATACAGGTAGAGAAAGATCAATAGCGGTATGATTGGGATCAAAAACCTGGTATCATAAAACGGCCAGGCAAATATCATCAGCAGATAAGCGGCACATGCCCAAAATATAAACGAACCCGCCAGTTTCAGTTGCTTTACCGCTTTAAAACATATCCACAACGAAACGGCGCCAAAAATCATCAATAGGGATGAAGCCATCTCCAGGTGGCGGTCAGTTATTTCCGACAGCTTGCTAAAGGGTATATTGATCAGTATTTCGCCCAGTTCTTTCAAGTGGATAGATATACGACCAGCGAGGCTTAACGGTTTAATTATCTCAGGCAAATTTAACTGTCGGATGTAGTCTATCTTATTCGCGACGAGATTAAATTGGGTTATGAAAATCGTCGCGAACCCCCCGATTGCCAGAATGATCAATCCTAATAGTGGTTTCCGTTTTTTTAACCGGTCTTTATTTAAAAAGATTAAATAGGCTGCAACGCCTATAAGAATTGCGATGCCGGCGGTTCGGACATAAATACTCAAAGCCGTTATTATCAGGGCAGGAACCAGGTAATATAAATTTCCTTTAAATACCCTTGACCACAATAATACAGCGATAATAAATAGCGGGGTGAAAAGTTGGTCGGAAACTGGAAGGGCGTACTCTTTGATATTGATATAGGAAATAAGCACCAGGGTAAGATAGAATAACCTGTGACTGATCGCAAAATGTTTCATCAAAAACATTGCCGCAACCAAAACCGATAAAATGTTAAATAGCGTTATCGAAAAGGGGCACAACACGTGCACCTTCTCTAAAATATACAGAAAATACGGAAAGCCATGAGGCAAAAAGTCGTGTGCAGCATCGCTGGCCGGGCCAAGCCGGCCCTTTAGGTACTCCAAAATTCCAAGGTACTTGCCTGCATCGTTGTTTAAACGGAGGGGCGAAAACAAATTAAGAAGCAATAGCGAAACAACCAGTGCAAAAAATGCAGCGACGACTCTTCGGTAAACTTTATTGCCTTTGCTTTGCGTTAACTTGATAGCTTTTGAACTAAAAAATGTTTGGAATAGAAAAAACTAAGTTGGCGCTAAACAGGCTTTAAGATATTTTTCGAACGTAATATCCAGAATATGATGAACATCGTGAAATAACTCCAGAAAATGATATTCGCGAGGAACTCCAGGCTTAGGCCGCGCCAAAAAGTTTGAAACAAGCCAGTGAAAATAAGGGCGGTTCCTAATACATAGCCTCCAAACAATTTCTCAGCTTTTATGGATATTGCCTGTGCCAGGGCGCCATAAGCAAACAAAAATAAAAAAATCCCAAAGGGGCCGTAGGACAGGTAAGCGTCTACCACAAAAGCAGGCTTGGCAGAAACGTTAGAGTTCGGGTTTGCAACTCCGGCGGCATAAACCCTTTCCATTGTCAATGCTTCCGTATTTGGTTTCGACGGCCAAAATATCCGGGGGATAATGGCCATCGCTGATTGTTCAAGCAGCGTAAATTTGTAATAATCAACATCGTCAGGCGTCGATTTAACATACCGGGTAAACATCTCAATTTCGCTCAGGCGGAATGTTAAAAACTCCCAGTTGGTTTCATTGGCTTTGTCTTCGTTCAATGCCGCATCAAGGGCTTCCTGAGATGCATTTTGAGCTGTCTCCTCGCCTGTCCGGACAGTCCCGCGGAACGCGCTTACATAAGTGGGTAAATAAGTGAATAACAATAATGCGGCAGGCATTAATACTATCAGGACAAATTTTTTGTAGATGGGGAATAAAAAAATTCCTAAAACTAATACGCTCACAATAATTGGCTCTTTGTAACCCGAAATGAAAGCCGCGTAAAAATTGAATACATACAATGCAGCGCAAATCCATATTTTGCTTTGATCCTTTAGTTGGATGGCAAATGCCAGGGCCAAAGTACCTGAAATAAAGCTTAACGAGGTTAGCTGTACCCTGAATTGTTCGAGACCGGGAATGCGCAAAATAACAAGGGATACCAGGAAGGAGATCAAAGCCAACTGGAGCACCAGTTTTGCCAATGTTTGCGGTTCGACATAATACTTTGATTTCACAGGGTAATTCATGAAAATCAATATGCCCGTAACGAAGGCGGCATGTGCAAGACAATAGTAACGCTGGCAGCGGGCGGTTAATTCAAGTGCATCCTGATCAAACAGGAAATAACTGGCCGATTGATGAAAATCCTCGTACCCAACTACGCTAAGGAAATAAAAAATAGAAGTGCAGGCCATGTAGCCGGCAAAAATGATCTGGACGATAAAAATCGGCCGCATTAGTTGTTCAGCAATAGGCCGGTCATTGGGCAACGGCTTTATTTTGCCCGTTAATGTGATAAATAAAATAAAAAACGAGCCCAGCCAGGCTACAAAATAGGAGAAGACAGGATCTGACTGAATGACAAGCGAAAATAACCAGGGAAGGTAAAGCAGCAAATATTTTTCGAGTGCAGCGTTTTTCATTTTTTATCAGCGATGCAGAACAAATTGCCGCCAACGATGTTTTCCGGCGACAGGATGAGTTCGCAACCAACGGGCGTAACCTGGTATAAAGTGTAATTTAACGATTTCAAAAGCAAATAGCAATCATTGATGTCCTGCCCGTTGTCGCGCCAATAGTTTTCGTCATATTCAAAAATGATGCGCGGGCGATGCTTTTCGATTGTTGTTAAAAGGCCCCGGATCACCTGGAATTCGAAGCCCTCAACATCAATTTTTATCAGGCTTAGCGATCCTAAACTTTGTATTTCCGGTATCCCGTCGCCTTTTTTTATGATTATCCGCTCTTTATCGCCAGCTCCAATTTTGTTGCCTAAACTAAACGTGCCCTGGTTCCACAATTTTTTATCTACAATAAAATCGGCTTCAGTTTCTTCACTTGATAGTGCAAACGGAAGCAGGGTGATATTTTCCGCCTTATTTAGCCCGATATTTTTTGTAAACTTTTCGCGCAGGTGACGGAGAGGTTCAAAGGCGAGCACTTTTCCGGTTCTGCCAACGGACTGCGACATCCGGATGCTTTGCAGGCCGATGTTGCCGCCAACATCAATAGCATTTTCGTCCGCTTTAAGCGATATTCTGATCAATTTGTTTATTTCATCCTCATAAGTACCGTTGCTGAGTATCGCCCACTCGATGTAGCTATCCCCGCTGGTATAAATAGCAATATCTTCGGCGCCCAGCCAAACTATGCCGTTATTAATGGCATGTTTAAGCGCCTGCGAAGGTTTCAACAGGTTTGAAAGGCGCTCTTTGCCTGGCAATTTCCAATTGCGGGTGAAATCAAGTTTAATACGGTCAATTCGCCTCATCTAATAATTTTTGTTCTATTGCCTTAGCAATATTTAAAAAATTCCAATCCTTTATCAGCGCCTCCGACCGTTCGCCAAACACCGCCAATTGTGCTTTATTTGTTGTCAACGTATTCAAACAAGCAGCCAGGTTATCGGCATCTCCTTCTTTAAATACCGCGCCGTTTTGCCCGTCGACGATCAGATCGGCGGCACAGCCTGCTTTGTCTGATGTCAAAACCGCCTTGCCGCAGGCCATCGCTTCATTTACACTCAATCCCCACGATTCGCTCTTTGACGGCAGGCAATATAGGTCGGCCGCCTGATAATAAACCGGCATTTCCGATTGGTTTTTAAAGGGTATGAAATGGATATTGCCCGCAATTTCGCAACTTTTCGCCTGGCTTTTTAATTTTTCTTCCTCAATTCCATTCCCTACCAGCAGTAAATGCACATCGGGTTGTTTTATTTTGATAAAGGCGGTCAATAACAATTCAACATTTTTCACCGGCTCAAACTTCCCGGCAAATAATATCAAAACCTGGTCGTTGTTTACTTTTAATGACGCCCTTAATGCCGAAGCCTCCTGTGCCCGGCTGGCTGAAAATCTTTCGTTATCGATGGCATGCGGCGTAAAGCTAAGCTGGCTTTCTTTTAAGCCATATTTTAAAAAATATGCTTTATTGTTTTTGCCGGCGTAGAACGCATGGTCAACATGGCTGTACACCCATTTCAGCAAAAAATATCTAAAAAGCCGTTTTATACCGGTATCGCCAGTTAAAAGCGTGGAATCACCCCTGAAATAAACTGGCGCCTTATTTTTGAAATAACGAAGCGCCTGTAAATGACCCTGATATGCCCAGCCAATCACCAACACAGCATCTGGGTGGTAATTACCAATTTCTTTTATCAGGCCGGGTGTTTTTATCCCCATAAAACTCCGGGTACCCGGCCTGGACGAGGTGTTTTCAATCCATTGATAGGTATATCCCTCCATCAGCGGGATGTCCCAACTTACGTCTTTGCCAAAACCCGGATCATGCTTTGAGGAGTGGTATTGTTGGCCAACGGTATAAAATACTTTCAGGTCAATTTTTTGCCGTTGCCGGATCAATTGAAACACAGGCGCATAATATTGAATGGGATGCGTGGTGATAATTGCCAGCTTTTTCATCAGTGAATTTTATAAAAAAAGTTGCCGCAAATCGTCATTCTTTACAAAACTGTTTCCCGTCTGAAATGCCTCAGCGCTTGTTCAAACAACGCTGTTTGCGCACCGGTTAATGCCTCAGCGGAGTAATTTTTAAAGTTTGTGGTCAGGGTTATCCCTTTGAAATTGTAGCCGGCCCAATTTTCAAAAATCTTATACAAAGTATTGACCAGGTGGTCTTTGTTGGCTGGGAAAGTCAACACTTCAGCATGTTCAGCGCATTGTCTCAAAATCGCGGCGGCGCTGCTTTTTTCGTTAAAAATGGCAAGTAGCGGCTTCTTTACCAACAGGTACGGATAAATTTTGGAAGCAGTATATTTGGGATCTTCTGAACCCGGTATGAATAACGCGTCCGCCTGCTGCAGTGTTACAAGTGTATGATAATAACTGATGCGTCCGGTAATTTCCACAATAGAGGCTTCAACGCCGTATTGTTCGGCGAGCGGCAAAATGGTGGGCATAGCTACGCCGCCCGACGCATAGCTGGTGCCGATGAACCAAAACTTCAATCGGCTGAATGTCTCGGGGTGATCTGTCAGCCCTTTTTTTAATGCCTCAAAAGCCGGTTGAATTGCGTGATGCATATCAGCTCCGCCGCGGCCTATGTAGACCACATTTATAAATTGCGGCTGAAGGAGCGGGATAAATATTTTCCTATTTCTATCCGCAATTTGCAAGTCTTTTTCAAATGCTCCGAAAGTGATAACAGCAGAGGGCACATCTTTTAACGCGCTATACCTGTTCTTCAGATCATCAATATAATATTTTGAAACGCTTATTAAACCGTCCGTTTGTTTCATGGCTTTAGCTTCCATAATCTTGTGCAGACGGTAAATCAAATTGTATTTTGGCGGCTTTATACTTTTATCCTTATAATACTCGGAGTACCACGGGTCCTGCATATCAATCACGTAGGGCACATTGAATTTTCTTTTCCAATACGGTCCAAGGATGCAAATCGGAAATTGCGTGGTAGAAAAATAAACGAGTTCGAATTTTTCTTTTCGGAGGATTTTGGCCACGCCTTTGCGGTATTGCCACATGGCCCGGAAAGCCAGGCTACCGAATCCGAATTTTGATGTGATCTTACTATTGAATGCCTCGACTTTATAAACCTTGCAGTCCGCCGGTACGCTTTGCATGAGCAGCTCGTCCTTAACCATTTCCGAATAGCGGACATCGACAGTTACAACGGCCGGATCCCAGCCAAATTGTTTAAAATACGGCAGGCTCACGCGCACCCGTTGCATATCTGCGGCATTTGAGGGGGGGAAATAGGGCGATATGATGAGTACGCGCTTCAATCGGACAGCGCTTTATTAATTAAGGAAAGAAATTTTTCACTTTCCCTTTCCCAATTTAATTCGCCGCATGCAACCGCGCGCGATTGTTTTTTTGCCATAATTAAGTCGGTGCGGTTGTCAAAGTAGTATTTGATCAGGTCCGCAAGCGCCTTTTTATCACCCTTTTTGTACAAACCGCCTATTTTCGGATATTCTTCCAACAAACTCTTTTGGGCCGTTGTGTCACTGGCGACTATTGCCAGCCCCGCCTGCATGTAAGTGAAAATTTTATTGCTTAGGGCCAGATCGTTGTTTAAACAAAAAGCGGGCTCAAGCGCCAACCCAATGTCAAACTGCGAAGCAAACTCATTTATCCGGGCAGGAGCCATTGGCGGATGAATGTTCAAATTTATATTGCCTGCTCCGATATCGGCCAGGTAGCTGTTCGCCGATGGCGATAGGTCGCCCAGTAAGTGCAGCTCAATTTTATCATTGTTCAATGCTTTCAGCGCGTTTATAACGTCTTCCAGGCCCCGTTGAGGCCCAATAGTTTGTGAAAACCAAAATAACTTCAACGGCGCCGGCGATAAATTATACTTAATTGTTATTGCGTTGTCAACCGGGAAGGCATTTAATATTACCACAGGCTTTTTTGCAGGAAATAACTGCCTGTACGCAGCGCCGATTCCGGGGCTGCTAACTGAAATATAGTCAACAAGCGGAATATATTTATTCTCGATCGCTGATTTTAGTTTAACGTCCGGGCTATTAATGTCGTTACTGGTTTCGTTTCTGTGGAAATCCTCGGCGTCGAAGCCGATTTTTGCATGATGTTTTTTTGCTGCTTTTACGGCGACCGGCAGGGCCGCTAAATTATGCGCGATGTAAAGATCGGCCCGATGCCTTGTTGCTGCCTTAATAAGCAATGGCGTACAGCGGCCAATCAATAGCTCGGCGCTAATAAACCTGCCATGGGTGAACTTATACAGCAGTTGACATGCTTTTTGTAATACCCGCGTCGGCCAGTAAACGTAAAATCCGTCACCCGGGCTTCCACCAACTCTTACGGCCTTCCATTTTTTATCGGCCACCAGCTCCTTATCCAGTTTTGTACCCCATTCATTCCAGTATTGATAAATAACCATAACCTCGTAACCTACGCTGAATAATGCATCGGCTTCTTTTACCAGCCGCGGATTGAGCGAAGGCTGCCCTGTAGAGATGAGCGTTACTTTTTTATTCAGGCTTTTCCCCGGGCTTTGCAATTCTTAATAATCTGTAGTACAACAAGTTTCTTTACAGGTTGAGATATTCATCAGCAATCGCTTCACCTGAGAAACGTTTTTCTGCTTCCTGCCGCACATCAAACCGATTTATTTTTTTTACCTGTTGCACCAGATGTGTCATTTCATCCTGTGTATTACACCGAAACCCATTTGTCCCGTGTTTGATGATCTCAGGCACTGATCCTTTATTAAAAGCTATCACAGGCGTACCACATGCCATAGCTTCTATCATCACCATGCCAAATGGCTCGTCCCATTCAATAGGGAACAATAGCGCTTTTGATTGGCCTAAATAAATATTCTTTTCAGCGTCTGTTAAAGCGCCTAAGTACTTTATTTGATTACCATCAATTTGCGGTTCAATTTCATTTTCAAAATAAGCATAATTATCGGCAGTATGTGAAATGTTACCCCCAATTATCAGCTGGTTACCGGTTTTTATCGCTACCCTAATAGCCGTGTGCACTCCTTTTATCCGGTCAAGTCTGCCTAAAAACATTAGCGGTGCATCGTCGCTTACATCTTCGTTTAATTTGTAATGCGAAAAATCAATTGCATTATAAACGGTTTTCCAGCTCCCTGCCACATTGCCTGTTGATACGCAATAATTGCTGCAGCCGGTAAATATTAAGTTCTGGTTCGGCAATGCATTTGCAATTTTTATTCCACTGGTGGCCACAGGCCTGCCATAAGTCATAATTTTTTTTATCGGATAATTTAATACAGGCAAAAGGTAAATTAGCCTGCCAAAGTTGTGGATACGATCAAATTTATTTTTGTTTTTATACAGATATTTCCATACAAACCAGGCTTCTTTAATCCTTGCCCATTTGGAACGGTTCAAATCGTTTGCTCCAAATACTACTGTTTTACCGCTGCAATATGAATTTGGCCCCGCCAATAAGGTTACATCGTGACCAAGCTTTTGATACTCTGTTGCAAACAGATATACCAGGCGTTCGTGGCCGCCGTATAATGGGGGAGGAACAGGTATCCCAGGATCCATAATGAGCAATATCCTCATTTCAATTGCATTTCACCTTGCCGGCGTTGAATTATATAATTTGAGATAGTTGTCAGCCATGATTTTCGAGGTGTATTT
>VFSW01008639.1_pt1 | contig 14604 bp, 30 predicted proteins | sample 5358111 | NCBI WGS metagenome assembly VFSW01 (sample SAMN11554181, study PRJNA540505) | mine drainage metagenome | isolation source: sediment from site ElyBrook_90M | place: USA: Ely Copper Mine, Vershire, VT | collected 2017 | reverse complement strand
GTCAAGAAAGCAAAGGAATGGCTAGATGCTGGCCTCATCGGTACGCCCTTGTGGGCAAACTTTACCTTGGGACAATTCAGCGAAAAAGCACCGTATCTTCGTGATGGCGTTATTCTTAATTGGAGTCATGAACTTGATCTATGTTTATACCTTCTCGGACCTGCTGAACTAGCCGGATCATCGACTCGTCTGACTGATGGCAAGGACGATATAACGGATATTCTGCTCACACATGAGAGCGGATGCCGGTCTGTCGTTCACCTTGATTACGTCACTCGTCCAGAGCGCAGATTCTTTATGATTGTTGGTACAAGAGGAAGATTTAATGTTGATTTGGTTGATAGGTTTATGTGGCTTAACTATCCACACGGCAAATATGAAGATTTTCTTGGAAGAGATTCTTTCGATGAAAACTACATCGAAGAGATGCAGGCTTTCATAGATCGGATAGACGGAAAGGAAACAATCGGATGCAGCGGAGAAGAAGGGCTGAAGGTTCTTGAACTCTGCCTTGCAGTCAGAAAACAGGCGGGATTGGAATGAAGCGCCCATTTACTCCTTCTCGGCTCAAAAAAATGCTGGATTATGATCCGGAATCCGGTGTCTTTACGTGGAAAGATTGCCCTGGATACAACAAGAAGTTTCGCAATGGAACTGAGGCCGGGTCCAACCGAGATAGGTATTTTGTAATTCAGATTGAGGGACGCGCCTATCAAGCCGGAATTATAGCCTGGGTTCTTAAAACTGGGAAATGGCCAAAGAATAAGGTCGATCATAAAGATCGGGATACCTTCAACAACAAATGGACCAACCTAAGAGAAGCAACCTTCTCTCAGAACAATGCCAATCGGGTTTTCGGTAATCGAAGTCTCCCGCGCGGAGTCACTCTCATCAAGAGGCCATACAAGTTAAAGAACCCATACGAAGCTAGGATCAAGGTAAACAAAAAGAACATCTATCTTGGTATGCACCACACCCCAGAAGGGGCTCACGCCGCCTATCTCGTGGCAGCCAAGAAGCATTTCGGGGAGTTTTCAATATGAAAGTGTGTGCTATCGCCCAAGCCCGAATGGGCAGCACGAGGTTTCCAGGCAAGGTCATGGCTGATCTTGGCGGTAAACCTGTGCTGTCCTGGGTGGTTGAAGCCCTACGCCAATCTCCCGGCGTGGATAATGTTGTCATCGCTACATCTACACTGGATGCCGATAATATCATCGTTGAATGGTGCATAACAAATGAAGTGGATTATTATCGGGGTTCTGAGTCTGATGTGCTGGATCGTTTCTATCAGTGCGCTCAACAGCAGAATGCCAACATAGTTCTTAGATTAACATGCGACTGTCCATACCTTGATCCGAATGTTGTAGGTCAAGTCATCCAACTCAGAAAAATTACAGGTGCATCCTACTGCACCAACCAGCCAACATGGCCAGACGGGTTGGACGTGGAGTGTTTTACTTTTGAAGCATTGAAGACTTCATGGTTGGAGGCAACAAGGCAGACGGATCGTGACTGTGTGACACAGTATATGTTCCGTAATGCCGATAGATTCCCTGCCGCGCACCTGATTTGTCCATTTCCTGGAGCCCATAAAGAGCGATGGGTGCTGGATACCAAGGACGACTACGAACTTTGCAAGGCTATTGCACGGCGATGGAACAAGAAACAACCGCCGACCTGCACCGATATTATGAGGATTCTGGATGCTGAACCCACTCTACGGGATATCAACAAACATGCCATTCGAAATGAACGATTCTACGAAGGACTCGCAGAGGAACAGCTACCCACACGAACATATACCAGATCGAATGAGCTACTGGTTCGAGCAACCAAGACTATACCGTTTGGGTCGCAGACGTTTTCTAAGTCACACCTATTCTATCCGGAGAATGCAGCGCCTTTGTACATCTCCCACGGGGATGGCGCTCGCGTCTTTGACGTTGATGGCAATGACTACATTGATCTGGTTAATGCACTCCTACCTGTCGTTCTTGGCTACCGCGATCCAGATGTGGATGAAGCAGTACGGCGGCAACTAAGCGCCGGAATGAGCTTCAGCTTAGCTACCAAGCTGGAGGCAGAGCTATCCGAGAAGCTATGCGGCCTGATTCCGTGTGCTGAGATGGTCAAGTTCGGCAAGTCTGGAACCGATGTGACAACCGCTGCGGTTAGACTTGCAAGAGCTTACACCGGCAAAGACCAAATCATGGTTGGTGGATACCATGGATGGGCCGATTGGTCGATGGCGCACACGGATAAGAACAATGGAATTCCAGAACTGGTTCAACGCCAATCTCTGAAGATCAAGTATGGAGATAGGAAGGGACTTGAATGGTGGAGAGCTAATTCTTCTGGAATTGCAGCGGTGGTTGTCGAGCCAACGCACAATGTAGAATACCTGCAAAGGCTGCGGCAGTTCTGTACTACCAATCAGATCATTCTGATCTTTGATGAAATCCAGACTGGCTTCCGCTATTCGCTCGGCGGGGCGCAGAAATACTTCGGTGTGACACCCGACCTCGCCTGCTTCGGCAAATCCATGGGCAATGGAATGCCAATCTCGGCTCTCGTAGGCAAGCGAGAGATCATGAATCTATTCAATCAGAGCGTGTTCTACTCCGGCACCTTCTTTGGCGACACGTTGTCCTTAGCTGCGGCGTTAGCCACCATCAAGAAGATGGAAGATGAGCATGTCATCGAACATCTGTTCGATGTTGGCGGTAGGCTGCGAGACTGGATACAGGCTTACAACGGCCCGATTAAATTCCAGGGTTATGCACCGCTGGTCAAGCTTGTCTTCGAAGATTACCCAAACATCACCAAGGAACAATCTCAGGGGCTTCTAACTCAAGAAATGGCGAAGATGGGGGTCCTGCTGCTGAACGCCAACGGCGTCTCGTTCTCCATCAAAGAACCAGAGCTAAAGCAAATCATCCGCGCTTATGAGCATTCCTTCCGTGTGATTGATGGCGTGATAAATGGCCATACCAAGATCGAGGATGTTCTTCATGGATCAATCAAGGCCAAGCCATTGAGGCAAACAGCGTGAAATCCATCCTCATCACTGGTGGCTCTGGATCGTTTGGACGGGCCTTCGTCCGTCACATCCTCAATGAACATAGGATCGAGAGGATTGCGGTCTATTCCAGAGGCGAGCATCTTCAGGAAGAGATGCAACATCAATTCAAGGATGATCGGCTTCGGTATTTCATTGGTGACGTGCGTGACAAGGATCGCTTGGAAATGGCGATGCGCGGCGTCGATACCGTAATCCATGCTGCGGCGCTGAAGATCGTACCAACAGCGGAGTACAATCCGACCGAATGTATAGCAACAAATGTTGGAGGGGCGGAGAATGTGGTCAGGGCGGCAATACGGGCCGGAGTTTCAAGAGTGGTTGCATTATCAACGGATAAAGCGGTCAATCCAATCAATCTATACGGCGCATCGAAGCTCGCAGCGGAGAAGATTTTTACAGCGGCTCATTCCCTTTCGGGCGGAGGGTGCCGGTTTAATGTGGTCCGTTATGGCAACGTGTCTGGGTCTAGGGGTTCTGTTCTCCCTCTTTTCCAGAAGCTCAAGGCGCAAGGCAAAGCACTTCCTGTCACCGACGAAGCCATGACGCGATTCTGGATCACGCTCGATCAAAGCGTTGATCTGGTGATGAATGCCTTGGAGATTTCCGATCAAGGCTTTCATTCCAAGATTCTTGTTCCAAAGATTCCCTCCATGAGGGTGGTGGATTTAGCCCGCGCCATTGACGCTAACAACATCATTCTCAACACCGGAATCCGACCAGGAGAGAAGATCCATGAGACCTTGATTACCGAAGACGAGGCCAGAACAACGACGATTGGCTGTGGCCTCAAGCACGAGGAATTCTACATCATCAATCCGAGTGGATATCAGAAGCGTGAATTCGAAACGCCGGTGCCACACAATTGGCGATATTCCAGTGACACAAACACGCAATGGCTTTCTGTTGAACAACTCAAGGAGTTTGCATGACAAAGAAACGTAAGTACGTTCGCCGTCCGATGACCGATGACCGGATCATCACCAAAGTTCAGGCCATCCGCCGCAAAAACAACATCGCCTGGATGAATATCCTCCGACTGGCGTTTAAGGCTAGGCCAAAACAGGCCCGCAAGATCATGGACGAGATCAATAAGAACGATGTACTCGTAACAAAATGGATGAGCCGCCTAGGAGGCAAAAAGTGATGCACGAATCAACCTTCGAATATCTCAAGCCGACCGACAAACAAATCGAGGCAATGAGCGCCTGCCGCTTTGCAGCCTTTGATTATGCCTGCAAGCTCGGAGCAATTCTCCCTGAAGGTCCAGACAAGACCTACATCATGCGGAAGCTACGCGAGGTTGCTATGTGGGCCAACATCGCTATCACGCGAAATCCAGACGGCTCGCCAAGAGAGTAAGCATGACAGTCCTTGTAACCGGAGCAACAGGCTTTCTTGGCCCGTATCTCCTGGCTGAGTTCATCAAGAATGACACCAGGGCCATAGGGGTCTCACGGTCTGGTTCGGATTATGAATGTGATCTGATGAGGGCGGATCATGTTCATAGTCTGATGGCAAAGACCAATCCAGATGTGATTATCCACGCGGCGGCGATGACGGATGTAAACAAGTGCCAGTCAAATCCGGATGAAGCTATCAAGCAAAACGCGGGGATGACAAAGATAATCGTCAGCCTGATGCCGCCCGGATGCCGGTTGATCTACATCTCGACCGACATGGTGTATTCCGGCACTGGCCCACACAAGGAAAATTCCAAGTCAGAGAACCCCATCAATATGTATGGGATGAGCAAGTTTATGGGGGAGTTCGAGGCGGCGAAAGCTTCCAAGCATCTCATTCTGCGGACCAATATGTATGGGTTTTCCCGCAGCAAAAACAAAACCTCAAGTCTGGTGGATTTCCTGGTCGATTCCTTCAGAGGTGGCGGCGAAGTAAAATTGTTTACCGACATGATGTTCTCGCCATTGGCGGTTGGCACTCTGGCAAAATATGTCGCTGTTCTATCCAGAGTCAATCGAAACGGAACCTTCAATCTCGGAGCAACCAATGGGATGAGCAAAAGCAAGTTTGCTCTTTTATTGGCAAAGAACCTAGGGCTGCCATTACTCGGCGCAAGACCGCTGGAATCCAACCATCTGCCGGGGCGAGCACCTCGCCCGCTGGATACCAGATTGGACATAACAAGGATCGAGGCGGTGTTTGGTTTGACGCTACCAAATATGGAGCAGGATTTGGACTCGATGTGCAGGGCCTATCTATGCGTAAACTGAACATGCATCTCGGCCCTATTCCACCGTTCGATACCCGCACTGTCGTCGAGAAACGATACATCCTGAATACTTTTCATCGCCCATTCAGTGGTTTTCTCGGCGGCATACATACCGGAGGATATTGGATCGAGCGACTGCGAGATGAATGGAGTTCAAGCTTCGGGGTGAAGTATTCGATTCCGTGCAATTCGGCTACCTCTGGGCTCCTGGCCGCGTGCATTGCGGTTGGCATTGGTCCAGGCGACGAGGTGTGGGCTCCAGTCTATACCATGAGCGCGACCGCCGCCTGTGCCAAGATCCTCGGAGCCAAGGTAAAATTCATAGACGTGGACGAACGAATCTTCGCCTTGGATACAACCAAAGCACCGGGAGGATCAAAGCCAAAAGCCATCATTGTCACCAATCTGTTTGGTCATCCGGCTTACATCTCGGAGATTAGGGCGTGGTGCAATACCAATAATGTCTGGATGATCGAGGATGCGGCGCAGAGTCCATTTGCCAAGACCATGGGCGGCAAGTTGGCTGGCACGGTGGGCCACATCGGGGTGTTTAGCTTCAATGTGCATAAACATCTTCAGTGTGGCGAGGGTGGAATCATTGTCACCAACGACATTGAACTCGCCAACAAGATCAACGATGCAGTCAACCATGGTGAATTGGGTCACGGCACCGTGGGACTCAATCTCCGTATGACAGAACCAATCGCCGCCATGGCGGTGGCTCAATTGGGCAAGGCTCATTGGATTATCGAAGGACGGCGAGAACTCGCCCATGAGATGACACAGATGGTCAAGGGTATCTCTGGAATTGAGCCACCCTATGAGGCCTTTGGCTATAGCCACGTCTATTACATCTGGGCGGCGAAGTTGTGGCCATGGAAGCGAGCCAAGTTCATCAAGATTTTACAGGATCATGGCTTTCCAATGAATGAGGGATATTCCCCTCTGTTAAGCCGAGTATTCAACGACGATGGCAAGTATCCAATTGCGGAAGAGCTAGAGGACAAGAAACTCATCACCTTTGATATCTGTTCGTATTCTCCAACACGGAGACAGAAGAAAATGATGAAGGATATTATCGGTATGGCGGCGGATCAGCAGCGATGACACTGATCGAGAAAGTCGCCCAGATCATGGCGGAATCTATCAACGGTGGGGAGTTCTGGCGCGATGGAGACTCTCTCTCATCCCGAACTTATACGCCGGATCAGCGCAAGGTTTGGTATGAGAGAGCTAAGCTCATCATAGGGGTAATAAAAGAACCATCCGAATTAAAGGATAATTCATGACCGAATACCCGGACGATATGATCGAACGGATTGCGGAGGCCATCTGGAACGAGAATGCTCCTGAGTTTGCCCCGGATTATGACGATCTGGAATTGATCGATCAGATGAAGGTCAGGATGCTGGCGGTCGCGTTGCTCCGAGTGATGAGAGAGCCGACCGCTGGAATGGTATCCAGCGCCTTTGGAAAAAGCGACGCGGCCGATATCTGGCGCGGCATGATCGATCAAGTACTACAGGAGGAATAAGCATGAAAATAGGTGATAGACAAATCGGGCCGAATTTTCCTCCATACTGCATCAGCGAAATAAGTTGTAATCATGGGGGTAAATTAGAAAACGCAAAGAAGCTTATTAAACTGGCTAAGGCCGCTGGCGCAGACGCCTGCAAAACCCAGTGCTATGAGCCTGGGACGATCACCATGGAGATGAACAAGCCGGACTTCATCCTCCAGGAGGGGCTGTGGAAGGGCCGGACGCTGTGGGAACTCTATAAGACAGCACACACGCCATTCAACTGGCACCCGGATTTATACAAGATTGCCAGGGACGAGAAGATCACGATCTTCAGTTCGGTGTTCGACAAAACGGCCGTGGATTATCTGGAGAAGCTTGATTGCCCTGCTTATAAGATCGCTTCCATGGAGATCGTTGATATTCCGTTGATTGCTTATGCGGCCTCGACCGGCAAGCCGATGATTATCTCCACGGGGATGGCTAATGACGAAGAGGTCCTGGACGCGCATAGAGCCGCTCCGAAGGCAGCGTTCCTACACTGTATGTCGGAATATCCAGGCACTATTGAAACGTCGAACCTTGGGGGAATCATTCACCTCATGGATCTTCTTCCGTCAAATGTTATCGGTTTGTCAGATCATTCTGAGGGCAGTTTGGCACCGATTGCGGCGACGGCATTAGGGGCCTGCATTATAGAAAAGCACTTCGGTCACTTGCCTGGGGTGAAGTCGGAGGATGACAAGTTCTCGATGGACGAGGGTGAGTTTGCTTTGATGGTTGAAGAGGTAAAGCTGACCTATGCTGCGATGCAACCACAGAAGCCGGATAAGAATCCAACCCGTCAGGTCAGACGAAGCCTCTACGCGATTGCCGAGATCAAGAAGGGCGATATCTTTACTGAAAAGAACATCAGGTCCATTAGGCCTGGATATGGACTTCCCTGCAAACTTCTACCCTCATTGCTGGGTAGAAGGGCTGGGCAGGATTACCGCAGGGGTGATCCACTGAGGTAGGAGGAACTGATGGCCTCGAAATACTGCGATTGTGGCAGGCGGATCGTAGTGTTCAAGAGTAAGGGTTTCAAAGGGGTTAAATCCCCGAAGGGCGATGACCACGTTCTATGCCAGAAATGCTGGCAGAGCGAACGGGATCGGACCAAGAAAATTCCAGAGGATCGAAGGATTACACCGCAATGATGATGAATCGAAGAGGAATCCTTCTTGGCTTGGCCTCAGCCCTGGCGGCCCCGGCGATTGTCCACGCTGGGAATCTGATGCCGGTGAAGGCACTCCCTCGCGGTATGGAATGTGTTATCCATGGAATGGATGCTTACGGCCGTGCTGTTTCTGAAATCATTGTTCTCCCTACAGGGAGGATTCCATATATCGATGCGATAGGCTTCGTTTCTGGGAAGACTAGCTTTTCTAAGATCTATTCCTACGAGTTCCAATTTGATAGCAAGCCAATAGTGCCACCAGACTTTCTCAGCCATTACGTTTAGCCCTCCATTTCCTCATATACTCGCGCTGATAGGCATTTCGGTCAAACTTAGCCCCACCCTCTGTAGATAGAGTTTGAGGGTAGGGCTTCGACTTATGAGTCCCGGATTTAGTGGATTCGGGGGTATGTGGAATCACCTCCTTCAGAATTTTTTCTACGGTTTTTTTGGACACCTCTTTGTACAGAGGACAGTTCTCAGCACCCAAAGGATGCCGCGTCTTGCAATCTCTGCACAATGGATCAATCATTCAGTTAGTCTAACAGTTAGACTAACACATGTCTATAGATTTTTTGCAGTAAAATGTGGGGGGGAAGAGAGATAAAAACTTGAATCCCGCATCCCACACGCGGGTCATAGGGGGATAGTACGGCTCCCCTTAGGGCTTTAGCCCTAAGACAAAAGGTGAACGTTCACTGTCTGTACACTGTCTGTTCCTAGCTTTAGCTAGGACTTCCAATGGCTTAGCTCTCGCGCGTCTTAACTCAATTGATTAAGATGCGAAGCCAGCCATCGGTGGCCATACCCTATCTAGGGTATGAGCTAAGTGGTTGATAAGCCTCGTTAACCAAGCCGAAGCCACGCGTAGGCTGGCGCATCTAATCTTCACTTAGCTTACTTACTCTCTTCGTAAGCTCTTCGCTTCACTTCGTTCCGCTATGCTTCGCTTTGAGAGCTTACTCAGAGAGATAAGCTCGCCAACCGAAAGCGGAGAACGACGATGAACCAAGCTCAAATCGCCACCATCATTGCAGCGGTAATAGCTCAGGTTAATGCGAAGCCGAAGGCTTCCAAGTCTCACAAGCCGCTGAGTTCTTACAAGGCTGCCAACAAGTTTGAGCCCAAGGGTAAGATCAGTTCTGATGGCAAGACCGAGCGTCAACTGAAGAATGATGTTGCGGTTGCCAAGGCCTTCAAGAAGGCCGGATTTACTGTGGTTCCACGAGTTGATGCCCTTACCTATAAGGGCTGGTTGTCCAAGGGAATGCGGGTTATTCCTGGCCAACATGGCACTTGGGTCAAAGGCGTTGGAACTCTGTTCCATAGTGGTCAGGTTCTCCCCGATGTGCAGCCTTCCAAGGCTGCTATGACCGCCGAGGTTGCTCAACTCACTCAAGCCTCGGCATAAACTGAACTAAGTCAATGGGCTAGGAGCTTTAGCTCCTGGCCTGTTGCTTGTGTAACATTATAACATCACACGGAGACTGCTCTATGACTAAGCTCGATGTTGCTCAACTCATGTCCGACCAGATTGGCCTCTATTTGGGCCAGAGACAGCCGCTGATTGAGGCGGAGCCTTACGATGATGAATTCGGTCATGGCTTCGATCCTTTGGATCGTTGGGGCGATGCGCGATATTCGCCCTATCGTTCCCGTTGGGCTGCCGAAGGCCATCCAATCTCCAATTGGAAGGCTTAAGCCACCGAATTTGGTGTGTAGCAGGGTCTGAGTTCTTACGAAGACCCTGCGTAACACCAGCAAGGAGAACGACCGATGACACAAGCTCAGTTTAACAGAATTACTAACCATATCCTTGATATGGTTGACGCTCATGAGGACTTTGCCACAGCCTTTCAGGCTGCTTACGACAAAGCCAAAGCGGCAAGTGCCGCTTGTGTCGCTGCCCGCAAAGCCAAGAAATCCTAACCCACCACAATCCCTTCTCTTACTCTCCTTTTTAGGAAGGAGAGTAAGAGAAGAATACCCGGAACAGACACAGAATGAACGGAGAACGACATGATCCGCATTATCGACCGCAACGATACCCAAGTGGTGCAGAAAGTCGTTAAGCCTAACGGAGAACTGCTCCGTTATCAGTATGGGATTCCAGGAAATCCGATGACAGTGGCCTCAACCTTGACTGAGGCCAGAGCCATGATCGGTAAGTCCAGGATCGGACTGACACAGCCCTCAGTAGAGGGCTAAGTCACAGAAATCATACAACAATCAAGGAGAAATGGCAATGAAAACCAGCGAAGCTTTGGATGCAATCCAAGCCCGCAGTAATGGTGAATGGGATAATTCCAACTTGCTTCAAACGGGCGAATTGTTGCCCGATACTCAGGCTGACATTCTACGGATTAAAGAGCGTTGTTTACTCGATTACGGCTATGAGATCGGCGTTCGTGATCCGCGCTTGAATTCCGACTATCCGGGATGTTTTATGGTCGTAGAAAGCCACGAACCATCAGAATTACCCACACGCGACGGCAGAAATGGTCCTTGGTGCATTGTTGGCGACGATCTTGCTGCCCTTGTCACCGAGGCCTTCGAGGTGCTTTGCACCTTTGACCTTGATGATGGCACTAACGGTCAGGACCGCAAAAGCTATTCAGATAACCAAGATCGAGACAGTTACACTGTAAATACGGAGAAATCATGAAAACTCGACGCCAAAGCTGGTTACTCACCTGCTTCTCTGCACTGTGTTTGCTATTCGTCCTAGCGATGCTGTTTGCTACAGTCTCAAAAGGGAATTACAGCGTCTGTAATTCCATGTTTCCAAGCTATGAGAGTGCGTGTAATTTAAGAAAGGCTGGCCGCTGATGGGTATTTATCTCGTATTCAGCGGTGATGCTTACTATCCGGCTGGTGGATGGCATGATTATGCCGGATGTTTTCCAACCCTTGAATTAGCGCGAGCTTTTGCAGAGGATGGCAAAAGCGACTGGTGGCATATTGTCCAAGGTGGACAAATCGTTGCATCTAATTAACGGAATCCGATGCTGGCTTCGCCAGACTTAAAGCCTCCGCGACCTCATTGGTCTCGGAGGCTTTTTCCATTTCCATTTGTACAACTGTTACCTTGTCGGGGCCGACCAATTCAAAGACCTTTGACAGTGCCAAAGCAGCCTCTGGCCCCGCCGTATTGGCTACAGCCTCAAGAATATCGGAAATGCTCTCCATGTTTTCAAAGTCGCCCGCCGATCCAACCTCTTTGCGGTCAATCAATAGCCCAACCAGCTTAGCTTGCTCTCTGGCAGCCGAGATAATGCTGGCTGGATCGGCCTTAGCCCGAGCTAAATCGAGGGCTTCCTGATAATCGGTCAGGATTTTCTCGAATGTGATATCGCTTTTCCTCTTAATGTCCATTCGCATTTCCTTGATCCGGCTTTTGATATGCGGCTTCTTCAGTAGATTGTGTGCGCTCGCCGTCGCGCAATTAAAGCCTACAGCCTTGCGATACACTTGCCGGTAAGCCGCCGTAGCGGTCCCGCCATTCGCCATTTCCATCAAATACAATTTGACGAAGCGTTCTTGCCTGGGATTTTTAAGCATCCTGCCCATAGCTCATTGTATCAGAAGCTAAATCCACCTGCAATTCCTAGCCTTTAACCCTCTCTATTCACTCTCCTTTCGGAGAGAGTGAATAGAGAGAATACGGAGAACAACATGGAGTTAGCTCAATTCCTCACTGGCTGGTTTGACAGCCACGTGTCTTGGGGATTTCTCGGTTTTTGCCTGATCCTTTGGTGCCTCGCATCAGGCTACAGAAGCAATTAACACGGAGAACCACAATGGTTGCACCACTGACACAAGCTGAGCTTGATATTGTGCCTATTCGACCAAATCCGCATCCCGATGGCCACCCTTGGGCTAAGTGCTGCGGCACAAAAACAGATGTAAACTGCATGTGTTTGATGCGGAAACCAAAAAATGAGCCATCAAGATTTCGGAAAATGCTCGATAATCTATACCAATTTAACCCCTTCTCTCAAAACGCCTTATCTCAAATCGCAAGAAGAAAACTCCTGAAATGTGTTGCAGAAAAAGGCCGCTTCTTCTGCATTCACCGCATGGACGGTGAATATCACAGAGAATGTGCTGGTTGGGCGGCTAAAATCACGGGGAACAAGCCATGAGAGTAAAAAATCGAGGTTGTGGTCAAGACGGTGAAGTTTCCATTCAAGATGCAAAGCCACGTCACGTTAAATTGGTCCTTGAGGCCGACGAGCTAAGCGAAGATGGCAGATCACAGTGGGTTTGGGTGAGACTGTCAACGGGCGATTTGGTGTTAGCCGTTTTCCCACAGGGCGATACCTATTTTGCCACAGAGGACGGCAGGAAAGTATGAAACCGGAACGCTATCACGTTTATTTTGAGGACGAGGCGAGAATAATCGGCTCTGGCTGGCGTCCTGTTATAGCCAGAATTGGCTATAAATGGGTCCACATCAAAACTCCTAATGCCGAACGTGGCACTAGGATCAAACGTGAAATATGGGACAAGCTCCGTAAGGATTTCCCCATGAAAAGGAGCCTTGAGGCCAATGGACGAATTGGATTGTATATTTCCGGATTGCCAAATTAAAGGTGAGTGGCTTGGTACGGCCTGTGAGCATTCTTGTCCTTTTGAGGAAAAGTGCAAGAAACAAAGAGCCCAGGACAATCTTTACAAGGAAACCATGGAAACACCATGAAAGGGAGCCTTAATGACAAGGCCAAAATTGAAGATGGTTTGCTCAAGGTGCGGCAGTGAGAATGTCAGGGCCGATGCTTACGCTGAATGGGATGTTGATAATCAAAAATGGGAATTAACCACAACTTTCGATAAGGGCTCTGTCTGTGAAGATTGTGAAGAAACCGACTGCATTGAAGAGGTAGAGATTAAAGATGATGACACCCAAAACACCGAATGAACTTAAATCATTCATTTATGGAGCATTCTTCGGGATATTTACGCTATTAGCGGCGTGGATGCTCGTAAGTCACATGGCTGATATTCGTTGGCAACCAATAAAGGTGAATCATGCGAAGGAGTCCAATCCATAAGGATCTGAGAAGCCCGAAATATCGGCCCAGGATCATAGTTAATCGTAAGAAACAGGCCGCGAAACGAGCCTGTCGCACACGCATCTAATCTCTCTCTTCTTCACTCTCTTACTTCGCTTGTGAGAGTTCAGAAGGCCCCTCACCAAAACACATGGAGAAATAAATATGAAGTGTGTCCAGAATGCTGAAACAAAGGAAATTAAACGCCTCAGCGACGACGAAGCCCATTTTCGGGTCCGCAAGAATCCGCACATTTGGAAATATGTGACGAAAACTGCGTACAAGAAGCAGTTGGCCGAAGGGGTGAAGAAATGAAGCCGACACACGAAGAGATTGTTGAATTGATGATGGAAACCATCATTGAACTTGAGGACGCTATTGTGGCTAGGCCATCTGGTCGCCGAGAGCGTGAGGCATCGTTGGTAGCTACCGGATTCCAAGTGCTTGAGATTGAGCCGGAGGAAGAGCTAGTTACTCAGTAAGCCACGCCAAGCCCTCTCTTCTTCTGTTCGTTCTCTTCGAGAACAGAAGAAGAGAGTAGTCCACCACCCCACCACAACCACGGAGAATGACTATGGATATGCAGACTGCCATTGCCGCCGCTGTCGCCGCAGCTTTGGCTCAACAGAAGCCACAGCGTAAGGTTAAGGCCAAGGGCGCTGCCAAGGGCCGTACAAAGCTCACCGATGAGCAGAAGACGATCAACGCCAAGGCTAACGCCGAGGTCGCCGTGAAGCTCTTCCAGGACGCTGGCTATGAGAATTGCGTGGCCCATGAGACCATCCGGACCTATGATAAGTGGGTCGAGGCTGGCCGCCGGGTCATGAAGGGCCAGAAGGCGATCCGCACCCCGAAGGGTGTGGCGTTGTTCCATCTAGTGCAGACAGATGCGATTGCCAAGGCCAACTAAGTCCCCCACTGGTTGAGCCTTAGGCGGCTGGAGGCGCAAATGCCTCCAGCACTACTTTATGTTTTCATTAGTCAATTTTGACAAAGGGGAATCATATGAAGCGATTGGTTGAAGAGGTTGAAGGCGAAGGCTTGCTATCGCTAATGGGACAGCGCGTTACGTTGTTCTGTTCCGCATACATTTACACCGGCAAGCTTGTTGGTGTGAATGACAGTTGCGTAAAACTGACAGATGCCAGCATCGTTTACGAAACTGGTGTTTTGACTGACAAGACTTGGAAAGACGCCCAGAAACTGCCGAACGATTGGTATGTCCAAGTCTCGGCGGTGGAGTCCTTCGGAATCCTCAAGCAATGAGAACCAAGAAACAAATCTATTGGCTATCTAGGTCTGGGTCTGGGTCTAGGTCTGCCGTCGCAGCATAACACAAAATGAACGGCCGGGAGCAGAAATGCTCTCGGCCTTTTTGCGTTTAGGGATACCCTCTTCTTTATTCTGTTCTGTCTGTTCTTCGAACAGAACAGAATAAAGAGATCCCCCACCACACCGAATTCTTCCCATCGTCTAACGGCTCAGGATGCTGCCTCTCTC
>VFSW01008638.1_pt1 | contig 14606 bp, 24 predicted proteins | sample 5358111 | NCBI WGS metagenome assembly VFSW01 (sample SAMN11554181, study PRJNA540505) | mine drainage metagenome | isolation source: sediment from site ElyBrook_90M | place: USA: Ely Copper Mine, Vershire, VT | collected 2017 | reverse complement strand
TGTAGGTGGGCGAGCCATTATTCGGCATACTTCCCGCCAGCCCGATGCCAGCCGCCGATGCGAAAGTAGAGCCACTCAGCAGATGTGCGGCTGTCGCCGTCCCTGTTACCGCCGCCACCGTACCGCCAGAGTAGTATCCAGCGGCCAGGGATTGAGCGGCGGTGGAGGGGTTGTAGGTGGGCGAGCCATTATTCGGCATACTTCCCGCCAGCCCGATGCCAGCCGCAGCTGACGAGAAGGTGTTTGGGGTCAACACATCTGCCTCTGTCGCATCCCCAACTGGCGCGCTGTTCACCATCACAAAGCCCATGCCTACGCCTCCTTCGCTGTGAAGGCTTGTCCTGTGGTAGCCCCGATGATCGACACCGCCTCGGTGGAGACGAACCCTGTCTCCATCACAAAGGCTGTACCGCCAGATGACAATTGAATAGACGGCTGTCCCGCAACCGCCGACGCCGTGAAGTTGATCCACAGCGGGTCGGCCGAGTTGTTCTGGATCAACAGATAACGACGGTTAGGATTGGCGGCGAATACCTGCTGTGCTGTGCCGCCTGCCGCGATCGTGCCTGATCCATCGGCCAGAGTGCCTGTGCTGGTGATTTCTGGGCGACCGAGCGAATCAGTCGCAACCGCCCGCAAATCTACCCCGTCGCTACCGCCAATCATCATCGCGGTAGCGGGAACCGCCGCATCTGTCGCACTCGACGAATCGTCCCTAGTGGTGAGGCTTCCGCTAACCGCCAGTTTCAATCTAGACCACGCCGCGCCGGTCCATCCGGTCAGCCTTGCCAGCATGACGGGTTCGCCACTCGTCACTGGCGCAACGTTGTCGGCGTTATCCCCCTGCGGCGAGGCCAACGCGGTGCCAGCCCACTCAGCCAAGTTCTCCGAGGTGAACACCTGAATCTGGTTCAAGGTGTAGATCAGAAATGTGTCGCCTTTCGCTGGATCAAACGGCAACGCGCCGACCGTGATCGTATCTGCCGTGTTGGATACGATGTCAGTCCACACATTCTCGTGCTGACCACTAAGGAAGATCAGAAACCCGTTCTGCCATTGGTTCGCAACACTCGTAATGTCACTGTTTATGACGGTTGCGGTACTTCCAGTTTTAGCGTGACCTATCTTGCCAACGTACAAGGCATTTATCAGGTCAACGATCTGTAGCGTCGTTCCTGGCATTAGGCACCACCGCCATGAACAACCGAGATTTCACACTCGCTGGCCGACCTTCTGCCGAATGCGTTAGACCCCTTGATCTTGCCAGACGCGATCGTCTTGGCCGTCAAGAGCGCACAGGTGCCAACAGCGTTATTCGATATGGTCTGGCGGTCGAGGACATACCGCCTGACATTCTTCACCTCATCAACGGTGACGACCAGACCATGAATGTTGCACTTGTATGTAGTCATGCCATCACCTCCTACAGTCCGCTGAGGCCGAACACGCTGACGATCTGCTCGTAGGCGGCGTTGAGGATCGGGGCGATGAAGTTGTCGTAGAACGATCTGGCGATGTACAGGTTCTCGCCGGAGAAGTAGATGATGACGTCGGTGGTCGAGGTGTTGGTCAAGGTAATGACCACGCCTTCGTCTTTGGCGTAGTCGTACTGGCCAGCCCGGAAGGACACGCTCGGTCCGGCGATCAGTCCCTGTGGACCGATGGCGTTGTGGCCGTCGATGGTGACGCCGACAACCACCTCTGCACCGACATTAGTGCTGGTCATGGTCTGATCTCCGACTGTGCTGACCACATAGCCTGGAGGCACAGGGAAAACCAAGACGACTGTGCCGCCAGCGGGGACCATAGTAGGCACCTGCGTGGCAATGCCGCTGATGTAAGCGGCAATGGCCGGGGTGCCGATCAGGATTTCATTCAGTCTGGACGGATCAAGAGAGAAGGTGAGGGCCAAGACTGTCTGTGTGGTTTGGGCAGAGCCGACCGCCGGAGCGACTAAACTCTTCCCCGATTGACCGCCGATTGCCTGGAGTTGGTTCGACATCTGGACCAGCGCGGCCAGGATCAGTTGCAGACCCTTGACCACGTCCGACGCGTCGAAGATCGACGGCGGCGTTGCCTTCTCGTATGCCTGAATCTCGCTCTCCAATGTGGACATCAGATCACCGCCTTTCTGTCCTTGTCGTTTGGGCTAGGACAGACCGGCCAGGACCTTGTTGTTCAATTCGGTCGGGGTGTTGGCCAGACCAAGATGCAGAGCGATCAGATCGGACAGTTGATACGCCCTTACCTGCGGCCTGACCAGGAAGGTGCCAGTCGCACCGTACACGCTTAGAACAAGCGACTTGGCAAATGGCACGAACAGACCGAATGGGGTGTCCTGCGCGGTGGCGAAAGCCGCACCGTTCAACAGCAGGTACGGCACCTGATCGTCACGGTCGATCTCTACCGTGACCGCGGGCGTCGCCTCAACGCCAATCGCCTCTAGCACATACACCTTGTTGGACGGAACGGTGAAGGTGAACTGTGCGGGAAGGACAGCGTTGGCGGTAGTCAGGTGAATAGGGGTGGACTGGCCAGGATCGGCCACCTTCCTGCCGCTGAACACGATCTCGTAGATGCGCTCGAAGGACAGCGGCTGACGGCCCTTCTTCACCAACGCCTGCAAACTGCCGAGCGCGTTGTTGTTCTCAGTCGGGTTGAGCGCGGAGAGGGCAAGTTCATCGGCGGCGGTCAAGGGGTAGCCGCGCATGATCTTGTCGGCGATGGACATTCTCTTGACTGTGATCTCGTAGTTGAGTTGGAAGTTGGCAATCGCCGCCCCGGTCAGGTTGTTGGCGAACAGGGCGAGACGAGCGACCGCCTCGGCGTGAACGGGGTATGGAGCAAGGCCATTGGGCAACGCGTCGGTGTAGCCCTGCGCGTTGCTGGCCTGAATTCCGTCGTAACTCCAGTAGAGTTGAACGCCAGGATTTTGCGTGGCGGCGAGGCTTTCCAGAACCGCCATGTAGTTCTGGTCCCATCCTGACACGTCAAAGATCGTGGTCGAGCCAGGAGGCAAGACCATCGGCCCTGCCGTGAACGTCGCCTTCTCGTGGCGGTACTTGACTGAAGAAATGAACTGGCTACCGAAAACCGTCGCTGGCATGAGATTCAACCCCCAATGCTCGGACTGATGACATGGTACACCGTCACAAGCCTGTCAACAATAGATCGGGCTAAAGACAGACGAGAAATAGAGGAGGGTCAAGGCTGTTTACCTTGACCCTCGGCTGATGTCATTGTCCGGCCTGAGTGAATGTTGACTGCTTAGGCCGCGGCCCCCACCTCACCGGCAACGTCGGCGTCCACGACCAGCAACAGACCTGCCACCGGAGCGGCAGAGAGTGTCACTGTGGCGGACGGAGCCGATGGCTTGCCTGTGAACTGAATCTCGGTGGCGCTAGGCGCGCCACTCGTCGGTGTCAGAGCCTCTCCCGTGATGGGTGAGCCAGCGGTGGCATCACCGTTCAGGAAGTAGGCCGAGTTGACACGAGCGACAGCCTTCGGAAGAGTCTGTGCGGCGGTAGCCGCGGTAACGACAAGCAACTGCTGTGCCACGACCGATTCCTCCTTCTACCTTTCTTCAGACTTTAGGGCTGGACTAACTGATCGAGATACCGAAGATGGCAGTCTCGTCGGTCTGTGCGGCGATGACCTGACCGTTCTGAGCGGCGATGCCCATTGCGGCGGTCTCGCCCGTGATGACCTCGACACCTGCTTCGGCACCAGCCCAGGAACCCCATTGCGGCATCGAGTAGAAGAGGTTGGAATCACCGCGCACAGGCTGGACAAGACCGAACGGTACGCGTGGGTTGCCAGAGGTGCAGACAATGCCGTACTGCGTCTCGGCCTCGCTGAACACACCAGCACCGAAAGAGAGGCCGAAGTACCCGGCACCAGCACCAGGGCGACGGCCTACATGGGTGAGGATGACAGCCTTGCCGGTGGTGACGTCGAAACCGAGGTCCTGGTTGGCCAGAACGTTGCCCGGCACACCGCCGACCTGCGGGTACTTGTTGGTGAGGGCGAAGAAGTTTGTCCCCGCCACCGCCGCGTTGTTGAAAGCGGCCTTCACCAGACGCTGGACCTTCAGCGCGCTCTGATTCGGACCACCAGAAAGAGAGGCCCACGAGTCGCGGTTGATGACCGCGCCGCTCAGAATATGCATCCCGACGAAGGGAGCCTTCGATCCCATCTGGCGACGGGGTGAAGTGACCTGGATGGACCCGTCCCACGGCAGGTTTGCCTGAACAAAGGCCAGAGCCGCGTTGTCGAGAACATCACCGTAGAGTTGGACAGTCGGAGGCTCAACGAAGTCGGCGACTGTGAACCCGGCGGTGGAGAAGAAGGAGAAGTCGATGCCGTTCGTGATCTTCAGTCCGGTGTAGTCAAGCGGCATATTCCGCTTGCTGACCGAACGCCCGCTTGCCGCCTCCACAGCGGCCTGAAGCAGAGACTTGCCGAGAACTACGAACTTGCGACCGACCGCTGACTGGATGCGAGGGAACACGTTGCCGTTCTCGGAGCAGTCGATGTACAAGATGTTCTGCGCGCCGGACGCGTCATCGACGATCAGCGACAGCCACAGGTCGGGAGCAGTGACACCAGGGGCCAGGGTGCCTGGGAAGATTTCGAGCAGAAGCCCATCCCAAACGGTCGGCTTCAGAGGAGTGGTCGAGCCGACGCTGTTCGGGGTCATCTGGACGCCGCCGCCGCCGCCTCCCGCACTCTTTACCAGTTGACCGGAGGACGAGACAAGCGTCTCGCCAGCCTGCAACTCGGTGACTTGGACATCGGCCAGCAACTGGCCCATACCGGCGATACCTGTTGCCACTAGAACCTACCTCCTACCCCTACGATTCGGGGTGTATTGGAACCTGATGGATCAGGACTCGCCGTTACTCGCCGTCGAATCCAGGCTCCCAACTGCCGCCAGACGACTGTGCGACGTTGGCCGGTGCGGCCGGACCGGGGTTCGGGTTGCCGCCACGCAGGGCGAACGCGCCAGAACCGGTCTTGGTGCCCATCGGCACCGGGCCAGCACCCTTGTTGCCGATCGTGGTGGTGTTCGCCGCGGCAAAGACGCCGAGGTAGTTGAACCCACCGTAACCAGCACCAGAAAGAACCTCGTGCAGAACCGGCTTGTCGGTGAACTTGCGGCCAATCAGACTGCCAAGCCCGACAACACCCTCGGCCACGACTGGCAACAGAGCGTTGCCTGGGCCGCGGACCTTTGCCCATGTCGCGCCTGCGTAGCCTGTCACGGCCGCGCTCAACCCGCCAAGCAGATCACCTGCGAGCGTCGATCTCCGTCCGTACATTCGGACCCACTCCTCTCTTCCGTTTAGGATCACGCCGATAATAACACACCGCGGGCGTGTCAATGATACGCCCGCGGTGCCTGTGAAGATTTTGAGGGTGGTGATTAGAGGGGCGCGGTTAGAAGGGGGCGGTGGCCTGTCCTGATGTGGTTGTAGGCACACCGCCGAACAGTTCGAGGGCAAGATAGGCGATGCCGGTAGCCCACAGGCCCATACCCAAGTCCTCGACAACCGATCCGACAGGAGAAGCCGCCGCCATCAGACCACCGAAAGCCAACTCGCCGAGAGCGGTGAGAGCGCGTTGATTGGGCAGGAGTTGGAGGATGAGGAACACACCGCCGACGCCGCCAAGAGTGATGCCGCCAAGTTCGTTCATTATCTGTGTGCTGGTCGGGGCGGAAAATCCAGGGCCAGACGAGCGCAGGACTGAACGGGTTACTGTCTGCGGAAGGGTGACGCCGCCACCCATTCCGCCGCTACCACCCCTGCCGTCATTGTATCTGGAAGTATCCCTGTCTCCCCGTGCCATGTCAGGACACCGTCACAACATTGGGAGTGTAGATGTAGATGATGCCGCTTCCCACCGGCAATTGGCCGGAGTCGTAAGGAAGGTTTGTCACCTCAGAGATAGGCCCAACCGCCCACAGGACGCCGAGTTTGTCAGAGCCGATGGAGGACGGAGCCGCCAACTCCGCAGAGAACAACTGCGCGCTGATGGACTGACCGGGAGAAAGCGAGAGTTGGGTGACGGACGCGCCAGTCGCACCCGGCACGGTACCAGGGCTTGTGAAAAGGTGGCCAACGGTTGTCACATCGACTCCGGCCTCCTGCAACGAGGAGGAGCCAAGAGGCGGTATCACAATCCAAGCCCGAACGCCAAGAGTGGTGGCCGATGTCGTCTGGTTCTTGACAGTGATCTGACCGCTGAACGCCTGACCGATGGGAACCGATATGGCCTTAGAGGGAGAGGTTTGCGATGGCCCGATGTAGCCATCCACCACCGCCGAAACCGTACCGTTGCTGACCGACGACTTGATGAATTTTGGAATCACCAGCAGGCCGATGCCACCGATGACAAGGGTGCTTCCCACGAACAGAGCCGCCTTCTTCTCGCCTTCTGTCATTTGCCCCTGCCCTCCAACTGGACCAGGATGGCGCCTCTCATCCGATTCATGTTCGCATAATACCACGGGCGCACCTCTGGCAAGCCCAAAAATGCGGAATGACGGGGAAGGGCACGACCGACGATCAGCCGCACAGCCTCATAGATGCTCTCGTCAGCACGTTTTAGAAACCCTATCACCAGACCGCGAGTGACAGAAAAGGTGGCAATGTCAAAGGAGAGAGGGAGAAGGGCGTAGAGATCGGCGTTCTCGGCCTGCCATCTTGCCAACTGCTCGACCGGGGTGTTGCCCAGGAACTTGACCAGTTCCACCGACACCCGATTGACCAAGATCACATCAGAGAGAGATAGGGACAGTCCAGGCACACTCTCCAGACGACTCCTTGCCTGATCGTCAGACTCCTGCTGGATCATTAGACCATAGCCTGCTGTTGGACCTGTTGGGCGGCTTCGTACGCCCGTCGTGCCGCCTCCTCGTCGTCACGCGTGACGACGTTCTGAGGCACAAACCCGGCACCGCTGATGACACCAATGATAGATTCGCCAACCGACCTAGCCGTTTCAGGGAGGCGTTGCCACACCTCTTTGGCTTGGTCGATCTTGGCCTGCTCGATGTCGAACTTACGCATTTCGCTGGCGATGCGGTGCTGGAGTTCCATCTTCTTCAACGCGCCCTCCGAGAACTCGTCGTTGCCGCCACCGAAGATGCCAGGAGCAAGCCTACGAACCTTCGTCATCTTCTCGGCAACATCGGCAATGGCGTCGAGCGGGTCTTTCGCCCGTCCGTTCAAGGCGTCGGCCAGTTGCTGTTGGCCAATGTTGTAGATCATGGCATCGGCCGGAGACGACGGCTTCTCCTCGATCAGTTTCAGTTGACGCTCAAAGGACTCCCTCTGGACCTCGGCGAGTCTTTCCGAGTTCCTCGCGGATTGTTCGCTGGCTTCTTTCTGGTTCTGCATCATCATTTGCATCATCATCATCAGCACGGCGGCGAGCATTTGCTGGTCGTTCCCGCTCGACCCCTTGCTCGTCATCATGTCCATCCATGTTTTCATCGTCGTCGCCTGCATCTCGCCCGTGGCCGAAAACGCTTTCCCCACCGCCGCCATCAAATCGGCTGTCTCTGACGGTGAGTTTCCTCCCTGCGACGATCTGCTCAATCCGCCGAGCAACCGATTCACCGCCTCGGCGTCGATCAGGCCGTTGATCCTCTGTCCGGCCTGCGACAGAATCCTCGACACCTGTGGAGCCGCCTCCTCCATACCGATGTCCCCCGTTGGGACTGCCACCCTCATCATCGACCCCTCCTCTGAATCCGACTGGGGCAAGAATTGGCCACTCGTCAGGATGAGACTGGAAATAGGCTTGAACTACCGGCCAGGGCCTTGACCAAAAGTACTGCACCCACCGCCCTACATCGTCGATCACCTCGGCGAGGTGCCCGAACCGGTTGTCCGGTGGATAGGAGCCATCGGTGTTCATCCGGGCGTGTAGCACCGACCAGCCCACCGCATCAATAGGTATCTTGAAGGTGCGAGCGGTTCCGACAACGGGCTGTAGATCGGATTCCTCCTCGGTGGCTTTTCTTCCTCCTGTCACCTCCATGCCTTTGATCGAGGAGTACTTCAGGCCCTTTTCGATCAGGCGGGAGTTCTCGTCGTAGGCACCCTGAATGTTGTGGCCAGTGTCGCGGCGATGCCGCATGGCGGCGTTCCTGGCACCCCAGGGGGAGTCGTCTGGACCCACCTCGAACATTTCGCCACATTCGCAAAGCCAATAGGCGACGTCTTTCCCCTGGTCGGCCTGTGCTGGCGTAGGATTTTCCCCCTTGTAAGCGGTCGGAGGTGGTCGAACGGAGGTCGTCTGAACCTGCCCCATCTTATCACAGGAGATTGTCAGCCAGATACAAGATTCTTCTCGTCAGGGGTGAGATTGATAGGATGCGGTTCATGGTAGAATGAAAAGTGTGAAGGGTGAGAATGGCTGGCGTGGGCTACTGGCAAGGGATTTGGCTGAAGGGAGAGGAGGTAGGCATGGACATTGACATCAGGATTGGCGATGAGGTGAGCGGCGATCCGGTGGACGGTGCGGCTGTGGTCTTGGGCGATCGTCCAAGCGACGACGAACTGGACAATCAGATAGATCGGTACTTGAACCTGATGGACAATGACCATCCACGAGAGAGAGGGAGGCGTAGGAAGTCTGTGGCAAAAGTCGGTGGCACCAAGACAGCGTCCAAGTCTGCGGCGGCGGCTAGGGCCAAGAGAGGTGCCGAGAAAATGGCTGGTCGAGTCGCACAGGAGCAAGAGAAGGATCACCACTTCATAGACCCTAAAGAAGCGGCCAAAGTGATGATCGCGTTGGACGACGAAGATCGTGAGGCGTTGAACCAGTTTTGCAACCAGCATCACATACCAAGCCACATCGCGGCGGTGCGGGTGCTGATAGCGGCGCACGAAGATGTGGTCAAGGTCGCCGCCGAGTTGGAGGAGGAGCACGCGACCGTCGCCGCCGAGTTGGACAAGATCGAGCGGGACTGGCAGGACGTCGAACAGGCCAGAGAGACGTTGCGTCAGGCCAACGACGAGTTGAGCAGGAACGTCAGGCTGTCCAGAGACGTGATGAACCTGATGGCCGAACTGGTCAACGACGGAATGACCAGGGATGATGTGGTGAGATTCGCCAAAGCGATGAAAGCGGCGGGTGTCGAGCCGATGGAGGCGGCGCAATTCATGGGCACGGTCGGCGGGCTGATCGGCTGGATCAAGGAGTTGCGCGAGGCCGAAGCCGCCGCCAAAGAGCAGAGGGCCAAAACCGAGGACCTGCTGGCGTCTAACCTGATCGCGGCTAAAAAGGCACAAGAAAAGTTGAAGGAAATAGAGGCCGTGCACAGCCAGTACACCGAGGCGATCAATAACGCGAGGTTCGCGCTGGATAGGCTGTCAAACATGGCGGCACAGGCTGGCGTGGCGATGGACATGATGCGGGTGTACGGTATCGAACGGGTGGCAGGCGTGAAGTCGATTGTGTTACGCATGGTGGCAGGTATGCTGATTATGGCCGCGACGGGTCAGTACGGGGACGAGGTTGTGGTCGTGCCTGGGAACCCGATTTACCAGCGCATGATGCCCGTGAGATTGGCGTTGAGCGAGATTCCGACTATTCTTGCACCAGAGTCGGTCTACGCCGAGGTCAAGAAGCAGAACATGAGACGAGAGGTCATGGCCGAGATTCAGGTGGAGGACGAGGAGGTGTGATACTTGGGTGGCAGAGTGGTTACTAAGAATCGTCGTCCATACCGACCGCCAAGAACCCATATCGTCGTCACCGATCATGCCTATGTGGAGTGGAACAACGAGTTCGTGAGGCCGTGGAGCAGGAGCAAGATCGCGGCGGCTGTGAGATCGAGAGTCGGTGGAATACTGAAGGTCAGGGTCAATCATGTGCCAGGACGATTTCAGATCAGGGTCGGAATGATGCGGGTGGTGCTAGAGCCTATGGTCGAGGGCGGCTGGAAGGTTGTCACAGCCTGGAGCATCATGCCGAGGGACAAGGAGATTCCTCCTGTCAAGATGGCCGTTGGTGCGATGAACAGCATGGCAAGCGGCGATGGGAGAATGACGCAGGGGGCTTTGCCCCCTGACCCCCAGGATTTAGCGCGTGAAGGCACCGGGGCGAGCGGGGCGGGACAGCGTGGGCGAAGGCTGATTATTGAGACTAAAGGAGGGATGAGACATGACAGACATTGAGGTTGCCAACGCGGCGTTCAGGAAGTACCAGACCATCAGCGGCAAGAACTACCGCCAGTGGACTGCCGTTTCGATTCTTCGTGAGCGTGATGACGACCGCTACTTCCTGATCTCCCTCACCACAAAAGACGCCACCACCGCGCCCATGAGCAAGGACGAGGTGGTAAGGCTGATCTCGACCAAGCGTGCCGTCAGCAAGAAGTTGATTGACGACATCATCGAGATCATTCACGACGATGTGTTGGAGGTTATGTTCGGCAAGAGGGCGGGGTAATGGACCTCATTCTCTTTCTCGTCGTGGGTTTAGTGGTCGGCGCGTATATTGGCCATAGATTCAGGGATTTGGTTACGGTCCTGTCAGTCACATGGCGAAGCGGGTTATTACAAAGAACTTTTTGGGTTGACGGAGACGCGGAGGAAAAATGCGACGACGTTGTTGAACTGGTCTGGTCGTACGACAATGTGCTTAGGTGGATGAGACGGGGTGACGCGTTCGGACATAGGGCGTTTCATGTGGCGAGGGCGTTCAATAAATCGGTGGAGGCGTTGCATGAGGACATAGTGAAGAAGGATGTTCACAGGACCATAGATAAACTAAAGAAGGATGGGTTCTTTAGGGATCACAAGGAATGACGGCAGGGCTGTTTGGCATGGCCGTTATGATTGGCGTTGTGGTATGGCTCTACGTCAATGCCGAGGAGGACGTGAATAGGGCGGCGAGATCGTACGAGAGCGACGCCTACACGGAAGAGGGTGAGTGATGATGGTGGGGATTCTCATAGCGATCCTGGTCGTGTGTGTGATCGTCTATGTTGTCAGGCGTATGTAGGTGGGCTTATTCGTCCATCGACTTGTCGATCACGTCGGCTGACCCGAATCCTGGCCGGACGTGTAGGTACTGTTGCGTGGTGGTGATCGAGGCGTGGCCGAGGTCATGCTGGACGACGTGGATCGGCGCGCCGCGGTCGAGGGCGTGTGAGGCGTGAGAGTGCCTGAACCAATGCGGGCTGATGGCGTCTCCAAGCCCGGCTTTCTTGGCGATGGCTTTCACCATCTTCCAGGCCGTGATGGACGAGATTCTAAAGATGCGGTGGTCCTTGTTGGACTTGGGGATTTCCTGCAACAGATCGAACAGCGATTCGGGTATGTGGACGAACCGATCCTTGTCGCCCTTGCCGTGAATCCGCATGGTGTAGCCGTCCTTGTCGCGCATGATGTCGTCCCACTCCACCGACACCGACTCCGTCACGCGACAACCCGTTGCATAGAGGAATCGCAGGTAGATGTAGTCGTACTCCAGATCGCAGGCTTTGAGCATGGCGCGGATTTGCTCTTCGGTCATAATCCGTTCGTGCTTGGCTGAATGCGGGTTCTTCTTCTTGATCTGCTTCCAGGGATTTTGGTCGGTGTGCTTTGTTTCCACAAGGTATGACCAGTAGGACGACGCGGCGTAGACGGACAGGTTGGCGGTGGCCACCGAGTAGTTGGCCAGCAGGCGGGAGTAGATTTCACCGGCCAGTTCTACCGTCACTTCCGAGCCAGGAGGAATCAGGGCGGTGATGCGGTTGATGGCGTCGATGTATTTTCTGGCACTGAGGCGGTTCCTGGCCCCGATCCGCATGATCCAGTTGCGGACTGACTGCGGCGCAAGGTCAGGTGTGCGTCTGACCTCGATCTCGGTGTGTGGGGAAGATTTGGTATCCATAGGGCTAGTGTACAGCGACGGGCGGATAAAGAAAAGTGCGGCAATCAGGCGGTAGGGCGAAGGGCTGGAGAGCGGTCTGTGGAATGATGTAAAGGCAGGCGTGGTGTGGGATTAGAGCAAAGGGAGGTGTCAAATGATGAGTATTTCGGAGGATTTTATGCGTGGGGCTATGGAGTTGAACAGAAGCCAGACCACGCTCGTCAGGAGGATAGGCGGACGGGCGCAGGACAAGTTGGGATACAACGGCTTTGTGGTGTCTGTTGCCATTGTTCAAGCGCACATAGACTGCCCGTTGGACTTCAAGAAACTGTGGGCATTTGATGACTTCAACTTCGCCCACGACGTTGTTGGAATTATGAGAAAGATGGATTATCGGACTGGTCGGCTTGACAAGACCTTCCTTCCTCGATGCGCGAAACCCGACAAGGAGGCGGTAATTGGCAATGAAGGGAACTAGGATGGACGTCATCATGGAATCCTTTGTAAAGGTAATCATGGTTGCGGCAATTATTCTGTTCATTAGTCTTGGCGCGTACACGGTTTACGTTCTCGGCGGCGTGATCGGATTCTGGCACGTCAACCCCTGCTTCACTTACGCCACTTGCGTCATTATGAAGAAGGGCTAGGTGGCTGTTTTGGATATGACGCTCGGCGATATGGTTATCGTCCGTCGCCACAACCTCAATCCGCTCGACTTGGCTATTGAACTGGCGACCAACTTCGACGGCGTTCATGTGGCGATGGTTGGTGACGGATATTTGATCGAGGCGTTGTTTCATGTTCAAGCCTCGCCGCTCGATAAGTACGGTAAGTTCGGCGTCGTGTTTAGGCCGATGGTGATGGAATCGGTCAAGGTGAGGGCGGTTGAGTTCGCCAAGAGCAAGATCGGTCAACGCTACGGGATCAAGCAGTTGTTGGAGGACGGGTTGCTGGACATTGCTCACGTGTCGATTGGCGCAAGGTTCTATCCTCGTCACTACACCTGCTCGTTGCTTTATTCTACGGCCTATGCGGTGGCTGGTTGGCCGGTGACGTACGCGCCATTGGCTACCCCGGCAGACTTGGGGTACAGTCCGGTGTTCAAGGGTGATCGTTGGTGGGTGAAAAGCAAGGAGGAAGATTGAAATGAAGGTCAAGGACGAGAATCCGAAAATCGGCGTGACGGTTCAGGCGAGGATATGGCCGGATCGCACTATGTTTTTTCGTCAAGCCGTCGCCACCGCGCAGTTCAAGGATAGTGTCGAGTCAGAAATCGAAGTGTCCTTGAATATTGGTAGCGGCGATCTCATCGTTCATCGTCACGATAAGTCGAACAGGGAGTGGCCGTGGATGACGATTAGTCCGGCTACCTTCGTGGAGGCGTACAACGCCGCGTTTCCGGTCGAGATCATCAAGGAGGACCTGCATTGACGCGAAAGAAACTGGGCAAACTGAATTGGGTTGCGATCACCGACACACAGTATGTCGTCCATGCCTACTCCGGCAATGTGACATTCCGGGCCATCGTCTACGCCGAGGCCGTGAAGGGAAACTCACACGCTATGAACAGTTGGAAGTGGATGGTGGTACGGTCGGACAATCCAAACTGGTACGCTGGCGGCTGGCAGATGACGAGGGACAGGTGCATGACCGAGGCCGACAAGAAGTTGCGGGAGTTGGGGGTGAAATAAGCGATGCACAGGTGGAAGATAGGGGTCGAGGTTGACGTGAGGTGCAACTACATTGAGCCGGACGTCGAGGTGGTGGCCGAAACAAGGGAGGAGGCCATTGCCAAAGCCGAAGAGGCAGTCAGGAACGGTATTCGCTCTGAGGAACTAGACCTTGAAATCGACACCTACGTTTACGATGATTCGGTTGAAATGCTAGGGGATGAAGGCGTGGTGGAATACGTGATTGGTCCTGGCCAGTTGCAACTGAACGGAAATGAGGTGCGGGTTGCTAGAGAGGTTGTCGTGCCGTTGCCGATTGATATTTCGGTTGTGGAATAAAGGAGGATTGACAATGGAAATGCCGGTATGGGCTTGTGACGACACGGAATGTATTTGGCTTCTTTGTGCAGAAACTAGGGCTAAAGCCAATGTGTTTTGTCAGAATGAGTATTATGAGGGCACGTCCCTTAGTCCGCATTTTTGGCAAAAGGTGTCAATCCGTAGGGTGAAGTCTGACGGATCGTTTGGGCGTGGTGGCAGGCAGGCTGTAGTCGAATCCGTTTCACCGAGGCAATTAGAGGAGGACGAATTCAACCGTCTTGGCTGGAAGATGTGCGTGGTGTGTCAGGAGTGTTGGGCTGTACGAGGAAAAGACAGATGCGATTTCTGTTTGATGAATGATGAGATGTGACAAGGCAATATCCTGGTAGTAGGCAGGAATGGACGGACAAACAACAAACCTGACTACGGGGTGATGGTGATGGCGGCGACGAAAGAAGAACTGCATGACTCGGCCTACAAGATGTCGGCCTCGATCGTCGATGCGGTGGGCAGGCTGTCAGCCGATGTGAAAGTTCAGATTGGCCGCATGGTGGACGAAGCCCTGAATAACAAGCGGTCTCTGGAGGTTGCCATCGCCGCCTGTCAGCAGGAGGAAATGCGTCTGTCTGACTTCATTCTCCCCGACGAGCATCTGCGCGATCCGGTGATGGGCGAGTTCGTGGAGAACGCGCCCTGGCGGGTGCGGGTGGCGATTGCCAGGGGCAGGCGGGTGAAGGT
>VFSW01008637.1_pt1 | contig 14606 bp, 8 predicted proteins | sample 5358111 | NCBI WGS metagenome assembly VFSW01 (sample SAMN11554181, study PRJNA540505) | mine drainage metagenome | isolation source: sediment from site ElyBrook_90M | place: USA: Ely Copper Mine, Vershire, VT | collected 2017 | reverse complement strand
TTATTACCCTATTTGTATTTCCGGGCTGCTTTCCTGGAACCTGATTTTGTCTTCCTGAGCCTTTCTTTATGCCTGACCTCGGTATCTTTCCTGTTCTGCTTCATACGTGCCTGTACTTCAGGCGTTTGAATATCAAATGCCCTTTGCTGTGATTCTTTCACCGCCTCTGCATATTCCTTTTTGAGCTTTTTCTCGTTGGACTCCTGTTTCTTTTTGGCATCGAGCACCTTTCGTGGTTCTCTTGCTTTTATCTTCTTCTTTTTGCCTGAAGATTTGCCGAATAATCCCTTTTCAGGAGTTTTAGGCCGCGTATAATCTGAACTCTGGGCATTGCCTGTTCCAAGAATAAAAAGCGTAAATAAAGCCAGCAACAGAGCCTTCCTGATATATAAATAATTCATCTTCAGCAATTGCAATATTTATTTGACGATAACGTTAAATTCAGTGAGGTATTATTAAATTTACACACTAAATCAAAGCTGTTGACATCATATTCAAAAATAGGTTTTTTTTTATTTGCAATGACGCTTGCTGTTACTTTAAGTTCGTGCAATAAAAACAAGAATGATGTTATCCCTGACGTCTATGTAAATTTTACTCTCGATATCAATGATCCTCAGTTTGTTAACCTGATAGCAATCGGAGCTGATACTGTCGATGCCCGAACCAATAACTGGGGTTCATCTGCTGCCGGGTTTAATGGAAACGGGATAATAATCTACAATGGTGGAGATGATTTTTACGCCTATGACCGTACCTGTCCTCATGATTATATGCTTAACGGCACTAACGTAAAGGTAATAGCTGATTTTACTATTGCACGCTGCCCTTTATGCGGTACCGTATATTCTCTCTCCTCTTTAGGGACTCCTGCATCAGGTATTGGCCGGTATCCTTTGAAAAACTACAGGACCAGCTTCGATGGCAGGTTTGTAAGAGTATGGAATTAACAAGGATCTCCCGGATCCTTTCACCCCTGCTCTCTTTGAATACCCCGTTAATTAATACCTGTAATGATCAGGCTTATAAGGGCCTGTCTCAGGGACACCGATATAATCTGACTGCGCTTTTGTGAGTTTTGTAAGTTTGACTCCCAGCTGTTCGAGATGAAGCCTTGCAACCTCCTCATCCAGGTTTTTTGGCAGCCTGTATACACCTGTTTCATAGCTGTTTTTCCAGAGATCAATCTGGGCAAGGGTCTGGTTGCTGAAAGAATTACTCATGACAAAGGAAGGATGCCCTGTAGCACATCCAAGATTTACAAGCCTTCCTTCAGCTAACAGGAAAATTGCATGTCCGTCAGGAAACAGATACTTATCAACCTGCGGTTTGATATTTATTTTTCTGACCCCGGTAAGTTTATTAAGTCCGTCAACCTGGATCTCATTATCAAAATGTCCAATATTACAAACTATTGCCTGGTCTTTCATCTTCATCATGTGCCCGACAGTAATGATATCCATATTGCCGGTAGCTGTTACAAATATATTCCCTTCCTGAAGAGTCTCTTCGACAGTTTTAACTTCATAGCCTTCCATTGATGCCTGAAGGGCACATATCGGATCAATCTCCGTAACTATCACCCTGGCACCATAAGATTTCATTGAACGGGCGCAACCTTTTCCCACATCTCCGTATCCGCATACCACAACTACCTTTCCGGCTATCATGACATCTGTAGCCCGTTTTATTCCGTCTGCCAGTGATTCGCGGCATCCATACAGGTTATCGAATTTAGATTTTGTGACTGAATCATTTACATTGATTGCGGGAACCAGCAATTCTCCATTTTCCATCATCTGGTAAAGCCTGTGCACTCCGGTGGTTGTCTCCTCGGAGATCCCCTTCAGCCCGCTTACGGTATGATGCCACTTTTCCGGCTCTTTTTTAAGTATATCTTTCAGGGTGGCAAAGATAATTGCCTCTTCCCTGTTGGCAGGTTCTTTGTCCAGCAACGCGGGAGATTTTTCTGCCTTGTAACCCAGATGCACCATCAGAGATGCATCACCTCCATCGTCAACTATAAGGTTGGGCCCTTCACCCCCCGGAAATGAGAGAGCCTGTGCAGTACACCACCAGTATTCCTCAAGAGTCTCACCCTTCCATGCAAACACGGGGATTCCTGCTGCGGCTATCGCTGCAGCTGCATGATCCTGTGTTGAAAATATATTACAGCTTGCCCACCTGACATCAGCCCCCAGTTCCACAAGGGTTTCGATAAGCACAGCCGTCTGTATTGTCATATGAAGAGAACCTGTAATCCTGGCCCCCTTTAAAGGCTTTTCAGCAGAATATTTTTTTCTGATTGCCAGTAAACCCGGCATCTCCTTCTCTGCAATTTCTATTTCCTTCCTGCCGAATTCTGCAAGAGATATGTCTTTCACCTGGTATTGCATTGTATCAACTGATAGATTCATAATGTAAATGTTTTTGAGTTGCAAAGTTAAAAAAAACTATCCTCATTTTTCAGGATAAAAGCCGCAGGGTGTTTTGTCTGTCAATCTCCATCTGTTCTGCGAGTTGTTTTGTATTTTCAAATCTGATCTCATCCCGCAGCCTGTTCCTGAATCTTATCAGGATCGGCATGCCATAGATATTCCTGTCGAAATTTATTATATTAACTTCTATGCTGGTTATTGTGGCATCAGCGTTGACCGTAGGATTTGACCCAATGCTCAGCATGCCCGGATAAGTCTTTCCTTCAATCAGAACCTCGACGGCATATACACCATGACCCGGGATCAGCTTATGCTCATAATATGGTTTTATATTTGCCGTAGGAAAGCCAAGGGAGCGTCCGATCTTTCTTCCCTCAACAACTGTTCCACTGACAGAATAGTGATACCCCAGAAGCATGTTGGCCGTTTCAAGCCTTCCCGCCAGCAAAGCTTCACGAATTACCGATGAGCTGATCGCTCCACCATCAGCATAAAAACCCTCCACCCGCTCTACCCTGAAGTCAAGTGACTCTGTGCATTGCCTGATTGTTTCAAAATCGCCCTCGCCTTTTCTCCCAAAATGATGATTATACCCTATAATCAGATGCCTGGTTTTCAGCTTGTCAACCAGCACGTCCCTGACGAAATCACATGCCCTGATCTGGCTGAATTTTCTGGTGAATTCAATAATGATCAGATGCTCCACTTCAGCCTTATCAAGCAATTCTATTTTTTCTTCCATCGTTGTAAGAAAAGTAAGACTGCTGCTGTCTTTTTCAAGGACAAGCCGCGGATGAGGAGAAAATGTCATGACAACTGACTCACCTTTTTCCTCTTTTGCAGAAGAAACCAGATGATCAATAAGCATCATATGACCCCTGTGCACACCATCAAAAATTCCCATGGTTACCACCGGGTTTACCAGATCAAGCCTGTCAAATCCTTTATGAATAATCATATCTGAAGAATCTGCCTGCAAAATTAGCAAAGCCTTTGAAAGTGAAACAATAAAATGATTTAGTTTTTGTACTTTTATAGTACGTTAAGCCTTAAGCCGGACTATATGATTACTACCAGTTTTTATACTGCCGATCCCTGGCTTGAACCTTTTACAGGCATCATTGAAAAACGGATAGGTAAATGTCTTTTAAAGGAAAAGCAACTGAAAGGCAAGGGGTCATTAAGTGATTTTGCCCTTGGTCATTATTATTATGGGCTTCACAGAACGGATGACGGATGGGTTTTCAGAGAGTGGGCTCCCAATGCCACGGCTATTTTTATAAAAGGTCCGTTTTCAGACTGGGGTGAAAAGAAAGAATTTCTTTTTGAAAGAATAAATGAAAACGGCGACTGGGAACTAAAGCTCCCCGCAGGAACTCTGAAGCATGAAGATCTCTATAAGCTCTCTGTTCACTGGAGAGGTGGAAATGGGGAACGGATACCAGCCTATGCCAACCGGGTAGTTCAGGATGATAATACGAAAATTTTCAGCGCCCAGGTATGGCAGCCGGCAGAAGAGTACAGATGGCTGACAAAAGATCTTATAGGATCAGGATCTGCTCCTGTTATATATGAAGCCCATGTCGGTATGGCAACATCGTCAGAAAAGGTGGGATCATACCGGGAGTTTACTGAAAACGTACTTCCTGTTATCATAAAGGCAGGGTATAATACCATCCAGCTGATGGCCATCCAGGAGCATCCTTTTTACGGCTCTTTCGGATACCATGTTTCAAGTTTTTTCGCTGCCTCCTCCAGATACGGAACGCCGGATGATCTGAAGCATCTTGTTGACAAGGCACATGAGGCCGGATTAAGAGTCATTATGGATCTCGTCCACTCACACTCGGTTAAGAATGTCAATGAAGGACTGGGACTTTTTGACGGCTCTCCCGGACAATACTTCCATTCCAATGAAAGAAGGATCCACAAGGCATGGGATTCTCTCTGCTTCGACTATGGAAAGGATAACGTAATACACTTTCTTCTTTCCAATTGCCGGTACTGGCTTGAGGAGTACAGGTTTGACGGATTCAGGTTTGACGGAGTGACAAGCATGATCTATTATGACCATGGCCTGGAAAAGAATTTTACATCATACCGTGAATATTTCGACGGCAACCAGGATGAAGACGCACTTATATACCTTTACCTGGCTAACAAGCTGATACATCAGTTCAGTCCGGGTGCCCTGACAGTTGCGGAGGAGATGAGCGGTATGCCGGGCATAGCGGCCGGTACAGCGAAAAAAGGCTATGGCTTTGATTACAGACTGTCAATGGGAGTACCTGATTTCTGGATCAAACTGGTAAAAGATACTTCTGACGAGAACTGGGATACGGGTAAGCTTATGTATGAACTTACACAGCACCGCCCGGAGGAGAAGATCATATCGTACTGTGAATCGCATGACCAGGCTCTCGTTGGAGATAAAACACTAATTTTCAGGATGATTGATGCAGAAATGTACACCGGAATGGCGAAGAACTACCATAGTTTCACCATTGACCGGGGTATTGCCCTGCATAAAATGATCAGGCTCATCACCTTCAGTACATCGGCCGGAGGATATCTTAACTTTATGGGAAATGAGTTCGGCCACCCGGAATGGATCGATTTTCCCCGTGAGGGCAATAACTGGAGCTTCAAATATGCCAGGCGCCAATGGTCACTTGCCGGGAATAAAGATCTTAAATATTACGACCTGGCAAAATTTGACAGGAAGATGGTGATGCTTCACCACGACTTCAAAATTCTCGATCATCCGTACATTGACAGAATCCTGGATAATAATGCCGATAAGGTGATTGCATTTATAAGGGGCGAGCTGCTTTTTGTATTCAACTTCCACCCGGTAAACTCATTTACCGACTACGGGATTCCGGTGAAAGGCAAATTCAGGGTAATCCTCGACACAGACGACCCGCTTTTCGGCGGATTCAACAGATTTGACAGAAGCTCTGTTTACCTCTCCATCAGAAAAGCAGAAAGAGGCAGTATCAATGCCCCTTTGTACCTTTATCTGTATCTGCCTTCCAGAACCGGCCTGGTTTTTAAAAGAGAAGCTATCAGGAAAGCTACCGATCTTTAATCTATCCAGCGAAGCAAATAGAAATCCTGTCTGTGCGGGAGATCTTTATGCTTTGGATAGATACGGATGCCATAAAAGAAGGAACCGGCTTTTTCAGGCACAAGATTAGCACGGTAGAGGCATTTGCCGGTCTTACAGCTTATCAGCTTGAATTCCTCTGAAGCAACATACTGATGTTCCCCCTGCTTGTTAATGTGAGTAATAATAAATTCAACGCCAACATTTTCCTTTGGTATCTTCTTGACATTCAGGGCTATTTCTGCAGTGTAATCCTGTCCGGACCTGTAAACATTATCCCTTGTCTTTTCAAAGCTGTAATTTAGTACCTCTATATTATCCCATTCCTCAAGCATCGTTTTTTTCCATTCTGCCAGCTCTTTTGCCATTTCAAAGTCGTTTGACACCAGGTGTTTATTGCGGGTATAGAGCTTTGTATAGTACTTTTCATAATAATCATCTATCATTCTTTTCATAGTAAATTCCGGGGCAATCTTCACCATCGTGTTTTTTATAAGGCTTACCCATTCTACCGGTATCCCCTCCTCATTATAGGAGTAATATGCGGGAATGATCTCATATTCAAGCATATTATAGATAGTCTCGGCATCTATATCATCCTGCAGCTCATCATTGTTAAAGGTATTTTTCTTTGGCAGGGCCCATCCCGCATATGCCCGGTATCCCTCAACCCACCAGCCATCCAGAACACTGAAGTGGAGAGTGCCGTTCATCACGGCTTTTTCACCGCTTGTTCCTGAGGCTTCAAGTGGTCTTTTCGGCGTATTAAGCCAGATATCAACTCCCCTGACAAGGTACTTGGCCATTTCAATTTCATAATTCTCAAGGAATATCACCTTACCTGCAAATTTTGGCATCTGTGATACCTCAAAGATCCGTTTAACAAGGTCCTGTCCTCCTCCGTCATTCGGATGGGCTTTACCCGCAAAAATAAACTGCACGGGCTTAACCGGATTGTTGACAATCCGTTCCAGCCTGTCCAGATCGGTAAAGAGCAGTCCGGCTCTTTTGTAAGTGGCAAAACGTCTGGCGAAACCTATAGTAAGGGTTTTATCATTAAGATGGTTACTTATATTCAGAAGTTTACGCGGACTCACATGCACATTCATCATTTCACTATGAAGCCGTTTCCTGATATTTGAGAAAAGTTTCTTCTTAAGACCGGTTTTTATATCGTAGATTCTTTTATCATCAATGCTATATAGTTTTTCCCACAACACACGGTTAGTCTGGTCAAAGCTTGCATCGCCGGTCATCTCTTTGTAAAGCTCTTTCCATTCCGGTGCAGTCCATGTTGGGTGATGGACCCCGTTTGTCACATACCCGATGAAAAGCTCTTCCTTCAGATAACCCGGCCATAATTTATTAAACATAGCCTGGCTGACCTCGCCGTGCAACTTGCTTACCCCGTTGACCTCCTGCGACATCCTGGCAGCAAGATAACTCATATTGAATTTCTTATCTGCATCACCTTCGCACTGGCCTAGAGCCATAAGTTCCGTCCAGGTAATACTCAGCCTGTTGTGATAATGGGAAATGTACTTACGCAGCAGATCCTCATCAAAGGCATCATGCCCTGCCGGTACCGGGGTATGAGTAGTAAAAAGGGTTGATGATCTGACCGCTTCAATTGCCTCCCTGAATGACAGATGATAGGTATCTATAAGATTCCTCATCCGTTCAAGGCTGATAAATGCAGAGTGGCCTTCATTGCTGTGATAAATGTCGGGCCTTATGCCGATTGCTTCAAGAGCCCGCATCCCGCCAATTCCCAGTACCAGTTCCTGTTTCAGCCTGTTTTCAATGTCTCCGCCGTAGAGGTGGTGCGAAATACTGCAGTCTTCGGGAGTATTTTCTTCGGTATCAGTGTCAAGCAGGATCAGCCTGACCTTACCGACCATAGCTTCCCAGACGCGGATCCTGACATTTCTGCCCGGCCATGCAATGTATACGCTGAGATTATTCCCTTCCTGATCCTTAATGCGGTTTATCGGAAGGCGTGAAAATTCCTCCGCCTCATATAAGGAAAGCTGTTCTCCTCTTGTTCCCAGCTTCTGGTTGAAATAGCCGTATCTGTAGAGGATCCCGATACCGGTAATGTTAAGATTCGAATCACTTGCCTCCTTAAGATAGTCACCTGCAAGAATACCCAGGCCACCAGAGTAAATTTTAAGGCAGGAATGAATTCCAAATTCCATGCTGAAGTAACCCACAGAAGGTTTACTAAGGTCAGTCGGGCGATCCATGTAGGCCCTGAAGCTTTCATGAACCTTTTTGACATCATTCACAAATTCTTCATCATCCTCCAGAACCAGGAGCCTCTTATAATCTATTTTTTCAAGAAGCAGCTTCGGGTTAAATCTGACATACTCCCATAAGGAAGGATCCATCCTCCGGAATAATGACTCGGCATCCATGTTCCACGACCACCAGAGATTGTTTGACAACTCTTTGAGGAAGGTCAGTTTCGCAGGAACATCACTCTGTACATAAATACCTTTCCATACAGGTACCTGATGGGGCTTGCGTACAAGTAATCCGGGAGCCTCAACAAAGCGCGCAAATTCCCTTGGCTCGCCCCTCCTTTCGCTGCTGTTTGAAAGGGCATGTTCATAGGCGATAAAATAATATTTCACAAGGCTGTCCCACAAGGCTATCCTTGAAATATCATGTGCCTTCTGCCTGGCTTCCGCAATGCCTTCATCATCCAGACCAACAAACATTGAAATGAAGCTGCTGATCTCAGAGATTACGGTACTTTCATTATCATCAGTCCTGTCAATAACCGAAATGCCGTTGCCCGGATTTTCAAAATAAGTCCTGACCCAGAGGCCGAATCCTGAGAGAGATGTCGTAACTGTCGGAATTGAAAACATCAGGCTTTCAAGAGGGGTATATCCCCAGGGTTCGTAATATGAAGGGAAGACTGATAAGTCAAAGCCGATCAGCAGGTCAAAATATGGCATATTAAAGATGCCGTCATTTCCATTCAGATATGAGGGTACAAAGATGATCTTTACCTTTGAACTCTGGTCATTATCAAGCTGATTCTCAAGAATCCGTTTAAGTATAGGATCGGTTGTCGGATAGTGCAGACTATGGGTGAGGTATTTGTCACCCGTATTTTTGGATCCATCTTTATTAAGGATATCAATAATATCCTGCCGTGGTCCTTTGTGATAAGCCGGCATAAGGATAAAGGCTACACATTCTTTTGAAAAGCCCCCCTCCTTTTGCAATTTGCCCAGGGAGTCTATTAAAATATCCACTCCCTTGTTCCTGAATTCATATCTTCCGCTGTTCACAAGAAGAACGCAATCCTCCGGAAGCTGATACCCCAGAACAGCCTCAGCAACGCTTTTAAGCTTTTTGCGCGAGGTCTGACGCCGTTCTTCAAAAATCCCATCTACCGGAACAAAGGAATCCTCGAAACCGTTTGGGGTTACAATATCTACATCCTTGCCAAGGAAATGGCTGCATTCCCTTGAAGTTATTTCACTTACCGTAGTAAACACATCTGCCTCTGCGGCCGAGATCTTTTCGAGTGACTGTTTGGCAGTTACGCTGAACTCGCGCGCAACCTGTGCAGGAATATACTCATTCATCCTGCCATACAGGGGACGGTTGTTTCCTGCAATACTCCTTCCAAGTACAGTTGCATGCGTGGTAAACGATGTTGCGATCCAGGGAGCAAATTTTTTCAGGTATAATATCCCCGTTCCGGTCATCCACTCGTGGAACTGGGCAATAATGGTATGATGCTCCAGATAAAATCTGGAAAAGCTTTCAATCAGTTTCCCGGCAGCATATCCGAACAGCGCTGGCTCGACATAATCCCACTGGCCTGAAATACTGTCAAGCTTATAAATTTCCCAGAAGCTTGCGAATATCTCATTCTGCTGTCCGAAATAAGGGGTGAAATCTATCAGTATTACTATCGGTCTGCCTGCAATGTTCCACCTTCCGGTTTTTACCCTGAGTCCCTCCGAAGCAGCCTTTGCCTTCCATTCGACAAAAAGCATTTCGTCATGTATAAACTCCGGATTTGTTACCTCTTCCCTCCATACATCGGGTCCGATCAGTATATAATCATCCCCCAGTTCATTGACAATATTGAGTGATTTTGTTGAAATAACAGTATGAATCCCACCTACTTTGTTACAAACTTCCCAACTGGTCTCAAAAATAAATTCAACCTTCATATTAACTTATGTTTGTTTCTGTTTAGAACACTTATTATTTAATGGCTTTACGCCGTATTTGCGGGTGATCAGATGTTGAAAAGGAGCATTAATATTTATTTACCCGGTTTATTTTTTTGGGGGTCTGCCCCGGCGTTTAGAGGCAGTTACTTCTGGTTTTGATCCGCTTGTCTTTCGTAACTGAGTCTTCACCTTTTCAGGAGAAGCAATATCCTTTAAGGAAACCCGTGAAGATGGTTCCATCACCTTCTTTACGGGGGGCCTGATCTTTGCAACTTTTTTTGTGAGCTTAGCGATTTCAGTGGTCTGTTTTTCAATAACCATATCTTTCTCAATGATTTGTGATTCAAGCTTGAATATCTGTTCCTGTTCAACAGTATCGGGGAACCATTGCTTAAGTCTGATCTCAAAATCGCTCAGAACATTCATGTAATTCATAAATGCATCATAAGGCGTTTCATAGGGATTGAAATAGGCGTGGACAGCTCCATCGGAGAAGAATTTGGTTGCCATATAATAGAAATGATCGCTTGCCTGAAGGTATTCCCAGTCTTTTTTTATCTGCTCATCCTCACACTTATTCACCTTTCTGGCAAGACTGTACAGTTTATCAAGGGCTGCCACCTGCAGTTCATTGCCATGCCATGCGGTTATATCACGTTCTTCGTCTGCCCAAGATATTGGTGAGTGTATGTTTATGGCCGATACAGGCTGCAAGGTGTCAGCTATTTCGGTGGGGGTCATAAACCTGAAGGGTGTTTTCTTTAATATTGCAGAAGGAAGACTGGAAAGAAAATCAAATATTCCGGATTCCTTCCAGTTATGTTCACCGAAGGTCTCATAGTCAAGAAATATATTCAGGAGCTCACTGGAATGGGCAAGTTTATTTATCCATGAAGCATACTTATCAGCAGTCAGCGGCCATTCGTTCCAGTTTCGGTTCGAAAAACGGAAAGCAATATCATCGCTCAGTACAAAGTTTCTTAAAAGTACCTTGAGCCGGGGGTTTATTGAATTACAGTAGAGAAAGTTCGGACTCTTCCAGCCCAGTATATGCTTGGCACCCTCCGTAAGAACAGACTTAAATCCCATCTCGGCAATCCACGATCCTATTTCATTGGAATATATAAGTTCTGTATTTCTGAAAGAGGTCGGTTCAACTCCCAGGAAATCTTTCATCATTTTTTGATGACTCCCGACCTGGCGTTCAAATTCGCTCCTGCTTCTGAGAGAGGCCAGGGAATGAGAATTGGTTTCAGCGAGGAATTCAACCATACCGGTATCAGCCAGGGCCCGGAACGAGTCAAGTACCTCAGGTGCATAAAGGCGGAACTGATTAATGGCCAGTCCCGAGATTGAATATGTCACCCTGAATTTCCCCTTATACTTCTGTAAAAGATCCATGATCACTCTATTTGCAGGGAGGTAGCATTTATCCGCAACTTTCCGCATTATTGACTCATTGGTATAATCATCATAATAATAATGATCCTGGCCCAGGTCAAAAAACCTGTATCTCTTAAGCCGGAATGGCTGATGAACCTGAAAATAGAAACAAATTGCTTTTTTGCTTGCTGCGCTCATATCTTAATTCTTATTTTTATTCGCTATAACCCTGCGATAAATATCCTCAACATGCCTGGCAGAATTATCCCATTTAAGCCGGATAACCTCTTCTTTGCCCTTTTTTATAAACATATTTGCCAGGGCAGGGTAATTCAGAATCCCATATATTGAATCAGCCATTGCATCAATATCCCAGAAATCGGTTTTCACTGCATGGGTCAGAATCTCTGCCACACCCGACTGCTTGCTGATTATAACAGGAACGTTTGACTGCATTGCCTCGAGAGGAGAGATCCCAAACGGTTCTGAGACTGAGGGCATAATATAGACATCGCTCATATCCAGCAGCGCGAAGACATCTGCCCCTTTAAGGAATCCGGTAAAGTGGAACCTGTCTGTGATTTTCAAAGCAGCTGCCCTTCGCATCATTCTTTCCATCATATCGCCTGATCCGGCCATAACGAATCTTACATTGTCCATAACCTGAAGCACCTTGTATGCAGCTTCAATGAAATATTCCGGACCTTTCTGCAGTGTGATCCTTCCAAGAAATGTCACAACCTTTTCGTCAAATCCCTTTTTAAGCATAAGCCGCTCCGAGATCTTAACCGGTTCGACAGCATTATAGACAGTCTCAACTTTGTCGGGGCTTATATGGTATTTATTAATAACAATATCCCTGGTAAGGTTACTTACCGTGATTATCTTGGATGCAGCGTCCATTCCGCTTTTCTCGATCTTATAAACATCAGGATTTACACTGCCTCCGCTGCGGTCAAAGTCAGTTGCATGCACATGAATTACAAGTGGTTTCCCGGATACCTGCATCGCGGCGATCCCTGCCGGATATGCCAGCCAGTCGTGTGCATGAATTATATCGAACTCGTTTTCCTCAGCAATAACCGAAGCAATAATGGCATACTTTTTAATCTCATCCAACAGATTGCAGTCATATCTGCCCGAAAAGTCAACCATCCCCTGTGCATCAGTCTGCACATAAAGACTGTAACCTGAGACCTCCGACCTGGTCATTTTCCAGAAATCTTCAGGATCGGTATAGGGAACGATTTTAGAAGAAACCTCTATTTTCTCAAAAGCCTGTCTGTGTCCTTTATGGTATACCTGCCGGGAGACCATGGGCACCTTGTTTGCACCGACAAGTCTGACCTCAGTTTTATCCTCATCTCCCCAGACTTTCGGAACAACAAAGATAACCTCCAGGTTGTCGAGTGTGGCCATACCTTTCGTAAGACCATAACTGGCCGTGCCTAAACCTCCGGAGATATGAGGTGGAAATTCCCATCCGAACATTAGCACTCGCATAGACGTTCCCGGTTAATGATTTGCATATTTTGTTTCCAGTAAATCTATTATTCTCAGCACCTCTCCCACGCTCCAGGCCTGTGAAATAGCTCCCTGGGGCGAATGGGGAGGATCACCGTCATGTATCTCCGACAGGGTGCTTACCCCGTGTTCACTCATCACCTCTTCAAGGCCGAAAATCAGATTTCTTACTTTCTTTACCCCCTGTTGCCCGTATACCCTGAGCCATCCTTCACAGAATGGTCCGTACAGCCATGGCCAGACAGTTCCCTGGTGATATGCGGTATCCCTCTCCTCCTGATTGCCTTTGCAGGCACCCCTGTAATTGTAATTACCAGGTGAAAGAGTTCTGAGTCCTCTGATGGTAACAAGCTCTTTGTCTGCTACATCCAACACTTTCTTCATCTGTTCTTTGTCCAGCATGGAATAGGGCATGGATACCGCAATGACCATGTTTGGTCTGACAAAAGTATTTCGCCCTTCCTCATCATTTACATAATCGGCAAGGCAATCCAGCTTTTCATCCCAGAATAACTCAATGAATGATTTTTTTATCAGCTCCGGCAGGGATTCGTATTCCCTTATAAATTTTGTGTCTTTTACTGACCTTGCCATTTCCAGGGAAAAACAGACTGCATTATACCAGAGTGCATTGATCTCAACTGCATATCCTCCCCTGGGGGTGACAGGTGTACCGTTAACAACTGCATCCATCCAGGTAAGCGCCTTGCCCGGAGCATCAGCATAAATAAGACCATTATCTCTCATATGGATGTTAAAAACCGTACCGTTTTTAAAAGCATTCAACACCGACTTTAAGGCCTCCCCGTATCTTTCCCATCCGTCTTTTCCCCCTCTCTCAACATAATGCTGAACCGACCAGAAGAACCATAATGGAGCATCAACAGAATTAAAGGCGGGATTGTTCAAATTATCCATATTTGGAAATAACCCGTTATTCATCCTTTCAACCTGGGTATCCAGCACCGACCTGTAAAGCACCAGATTGTGCCTGGCCAGAGCCAGCCCAGGAAGCGAAATGAAAGTGTCCCTTCCCCATGAACCAAACCACGGATAACCGGCAATAATGAATGTCTTCTCCCCTCTTTTTTCTGTAAACTGCTGTGCAGCATTTCTTAAACAATTGATAAAACTATCTCTTGGAATTTTACCGGAAACCGTCTTGGTGAACTTTTGCAGGAAACCTGCAGTTTTTTCCTCCTTTGTAGAGGCTGAAAATACAATTACATCCCCATTTCTGGCTTTTAACTCAAAAAAGCCCGGAGTAAAAAGATCTTCCGAATAATCATAACCCCTCTTCTGCTCTTCAATATACTCTACTCCCAGGTACCAGTCGGGAACATGTACAAACTCCACCTTTTTGGAAAACTGCATGTTCAGTGACGGAAACCCTTCATAGAGTTTTGATTTTATTCCATTCTCAATAAAGTCGACTTTAGTATTAGCTGCAAGGTTTGCATGGGTAAGCTGGTGAACATTTCTGAAAGCGAGGAATGGTCTGAGCTGCAGCGTCATTGGCTCAGGTGCTTCCATGATTGTGATCCGGAGAAAAAATTGCTCCTCATAATGTACCAGAAGCCTCTCCTGTTTGAGGATAACGCCACCTACCCTGTAAACCCTTGAGGGTATTGTATCAGTGTTAAAATCCTCAATGTACTTATGCCCTTTAGGATTGAAATAATCTCCTTTATACTTCCGCAGACCTGTGTTAAAGCTTTTATCATCATAGACAACCGTTACATCGAGGGCGGAAAGAAGTACATACCTTTCACCACCTAACTCATCCACAGGACATATAAGCAAACCGTGATATTTACGGGTATTGCATCCGACAATTGTTGTAGAAGAATAGGATCCTGCCCTGTTTGTCCGTATTACCTCCCTGGCAAGGGAGTACTCAAGATTTACCACCTGATTCTTTTCAAACTTTATATAACTCATATAGCT
>VFSW01008636.1_pt1 | contig 14607 bp, 13 predicted proteins | sample 5358111 | NCBI WGS metagenome assembly VFSW01 (sample SAMN11554181, study PRJNA540505) | mine drainage metagenome | isolation source: sediment from site ElyBrook_90M | place: USA: Ely Copper Mine, Vershire, VT | collected 2017 | reverse complement strand
CGGTTGCCGCCAGGCGCAGCAGCGGGTCGGGCACCAATGCCAGCCCCACCACCGCGACGGCGGCGACGATAGCCATCATCCGCACCCAGCGGTCGGTAACGACCACGGGGTCGCCGGGCTTCATGTACATGATGACCACCACCTTCAGGTAGTAGTAAGCCGAGATGAGCGAGGTTACCAGGCCAATGAGGGCCAGGCTGAGGAAACCGCCCTCAACTGCGGTGCGGAACAGGTAGAATTTGCCCCAGAAACCCAGGGTAAGCGGCACGCCGGTGAAGGAGAGCATGAACACCATCATCGAAAGTGCCATCCAGGGATGCTTCTTGCCCAGGCCCGCCAGGTCTTCCAGCGCCAGCCCCTTGCCCTCCTCTTTCTCGATCGAGACCACCACCGCCCAGGCGCCCAGCGTGGTGAGACCATAGGCCACCAGGAAGAAGAGCGAAGAGGCAATGACGTCAGCCTGAGCCGCGGCGCTGCCGCCGTAGGGCACGAAGGCCATCAGCAGGTAGCCGGCATTGGCGATGCTGGAATAGGCCAGCAGGCGCTTGATGTTGGACTGCGAAATGGCCAGCACATTGCCGCCGATCATAGTGATGACCGCCAATCCCCACAGCACCGGGGTCAGGTTGACCGTCAGGCCGGGGAAGGCGGTGACGAACACCCGCAGCAGGGCTGCCACTGCCGCAGCCTTGACCGCCACTGACATGAAGCCGGTAACCGGGGTTGGCGCACCCTGGTAGACGTCAGGTGCCCACTGGTGGAAAGGCACCGCGGCCACCTTGAAGCCGAAGCCCACCAGGATCAGGCAGGCGCCAATCAGGAAGAGCGCCGCATTGGCGTTCCCGGCGGTCATGGCCTGAGTAATGCCCATAAGGTCGTGGTGGGCAGTGGCGCCAAACACCAGGGCGATGCCGTAGAGCAGGAAACCGGAGGAGAAGGAGCCGAGAAGGAAGTATTTGAGGGAGGCTTCTTCTGAATCGACCCGCGGGCGGGCAAAACCCGCCAGCACGTAGAGCGGGATGGAGAGCAGCTCGATCGCCAGGAAGACTACAATCAGGTCGTAGGCGTAGGCCATGAGCATCATCCCACACACCGAGAATAGCAGCAGCGAGTAGAACTCGCCGCGCTCGATCTTCATGCGCTTGAGATAATCATAGGCCAGCGGGATGGCCGCCAGCCCGGAGGCCAGGAAGATGACGTTCATGAAAGTGCTGAAGCCGTCCACCACCACCATGCCGCTCAGAACCGACTGCGAGACGCCGATTTGCAGCAGGGCCAGCACCAGGCTGACCACCAATCCAAGCGCTGCCAGGATCGCCGTCCAGCCTTTGTGCGAAGCCGGAATCCACAGATCCGCCAGCAGCAGGAGCAGAGACCAGCCGACCAGGGTCACCAGGGGTAAGATCGCATTTACGTCAGAAAGTGTCATTGCCTCGAACCTCCGTTTACGGCAGCCCTGCTGCAGCGCGAACCACTTTAACCAGGTTATCGACCGTGGGAGTCATCAGGTCGAAGAAAAACTTGGGATACAGGCCAATCCAGAAGACAACCACCAGGATGGCCGCCAGGATGACGATCTCGCGCCAGTTCAGGTCGAGCATGCCCTGGTTTTCAGGCACAGTGACCGGCCCCATGAAGACCTTTTCGAACATAACCAGCAGGTAAACCGCCGCCAGGATAACCCCCAGGGTGGCAATGCCCGCGTACCACGAGCTGCCCAGGGCATTCGAGAGCTGGAAGGAACCGGCCAGGATGGTGAACTCGCCCACAAAACCATTGAGGCCGGGCAGGCCCATTGAAGACAGGGTGACTACCAGGGCGATGGCTGCCATGACCGGCACCACCTTCCACAGCCCACCATACTGTGCCAGGTCGTAATTGTGGCGGCGCTCAAAGAGCATACCCGCGATCAGGAACAGGGCGCCGGTACTGAGGCCGTGGTTGACCATTTGCAGAATGGCGCCCGAAACGGACTGCGAGGTGAGGGCAAACACCCCCAGCATCACAAATCCCAGGTGGCTGACAGAGGAATAGGCGATCAATTTCTTGAGATTCTTCTGCGAATAGGCCACCGCTGCCCCGTACAGGATACCGATCACCGCCAGGACTGCCATGAGCGGTCCGAAGTAGACGCTGGCCTGCGGGAAGAGCGGCAGGTTGAAACGCAGGAACCCGTAGACGCCCATTTTCAGCATCACGGCAGCCAGCATGACCGAACCGGCGGCAGGCGCTTCAACGTGGGCGTCGGGCAGCCAGGTGTGTAACGGAAACAGTGGCACCTTGATGGCAAAGGCCAGGCCAAAAGCCAGGAACAGCCACTGGCTGGCGCTTTGGAACAGCTGGCGGTTGGCCAGCAGGGTCTCGTAGGAGAAAGTTTTGGTCGTGAGGCCCAGGTAAAGGATTCCCAGCAGCATCAGGAGCGAGCCGGCCATTGTGAACAGGAAGAACTTGACGGCGGCATAAATGCGGCGATCGTGGCCCCAGATGCCGATCAGGAAATACATTGGTACCAGGGTAAATTCCCAGAAAATAAAGAAGAGCACCAGGTCCAGCGCCAGGAACACCCCCATCATGCCCACTTCTAGCAGCAGGAAGAAGATCATGAAACCCTTGACGCGGTCCTTGATGGCGGTCCAGGTGGAAAGAATGGCCAGCGGGGACAGGAAAGTCGTCAGCAGCACCATCAGCAGGCTCAATCCATCCAGGCCCATCTGCAGGCGGATCTCGATGCCGCCCAGGTTAACCCAGGGCACATCCAGCTTAAGCTGCAGCGTGCCCTGGCTGGGGTCAAAAAGTGAGAGCACCCACAGCGAGATGGCAAAGGTCAGCAGGGCCGTGACGAAGGCCACCCAGCGGACCAGGTTCTTGCGCTCGCCCGGGATGAACGCCAGCGCCAGCACCCCCAGAAGGGGAAAGAAAGTCACCAGCAGCAAAGGATGAAGACTAAAATTCATAATTCTCCCCAATCGCGAGGTCAGCCGCGCAGGATCAGGTAGCCCAGGATCACCACCAGCCCCAGCAAAATAGACAGGGCATAGCGGCGCACATAGCCGTTCTGGAGGGTGCGCCAGGCGTTGGCAAGCCCGGCGGTCAGCCGCCCAAGGCCGGTGGCGATGCCGTCGATCAGGCCCTGGTCGATGGTTGTGGCCATGAAGCCGGCCAATGCTTGATACGGTCCGATGAACAGAGCCTGGTAAATCTCATCCACCCACCACTTGTGCTCCATGCCGCGGTAGATTGGCCCCAGGAAGCGCTGCAGCGGATCGGGTTGACCAGGCACCGCCAGGGTTTTGCGGGCGGAATAAAAGACCCAGGCCACTCCCAGCCCCAGCAGGGCCACCAGCAGCGAGCCGCCCGCCACCACAAGATTGAAGGGTTCTGAAACCAGGCTCTTGAGCGAAGGCTCGAGCCATTTCTCCAACGAGTTGATGCCGGGGAAGTTGAGCAGGCCGCCCACCACCGATAGGACTGCCAGGACGATCAGCGGCAGGGTGACCACCAGCGGGCTTTCCACCGCATGGGTGGCAGCCGGGCTGCGCCCCTTACCAAAAAAGACCAGCAGCAGCTGGCGCCCCATGTAAAATGCGGTTAAAAAGGCCGCAATGATCAGAACGATAAAGACCGGCAGGTTGGTCTGGAATGCCGAAGCGAGGATCTCGTCCTTGGAGAAGAAACCAGCGAGCGGGGCGATGCCCGAGAGCGCCAGGGCGCCGATCAGGTAAACCCAGAAGGTGACCGGCATGCGAGCGTACAGACCGCCCATGTTGCGCATGTCCTGAGGGTCCACTTCGTTATGGCCGTGGGCGTGACCCGGGCCGGCGGCTTTCTCCGCGCCGTGCTCCATGCCCAGGATTACCGAGCCGGCCCCCAGAAAGCGCAGGGCCTTGAAGAAGGCGTGCATCACCAGGTGGAACATGCCGGCCACGAAGGCCCCCATGCCCACCGCGGCCACCATGAAGCCAAGCTGGCTGATGGTGGAATAGGCCAGCACCTTCTTGATGTCGTTCTGGCCGACGGCAATGGTGGCGGCAAACAGAGCGGTAATGGCCCCGACCCAGGTAACCACGGTCATGGCGGCAGGGGCGGCGGCGAACAGCACGGAGGAGCGAGCGATGAGATACACGCCGGCGGTGACCATGGTCGCGGCATGGATGAGCGCCGAAACGGGGGTAGGGCCGGCCATAGCATCCGGCAGCCAGACGTAGAGCGGAATCTGGGCGGATTTACCGGCCACGCCCAGCAACATGAACAGGGTAATGGTGAGGGCAGCCAGCGGGGAGAGTGTGGATACGCCGGCGAAGATCGGTTCAAAATTGAAGGTGCCGAAGGCGGCGAATAAGACGAAAAGTGCAATCAGGAGGCCAAAATCACCCACGCGGTTGGCCACAAAAGCCTTCTTGGCGGCTTTGGCATTGGCAATGCCGCCGGCGCCCTTCTCAAACCAGAATCCGATCAACAGGTACGAGCACAGGCCTACCCCTTCCCAGCCCACAAAAAGCATCAGGTAGTTATCGGCGCTGACCAGGATCATCATGAAGGCGATAAAGAGGTTGAGGTAAACGAAGAAGCGGGTAAAGCGGCCAACGTCGCCATTGTGGCGCACGTCACTGTGCATGTAGCCGATGGCGTAAATGTGGATGAGGGTACCCACGCCTGAAACCACCAGCATCATGGTCACCGACAGGGTGTCCACGCGGAAGGCCCAATCGGCCTGGAACGTGCCGATATGGATCCACTGCAGGAACTGCACGGTAGCGCCATCCGGCTGCGCCTGAAGGCCCAGCGCCAGTGCCACAGCCACCCCAAAGGAACCGGCTGCTGCCAGCGAGGCAATCACCCCCGAACCGATCTCCCCCAGGCGTTTGCCGACCAACAGGTTCAGCAGCAGCCCGATGAAGGGAATAAAAACCACCCAGGGCGCCAGGCCAAAAACAGGATTGGTATTTGCCAGCGATATGAGCATACATTCTCCCTGTTATACATTCCTGGAGATTTTTCATTTCGGAAACGAAGTTTCCGAAATGAAAAATCTCCAAATATTTTGCTAGCCCTTGAGGCTGCTCATCTGGTCGACATCGATGCTCTGCTTGGCACGGAAGATGGCCACCATTAACGCCAGGCCCACAGCCACCTCGGCCGCGGCCACGGTCATCACAAAAAAGACGAACATCTGGCCATCGAGGGCCTTGTAATAGAAGGCAAAGGCCATAAAGGCCAGGTTGGCGGCGTTAAACATCATCTCCAGGCACATGAAGATGACGATGGCATTGCGGCGCACCAGCACCCCAACCACCCCCATCACGAAGAGGATGACCGACAGGGCCAGGTAATAGGTAATTGGCTCCATGTTTACTCCTCCTTCTTCTTGGCGGCCAGCAGGCGGGCGCGGATCGAAGTGACCTCGCCGCGGGTCAGCACAATCGCGCCGATCACAGCCACCAGCAGGATCACCGAGGTAACTTCAAAGGGCAGGGCGTACCGGGTGAAGAGCAGGCTGGCCACCTGGGTTGGGGTGGCAAAATCGGCCGGCGCCTCGGGCAGGGGTGCAGAGTTTATGAATCCCCACACCACAAAGGCTGCGGCCTGGACCAGCAGGATGCCGCCCAACACCAGCGCCAGGGGGCGCTGCGACTTCAACGGCTCGCGGCCTGGCAGCCTTTCAGCGCCCAGCAGCATGATCACGAACAGGAACAGCACCATGATGGCGCCGGCGTAAACCGTCACCTGGGCCATGGCCAGGAAGGGGGCGCCCAGCACCAGGTAAAGCACTGCCACCAGCGAGAAGTTGGCCACCAGGAACAGGGCCGTGTAAATGGCGTTGCGGGTAAGCAGCACGCCCGCCCCGGTGCCGACAATCGCCAGGGCCAAAATGCCAAAGAAAATTGTGGTAAAGGTCATCAGGCCTCCTAGTCTGCCGGGTCTTTCATTTGCGGCACCGAACGGGTAAAGGCGCCCGGAGTCGTCACCTGCGGGGTGGGCTGGCCGCCGGATGGCACCGGGTCGAGCAGCATGTCTTTGTTGTAAATGGCCGAGTTGCGGTCGAGGAATGACAGTTCGTAATTATCACCCAGGACGATGGCTTCGGTGGGGCAGGCATCCTCGCAGAAACCGCAGTAAATGCAGCGCAGCATGTTGATTTCGTAAGTGCTGGCGTAGCGATCGCCGGGCGAAAAACGTTTCTCGTCCGTATTCTCGGCCGCTTCCACAAAAATGGCATCGGCAGGGCAGGCCGCGGCGCACAGGGAGCAGCCAATACATTTCTCCAGGCCGTTATCGTAGCGCCTGAGTACATGGCGCCCGCGGAAACGGGTGCGCACTTTTCGCTTTTGCTCGGGATATTGAATGGTAACTGGCTTCGTAAACATCGACCGTAAGGTCGTCCATAAACCGCGAATCATGTTTTAACCTCCTACCAATACAATCACGATCGCCGTGATGACCACGTTGGCCAGGGCCAGCGGGAACATGACCTTCCAGCCCAACGCCATCAGCCGGTCATAGCGGATGCGGGGCAGCGTGGCGCGCAGCCAGATGATCAGGAACATCCAGATCAGGGTCTTGATGAAGAGATAAATGGGGCCCATCAGGGGGGCGATCGGTGCCAATGCCGGGCCAATGCCGGGGATCAGGCTGATATCCGGACCGAGATAGCCGCCGAAGAACAGGGTGGCGCCAATCATCGAGACGGCCACCATCTTGATATATTCGGCCATGAAGAACAGGGCGAACTTCATGCTCGAATATTCGGTATGATAGCCGGCGGTCAATTCCTGCTCGGCTTCCGGCATGTCGAAGGGGGCACGGTTAATCTCGGCCAGGCTGGCCATCAGGTAGATCACAAAGGCCACCGGCTGTAATATTACGTTGGGAAGGGCGCGCTGGGCATTGACGATCGCGCCCAGGCTCATCGAGCCAGCTAACAAAATGGGGCCTACGTAGGCCAGGCCCAGGGCCAGCTCGTAGCTAATCATCTGGGCCGTGGCGCGCAGCCCGCCCAACATGGCGTACTTGTTATTGGAAGACCAACCCGCCAGCGTAATGCCGTAGACTGAAATGGAGGTGACCGACAGGATCCACAGCACGCCAATATTGATATCGGCCAGCTGCAGGGTAATGTCGCGGCCGAACAGATTGATGGTGCCGCCCCAGGGTACAACCGCGGTCATCACCAGGGCCGGAATGACCGTGATGATGGGCGCCAGCACAAAAATGAACTTATCCGCCTCGGCGGGGATCAGGTCTTCTTTGAAAATCAGCTTGATACCATCCGCCACCGGCTGCAAAATCCCCATGGGGCCGGCCCGGTTGGGGCCCACCCGCACCTGCATGCGCGCCAGCACCTTGCGCTCGTAAAGCGTGGTGTAGGCGAACCCGGCCGTCAACGACAGCACGATGATCAGGGATTTGATGATCCATTCCAGGATTGTGCCAAAGTCCATAGTTACCTCTTAAGCCAGCGGCCCTTCGTTTTTGATCATCTTTTCTTTTCGAAAGTTCTGTTGGGTGTTTTTAGTCCCGTAAAACGGAACAAAAAACACCCAAAGAAATAATCGTCCTTATTCTTTCTTTCCGGCCATTTCGGCCGCGCTCACCACCACAGGCTCAGAGAGCGGGAAACCCGCGCTGCGCGGCACCAGGCCAACGCCCTGCGGTACGGTCTCGTCCAGGCTGACCGGCAGCGAGCAGCGCGTGCCATTCAACACCACCAGCAGATCCTGGCCTTCTTGCAGGCCGAACTTGAGGGCTGTTTCAGGGTGGACCGAGACGGCCGGGGTCACCAGGCGGTTCTCGATCAGTTTCGAGGGCGTCACCATCGAACCGCGATCGTACAGGCGGGTGTAGGGCGCCAATAACAGGCCGTGCGGGCGAAGTAACTCAACCGGCAGGGGCAGCAGGCGGGGCAGGGTAACGGTCTCGCCGCGCTGCGCCGGCAGGCTGAGCTGCACGCCCAGGCCCTGGTTGTTATCGTAGGTGGTACCGCCGTAATACAGGTCGGAGCGGCCAACGATGGGCCACTGCTCGGTCACCTGGGCCATGGCCTGGTAGGTCACACCGGCGTAATCGGGTACCGCCGCCGCAATTTTGGCCATGACCAGGGAGGCGGTGCGGCCTTCCATTTGCAGCCCCATGCGCTGCCCGATCTGGGCGGCGATGGCAAAATCGGCGCGCGGGCCGGGGCGAGCCGGCAGTACCGGGTTGAAGCGCTGCACGCGGCGCTCACCGGAAGTATAGCTGCCCTCGCGCTCGGTGTAAGGCGAGGCAGGCAGCACCACATCGGCCAGTTTGGCCGTCTCGGTCAGGAACAGGTCCTGAACCACCACAAAAGCAGCCCGATCAATAGCCATACCTAACGAACTGTCATCGCCGGCGGGGTCGGCGGCCACAATGTAGGCCACCAGGGCCCGACCAAGCGCGGCCACAAGGTCTTCGGTGGGGCGGAAGCCCATATCCCAGGCGCCCTGGGTGTTGCCGTAAGGCCAAACCCCAATCAGTCCGTTGTTCGGCTTGCCGATGTGATTGGTTTGCTCGAGCAGGCGGGCGCAGATGCGGGCCAGGGCGGTGGAGGATGCCAGGCCCAGGCCTTCGGAGCCGTACAGCACGACCGCATTATCGGCCGCGGTGAAGGCCTCGGCGGCCTTCCGGATGGCTTCGCTGGCGCCGCCCACATTTTCCGAGAGGAAAGCGGAGGCGGTCTGAACTTCTTCACCATAAGCATAGCGCACAACGTGTGTGGCAAATTTCTCTAGGCGAGTGGGGCGAGGCGACACCACAATCAGGGTGGCGCCGCGTTTGACCGCGCCCTTGATGCGCAGCCACCACAGCGGGGCCTCTTCGTGCAGGTCGCTGGCAATCACCAGGATGGCGCTGCCCTTGCCCATCTCACCAAAATTGGTGCCTTTGGCCACACCCGCCAGCGGGATCAGATCGCCGCCGCCCATATACGAGTACAGCAGAAACTCGCTGCCGGGGTTGAGCTGATGGATATTGAACAGATCCTCGTTTGAGAGGCGCCCGCTCGCCAGGGTGATCATGCCGGAGCCGGCCGCGTGCATCTTTTCGGATACCAGGGTCAGGGCTTCGTCCCAGGTGGCGGGGCGCAGCTCGCCGTCGCGCCGCACCAGGGGCTGCAGCAGACGCTGATTGCTCTCGGCGTAATGGTAGGTGAAGCGGCCCTTATCACACATCCAGATTTCGTTGACGGCCTCATTCTGGCGGGGCATAACCCGCTTGATCGCCACACCGCCGCCGCTGGAAGCCTCGCGGCGCACATTATAGACGATGTTACAGCCAACCGGGCACTGGTTGCAGACGGAAGCCCCGTACTTCAACTCCCAGGGGCGCGCTCCAAAGCGGAAATCATCGGTGGTCAGGGCGCCCACCGGGCATATGTCGGTGGTATTGCCCGAGAAGATTGAGTCAAAGCCGGGCTCGGAATAGGTCACAATCTCGAGCTTGCGGCCGCGGTCGTGAAAGCCAATGACCGGGTCGTCTACAATATCGTGCTGGAAACGGGTGCAGCGCCCGCATTGGATGCAGCGCTCGCGGTCCAGCCAGATCAGCTCGCCCAGGGGCACATGCTTGGCGTTGTGGGCCTTCTCGTCGAACATATAGCGGCTCTCACCGGGTCCGTAGTGCATGGTCAGGTTCTGCAAGGGGCACTCGCCGCCCTTGTCGCACACCGGACAGTCCAGCGGATGCGAAGTCAGCAGGAATTCAAGCATTCCGCGGTGGGCTTCAGTGACCTTATCAGAGGCGGTGACCACCACCATGCCCTCGGAGACCGGGGTGGTGCAGGCGGTCTCCAGCTTGGGGCCATATTGGATGCGCGGCGAGCCGTCGGCTTCCTTGACCGGCTGGTTGGTGGCGCGGTCGATCATGGGGCGGCCAATGTCCACCAGGCACATGCGGCACATGCCCACCGGCTCCAGCTTGGGGTGATAGCAGAAGACGGGGATATCGACGCCGATCTTTTTAGCCGCGTCGACGATCAACATCCCTTCCGAGACGGTCAGAGCTTTTCCATCAATGGTTAAGTTTATGAGTTTCGCCATAGCTCTCTTATTTATTTGCCTCAAAATGGGGATCGCTGTATCAGAATTTCGCCTGGGGTGAAATTCTGATACAGCTTAACCCTTATTTTTTTACCAGAGCCTCAAAATCGCTCCTGAATTTATCGATGCCCGAGACGACCGCCATGGTTGAGAACTCGCCCAGGGGGCACAGACACTTGCCCTGGATCTGCAGAGCCACGCTCTTGAGCAAGGTGATATCCTCGGGCGCGCCCTGGCCTGAAATCAGGCGGTGGGCAATGTGGTCCATCCAATAGGTGCCCTCACGGCATGGGGTGCATTTGCCGCAGGATTCGTGCTTGAAGAAGTGGGTGGTCTTGCCACCCAGCCAGCCCATATTGACCGTGTCGTCGAGGATGATGACCGAGGCCGAGCCGAGAGGCGCCCCCAGCAGCTGCTGGGTCGATTCGTACTCCATCGGGCAGTCGAGGGCCTTGTCGTCGGCAGTCACGATGACAGAGGAGGCGCCGGCCGACATGATGGCCTTGATCGGGTGGTCGTCAATAATGCCGCCGCCGTACTCGTAAATCAACTGGCGGAAGGTGACGCCCAGGGGCAGCTCATAGTTGCCGGGCTTTTTAACCCGCCCGGACAGGCAGAAAATCTTGAGACCGGGGCTCTTTTCGGTGCCAAACTGGCGGTACCAGCCGGCGCCGTTCTTGATAATGAGGGGAACGTTGGCCAGGGTCTCGACGTTGTTGATGACAGTTGGCTTGGCATACAGACCAACCACCGCCGGAAAAGGCGGGCGCAGGCGGGGCTGCCCCAGGTTGCCTTCCAGCGATTCGAGCAGGGCAGATTCCTCGCCGCAGATGTAGGCCCCGGCACCCAGGTGGGTGTAGAGCCGCAGCGAATAATTGGTGCCCAGGATGTTGTCACCCAGGAAAACGGCCGCTTCCAGGTCGGAGATTTTATGGTAGAGGATTTTGGCCACCTGACAGAACTCGCCGCGCAGGTAGATGTAAGCGGCGTTGGACTGCACGGCGTACGCCGCCAGCATCAACCCTTCCAGGAAGAGGAAGGGGTTGGATTCCATGATCTCGCGGTCCTTGAAGGTACCGGGCTCGGATTCATCGGCGTTGGCGACCACATAATGCGGCCAGATGGTGTTGGGGATGAAGCTCCACTTGACCCCGGTGGGGAAACCTGCCCCGCCGCGGCCGCGCAGTCCCGATGTTTTGACTTCGTTCATCACGTCGACCGGCTGCATGGCGGTCAGCGCTTTTCGGAAGGCGGTCAACCCGCCGTCGGCCTGGTATACATCCAGGTGGTCGACATTGGGCACCGTGCGGTGCCGCAGGAGGTAGTTTTCGCTCATTTCACCTCCTTCGCGCCCTTGCGCAGCTCATCCATAAGCGCCAGGGTCGATTCAACGGTCAGGTTCTCGTGATATTCGATGCCGGATTCGCTCTGCACCTGCATCATTGGGGCCCGGTGACAGCCCGCCAGGCAGGTCACCTCTTCGATGGTAAACAGACCGTCGGGAGTCGTTTCACCAACCTGGATGCCGGCGGCCGTGCACAACGATTTGAGGAAAGCGTCGGCGCCTTTGAGGGCGCACGGCATGTCGGTACACACCTGGAGGCGGAAGCGCCCACCATGTTCCTCGTGGAACAGGGTGTAAAAGCCCACCACCGAATCGACATCGGTCATGGAAAGGCCGGTCAGCTCGGCTACGTCGGCGATGGCCTGGGGGGTGACGAAATTGTCCGTACGCTGTGCCAGGTAGAGCAGCGGCATGACCGCCGATTTACGGTAGGCTTCCGGGTATTTTGCCAGGATTTGCTTGACTTCCTCGGGATATTTTTGAAGGATTTCGTTCACCGGTCCGTATCTCCCAGAACGATATCAATACTGCCGATGATGCCCACCACGTCGGCCACAAAGTGACCCCGCGAGAGCAGCGGCATGATTTGCAAATTCGTAAACGAAGGTGTGCGGTAATGGATGCGGTAGGGTTTGGGGCCGCCGTCGCTTTCGAGGAACACACCCAGCTCGCCGCGCGGGCTCTCGATGGCGGAGTAAACCGAGCCTTTTGGAGCTTCGAAGCCTTCGGTCCACAGCTTGAAGTGGTGAATGAGGGCCTCCATGCTCACGCCGAGCTCGGAACGCGGCGGGGGCACATACTTGCGGTTGTTGCTGCGCACCGGCCCGGCCGAAAGGTCATCCATGGCCTGGTTGATGATGCGCACCGACTGGCGCATTTCCTCCACCCGCACCAGGTAGCGGGAGTAGATGTCGCCGGTAGTGAAGGTTGGCACGTCAAACTCGTAACGGTCGTAGACCGAGTACGGGCGGTCCTTGCGCAGGTCGCAGGCCACGCCTGAGCCGCGCGCAATGGGCCCGCCAACACCCCAGCGGATGCAGTCTTTGGCGCTGATGATCCCGATGTCACGCGTGCGCTCGAGGAACAGGGGATTGTGCGTGAGCAGCGATTCGTATTCTTTGATGCGCTCAGGCATGATCTTCATCAGGCTGCGCACTGCCGGCTCAAATTCAACCGGCGTGTCGCGCCACAACCCGCCCGGGCGGATGTAGGTGGTCATCATACGCTGCCCGGAGCACATTTCGAAGATATCCAGGATCAACTCGCGCTCGCGCATGGTGTACAGGAAGGTGGACATGGCCGCCAGGTCGAGCGAGGCGGTGCCCAGCCACACCAGGTGCGAATTCAAGCGAGTCAGCTCGGTGAGGATCACCCGCAGTACCTCGGCCCGTTCGGGCACGTCGATCTCGCACAACTTTTCAACCGCCATGCAGAAGACCAGGTTGTTGCCGAGCGGGTTAAGGTAATCCAACCGGTCGACCATGACTTCGGCCTTCTGGTAAGTCTTCGATTCCATGTTCTTTTCGATGCCGGTGTGCAGATAACCGATATCGGGGATGCAGTTGACAATAATCTCGCCATCCAGCTCCAGCAGCAGGCGCAGCACGCCGTGCGTGCTGGGGTGCTGCGGGCCCATATTGAGCAGCATGGTCTCGCCGGTCAGGGCGCGTTCCGAAACCAGGTGGCGCAGCTCGTCGATAGTTGTTTCACGATACTCTGACATAGGCGCTCCTCTCAGGTCCGGTCCTGGGGATGGGGTTTTTTGACCATGATCTCTTCCTTGTTGAAGGTGAACTGTACCTCTTCGTACCCCAGGGGATAATCTTTGAGCAGCGGATGGCCCTCCCATTCGTAGGGCATAATGATGCGGCGCATGTCCGAGTGGCCTTCAAATTTGATGCCGAACATGTCCCACACCTCGCGCTCGTACCAGTTGGCGTTGGGCCAGATGCCTTCAGCCGTGGGAATGGTCGGAGAATTGCCGTTCAATGGGGCGCGCAGCCGCAGCACCTGGTGGCTGGCGGTCGATACAACGTGATACACCACGTGGAAGCGGGGTTCTTCGGCGGGCCAGTAATCCACGGCGGTAACGTCGATCAGGAAATCAAACCCGTGCGTATCGCGCAGCTCCTGCAGCACGGGGATGATCTTCTGCGGCTGGACAATCAGGGTCACATCGCCGCGGAATTCCTGCGCTTCCACTTCATATTTGTCAGAAATGCCCTTGACGATGGCTTGCAAGGCTTCGTTCATATGTACCTACCTGCGGCAGGTGTACCCTGCCAGGTAATTTAATTGAGGGGTTACGCCCAGGTCTTGAGGCGTTCTTTTTTGACCTTTTCGTGCAGGGTCATGATGCCGTGAATCAGTGCTTCAGGACGCGGCGGGCAGCCTGCCACGTACACGTCTACCGGAACCACCTCGTCTACCCCCTGCAAGACGGCGTAGTTGTTGAAAACCCCACCGCACGATGCACAGTCGCCCATGGCGACCACCCACTTGGGGTCAGGCATTTGATCGTACAACTGGCGCAGCACGGGGGCCATCTTGCGGCTGACCCGACCCGCCACAATCATTAAGTCGGACTGGCGCGGGCTGGCCCGCATCAACTCCATTCCGAAACGGCTCATATCATATTCAGACGCCTGTGCCGCCATCATCTCGATGGCGCAGCACGCCAGGCCAAACAACATCGGCCACATGGAATTGGTGCGCGACCAGTTTACCACCTGTTCAAGGGTGGTGGTCACAACCCCCATGTTGCCGGCTTTTTGTTCTATTCCCATTCGAGGGCTCCTTTCTTCCAGGCATACACAAAACCTACCACTAAGATACCGATAAACACCAGCATGCCAATCAAGCCCGGAATGCCCAACTGCCGAAACACCACGGCATAGGCAAGCAAGAACACAGTTTCAACGTCAAACAGAATAAATAACACGGCAACCAGGTAGTAGCGCACCGAAATGCGCCGCTGGGCCTCGCCGTAGGGTACCATGCCCGATTCGTACGGGCTTGATTTGCGCTGGGTCGGACGGTGCGGGCCAAAAAAGCGCCCGAGAAAAACCACAATCAACCCCACAACTACAGCAGTGATTAAAATAACCAGAAGAGGATAGTAATCAACGAGCATGTCAGTTAATCCTTTTACTCCTCAGTTAATGTGGAATAATTATACCACAATAGTGGTATTTGTCACAATATATTGAC
>VFSW01008635.1_pt1 | contig 14609 bp, 12 predicted proteins | sample 5358111 | NCBI WGS metagenome assembly VFSW01 (sample SAMN11554181, study PRJNA540505) | mine drainage metagenome | isolation source: sediment from site ElyBrook_90M | place: USA: Ely Copper Mine, Vershire, VT | collected 2017 | reverse complement strand
CCCCCTTCCCCCCCCCAAACCCCCTTTTTCACAAAAAATACTCAAAAATATTCCCCCCCCCCGGCGGCCGGGCGCGGGCGCCCGGCCCCTTTCCTTGCTCCTGGAAAGAAAACCACTGCGTGCCATCGGAGATTCTTACGCCTTAGTGGAGGAGAGGCAGGTTGCCGCGATCGATGGCGGTTACGGCAGCGCGGTGCCCCTACTGGGGCAATATTCATAGTTGCCCTCGCACGAATTCATCTGCAAACAAAGGACTTACTGGGTCCCGCCTTGTGGCCCGTCTATTGCGCTTCAGTATGTGAAACGGCATGAAGTCAATTGGCGGAGATTAAACGAGCCTCCAAGGGACTCATTTTTATCCAGACACCAGAAGCAGATCTGAAGAACGAATCTAGAAGGCATCGTAAGGGGACAAGACAAACCATGAGAAATAAGTCACGCTTTTTTCTACGTTTCGCATTCGTCGTTTTGACGGGAACTTTCGCGGGAAGTGTTCTCCTCGCTCAAACTCCTGCTTCCTTAGGAACGCGACCCGGAAGTACAGAAATTACACTCTTTGCGGGCATTTCGGCCCCGGTCAACAACGAAGGCAACGGCTTTGGACTCGATGTACAGACCGGCACACCCATTGGCGGCCGCGTGAGCTACAACTTCGACCGTCATAGTGCGGTCGAGTTCACTATCGCCAATCCACTTTCGCTCTCTGCCAACTATGTTTACAACTTCTCCGCAATCCGTGGAAAATGGGTTCCGTATATCACGGCGGGTGTCGGTGGTGCGCGAAATGAACTTTCACTCAACGAAAACGATGAACCCGCTCAATTGAACTCCAACCTCATGGAGACAGGCCCCGACCGCAACCAGATTGTCTTCACTGGCAACTTCGGCGGCGGCCTAAAGTACTTCTTCACCGAGAGGTTCGCCCTCCGCTTCGACGTACGCGACCAGGTTGGCCATTACCAAGCTACGTTCAGCAATATCGCCGGTGTCCCCGGCGGCATCGCGACCGGCAGTAAGACACTCAACAATCTTCAAGTCACGGGCGGAATAGTCTTCCGCTTCGGCAAACGTTGAGGATTGGATCTTCGGCTCGTTAATTGCGGAATTTGCGGAACGCGAGACCCGCCAAGTAACCGATATGAATCTCATGACGGGTCTCTTGAGAACAAGCGAAGGGGGGGCCGTCCAGTTTCGCCAAGATGCGCGGCACGCGGGCAGGAACGAGCCAGTGGAGACAGATCGCTGCGATTGTAGTTGTTTTGCACTAAGTCTCTTCGTGGAAGAATGCGTCGAAAGCCCTTTCGAGACGCATCCGATCAAGAGAGGAACTCGGAACGTCTCCGTAAATAGCGTCTGCCTTGTCTCCATGGCATAGCAATTGCTCTATATCACGATGAAGTTACCGGGCTGCGAGCTGGGCGGGGTCGGCGAGGGCTCGGTCCCGCGAGCGGCGCGTTTAGATAACGATCCTGAATGGCTCGAAAGCAAATGGCATCGTCATGGCACTGGTCGAATGACTGTGTCCAACTTTCGTATCAGGGACGAGAGGCTGACAAAATGGTCGCCACCTCATTTAAATTTGCCAAGGAACTCCTTCTCTTCTGCAGCGTAGGAGCCCTAGTCGGTGCTGGAATAGGCTTGATTGTGTTTCTGCACCTAGGAGCCCCGAAGACTTCGGAGGACGCAGGCTATGTCGCGGGCCTGTTTGTAAAGTCCGGTGTGCAACTTGGCTTTATTTATTGGGTGTTCCACGTGGCCGTAAAGCCTCTCGGGCGCTGGTTTTTCCGCCCACCTGGGAAAATGTCATGAAGAGACGATATTGCCCAACGACAATATTGCAACTGGCGGGATAGGCTCAAACCGGAAGCAGCGACATTTTGCCGCACTCGCGTGGCCTAGCGACCAGCATTTTTGTCACACTATTCCCCTTCCTAATGGCATTCAAAACATTTCATGGATGACCTTTCGCAGGGTTTGTTCCATTTCACCTTCCGCCATGACCGGGGATTAATTCGTATTCCATTCTGTATGCGTCCCTATGTCACTGAGATGGCAAAAGTAATCCGATTCATACAGCTTCGGCGAGTGACTACTTGCATGTAACAGAGTCGCGGGCCGCATCTGCAGTCCAAACACGCAAGCAATGATCGGTCGCGAAGGAGGGTATGGTTCGAGGATTGCAATTGAAGGAGTGTTCATACACTCGGCTCCGAAGGAGACTGTACGTGAGAAAAAACGTCGCGACGGTGCAATGCGTAGAGCATGCTATCCCGCAACGTGAGGTGAGCCTACCTGAATTCCATCGGGCCGATGAAAAGCTTACCGACTCGCCTCTGTTGCACAAGCTTCCGGTTACAGTCGTTATACCGACACTCAACGAGGCCACCCAAATTTGCGAGGCCGTGGGAGCAGCCAAGTGGGCTAGCGAGGTGATCGTGGTCGATGGTGGCTCCACGGATGGCACGCCAGATCTCGCTCGTTCCGTCGGCGCTACAGTCTTGGAAGTTCCCCGGCGCACCATAGCCGCTCAGCGCAACGCGGGTATCGTCGCTGCAAAAACCGATTGGATTCTCGCTCTTGATGCCGACGAGCGCGTGCCGAATGATCTGCGCGATGAGCTGGAGGCGGTGCTCGCAGCTCCGAAACATGCAGCGTACCGTATACACTTTAGGAACATCTACCTGGGGCGTGAGCTCAGGCACGGTGTCTGGGGAAGAGACTGGCATGTGCGCCTGTTCTCCCATAATCGGCGTTTCGTCGAAAGACGTGTGCATGAAAGTCTCGAACCCATTGAAGACGTCGGTGCGCTTCGCATGCAACTTGAGCACAGGCCCTACCGCGACCTTACGCACCATCTCGAGAAAATGATTCGTTATGCACGGTGGGGTGCTGAGGACCTTTACGCCCGCGGAGGCAGAGCTACTTCTTGGGACTTGACCGTAGTTCCCGCTTGGCGCATTTTCCGCGAGTACGTAATTTTCTCAGGGTGGCGCGATGGGCGACTTGGGTTGGTAGCAGCGACCCTCAGTGCCTGCTCCGCGCTCCTTAAGTACGCATACCTATTTGCACTGGAGTGGCAGCCCGCAGGTCGACAACCGACCTTGGCGACTTCATCGACCCACGAGCGGAAACCTAGAAAGTGATCGCAGATCACCCATGCTGATACTCCCCATTCTGATGTACCACATAGTAGATGAGATCCCTAGTGGGACACGGCACGTCGGCAATTACGTGCTTCCGGAGCAGTTTGACGCACAGCTCACTGCGATCTCTAGATGGGGGTACGTGCCCATTACCATAGAGGACTGGCTCGACTTCCGAGCCGGGCGGCGCAAGCCGCCGCACCGACCCATCGCGCTTACCTTTGACGATGGATACCGGTCGAATCACGATATCGCATGGCCGATATTGCGCCGCCACGGCATGAAGGCAACCGTGTTCTTGGTTGCGGATCTCATTGGCGGGACGAATCGCTGGGATGTGAACGAACCACAGGAACCGCTCCTCCGCCCGGAGGAGATCAGTGCTATGCAGGCAGCAGGAATCCAGTTCGGTTCTCATACTTGCACACATGGTTCGCTCATTGACATGCAACCGAACGAGGCTTTCCTCGAACTCACGCGCTCGCGTGCCACGCTTATGGCTCTTCTCGGGCGACCGGTTGTTACGCTTGCCTACCCGTATAACAAGCAAAATTCCACTGTGCGAGCGCTTGCTCGGCAGGCAGGCTACCAAGCAGCGGTTCTCGGCCGCGGGCGGGCCAATTCGCGGTGGACGAACCCACGAGCACTCATGCGTATTGGAGTGGATGCACACACGACGGTGGAGGCGCTGGGTCATCGGCTAACCAAGTCGCGACGGCTAGCGGGTTTATGAAAACGAATTTCACGTTTTACCATTCTACAAAACATGATCAAGGGCCAATTTTGCCACTTTGGCCCTTGGAAAAAACTGTCCTTGAGAGTCTAACGGAACTTAGCGACCGCGTCGGAGTTTCACATCGCATTTCAAAGTGACTGGTATTCAGTGGTTTGTCATCTTGATGGTAATCAAACCGGCCCGCATCCCGGGGCTCAGATCGAATTTATCTGTGCGTTAGTTCGAACCCTGCTTTAATTCGGAGGAAGCCGTGCTCGGAATCAGAAGTGCCCTGTTTATTTTCCTCACTCTTCTCTCCCCGGCAGTCGCCTGCTCCCAGACCCAGGTTACGGACCAGGCCAATCCTCTCGATTACGTCCAGCAAAATCCCACATCGCAAAGCAACCCGGCTTCCGGGCAGCCATCTGACAACGCCCCAGTTGTGATGCCAAGCCAGAATCCTGCTCCCCAGGACAAAAAAGACGATTCCCAGGGCCAGCAGACAAAGCGGATGTTATGGGTTGTTCCCAACTTTTCAGCCGTGAGCGCGAATACGCAGCTTCCACGGCTATCCACCTCCGAGAAATTCACACTGGCCGCGCACGGCAGCGTCGTGGATTACTCCTCATTCACTTGGGCAGGAATTTTAGCCGGACAAGCCATGGGCTTGAATTCCGAACCGGAGCTGGGCCACGGAATCGCCGGTTACGGACGTTATTATTGGCGCACTTTCGCAGACGGTGTGTCAGGAGCTTTTTTCACCGAGGCCATTGTCCCAGCGATCACGCATGAGGATCCACGCTATTACACAATGGGACAGGGAGGCTTTTTCCGCCGCACCGGCTACGCGATTTCGCGTGCATTCGTCACCAAGACAGATTCTGGAGGCACGAGCTTCAACTGGTCCGAGGTGGCAGGCAATGCGCTGGAAGCGGGTTTGTCCAACGCTTATTATCCTCCTCAGGGTCGAGGCCTGAGTCAAACGGCAAAGAACTGGGGAACGCAGATGGAATCCGCTGTGCTCAATCACATCTTCCAAGAATTCTGGCCTGACATCCGCAGGAATATTTTTCGCCTGAAATAGTCCCGCTCGCACAACCAAAACATGTTTCTCCCAGTCTTTTCCTCAACGTAGAGGTTTTTCTCATAGCTTCTCAGAAAGCTGTAGGTTCTGCCAGTAGCAACCTCTGTTGACAATCGTCGTCAAGGTTGTCAAGCGTTGGCACTCCGTCGTAGCGGGTCGAGTCATTTTTTATCAGGGAGGGACCACAAGGAGTTCCTTCATCCGTCGCTTATGCCTTTAACTCCGGTTTCTGCGTGCCCCCAATCGGCACGAACAGGAAAATAAACATACTTTGCCATCAGGCAAAGGAAGCGAAGTGCGAACTTCTTGTGATCAACGACAGCGATGCACGGGTCGAGCCCGATTATCTGCCCGAGGTAGCATCGCCATTCGCCAAGGCAGAGGTCGGTATGGTGACAGCTTTGTTTCGCAGGATTTCTGGATGAAACCTCTTTGTGGCGCGGGGAAATGGCCCGCAACCGAGGTGCAGGTGTCTCCGACGTGTACCTCACTTCGGCGGATCTGCCGATTTTGGCTTTTTTGCTTTCTTAAAGAATTAGTAACTTACGTGTTTTCAATGCCCTTAGTAGTTCGATACCCACAGCCCCTACCAAAAGTCTCGTTGAGTCTGTTGCCCTTGCCACCCGAGAACTACGGTTTGTGGCCTAGAACGCCCTACTTTTGGCCCCAAGTTGGCCCCATCTTATAAAGGCAGGATGCGGAGTGAGCTGCCAACCTTTCGCTTACACTCAGCCTCGATATGGGAGTACAATTCGCCCGTGGACGGATCGAGATGCAAGGACCGACAAATAATCGCGGGAGGTTTCCCGCGATGAACCGCAGAATATTCCATATTCTAATTGCCTTAATTCTCGTGACCTGCGCCGTCTCGCCGTTCGTAGAATCGGCTCTCAATTGCCACGACAGCGTGTTCTCAACCGGCTATGATGGCGAGAGCACTTTGGCTGTCGTCGTCCTGCTGTTGGAATTGGTCCTTTCGCTCGCAAGTCTTGTTGGCTTCCTTTGCCCGAACATTCAGGTAAATGAGCGTATGGTCGAAAAATTCCAACGTCTGACATCCGATTCGGGTTTCCGCATTACCATCCCTGACCCCTCGCCACCAGTTCCTCTGCGTATCTAACATATCGCTGCGAAAAGCATCAGCCTCGGGCACTAGGCCTTGAGTTGATCGTTCTTTGTATGGAGCGAGATTTCCATGAATTCATCACATGTACGCTCTCTTTCTCTGCTCGGGATCTTGATGTTTGCCGGTTGCGCAGCGCGCCGATATCAGGCGGCTCCCATCGTTCCAACTGCAACGGCCTCGAGGTTCCAGTCGCGCAATCTCAGCGATGTCGGTTTGCAAGCCTTTGTGGAGAAGAATCTAAGTCAACCCACGACGGCTTCGCCGCCGAAGACTTGGGATCTCCGAACGCTCTGGCTTGCGGCACAGTATTTTAATCCTGCGCTGGAAGCGGCTAGCGCTCGCGTTGCAGAAGCTGAGGCGGCCGTCGTGACGGCCGGCGCGCGCCCCAATCCAACTCTAGGTATCGCACCAGGCATACCGAGTCCCTATTTGTTGACGCTGGATTTCGCCGTGCCCATCGAAACGGCGGGTAAGCGAGGGTACCGTATCCAATCCGCTCGGAGTCTCAATCAGGCTGCCCAGTTCGACCTGGCTGACACTGCCTGGAAGTTACGCAGCAGCGTACGCGCGGCATTAGTCGATTACCTGGTTGCATTTCGAAATTTGGATCTCCTTCACTCGGACGAACAGATTCGAGGCGACCAAGTCCGTCTGCTGGAGCAACGATTTGCAGTTGGCGAAATACCCAGGTCCGATCTCGACCTGGCGCGAATACAGCTGTCGCAAACGCACTTGGCAATCAGCACAGCAGAAGGGCAGGTTAGCCAAGCCAAAGCCGCCCTAGCGGCAGCAGTCGGGATTTCAGTGGCAGCGTTTCAAGATGCAGAGTTTTCCTGGACTAGCCTGGAATCCCCGCCAAGTGTGAAGTCCATCTCACCGCAACAACTCCAAGGGTATGCTGTTCTGAACCGCCTCGATGTTCGTCGTTCCCTCGCACAATACGGAGCAGCAGAAGCCGACTTGCAACTGGAAATCGCCAAGCAATATCCCGATCTTGTAATCGGACCGGGTTATACGTACGAAGAGAAGAACAACTTCTTCACGATTGGAATCTCAACCACCCTTCCCGTCTTCAACCGAAACCAGGGCCCCATTGCTGAGGCCGAGGCGCGGCGCAGGGGAGTTGCGGCTGCTTTCCTGGAGAAACAGGCACAAGTCATCGCTGAAAGCGAGCAGGCGTTGGCTCTTTACACCGCAGCGCTGAAGGAGTTCACCGAAGCGGACGCCTCCCTCCGCAACCTGCAGGACGAACAGGAGCAGATGATGCGACGGGCCGTTAGCGTCGGCGAAGAGGATCGCCTCGCGCTCAACGGCGTGCGAATCGAAAGCTCCGTCGTGGCCCGCGCACGGCTGGATGCGCTTCATCGCGCACTGAGCGCTCTTGGCTCACTTGAAGACTCCGTCCAACGCCCACTCGACCCAGGCGACCTTGCCCCTATGCCGTCGAATCTACCGTCGCCCACCAACTTTTCTTCACCGGACCCGCCTGTCAAGGAGCCAAGACCATGAATCGCAATGCCAAATCACAATCTAGTGGATCGCTCGCCATTCTCACCGCCGCTCTGGTCGTACTAGCGTGCCTGGGAGCCTGCCAAAATCGCTTCGATAAAGACGATGAGGAGAAGCCCGCGCGCGGGACGTCTCCCGCCACATCGCCTCCAGCGAAGATCTCGTTTGAAAACGGGCAAGCGATTCTTACGCTCGATCAGCAAACACAAAGCCGGATGGGAATTGAATTTGCCACTCTGACCGCAGCCGTCACCCGCCCGCAAGTCGCCGTGCCCGCCGTGGTGTTATCTGTCCAGGATCTCGCGACCTTCTGGAATGGGTACATCGCGATACAGTCTCAGATCGAAAAAGACCGCATCGATACCGATGTCGCCAGAAAGGAATATTCCCGTTTGAAAATGCTGTTCGACAACAACCAGAACATCTCCGAGAAAGCGTTGCAGTCCTCCGAAGGCAGCCTGCGCTCGCTGGAAACGGACGAGCGCGCGGCACAGCAACAGTTGAATCTGCAGGCCTCTGTAGCAGAGCAGCAATGGGGAAGCGTGGTGGCGAAGTGGGCAATGGATGGATCGCCTGAATTGGAGCGCGTTCTCGGAATGCGCGAGATTCTTCTGCAAGTAACTCTCCCGTTCGAGCAGAGCTATAACGCGCCCGGAACCATTTCCGTGGAGGTATCGGGCCGCACTCGCAGCGAGGCGACTCTGATCTCACCGTTTCCACGGGTTGACCCACGAATTCAGGGCAGGAGTTTCCTCTACGCAGCCCCTGGAAAACCGGACTTAACGCCGGGGGTAAACCTGCTCGCGCATCTCGCTGTTGGGAATCCGATGCGAGGCGTAGTCATACCCGCGTCTGCGGTTGTCTGGTCCGAGGGGAAGGCTTGGACCTACCTGCAACCCGCTCCCAACCAGTTTTCACGACGAGAGCTAGCAACGGATGTTCCCGTCAATGATGGTTACTTTGTGAGTTCGGGATTTTCTGCGGGAAACAAAGTAGTCAGACGCGGGGCGCAGTCACTGTTCTCGGAAGAGTCGGTGTTGCAGGGTTACGGCGGGGGCACGAGCGATGAGAATTGAGATGAGGGACCTCGAATGCTGAATGCCATCGTCAGCTTTTCAAGCCGTTTCCGGGGAATCGTAATCGCGCTGGCGTGCGCGCTGCTGGGATATGGAGTCTTTTCCCTTCTTCGATCTCCCTTTGATGTGTTTCCTGATTTCGCTCCTCCTCAGGTCTCAGTGCAGACTGAGGCTCCAGGTCTGTCCCCGGAGCAAGTAGAGGTTCTCGTAACGCAGCCCGCCGAGAACGCGATCAATGGCGTTCCTGGGATCGACTCGCTTCGTTCAAGATCAATTCAGGGCCTTTCCGACATTACGGTCGTTTTCCGTTCGGGTACCGATATTTACCGCGATCGCCAATTCGTTGCCGAGCGTCTGTCCACCGTGGCAAGTGGGCTCCCGACTGGCGTACAGCCGCCACTCATGACTCCCCTCACTTCGTCCACCGCCTGGGTGATGGAAGTGGATTTCACCTCGGATTCGCAATCCCTCATGGCAGTACGAGCCATAGCCGACTGGACGATCAAGCCGCGACTCCTGGCTGTTCCCGGCGTTGCCGGGGTTGAGATTATCGGAGGTGAGGTCCGGCAACTCCAATTTCAGTTTGACCCTCAACGTCTTGTGCAATACGGCGTCAGCGTCGAGGATGTGATCGCTGCGGCGCGACAGGCCACCGGAGTTCGCGGCGGCGGTTTCGTTGACACTCCTAACCAGCGAATCGTGCTGCAAACGGAAGGTCAGTCCGTCACACCTGCGCTGCTTGCCCGCACAGTCCTCGTCCATCACAACGGCACAAATGTCACTCTCGGTGATGTCGCTCGCGTTCAAGATGCTCCGGCGCCCCAGATCGGGGCTGCCTCGGTGAGTGGAAAACGAGGTGTGAGCCTTATCGTCGATGCCGCCTACGGGGCCAACACGCTTGAAGTGACGCATGGCATTGACCGAGCGCTGGCCGATCTGCGTCCCAGCCTCGAAGCGCAGGGCATCACCATCTATCCGGATGTACTGCGAGCGGCAGATTTCATCGAAGTCGCTCTGCACAATGTTCGCGACTCCCTGTATATCGGAGCAATCCTGGTGGTTGTCGTTTTGTTTTTGTTTCTCTTCAACTTCCGCACGGCAGCAATCTCCTGCACAGCAATTCCTCTTTCTTTACTGGCAGCGGTGATTGCGCTCGAAAAGATGGGACTGAGTCTGAATACGCTGACGCTCGGAGGGCTTTCCATTGCGCTTGGCGAAGTGGTGGACGACGCGGTAATCGACGTTGAGAACATCTACCGCCGCCTGCGTGAGAATAGGGCATCGCCAAATCCTCGCTCTTTGCTCCAGGTCGTGTTCGATGCATCCATCGAAGTGCGGAGTGCGGTCGTCTACGCTACCTTCGCAGTGATTTTGGTGTTCTTCCCGGTTCTAAATATGTCCGGGATTGCTGGAAGCCTTTTTGGGCCGCTCGGCGTCGCGTACATTTGGGCAATCCTGGCCTCTCTTGTGGTTGCCCTCACCGTCACGCCAGCTCTGAGTCTTGTTATGCTGGGAGGACGCGATCTTCCCCCACAGGAACCTCCCATTATCCATTGGCTGAAGCAGGGGTATCGGGCGCTTCTGCTTCAAGTGGAGAAGATACCGCTCCTGTTGACCTCAGTCGTGGCCCTCTTGATCGTCTTGGGTGTGGGAGCTTTATTTTTCCTGACCAGTTCGTTTCTGCCAGAATTGCGGGAGGGGAACGTCACGGTACATATGACAGCGGTGCCCGGCACTTCCCTCGAAGAGTCCTTACGTCTGGGCGACCGCCTTACGCAGGCTTTGCTGCAAATTCCGTCAGTACGATCAGTGGCGCAGCGGGCAGGAAGGGCCGAGCTGGGCACCGATACCAACGGGACTCACCAGAGCGAGATCGATGTAAATATGCAGGCATCCAACGGAGCGCAAGTGAAGGTGGTACAGGACGGCATCCGGGGCGTGCTTGCTCAGATGCCAGGAGCAGTTCTCACATCCAACAGCTTCTTGACCGAACGAATCAACGAGACATTGTCCGGCTACGGTGCCGCAGTCGTTGCTAACATTTTCGGAAACAATCTCGACGAACTGGACCGGGAAGCGGCCCAGATTGCCCGAGTTCTCGCCAGTGTTCCCGGTGGAAGCGAAGTGCAAGTTCAATCTCCGCCTGGCATGCCCGAGATTTTGGTACGACTCCGCAAAGATGACCTTGCTCGTTGGGGATTTGATCCGCTCACAGTTCTGGATGTGGTTCGAACCGCTTATGGTACGGAAGTTGTGGGCCAGACTTACGAGGGCAACCGAGTGTTTGATGTTTCCGTGGTGCTCGCATCAAGCAGCCGGCCACAAGTGACAGAAATAGGCGCGCTTCCCCTTCGGAGTCCTGATGGAAATTTCGTTACGCTCAGCCAGATCGCTGATATTCAAGAGTCCTCCGGTCGTTACGTCGTTTTGCACCAAGGCGCGCGCCGCGTGCAAACGATCACCTGTAACGTCCGGGGACGCGCCGTGGATTCGTTTGTACAAGAAGCACAGAAGCGCATTTCGGATATCAAGCTCCCTTCCGGCATCTATGTGGAATTTTCCGGAACGGCTGCCGCGCAAGCGCAGTCTCGTCGTGACCTGCTGCTGAATTCATTGTTGGCGGCGCTGGGGATCATCTTGCTCTTAACCGTGGTCATGGGTAACTATCGCAATCTGTTGCTCGTTCTATTAAATTTGCCCTTTGCGCTGGTCGGCGGAGTGCTCGCCGCATTGTTCACGGGAGGTAATCTTTCCCTTGGATCTCTCGTCGGCTTTGTGACGTTGTTTGGAATCACGCTGCGCAATTCGATCATGCTGATTTCCCATTACGAACACTTAGTTGAAATGGAGGGCATGAGTTGGGGATTGGATACTGCTCTCCGTGGCGCTTCCGAACGCCTCGCACCCATTTTGATGACGGCCTTGGTGACTGGCCTAGGCCTATTACCCTTAGCCGTCGGTGGCGGCGACCCAGGCCGCGAAATCGAAGGCCCGATGGCCACTGTGATTCTTGGAGGCCTCGTGACCTCGACCCTATTAAATCTGCTTGTGTTGCCCACGCTCGCGCTGCGCTACGGCAGATTTGAGCGTGCGCACACATCTCGAACCGGAGAAATACTATGAAACGAATCGCATGCACGACATTTGCTGTTCTGACCTTGTGGGTCTGTCCAACGCGGCTCGCAGCAGCCGGTGCGGATGCTCGGAAGATAGACGGCCCTCATTCCACAATGACAGTGCGCGTTTCTAAGACCGGCTTCTTTTCCGCCTTTGCCCACAATCATGAGATAGAAGCGCCGATTGAATCTGGGGAAGTCAAAGAGTCTGAGAGCCCCTCCGTCGAGTTGCGCGTCGACGCGCGGAAGATGCGCGTTCTCGATCCTGAAGCTTCCCAGGAAACACGCGCACAAATTCAAAAGACGATGCAGGGTCCCGAGGTTCTCGACGCCCACCGGTTTCCGGATGTCCGTTTTCAGTCCACTACAATAGAGGCTAAGGGAGCAGACCACTGGGTCGTGCACGGGAAGCTGGATTTGCACGGACAGACTCATCCAATCACTGTTGACGTGACCCTAAAAGATGGATTCTATCGGGGATCGGCGACTTTTAAGCAGACCGGGTTTGGGATCACACCAGTGAGTGTCGCAGGAGGGACGGTCAAGGTGAAGGATGAAATCAAAGTAGAGTTCCAGATTGCCCTTGTGAAGTGATCGACGCGGCAACAGCCTCCTGCGGCCAAGGCAGGCGGACTACTCAAAACAACCCTCCTGTTTTCAGAATTACTGCTGAAACAAAACAACTTAGTCGTGATCGTAGCATGTGGCTGGCTGTGCGCGAATGTTCCCGAATGTTAGCAGGGTGGGCACAAAAGTTGGCACATTCGAGTGGTGCCCTGGCCCCAGGTTCGCATACGGGACCGTACGAGATTCGCATCCCATGAGAGACGTCTTTCGGCCCGCCGGAGCGCGAGCATTCACCCTGGTTAGTGCACCATTCCGTAGGATACGCAGCCAAGTTATTGGGCTTGGATCAGAGATGGGAGTTGGTTTACAATATGTCGGGCGTTGTGTATATACCCCGACGTTTAGTAAAAACCTTATGACCAATCCACGCATCACGCACCTTGTGAATCTCGTGCGGCGAGTAGGAATACTCCGACCGCGCGATCTCCACTCACATGGCATTCCTCGCGTGTACCTACGCAAGGCCCTCGACCAGGGAGCCATCGTCCGAGTGGGGCGAGGACTCTATGTTCCTCGTGGCGCAAAGCCAACTGAGCACCATAGCTTCGCTCAAGCCTCGAAGCGTGTGCCCAGAGGTGTCGTGTGTCTGCTTTCGGCACTTCGCTTCCACAATTTCACAACTCAGTCACCCTTTGAGGTATGGCTTGCCATTGGAGAAAAATCCCGTCTTCCGAGGTTCGAAAACCCTCCGCTTCACATCGTGCGTTTCTCCGGCAAGGCGCTGACGTATGGTGTTCAGGAGCACCGCATCGAAGGCGTCTCCGTAAATATTTTCTCTCCGGCGAAAACGGTCGCAGACTGTTTTCGTTACAGAAATAAGATTGGACTGGACGTTGCGCTTGAAGCCCTTCGGGAGTGCATCCGAGAGCGCAAGGCAACTAGAGATGAAATCTGGAAAGCTGGCAGAATTTGCCGCGTGGCGAATGTCATGCGCCCCTACCTGGAATCCCTATCGTGAGCCGGGAAAAGCCACACAACATTGCAGCCTCTGTTCGCCAACGGCTCTTCAATCGAGCGCAGGACCGGCACGAAGATTTCGGCCTAGTACTGACCAAGTACGGCTTGGAACGTTTCCTTTATCGTCTTAGCCAATCCATTCACCACGATCAGTTTGTTCTGAAAGGTGCCCTTCTATTCGAATTTTGGACGCACCGACCATACCGACCGACGCGCGATTTGGACCTTTCGGGGCAGGGAGATAATTCTATTGCCAGAATGAAGAAAGTCTTCGGAGATGTCATCGCTCAGACTGTCGAGGACGATGGATTAGTCTTCGACCCTCCATCCATCCAAATAGCGAAAATCAAAGAAGAACAGGAATACGAAGGGCTGCGAGTCAAATTCTTGGCTCGTCTGGAGCGCGCCCGAATATCGCTCCAAGTCGATATTGGCTTCGGCGATGCCATCGTGCCGGCTCCGCAGCAGATTGAATATCCGGGGATATTGGATTTTCCAAAGGCCACTCTCCGAGCTTATCCAAGAGAGACTGTAGTTGCGGAAAAGCTTGAGGCTCTCGTAAAACTGGGTACGGTCAACACCCGCATGAAAGACTTCTACGACCTCTGGATATTAGCGCTTGAATTCGAATTCAGCGGTCCTTTGCTTTGCAAGGCAATCGAAGCCACATTCGAAAGGCGAAAAACGGAAATACCCACTGCCGTTCCGGTTGCTCTCACTGAAGATTTCTTTGGCAACCAAAACAAAGCAAAGCAGTGGAGCGCTTTCGTGAGTAAGAGTGGCCTCACTTTCCAGGATGCCGAATTTGCGTCGGTAATCGCGGATTTGAAGAAGTTCCTTCTAGTGCCGCTCAAAGCGATACAGGAGTCCAAACCATTTGAGATGCATTGGGCAAAGAATGGACCTTGGACGCAATCAACGCCTTGATCGCACCCGAGCATGCTATAAGAACCGACGCCAATTGTTAAGTGGCTCATCTCCAACACTGCTGAGACACCCAATATCTCCCATTCTCGACGGGAATAGTGCTCGGCTTCCGCTAGCAACGGTCGCGCCAGGTAAATGGCGACCTGTCACGCCCATTGCAATCCGCTCCAGCCGTTAACGCCAGACCGCTTCGCTCTATGTCCTTTCAGCGAGTCCGTTACGATTTGGTTCCCCTCTCTGGTTGAGGGAACCAACTCTCAACTCACCGAAAGGGCAAAGAAAATGAATTCAGAAAACATCAAGAAAGTTACAAATCAAGCAATCGAGCA
>VFSW01008634.1_pt1 | contig 14609 bp, 12 predicted proteins | sample 5358111 | NCBI WGS metagenome assembly VFSW01 (sample SAMN11554181, study PRJNA540505) | mine drainage metagenome | isolation source: sediment from site ElyBrook_90M | place: USA: Ely Copper Mine, Vershire, VT | collected 2017 | reverse complement strand
CTGAGGTCTTGAACGAGTTCAGACGATTGCTTGGGTTGCTGCCAAAGGTTCCGGTTGGATCAATTGGAAGCATCGAGCTCGCGTCCAGTTTCTGCTTTTCATTGACGTCGGAGCCGCGCAGCGTCACCCAATAGTTGTCACCGCTATATTGATATTGGAAGTCCGAACCAATGTCGGTGTAGTGATCCTGTCCGGCCGACCTCCCGGTCAAGGGGTTGCCCCCCGAAAACAGCCATGGCTGGGGATTGACATCGGGAAGGAAGGCAAAAACGCCGAGTTCGAGCGAATGGTTGCCCCAGCTGGGCTCCACCGCCGCCCGGAAATAGGGCGCGATGCGATCGAGCGTACCCGGGGCTCCCATCGGATCGATTCCCAGCGAATTCTGTCGCTGCGTGCTCAGTGTATTGTAGCCGCTCACCTCGAGGTACAGCATGTCCTTGAGGAAGACATAGCCGCCGGCTCCGAGCACACGCTGCGTGAAAGCTCCTTCGAATAGCGTCTTCGCCGTCGGCGTCGGCGCAAGTGTGGAAACCACGAACGGAAAGCTCCAGGCCGGCACGCTGTTCCATGGATCCTGGACGCCCGGCTGGTTATTGAGCGTAGCGCCGTAGATAAGGTCAACACCGCGGATGGTCCCGGTATTCGCGTAGCGAAGGTCGAGCATGTCCCAATTGTAATTGTGCTTGAGAGTACCGAATCCAGGAGTAGCGGAGTTGAAGTAGTCGACCTGCGCCATCACGCCAGTATGCTCAGTGATGGCGCCGCCGTACCATACGCTCAGTTCCTGAACAATTGAGTTGTTGTTCGGCGAGATGCCCGACGGCGCGCCTGCAGTGCTCTGCGGGGCTTGCGTGTGCGTGAAGCTAGTGATGACCTGGGCCGAGAGCGGTGGCGTCCATCCGGGCGCGCCAATGCTTGGGTTCGAGCCCGATGCCAGGGTGTAGCCTGAAAGCTTAAAGCGGCGTCCGAACGGTGTGAGTTGAGGAAAATCCACGTGGCAGGAGGCACAGGGCACGCCGGTCTGGCGCGCAAACGAGGGTATGGCAAGGGCGGTCGTTGGCGCTGTAGAAATGATAGCCGCCGCTGCGCTTGCGACAAGGATGGATAATTTGCTAAGAATGTTGCGGGAAAATGATGCACTCATGTTATTCGGCCCCTTATTTCGATTATGTTTGCGAAGAATGCTTTTGTCTGATGCAGCGTGTGCCCGTAGCGACTGCGGCGGTTAAACCCATGTCGCGGCCCACAACGCGCTCGAGGGCGGCGCTGTCGAGGATATGGATGAATTTCGACCGTACGTCGATCAGTCCTTGCTCCCGAAATTGGGAGAAAGTGCGGCTGACGGTCTCCAGAGTGAGGCCAAGGTAGCTGCCTATCTCCTCGCGTTTCATGCAGAGGTTGAGTGTCGATGGCGAGCAGCCGCGCGTAGCGAAGCGCTGCGACAGATTGAGCAGGAATAAGGCCAGGCGTTCCTCGGCATTCATGCTGCCCAGCAGCAGCATTACCGCGTGCCCGCGCTCGATTTCGCGACTCATCAGCGTGTGCACCTGGCGCTGTAGACTGGGAATTGTCTGCGCCAGATCTTGAAGCCCCGCAAAGGCAATGGCGCAGACTTCGCTGTCCTCCAAGGCGATGGCATTGCAGGTGTGCCGCTCCCGCCCGATGCCGTCGATACCCAGGATCTCGCCTGTCATTGAGAACCCAGTGACTTGGTCGCGGCGGCCACTTTCGAGCACGGCTGTGGACTTGAAGAAGCCACGGCGCACGGCGTACAGGGAAGTAAAGCGGTCGCCGATCCGGAACAGGCTTTCGCCGCATTGGACCCACGAGCGACTGAACCCAAGGCAGTCGGCGACATCCCCCTCGGAGCGGTCCAGGCCGCAGCAGGGCAGGCACATTTCGCACAGGCTGCAGGACGAGCACGTGGTCCTGAACTGTGCGACTATGCCGGACTTGGGGATAGCTGCTGAATGGAGCGACGAGCGGCGCCGGGCGGGGATAATCCGTACTGTCGTGATGCTTGTCAAAATACTTTCCAGTCAGGGCAACCTAGCTAAGCAACGCAGTTTAGAGGCGCAAAGTAATGGCGATCTGGCACACGGTAACCAAGTAAAGGCGGGCGTGAGCCTGCGTTTACTTGCACAAGGGCAGATAGAGCCGCAGCGTAGTATCGACGTGCAGCATCGACTCGAGCACGTGCGACCACCACTCTCTTCGATCAGAGCTATAAACAGGTAAGCTGAGCCTTGATTGTGAGTCTTAACAGGATAAAATGATACTGATTGGCACATAACGCGACGGTGACGCACAGATTACTTTCTTGTAATGTTTTTGTAATGTGTCGGGCATCGGAAACAGCGCCTGGGACATCATCCTTCAGGCCTTGAGCTGTGCGCTTCGGCGCAAGTCGTCGCCAATGTCCGCGTGGCGTCCCGCGCTGTACATTTTCGCGACGAGCGCGGGCGATCCCAGGCGCACTAGTTCGTGCACGAGACTGCGGGATATGCTCAGAGCTCGTACAGTTCCCCCTCGCCCGCCAGCGCCCGCTCGATCAGCTTGCGGTTCAGGGCCGGGGCGAACAGCTCGATGAATTCATAGGCATAGCCGCGCAGCAGATTGCCGCGCTTTAGCGCCACGCGAGTGGTGTTGGAGCGAAACAGATGGGCGCAGTCGATCGCGCGCAGCTTGAGATCGCGTTTCGCGTCGAACGCCATGGCGGCGATGATGCCCACGCCCAACCCGAGCTCGACGTAGGTCTTGATTACGTCGGCATCGATGGCGGACAACACCACGTCCACGGCGAGTCCGCGCGCTGCAAACGCGGCGTCGATGTGCGCGCGCCCGGCGAACGCGGTGTCGTAAGTCACGGTGGGATACTTCGCCAGTGCCTCGAGCGTGAGCGTTCCGGCCTTGAGCAAGGCGTGCCTGGGCGGTACCACTGCGCAATGGCTCCAGGTATATGCGGGCAGTGCGAGTAGCCCAGGGGATTGGTCGAGCGCCTCGGTCGCAATCGCGATATCGGCGGCCCCGGCGAGCACCATCTCCGCCAATTGCGGTGGATTGCCCTGCTGGAGCGTCAAGTGCACGCGGGGATAGCGGCGCTTGAATTCGCGCACCACGTGCGGCAGGGCGTAGCGCGCCTGGGTATGGGTGGTGGCGATGGTGATCTCGCCCGAATCCTGGTCGCTGAAATCGTGCGCCGCACGTTTCAGGTTGTCGGCCTCCTGCAGTACACGCTCGATGATGCCGAGCACCGCTTTACCCGGGTCGGTGAGCGCAGTGACGCGCTTGCCGCGGCGCACGAAAATGTCGAAGCCGAGCTCGTTCTCGAGCTCGCGGATCTGCTTCGACACCCCCGGCTGGGATGTATGCAGGGCCTTGGCGGCCTCGGTGAGGTTGAGCCCGCGCCGTGCCGTTTCGCGCACGTAACGTAATTGCTGAAAATTCATGGCTGGAACCTAAATATCATGTTGTTATATAAATATATCTATTTATTCGTTCTTCTTATAACCGGAGTTTATTACGCTGGCGCCTGCATTGGCAAATCCATTAACCGCCAGCCCGCGAGGGCGGCCAGACCTGGAGGCACGACACCATGTATCGATACGACGAAATCGACCAACGCATCGTGGATGAGCGCGTGCGCCAGTTCCGCGACCAGACGCGCCGCCACCTTTCCGGCGAACTGTCGGAGGACGACTTCCGCCCGCTGCGGCTGCAGAACGGCCTCTACATCCAACGCTACGCGCCGATGCTGCGGGTAGCGATCCCATACGGCCTCATTTCGTCAGCGCAGCTGAGGCGGCTTGCCCACATAGCACGTACCTACGATAAAGGCTACGCTCACTTCTCCACGCGCCAGAACATCCAGTTCAACTGGCCCAGACTGGATGAGGTGCCCGAGATCCTCGCCGAACTGGCCGAAGTGCAGATGCACGCGATCCAGACCTCAGGCAGCTGCATCCGCAATACCACGACCGACCACTTTGCCGGCGTAGCGCGGGATGAAATCGTCGATTCCTTCGTCTGGTGCGAGCTCATACGGCAGTGGTCCACCCTGCACCCGGAATTCGCCTACCTGCCGCGCAAGTTCAAGATCGCGGTCAGCGGCAGCGCGGCCGACCGCGCCGCTATCAGGGTGCACGACGTCGGTTTGCAGGCGTGGCGCGACGCCGACGGCGAGATCGGCTTTCGCGTCATTGTCGGCGGCGGTCTCGGCCGCACGCCCGTCGTCGGCCAGGCAATCCGTGAATTTCTGCCTTGGCGCCACCTGCTGACCTACCTCGACGCGATTCTGCGCGTGTACAACCGTTACGGCCGGCGCGACAACAAGTACAAGGCACGCATCAAGATCCTGGTGAAAGAGCTGACGCCCGAGGTGTTCGCGCAGAAGGTCGAGGAAGAATGGTCGCACTTGAAAGACGGCCCGGCGACCCTGATCGAGGAGGAAGTACAGCGCATCGAAGGCCGTTTCACCCGTCCCGTCTATGCCCGGCTGCCGCCAAAGGACACCTTCCTCGAGGCGATGCTCACCGCGGAGAAGGCCTTCGCCAACTGGCACCGGCGCAATGTCCACCCGCACAAGGTGCCGGGCTATGCAGCAGTCACGCTGTCGCTTAAGCGCACCGGCTCCGCGCCCGGTGACGTGAGCGCGGAGCAAATGGACGCAATTGCTAGTCTCGCCGAACGCTATTCCTTCGGCGAACTGCGCGTATCGCACGAGCAGAACCTGATCTTCGCCGACGTGTGCGCCCCCGATCTGCACGCGCTGTGGCGCGAAATCAGGCCGCTCGGCCTGTCCACGCCCAACATCGGCCTCCTGACCAACATCATCGCCTGCCCCGGCGGGGACTTCTGCTCCCTCGCCAACGCCAAGTCCATCCCTGTGGCGCAAGCGATCCAGCGGCGCTTCGATGATCTGGACTACCTGCATGATATCGGCGAGCTCGATCTCAACATCTCGGGCTGCGTGAATTCCTGCGGCCACCACCACATCGGCCACATCGGCGTTCTCGGTGTGGACAAGAAGGGCGAGGAGTTCTACCAGATCTCGATCGGCGGCGCGCAGGGCGTGCATGCGTCACTGGGCACGGTAATCGGACCCGCGTTCGCCCAGGACCAGGTGCCCGACATCGTCGAAAAGCTGGTCCAGGTTTATCTCGAAGAGCGTGAAGGCGAGGAAGAGCGCTTCATCGACACGGTGCGCCGCATCGGCATCGAACCTTTCAAGGACTACGTGTATGGCACGAATCATCAGACGCGGCGCCGTAATTCAGGACATCTGGCAGCTGCTTGAGCAGGGCCCGGCCGGGGCGCTGCCCTTCAGCGGCGATGTGCTCGTGCCGCTCGATTTATGGACGAGCGAACGCGACGCGTTGTTGTTTCGCCTCGGGCGCATCGGCGTATGGCTGGAAGCGGACGCAGACCCGGCGACAATTGCTCCGGATCTGTCCCGCTTTGACGTGATTGCAGTGCGCTTTGCCAGCTTCACCGACGGCCGCGGCTATTCGCTGGGACGGCTGCTACGCGAGCGTTACGGCTACGGCGGCGAGCTGCGCGCCATCGGCGAGGTACTGCGCGACCAGCTCTACTACCTCTCGCGCTGCGGCTTTGACGCCTTCGCGCTGCGCGCAGATCAGAACCCCTTGCAGGCGCTCTCCGCCTTCGACGATTTCAGCGAGGCCTACCAGGCCTCGGTGGAGCGGCCCGAACCGCTGTTCAGGCGGCGCGCGATCCGGGATTCGCTATCGAAAGTGAATTGACGCACAAGCCCCCAGTCCAGCCTCGAGTCAGGGAGTTGGATTGGGGCGATGCTGGTAGAGCCGCAAATGCAGCGCTACGCGGGTATCTTGCCCGCTTGCACCAGCTCGATCACGCCAACCTATTGTCGCGCGACTGACTGGTGGATCAGGTGAAAATCGAAATCTGGGTGGAGCAGGACCGGGCCGAGTCCATCGTCGCCGCCATCATGGACGCAGCGCACGCGGAGTTCGCCGGTGGCGGGATCGTCGCTGTTCTCCCCGTGGAAAAGGTGTACAGCGTCCGCACCCGGCGCGAAGAAGCGCCTAATCGCATCCGGAGCTGATTGTCGTGCCGGAAGGGGTTCAATGAGCATCGATTTGTGGCAGAATGTACTCGCTTCATTCTGTAAAGAGCTTCTATGCTAAACCGATCAGCCGCAGCGCAGGGGAGCAGGTAACTTGCGTAGTCTTGCGCGCCTACTCTTGGTGAGTTGGCTATTCACGCTTGCGGTTTGCTTTTACGGCGACCTGTTCCAAAAGTCGGCGGATCCGGTCGCGGATACCCCTGTTGCACACAAACATGACGGCTATTCAGGGCATAGCGATAACGCCCAGGACAAGGATGTTTGCTGCAACATAGCGCAAAATCTGCCGTCCTTTTTCAAAATGGGCAACATCGGGGGCGGGCTGCAACATTTGATGTATGTGTTGCTCCCTTCCATTTTCCTCGTCCCAACCGCTCTGTTGGTCGCAACCAGAATTCGCTTTTTTGGTACGGTCCCCCCAGGTAATCCCTCCCCGCTACTAACGACCAACGCGCTCTGGCCCAACGCTCCGCCCCGCTGAGCTTCTTGCCTATCTAGAGTTCGGGCTGGCGTTCGCCTTCGGTGATGTTCTTAAGCCGTTTGTCCAAGGCTGCCGCCTTCCTGTGGTTTCGTGCAGAAGTAATAAAGGAATACATTTCATGTTGCCACCTCGGATCGACCGGGCGTCATGGCGCCTCTTGGCTTTCCTGATATGCAGCGCCTTGTTGGGCGGGCCCTACCACAGCGCCAACGCTGCAGGAATGACACGACTGCAAGCAATCGATGTTGCCGTTCAAAACAATAAAGATCTGCAAGCCGCGCGCTATACCGTGGAACAAGCGCGCGCGCGTTTGCTGCAGGCGGGGCTACCGCCTAATCCACGGCTGGATATCGCCGCCAGAAATGATCTCATTTTTTCAAACCAGGGAGAGCATGCCGCCAGCATCGGCATCAGCCAGCAGTTCTCCGTAGTTGGGCGCATCGCCCATCAAAAAGAAGTTGCGCGCGTGGACGTGGCCTTGGCTTTGGCCGAGATCAGACAAGCCGAACTCAAGTTGGCCGGCGATGTAACGTCCCGATTTTATCGCGTACTTGCACTGAACCGGCAGATCGAGGTACGCGAACGTTTAATCGATGTCGATCAAAAACTGGTGCTGGGTACACGTAACCGTTTCAAGGTTGCCGAAGTTTCTGAGCTTGACGTCAACACAGCGCAACTCGAGCTGCAGCGTCTGACTCAGGAGCGCGCACTGTTGCTGAGTCGGCGAATAACTCAACTGGCCCGCTTGAATCAGCTTCTCGGAAGGCCTGCAACCCAAGCCTTGGCGTTGGATGATTCCTTGCCGGCCAGCGACTCCTTGCCGAGCTTGGCGGAGCAGCAGCGCCAGGCATTGTCGTCACGGCCGGACCTGCGTTTTGCTCTGCTCAGTGCGGACCGTGCTCGGGCTAACCAGGCATTGGCGCATGCGCAGCGCTGGGAAGACTGGACAGTGGGCGTGGTGCTGGAACAAAGCCATCTGGTGATCGACGGGGGACCACCCCAGGGAGACAGCCGCGCCATGGGCTTGAGCATGTCGATTCCATTGCCATTGCGGAACAAGAATCAGGGGAACATCGCTGAAGCAGCGGCTACCGAAGCACAAGCCTACGCTCGTATCGACGCGCTCAAGCTCAGTATCGGCAACGAGGTGGCTAGCGCTTACGCGGAAACGGAGCGCCTGCAGCAGGCGCTATCGGAATACCAACGCAATATGTTGGCGCTCAGCGCGCGCAACGTACGCCTTGCCCAGCAGGGATACGACCATGGGCTAATCCCGGTCGGTGATGTGATTCGGATACAGCGCCAACAGGGCGAGTTGAATATTGCCTATCTGGATACGCTCGATCAATACCTTCAGGCGTTGGCGAGATTGCATATCGCCACCGGGGACTATGCCGGATTCGTACCCAAGTAAAAGACAGACCATAGAATCATTATGAAGGGAATGCTATGCGAAATGTTTCTAAACCATGTATGAGCAGCCGCCGGCTTAGGCAATTGTGTGGTCTGCTGTTTCTGGCGCTACTTGCTGCGCCCGGCGCATTGCCCCTCGTGTTTGCGCATGGTGGGGAGATCGAAATTGGCGGCGGAGCGCGTGGTCCGGTGCAATTGAGCTTAGCGCAACAGAAAGCGATTGCTTTGCAGTTGGCGCCGGCCAGTTTCCGTCCGCTTTCCACCGAGTTGAATCTGAACGGCGAGGTGCAGTTGCTGCCCGATCGCCAGGCTGACGTCAGCCTGCGCATCAGCGGCCAGATCAAAGGACTGTACGCAAATCTCGGTGACAGGGTTGGGGTTGGCCAGCGCTTGGCCCTGGTGCAATCCCGTCTGGTGGGAGACCCGCCGCCCAGCGTGACCATTAATGCACCGATGAGCGGCGTGATCGACGCGCGCAATGCAGTCCTTGGCCAAGCCGTGGAACCCAACACGGTATTGTTCCATATCAGCGACCGTTCGCAGGTTCTAGTGGTTGCGCGAGTGTACGAAGAAGACATCGGCAAGATCAAACTGGGCCAGGAAGCCCGCGTCCGGGTGCTGAGCTATCCCAAGCAGGCGTTCACCGGTAAGGTCACTTTGGTCGATCCCAATCTGGACCCGTTGAACCGCACCGTGAAGGTGTGGATACAACTCGCCAACCCGCAGGGCTTGCTCAAACCCAACATGTTTGCCCGTGCCAGCGTTATTTTGCGGGCAAACGAGGCGGCGCTGACCATACCCAACAGCGCCATCATCGAAGCCAATGGCGAGAAATTCGTGTTTGTCCGCAATGGACAAGAATACAACCGGGTGGAAATAAATATCGGCGCCAAGGATGATGAATACAGCGAAATCACCGATGGCTTGGTGCCGGGCGACGAGGTCGTGACGCAGGGCAATCGCCAGATTTACACCATGTGGCTCACAGGCGGGCAAATGAAGGCGGAGGAATAAGCCATGTTCGACCGCCTGATTGCCTGGTCGCTCCACAACCGCCTGATTGTCCTCGCGATCACGCTGGTCTTATTCGTCGCAGGCGGATACGCATTGCAGCGGATGTCGGTCGATGTCTTCCCCGAATTCGCTCCACCTCAGGTGGTGATACAAACCGAAGTACCCGGAATGGCACCGCAGGACGTGGAGTCGTTGGTGACGTATCCCCTCGAGAGCGCGATCAACGGCACGCCGGGTGTAAGCGACGTGCGGTCCAAGACCTCCGTGGGCCTATCCACTATTACCGTCATATTCAAGGCAAATACCGACGTCTACCTCGACCGGCAAATGGTTAACGAGCGTATCCAGAACGTGCTCAGCCGGCTTCCCGCGGGGACCAAGCCGCCGGTGATGCTCCCTGTCACATCGGCAGTGGGGTGGCTGGTTAAATATGCCCTGACCAGCGATACCTTATCCCCGGAGGCACTGCGCACGCTGTCCGACTGGGAAATCCGCCCGCGCATTCTGGCGCTGGGCGGCATTGCATCGGTGGTATCCATTGGCGGCGAGGTCAAGCAATACCAGGTACGTCTTGATCCAAACCGAATGCTTGCCTACCAGATCAGCGCCGAAGAAGTACGCAAGGCATTGGAAAAATCCAACACCAACGTACCGGGCGCCTTTCTGCAGCAACCCGGTCAGGAATTGATCGTCGGCGGCGTCGGGCGCATTACCTCGCTGGACGACCTCAGAAATACCATCATCGTTATTCGTAATGGCGTCCCGATCACGATTGCCAATGTCGCGGAGGTTGCTTTCGGTGGAGAAATAAAGCGCGGCGACGGAGCCTTTGCGATGAAGGATGCGGTGATTGGAACCATCTCTAAGGCCTATGGCGCAGATACTCTTACCACAACGTATAAGGTGGAAAAAGCCCTTGCCGAAATAGAAAAGCAATTACCGGCGGGCGTCCGGATGGATGCTCGAGTGTTCCGGCAGGCGAACTTCATCGAGGCCGCGATCCACAATCTGAATCAGTCCCTGCTGGAGGGCGCGTTGATCGTGATCGCCGTGCTGTTCCTGTTCCTGATGAACTGGCGCGCCTCGTTCATAACCTTTTTGTCCATGCCGGCCTCCTTCGTCGGCGGAATCCTTGTGATGCACGCTTTCGGTATCGGCATCAACTCCATGACCCTGGGTGGTCTGGCGATTGCCATCGGCGAGGTGGTCGACAACGGTATTATCACGGTAGAGAACGTGGTGCGGCGTTTGCGACTAAACCGCAATGCGGCACGTCCGTTGCCATCGATCGAGGTGGTATTCGACGCGGTGCAGGAAATCCTCAACTCGGTGGTGTACGCGACGCTGATCGTGATCATGATCTTTCTGCCGATCTTCTTCCTGCAAGAACTGGCCGGGCGCATCTTCAGCCCCCTGGGAGTGGCCTATATCGCTTCGGTGACGGCCTCTTTGGTAGTGGCGGTGACCATGGTGCCGGCCCTATGCTATCTGCTGCTGGTGCGAAACAAGGAAAAAACGCAGGATGAGGGCGTGGTCCTGCATGCCACGGACAGCCGCGAATTGCTTGCCGATACCACGCCGATTAGTGAAACCGGGGAAGAGGAGCCGCGTTTTGTCCTCTGGCTGAAACGTCATTTTCTGCGCCTCCTGAACCTGTCATTACGCAAGTTTTGGTGGGTAGTAGGGCTGTCGCTGGTAGCGCTGGCGTTGTCGCTGGCCTTGCTGCCATATTTCGGCCTGTCCTTCCTGCCTGAGTTTCGCGAAGGCAACTACATCATCGCCATGACCACTTTGCCCGGCACCTCGCTGCAAGAATCGATGCGCCTGGGCGCCTTGGTGCGTCAGGATCTGCTCAAATATCCCCAGGTGGTCTCGATTGATCAGCGCGCCGGACGCAGCGACCTGGACGAAGATGCGCAGCCGCCCAATTTCAGCGAATTCGACGTTCGACTTGATTTTGCCAGGAATCCGAATATGACAGCGGAAACCCTGCTTGAGAAAATTCGCCAGGATCTGGCCGGGATACCGGGCGTCGTATTCAACGTTGGACAGTTCATCGAACACCGAATGGATGAGGTGCAATCAGGGGTGCGCGCCCAGGTTGCCATCAAAATCTTCGGGAGCAATCTGTCCACGCTGTATCAACTTGGACAGAATGTCCAGCAGGTGTTGCATGGCGTACCCGGTGCGGTCGATGTCAATCTGGAACAGCAGATCCGCGTGCCGCAAGTGACCATCAAGATGGACCGCGCGAAGGCTGCCCGTTATGGCATTACGGTCGGCGATATTGCGCAGGATATCCGGATGTCATTGAACGGGGAAATCGTGTCCAGCGTGCAGGAAGGAAGCCGTACTTTTGATCTCTCCGTGCGCCTGGAGCAGACAGCGCGTAACAGTGTGGAAGCAATCCGCGGCCTCTTGGTGGATGCGCCTGGGCTCAATCCCGACGGAACGGCGAAGATACCATTGCGGGAAGTGGCTGACGTAGCGGTACAGGACGAACCTTATTCCATCAACCGCGAAAGCGTACAGCGCTTGATTGTGGTCGCCTTCAATGTGCAGGGGCGGGATCTGGCAAGCGTTATCCGGGAGACGCAGTCCAAAATCGATGCCCGAGTGAAGCTGCCATCGGGCTACCACATCGAATTTGGCGGTCAGTTTGAAAGCCAGCGGCAGGCAAACCAAACACTATTGCGCTTCGGTCTGCTGGCCCTGTTTGGCGCCGCAATCCTGCTATACAAAGTTTTCGGCACCTTACGCGAGGCGCTGCTGGTGCTGTTCAACCTGCCGCTCGCCATGATCGGCGGCATCGTTGCGCTCTATCTCGCCGGGGCGAACATGAGTGTCGCGGCGGTGATCGGCTTCATCACGTTATTTGGCATCGCCACCCGCAACGGGATCATCCTGGTTACCCATTACAACCAACTGCGCAAGGAGGGCAAACCGTTGGCGAAAGTCGTGGTGCAAGGCACCCTCGACCGCCTGGTGCCTGTCTTGATGACGGCAGCCACCGCTGCATTGGGGCTGATCCCGCTGTTGTGGGGTTCGCCTGTCGGCAAGGAACTGGAACGACCGCTGGCGCAGGTGGTGCTGGGCGGTCTGGTGACATCCACTTTCCTGAACATGATCGTCGTCCCCACGGTTTACAACCACATCGAACAATGGTGCGAACGAACCAAAGCAAGCTTAACCCAGCACCGCGGAAACTGATGCCGATGCATCGCCGCGCTCGCGGAAGGCGCGGTGGAGGGTGTGCGGGCGAAAATATAGTCATTGGGATTGAAGATCGCAACGATGTATAGCACCACCGTAATCAAGACGACGCCGATGCCGAGCACCGTGTGCAACACGTATTTCAGGATTTTATTCATGGCATTCAACCTTAGAGTACCTAACAACACGAGGGGACATGCCCCCTCGCGCTCCCTTAGGCCAGCCGCCTAACAATAGTTCTATTAGGCTCTCTTACTCAATAGGCTTTGCAGCTGGTGGCGTTTGCTCAAGGCATGCCCAGTATCGACCAGGCCAAGTCGCGCTTTTTCCCGTGGGCTTATTGTACTATTCGGCGGCGAGCCCGACTTTGCCGATGGCCTTGATGACGATCGGGAGCAATTTCTGCATAAGGGCGTCTTCAGGCACGTTTGACCAGCGGCGCCTGCCAGCACCGCCGCGGCGCAGGATTCAACCCACAGGGTGCGGTATCATGCAGGCGCGGTGTTGCTCCAATGAGGTTCTTAGAGGAAATCTCGGCCATGGCCGATTGCTGCGAAGACAAGGCATGCGCGATCGAGGCGTTGCAGGCGCGTCAGAGTTCGACGCTGAAGCTGGTGCTTGCGATCAACGCCGTCATGTTCGTGCTCGAGCTGGCGGCGGGATTGCTCGCCGGTTCCACCGCCCTGCTCTCCGATTCGCTCGACAATCTGGGCGACGCGCTGACCTATGGCTTGAGCCTGTATGCGGTTGCGCGCGGGGCGCGCGCCAAGGCGAGAGTCGCTTTGTTCAAGGGCGGCTTGATCCTCACCGCCGGCCTGTTCGTGTTGGGACAGGTGGCCTATCGCATGGTCAACCCCACGCTGCCCGCTTTCGAGATGATGGGTGGCGTGAGCCTGCTGGCGCTGCTGGCCAACGGCGCCTGCCTCGCAATGCTGTGGAAGCACCGCGCCGAAGACATCAACATGTCCTCGGTGTGGGAGTGTTCGAGGAACGATATCGCTTCCAATGTATCAGTCTTCGTTGCGGCGGGCGGGGTGTGGCTCACCGGATCCGGCTGGCCCGATCTGCTGGTCGGCCTGCTGCTGGCGCTGCTGTTCCTGAGATCGGCAGCGCGCGTACTGCAAAGCGCGGTAGCTGAACTCAGGCGCCCCGCCGCCGCGGCAGCGAAAGTGGAGTTCGTCAAACTGCAGCGCCGCTAGGCCTCGGCTCCGGGACGACGATTTTCGAATCGTCCCGGTTCCCCCATTCTCCCCAGGATGCCACATAGTTCCGGACGCGCGGATAGCCCAGCGACTTGAGCGCGAGGAAGGTGTTGGCCGAGCGGTAGCCGCCCTGGCAGAAAGGGATGATGGTCTTGTCCGGCGTTATACCTCTCGATACGTAGAGATCGCGGATTTCTTCCGCCGGCCGAAACGCACCCTTACCGTCGAGGTGATCGCGCCAGAAGATGTGCACGGCGCCCGGAATGGTTCCGGCGCGCCGGGCGCGCTGTTCCGTGCCCCGATATTCGGACTCGCGCCGGACATCGACAATGACCGTCTGTTCATCATCGATGGCGCGATGGACATCGAACCGGGTTGCCAGCAGTTCGAGGTTTGGCGTTCCTTTGTACGGGGGAGACGTCGGCGGCGCTTTTGCCGGATCGACCGGCGCCGATGCTGCCGTCAGGCGGACGAGCCGCTTGCCCGATGCGGTCCACGCCTGCGTTCCGCCGTTCAGAATCCTGACGTCCGGGTGACCCAATACCGCGAGCAACCAGACCGCTCGCGCCGCGCGTTCGCCAGTCTCGTGGTCGTAGATCACTACCGGCTTATCCTGGGACACGCCTCGGGTTCCGAACAGTGTTTTAAATATCGACAAAAAAGCGTTCAACGGAGCATCCGAGGAGTCGTTCAGGCTGACGCCGTAGAGGTCGAGATGTTTGCTTCCCTCGATATGGCCAAGCGAAAAATCCTCCGCAGGACGCAGATCGATCAGGGTCAGCGCGCCCAGTCGCTCGCCCAGCTCGCGTGCGTCGATCAGATATTTTTGATCCGGAAAATCACCGATTGGCATTGGAATCGCTCCTACAGCGGACGTATAGGCGAATCTGCAGATTATCACTTCCCATGACGCCCAAGCGCCCTGCCGCTGCGGCAGCGAAAGTGGGGTTCGTCAAACTGCAACGCCGCTAGGCGCGTGTGCCGGCCGCTCCTTCGGACAATGCCGCCGCCGCGGCTTCGATTTCCTCCGGCGTCGTCATCCATCCGACCGAGAGCCTGACCGCGCCCGCCGCCCGCGCCGCATCGCAGCCCATCGCCGCGAGCACGCCGCTCACCGTGTCGGTGTCGGAGTGGCAGGCCGAACCGACCGAAGCGGCGACCCGTGCGGCGACGCGCGACA
>VFSW01008633.1_pt1 | contig 14610 bp, 14 predicted proteins | sample 5358111 | NCBI WGS metagenome assembly VFSW01 (sample SAMN11554181, study PRJNA540505) | mine drainage metagenome | isolation source: sediment from site ElyBrook_90M | place: USA: Ely Copper Mine, Vershire, VT | collected 2017 | reverse complement strand
AGGCGGTAGTGATCGGCGGAGGGGTGGTGGGCGCGAGCGTGCTGTATCACCTGACCAAGGCCGGCTGGAGGGATGTGCTCCTGGTGGAGCGGGCGGAGCTGACCTCGGGCTCGACCTGGCACGCGGCGGGCGGCATGCACACCGTCAACGGCGACCCGAACGTCGCGAAACTGCAGCAATACACCATCAATTTGTACCAGGAGATCGAAAAGATCTCCGGTCAGTCCTGCGGCGTGCACATCACCGGCGGCATCATGCTCGCCGGCACGCGCGAGCGCCTCGATTGGCTGAAGATGGCCAAGGCGCGCGGGCGCTATCTGAACATGGAGCTCGAGCTCATCTCGGTGGACGAGGCGGCGAAGCTCTTTCCGCTGCTCGACAAGAAGCATTTCGCCGGTGCCCTGTACGACCCCATCGAGGGGCACGTGGACCCGTACGGAGTCACCCACGCGTACGCGAAGTCGGCGCAGATCGGCGGCGCCGAGATCGTGCGCCAGAATCGTGTGGTGGATCTGAGGCAGCGCGCCGACGGCTCCTGGGACGTGATCACCGAAAAAGGCACGGTACACGCCGAACATGTGGTGAACGCCGGCGGCTTGTGGGCACGCGAGGTGGGCCGCATGGTCGGCATCGAGCTGCCGATCCTGGCGATGGAACATCAGTACCTGATCACCGGCGACATGCCGGAGCTCGCCGGCAAGAAGGAGCAGCTGCACGCGATCGACTTCGAGGGTGAGATCTACCTGCGGCAGGAGCGCGGCGGGATGCTCATGGGCACCTACGAGCGCGCCGGGGTCCCCTGGTCTGCCGAGACCACGCCCTGGGACTTCGGGCAGGATCTGCTGGCGAACGATCTGGAGCGCATTGCCCCGAGCCTCGCGGTCGGCTTCGAGCATTTCCCCGCGCTCGAGGCGGCCGGCATCCGCAAGGTGGTGAACGGGCCGTTCACCTTCGCTCCCGACGGCAATCCCCTGGTGGGTCCGGTGCGCGGGCTGCGCAACTTCTGGGTGGCGTGCGGCGTCATGGCCGGCTTCAGCCAGGGGGGCGGGGTTGGCCTTGCGCTGTCGCATTGGATGGTCGACGGCGATCCGGGCGCGGACGTGTGGGGCATGGACGTCGCCCGCTACGGCGATTGGACCACGCTCGCCTACACCAATGCGAAGGTGCGCGAGAACTATTCGCGCCGCTTTCGCATCCGCTTTCCGAACGAGGAGCTGCACGCCGCGCGGCCGCTGCGCACCACGCCGATCTACGAGCGCCTGGCAGCCGAACATGCGGTGTTCGGCGACTATTGCGCACTCGAGCATCCGCTGTGGTTCGCGCCCGACGCGCAGCAGGCGCACGACGAGGTGAGCTTCAGGCGCTCGAACTCGCACCCGCACGTGGGCCGGGAATGCCGCGCGGTCCGCGACGCCGTCGGCCTGCTGGAGATCTCCAATTACGGCAAGTTCGAGGTGCGGGGTCCCGGCGCCGCCGAGTGGCTGTCGCACACGATGGCGAACCGCATCCCGAGCGTCGGTCGCATCGCGCTCACCCCCATGCTCAACGAGCGCGGCAAGCTGATCGGCGACTTCACGCTGTGCCGCGCCGCGCAGGAGCGTTTCTTTCTGATCGGCACCTATGCGGCGGAGACCTATTACCTGCGCTGGTTCGAGCGGCATCTGCCTTCCTGCGGCGTCTCGGTCCGTCCCTGCGCGATGGAATATACGGGTCTCGCCCTCGCGGGTCCGCAGGCCCGGGCGCTGCTGCAGCGGCTGGTGCGCGACGATCTGTCGAGCGCCGCGTTTCCGTTCATGTCGTTTCGCCGCATGGAGATCGGCATGGTTCCGGGCTACGTCGGGCGCGTGTCGTTCACCGGGGAACAGGGCTACGAGATCTGGGTGACCACGGACTATCAGCGCGCGCTGTACGATCTGTTGACCGAAGCGGGCCGTGATTTCGGTCTCACGCCGTACGGCGGCCGCGCCTTGAACGCCATGCGCATAGAGAAAAGCTTCGGGACCTGGGCGCGGGAATATCGGCCGATCTACGGCCCCTTCGAGGCCGGTCTCGGGCGATTCGTCGACTTCAAGAAGGACCGCTTCATCGGGCGCACGGCCGCCGCCGAGGAACGCGACGGGGGCGGCACGCTCAAGCTCGTTTGCTTCCAGGTGGCCGCCACCGACGCCGATGCCATCGGCGATGAGCCGATTCTGCACGACGGGAAGGCCGTGGGGTGGGTGACGTCGGGGGGCTTCGGGCACCGGGTCGGCGCTTCGCTCGCGCTCGGCTACGTGCCCGCGGCGCTTGCGCGCGCCGACGCCGGCTTCGAGATCGAGATCATCGGCGAGCGGCGAGCCGCGACTCGATTGTCCGAGCCTGCGTACGACCCCGCCGGCGGCCTGATGCGCACCTGACTCGGTGCGCGAATGCCGCCTCCAGCCCGCGCGGTTCCCGGGTTATGATATTGCGGTAAAGGAACAGCTTTTTGAGCAGGCCGGGGAGTGGAGAGAATCATGCTGGTCACACCGAACGACAAGGCGGCGGGCTACAACGGACTGACGGAGCTCACCGAAGGGTTGCCCGCGGAGGCTTACTTCGATCAGCGCCACCATGAGCGCGAGCTGCAGCGCATCTGGTATCGCAATTGGGTGTATGTCGGACGTTCCAGCGAAGTTGCGGCGCGACGCGCCTTTTGCACGTACGAAATGGGCGATCAGAAGATCTTGCTGGTGCGCGACGATGATGGCGCGCTGCAGGGCTTCCACAATACCTGCCGGCACCGCGGCGCGCTGCTCTGCCGCGAAAGCCGGGGCACCCTCAAATCCGCCGCCATCGTCTGCCCGTATCACGCGTGGACCTACAACTTGAACGGGGATCTGCTGCGCACGTCCTCGAAGGCGCATGCGCAAGGCTTCGACGTCGCGGACTATCCGCTCTACAAGGTCCAAGTGCACGAGTGGTGCGGATTCATTTTCGTCGCGTTGTCGGACGCGCCTCCGCCGTTCGAGCGCCTGTTCGACACGCCGTTGAACCGCCTCGATGCATGGCCCCTGAAGGACCTCATCGTCGGCCACACGCTGCACAAGACGGTGCACAGCAATTGGAAGATATTCTGGGAGAATTACAACGAGTGCCTGCATTGTCCGGGCGTGCATCCGAAGCTGTGCAATCTCGTGCCGATCTTCGGGCGGGGCCTCCTGGAGGAGCGGGATGATCCGCACTGGCGGGATCATCGGCACGAGGCGGACCCGAAGTTCCAGGGCGGGCTGCGCGACGGCGCCTCGACCTGGTCGAACGACGGCAAACTCGCAGGCATGGAATTTCCGGGACTCTCCGCCGAGGACCGCAAGCTCGGGCACATTTACATGACGGCGCTGCCCTCGATGTTCATCGTCGGGCACGTCGACTACGTGCGCGTGGTCAGGCTCCGCCCCTTGGGAGCGGAGCAAACGGAGATGCGGGTCGAATACCTCTTTTCTCCCGAGACTTTGGCGAGCCCCGCCTTCGACATGCGCAACGTGGTGGAATTCACCAATCAGGTGATGACGGAGGATGCGGAGGTCTGCGAACTCAACCAGCGCGGTCTGCACGCAGGTCCGCACGTACGCGGTGTCGTCATGCCGGAGGAATACGTGATTCGCCAGTTTCACGAATGGGTCGCAGCCGAACTGACGCGTGTCTAGGCGCATCTCGAGCGCAGCCGCGCTGGCGGCCGCCGCGTCGCTGCTGGCGAGCTGCGGCGGGCACCAAACCCCGCCGGCCGCGGGTGCTTCGCCGGACGGCGCCGGCGGGGACCAGGTGCTCAACATCTATAATTGGGCCGACTACATCGGCTATCACACCGTCGCCGAGTTCGAACAGGCGACCCATATCAAGGTGGTCTACCAGCTGTATGACTCGAACCAGACCCTGGAAGCGAGCCTCATGGTGGGCCATTCCGGCTACGACATCGTCAGCACCACCACCGGCTTCTACGGCCGTCAAATCCGCGCGGGCGCCTATCTTCCCCTGGACAAGAGCCGGCTTCCGAATCTGCGGAACATCGATCCCGCCGTGCTTGCGGTTCAGGCGCAAGTGGACCCGGGCAACCGCTACGCGGTTCCTTACCTGCATGCCATGAACGGCTTCGTGTACAACGTCGATGCGGTCAAATCGCGCATGGCCGACGCGCCGGTGGACAGCCTCGCGATGCTGTTCGATCCGAGTGTGGTATCGAGGTTTGCCGACTGCGGCGTGACCTTCCTGGACTCGCCCGAGGACGTGATTCAGCTTGCGCTCGCGTATCTGCACAGGGACCCGAATTCGCAGTCGCTGGAGGATCTGAAGGCGGCCGAGCAGACGGTCATGGCGATACGCCCCTATATCCGGAACTTCGACTCGAACTCCTACTGGCACCAACTCGCCTCGAAGGAGATCTGTCTCGCCATCGCCTGGTCGAGCGACTACTTCGTGGCGAAGGAGCGTGCCCGCGAGGACGGAACCGGCGCGCATCTGGCCTTCACGCTGCCCAAGGAAGGCTCGAACATCACCTACAATGCGCTGCTGATCCCGGCCTCGGCGCCGCATCCGCAAGCAGCGCATAGATTCTTGGATTTCATGCTTCAGCCCAAGGTCATCGCCGAAATCACCAACGATATCCACTACGGGAACGACAATCTCGCCGCGCGCCCCTACGTCAAGCGCGAGATCCTGGACGATCCCGCCGTTTATCCGCCGCCGGAGCTGCGCGCCCGGCTGTATATGCCGGCCGAGTTCGGCGCAGATTACGACCGGGCCCGCACCCGGGTCTGGACGCGCATCAAAACGGGGCAGTAGACCCGCGCACCCCGCTGCCGTGCCGCTTTTGCGCCGGTTTTGCGACTTGGCGCAAGTCGCGCCTCCCTGGAAATGCTAGTTTGCGCCCCCACTAAAGGGGCGTGCCCGCGACAGGCGCGGGCGCTTCCCGGACACAGGCCTGAAGAGACGGCCAGAGGAGATTTCACATGCTGAGTACGATCGCCCGCTGGGGCCACAACGTGCTGCTTGCCGGCACCGGTTTATTGACCATCGCCTTCTGCTTTTATCTGGCGAGGTGAGAGGCGTCGGTCGCGGAATCTTGCGGCGGCCTCTGGGCCGTCTCGAGATCGGCCGGGGTGAGCCGCTTGGATCTCCACAGCACCCGGCCGTAGTAGCACACGTAATAGCCGATCAATAACCAGAACAGCCCCAGCGTCAGGGGCGTTTTCACCATCCCGATGGGGGATCCGGGCGATGCCGCCCCGGGCGCCGGAAGCCCGCCCGCCGAATACACTTCCGTCAGCCGATACAGGATTCTGCCGAGCAGCAGCGCAGAGACGGCGATGCCGGTGTAGGTGTGCGGAAAATAGAACAGCCGCTCTTCGTCACGGAGGAAGCGGGTGCGCGAGGCGCCCCATGATGCGAGCGCGATGCCGGCAACCGCTCCGAGCGCAGCCGCCAACGCAAAAGCGCGGCCGAGCAGCACCGCGGGCGCCAAGGTCGCGGCGACCCCGATGAACAGGATCATGCGCAGGATCATGCGGGCTGGGCGCAGCGGCTGCCGGCCGAAGTTCCGGCGAAGGCGCCGGTAGAGCAGCCAGCACACCAGCGCCGCGAACATCCAAGGCCAAATACGTGAGTACCCCGGGGGCATCTGGCGGATACTACACCCGGGATGAGTCAATCCAACGCGCACACCGCGAGCCGCTCGGAATTGACCCGAGGCGTGGGCACATGGGGGGCAATCGCCGTCAATGTGACCAACATGATCGGCGCGGGCGTGTTTCTCAAGACCCGTGTGATGACCTGCAACGTCGGCTCCGCCGAAACCGTCATGCTGGTGTGGGTGGCTGCGGGTCTTTTATCCCTGGCGGGAACGTTTTGCTACTCGGAAGTCGCCGCGCTGATGCCGGAGGCGGGCGGCGATTACGTGTATCTGCGCCGCGCGTTCGGACGCCTGGTCGGCTTCCTGTTCGGGTGGATGGCGTTCGCGGTGTTCCGATCGGGGTCGCAGGCGGCACTGGCCGTGGGTCTGGCCATTTTTATGAATGTCTCCCTCGGCGGCGCGCTGGAGCAATGGCATCTGGGAGCCTCGCTGGCCGGAACGCAGTTCGAGATCAACGGGCTGAACGTCGCGACGCTTGCGGCGATCTGGCTGGTCACGCTCCTCAATTGCACCACGGTGGCGACCGGGGGGCGCACGGCGCTCGTGGTGACCGTCGCCAAGATCGGTCTGGTGCTGGGCGTCGGCATCGGCGCCTTTGCGCTCGCGCCGGGGAGCTTTGCGCACTTCGCGGGCTCGGGTTTGGCGGGGACCTGCGAAGGTGTGACATCGAGCGCGCGCGGCGGCATTGCCGGCTTCGGCGCCGCGATGCTCGGTGCGCTGTGGGCCTATGACGGTTGGAACAACGTCGCCCCGCTCGCGGGCGAGATCCGGGATCCGCAGAAGAATCTGCCGCGCGCGTTCATCGGCGGCACACTGCTCGTGGCCGCGATTTATCTGTTCGTGAACGCCGCCTATTACTACACGCTGACGCCGCTGCAGATCGCGAGCATCCCGGCCCGGTCATCGGTTGCCACCGAGGTGCTGACGCGGTTCTTGGGACCGGCCGCGGTATCCCTGACCGCCGCGGCCATGATGATCTCCTCCTTCGGATCTCTGCACGCGAGCGTCCTGTCCAACTCCCGCATACCCTTCGCCATGGCGCGTGAGGGATTATTCTTCCGCGGGCTGGCGAAGCTCTCGCCGCGATCCAACGTGCCCGTGAGAGCCCTCGTCGCACAGGGCGCCTGGGCGAGCATCCTTGCCGTCTCCGGCACCTACGATACGCTCACCGATTCGGTGATGTTCGCATCCTGGCTGTTTTACGGACTGGCGGCCGGTTCGCTGTTCGTGTTCCGCCGCACCATGGCGGATGCGCCGAGAGCCTATCGGGCGTCAGGGTATCCGCTGGTTCCGCTGGCGTTTCTGCTGGTGACCGCGGCGCTGCTCGTCAACACCTTCGTGGCGACGCCTCGCCAGGCGCTGCAGGGCGTCGCCATGCTGCTTGCGGGACTGCCGTTCTATTGGTACTGGTCGCGCCGCCCGATGAGCGGGTAGGAGACTCCCTACAGGTTCTGTCGCGGCCGCCCGGCTTCCTGCGCAGCGGTGCCGCGATAGTCTGACGCGGTCGATTCGGCCCCTGTAGCCCGCGTTGGGAGAACAACATGTCCATAAGCACCATCCTCCTCATTCTTCTGGTCCTGCTGCTCATCGGGGCATTGCCGACGTGGCCGTACAGCGGCGGCTGGGGTTACTACCCTTCGGGGGGGCTCGGCCTGGTGGTCGTCATTCTGCTCGTGCTGGTGGTCGCGGGACGCATCTAGACCAGCCTTGCGGGTGGGACATTTGGCAGCTTCGCCGACGTGCTGCGTAAGGTACTCGCATATGCGCCATCGTCTGGCGACCTCGTTGACGGGCGCGTGTCTGGCGCTGGCGCTCGGGGCGAGCACCGGCGCCGCGTTCGGGGCCGAAGTGGCGGCGCCGCCATCCGCAGAGGCGGCGGGTCGTCCCACGCATTTCGATTACGTCGTGTTGGCAAGCTTGGCTGATTCGGGGAACTGGGTCGGCCTGTCCTCGTATCGATTCGAGCGGCGCATCGATTGGCATTTCCTACCAACTACGGGAGCTCAACATGTCCGTTATAGCCTGGGTCGTACTGGGGCTGGTGTCGGGATTTATCGCGAGCAAGCTCGTCAACAAGGCGGGTGACGGAATGATCCTGGACATCCTGCTCGGCATCGTCGGCGCCGTGCTCGGCGGCTGGCTGTTTCACGCGTTCGGGATGGCGGGGGTGACCGGCTTCAATGTGTACAGCCTGCTGGTCGCGGTGGTCGGGGCGGTCGTGTTTTTGATCATCTACCACGCGTTGTTTCGACGGCGCGCCTGAAGCCGCGGCAGCCCGCGGACGCTGCAATGCCCGCCGCGGTCGTCAGGGCGGCGGGCTCGCCGGATTCATCGGCAGATCCGCCGACCGACGCTCGTCCCAGATCACGTAGATCCCCGTGGCGATCACGATGCCTGCGCCCAGGATCAAGCTCGACGAGGGCGTCGCCGACCAGAACATCCAGTCGATCACGAACGCCCAGAGAATCGAGGTGTACTCGAAGGGCGCCACCACGGCCGGTGGCGCGCGCCGGAATGCATCGGTGATCCAGAACTGACCGAGTGCGCCGGCCAGGCCCGTCCCCGCGAGCCACGGCCAATCGATCGCGGGAATCGGTCGCCAGTGGCCGATCGACAGCAGTCCGGAGCCGACCCCCACCAGCGTCAGATTCCAGAACACCGTCGACATGATCGAGTTGCCGCGGCCGAGCGAGCGCACCGTCAACGCGCTCAGCGAGTAACAGATCGTCGCCGCCGCAGCTGCGAGCGCCGCCGGCAGCGGCACCGGCCCTTTGCTCCACGGGTGCAGGATGACAAGCACGCCCGAGAGGCCCACGACAATGGCCGCCCAGCGCCTCCCCGTCACGCGCTCGCCGTGCATCGGCACCGACAGCGCGGTCATCAGCAGCGGCGCCGCCAGGAACAGGGAATAGGTCTGTGCGAGCGTCATCTGGTGAACTGCGTACACGAAACTCGCCAGCATGGCGATGCCGAGCGCAGCGCGCCCCACGTGCAGCAGAGGCTGCGAGGCGCGCAGGATGTCCCAGGAACGCCGGTAGCCGATGGTCAGCATCAGCCAGACCACCGACGACAGACACCGCATGCAGGCAACCTGCAGCGGACCATAATGAGAGGACAGGCGCTTCAGCGTCGCATCCATGATCGAGAACGTGAATACGGCCGCGGCCATGGAAGCGATGCCGCGCAGGCGCTCGCGCGCCGGCAACTGCAGCGCCGCCGCGAGGGGAAGGGGGGAAATGCTCATGGTTTTGCCGCCCATTGTAGACGATCGCGGGAGCGGAGCCGCGCATGCGCGGCTGCCTTTTCGGCGCGCGGTAGACGTCCGCAGGCGTAACGGTCAGCGGATGATATAGAATGGTCGACGGATGAATCGCAGGGCGTGCATGCATCGGATTCTCGTTTCGGCCATCGGCGCCGCGGCGTTGGGCACGCTGGTTGCGGCGTGCGCATCGTCCGGTCCCATCATGCTGGGGTCGGCGAGGCCGCCGATCGCGCCGGACCAGGTCAAGCTCTACGGCGCACCACCTCCCGGCTGCCAGCCCATTGCCGATTTGACCGCTTCCAGCAAGAGCATGTTCACTCCGGGCGGCCAGGCCGACACCAAGAAGGTGATCGATCGTCTGAAGGAGCAGGCCGCCAGGCTCGGCGCCAACGGATTGGTGCTGGAAGGCTTTTCCGATGCGCAGACCGCGTCCCTGGGGACCGGCGTGGGCTCCCAATCCTACTCGGGCAACACGGCGGTGGGCGCCGGCGTCGGCGGCTCTTTTGGCATGTTCAAGAAGACGGGCAGGGCGCGCGCGATCTTCGTGCCGTCGAACTGAGGCTGGTCGCCACGATCAGTGTGCTTTGCAACACAAAGTGCAGTCCCCTATACTTTCGAGACGAAAGTAATCCGTTGCGACAGGTATCAGGCGCACCTCCGCCTGAAGGGGATTCCGATGCGGTCATGCCGGCAAGGGTACCGTTGACCTCGGCCGCGCGCGCGGCGCTGCGCGCGGGCGGCGCGGCCTGCATCTGCCTGGTTTGGGCTTTTGCTCCAAACACCGCCCGTGCCGCCGATTCCCTGGTCGCCGACACGCTCGAGGACGTGAAGCTCTATTTCACCGCACCGATACGCTGGGATGGCGAGGACTGGCTGGCGTTCACCGGCACGGTCGCCGCGGTGGTCGGCGCCCACCAATTCGACGTGCGTGTGCGCAATCACTTCGCGACCGGCGCGAATGCGGTGCTGAACGGCGGGAAGGACAAGAACGCCGTGCGGGACGCGATTCCGGCGGTGGCGGTCATCGGGGGCACTTTCGCCTATGCGGCGTGGCTTGGAGACTCCGACGGCTATCGGGAAACCTGGTCGTTGATCGAGGCGGGCGCGTTGAGCACGGTGACCGGCGAGGCCATCGCCTATGCCGCCGGCCGCCAGCGGCCTGACGCCACCGCCTCGCCGAATCGCTGGCGCGCCGGCGGCGACTCGTTTCCGTCGGTCCATGCGAGTGCCGCGTTCGCCATCGGGACGGTCTTCGCCGAGTCCGGCAACGACGAATACCGCTGGATCCGCCGCATCATCGGCTACGGCATGGCGGGAGCAACCGCCTACATTCGCGTGCGCGACAACGTGCACTGGGCCTCGGATACCGTGGCGGGCGCCGCCATCGGCATCGCAACGGCGCGCTTCGTGCTCAATCGGCGCGAGCAGTCCTCGGTCAATACCTCGTTCAACATCGAGCCGACCAGGAACGGCTGGCAAGCCGGGTATTCCGTGCAATTTCGCTAGGCGCGCGAGCATCCGCTGCGCCGGGCCGCAGTCGGTGGGCCCGCGGGGCGGCCGGAATCAGTTTCCGGCGGAGCCGGCGAGCAGCGGCTCGCCCGATTTGTTCCTGGCGGCGGAGTCTTGCACGATTTGCTCGAGCACCGACAAGTAGCGCACATAGCGGCGCTTGCCGTCGGCGGTCAGCCGACACCAGGTCTGCGGTCTGCTGTCCTCGTAACTCTTGGTGATGGCGACGAGGCTTTCCGAGGCCAGCATCTGCAGGTGCCTGCTCAGGTTTCCGTCGGTGAGGTTGCAGAGCCGCTTCAAGTCGGAAAATCGCAATCCCTTGGGATGCGCCACGAGCGAAGTCATCATGCTCAGACGGGCCCGTTCATGAATGACCAGATCGAGGTTCGCATAGGCGTATCGCCCCTCGGATGCGCGACCTTTTCCTTTATTCATCGCTTCGGCCCTTATTCGTCGTTGCGCCCCGACCGGCGGCACTTCTGAAGGATGCATGCTACAAGCAATTGACCCACGCCGAAAGGGACCCCCATCGACCAGGGAGACAGCGGATCGGCTTGGCCCATGGCGAGGCAGGCGAGGCCGCATCCCAGATACCAGATACCCACGACGAACACCGCCTTCGGCAGGATCCGCGCGGTCGCAAACACGCCGAGACTGAAGACGATCTGCCAGAGTCCCGGCAGCATCCACAGCGAGTCGGGTGACCAGCGCGCCAGCGCGAAGGTTATCAGCAGCCCCGCGGTTACCGCCGGCAGGAACTGCTCGATGGCGGATTGCAGCATCTCCACCGCCATGGCGCCGTGCAGGCGGCGCGAGCGCAGGATGGCCTCGATGCCGATGAGGGTCACGGCGAGGCCGGCGGTGGCGAACCAGATGGCGATGAATTCCAGCGCCTGGCCATGAGCGGCCCGGGGCCTTGCGGCCTCGAGCGCCGCAACCACGAGGGCGAACACCCCGGTTGCGGCCAACGTCAGCGGACCGTATCCCTTGAACTCCGTGGTGCGGGCAATATGCTCGCGGACAAAGCTAATATCCAACAGCGCCCGATCCAACTCTCGCATGATGCCCCTCGCGCCAACCCGACCGATGGGGCGACGCTAGCACGCCGGGCGGGGCGGGGGCTATGTATATCGGTAACATTGCGGGCACCGGCCCTCCGTTGTCGGCCATGGGCAAAGGAGCTAACCTGCAGCAAAGGGACCATCCGTAGTTTCCATGCGACAAAGCGATTCGAGTCTCGTCCGACCATGAAGCTCTTGCTGGTGGAGGACGACGTCGAACTGGCCGAATCCCTGATCTCGCGGTTCAGGGACGTGGGCTACCAGACCGAGCACGTCAGCGACGGGCGGCTCGCTTTGGCCGCCGCCCTCGAGCGCGACTACGGCGTGCTGGTCGTCGACCGCATGCTTCCCGGCATGGACGGCCTCTCGCTGATGAAGGAGCTGCGGCGCCGCGCCAAGACCACGCCGGCGATTTATCTGACGACCATGGCGGGCATCGACGATCGGGTTCAGGGGCTCGAAGCCGGCGGCGATGATTATCTGGTCAAGCCCTTCGAGTTCGCCGAACTGCTCGCGCGGGTACGGGCGATCACGCGCCGCAGCGAGGCCTCCGCCGCCTTGAGGCTGGTTGCGGGTGAACTCGAGATGGATCTGGTGCAGCGCTCGGTGCGGCGCGCAGGCCGGCTCGTGGATCTCGTGCCCCAGGAATTCAGGCTGCTCGAATATCTCATGCGCAACGCGAACCGCGCGGTGACGCGAAAGATGCTCCTCGAGAACGTCTGGGACATCCATTTCGATCCGCACACGAACGTGGTGGAGAGCCATATCAGCCGGCTGCGCGCGCGCCTGAACGAAGATTTCGACATGGATCTCATCCAAACCGTCCGCGGCGTGGGATATCGCCTGCTTGCCGCGCAATAAACGCGTTCGATCGAGCGCGCTGCGGCTCGCGGCGTTCTTCACCGTCCTGTTCCTCGCCTTGACCGGCGCGCTGATCCTGACCGTGATGTGGATCGTGGAGGGCAGCCAGCGCGGCGCCTTGCAGGCCGCCAACGACGCCGATATCGCCATGATCACCAACGGCTACCGCGACGAAGGCATCTCCGAAGCGATCGAGGTGGTCCGACAGCGGCTCACCGCGCCGCCGGCCGCCGGGGTGCACCCAAGCGATTCCTACCTTCTCATCCAAAATGCCCGGGGCGAGCGGCTCGCCGGAAACATGCTTCCGATCCCTCCCCGCCTGGGGGTGTTCGATCTGAAGGTCGTGCCCGCGCGCTCGGGCCTGGTGGGTCCGTCGGCCGGCGATGACGATGCATCCTTCGATGTCCGCGGCCGCGGGACGGTACTGGGTCCCGATCTATACGTGTTTGCCGGCAGAGACTGGCGCGTCGTGTCGGTCACGCAACAGCGCATTCTGGACGCATTCGTCTGGGTCGCCGTCGGCGCCGCGATCATCGCGGCGATCGCGGGATGGTTGCTCGGATCGAAATTCCTGCAGCGGATCGACGACATCGCCGGGACCTGCCAGAGCATCATTGCCGGGAGCCTGTCGGAACGCATCCCGCTGCGGGGCCGCAACGATGAATGGGATCGGCTTGCCGGGGCGATCAATGACATGCTGAACCGCATCGCGCGGCTGCTGGAGAATCTGCAGCAGGTGTCGAGCGATGTGGCGCACGATCTGAGATCGCCGTTGACACGCTTGCGCAACCGCCTGGAGGCGGCCCACAGCGGCTCGACGACTGTCGGCGAATACGCCGCTGCCGTGTCGCGCGCCCTCGAGGACACGGATCAATTGCTGGCGATGTTCGCGGCGCTGTTGCGCATCTCCCAGGTGGAAGCCGGTACCCGGGCCGGCGCCTTCGCGGACGTCTCGCTTTCGGAGGTTTTGCAGAAGCTGTACGAGATGTACCGCCCGGTCGCCGAGGACTACATGCACCGGCTGGACGGCGACATCGCGCCGCAGATTCACGTGTTCGGAGATGCCGAGCTGTTGATGCAGATGTTCAGCAACCTGATCGAAAACGCGATCCGCCACACGCCGACCCATTCGACCATCCGGCTCGGTCTCGAGCGCATCGACGGTCAGGCCGTCGTGGCGGTGCGCGACAACGGCGACGGCATCCCGCGCGAGGAGTACGCCAAGGTGACGCGCCGGTTCTATCGGATATCGGACAGCCGCTCGACCGCGGGACACGGCCTCGGTCTCGCCCTGGTTGCGGCGATCGCGGACCTGCATCACGCGGTCCTGGAATTCTCGGATGCGGGGCCGGGACTGTCGGTCAGCGTGAAGTTTCCACAGGAGTGATCAGCGGCCCGCGCCGGCGCCGGAGTCGGTGTCCACGGGGCGCTCCACCAGGAGTCTCACGGATCCGGGGCGCACGCCGTAGCGCCTGCGCGGATCGGTTGCGGTCGGGTCGGTCTCGATGCGCTCGGCCGCCGTCAGGAAGACCCGCCCCGTGTCGGGGTCGATGGCCATGGTCCGCGCCAAGGGCTGGGTCGGCGTCGGCGGCATCGCCACGTATCGATCGGCACCCGCCTCCTGAATGACGGATAAGGTCCCGTCGCCGTTCGAGCTCAGCACACGGCGCCGTTTGGGATCGAAGCCGACGGCGTCGCTCCCCTTGCCGATCGGCAGCTGTGCGATCATGCGGCCGTCATTCATATCGAGCACCAGCAGCCGCTCGTTGACGCATCCGGAAAACAGCCGGCCGGTACCCGCGTCGAGCGCAAGTCCGTGCGGGCGCTCGCAGCCGGGGAGCGGCCAGGCCGCATCCACCCGGAGCGAGCGGGTGTCGATCCGCACCACCGTGCCGCGATCCGCGAGGTTCACGTACAGCTTGCCGGTGCCGTCCGCGGCTGCGAACTCGGGCGAGCCGCCCAGATCGATGCGACCGGCCACCGTGTCCGATCGCGCATCGACGACGGTGGCCGCCTGCGGGTCGCCTTGCATCACGAAGACGCGCCCGCTCGCGGAATCGTAGACCACGGCGTCGGTGTCCTCGCCGGCGGGAATCTCCTTGAGCACGCGCAGCGACGCGAGGTCGAATACGATGATGGCATGCCTTTCCGAGCTGCCGGCATAGCCCTTGCCGAAGGAGCGCGCCAGCGCGACGCCGTTCGCTCCGGGGACGGGGATTTGGCCGACGATGGCTGCGCGATCGGTATCGATCACCGTGATGGTGGTCCGATGC